>WNGB01005285.1_pt1 | contig 19358 bp, 16 predicted proteins | sample 5400681 | NCBI WGS metagenome assembly WNGB01 (sample SAMN13153367, study PRJNA577476) | soil metagenome | isolation source: 115 cm soil or saprolite under grassland replicate 2 | place: USA:California | collected 2016-06-15
ACGGCCAGTACGATGGCTTTGGTAAGGCGAGTCCGTTCTTTTCCTGCTGAATCAGGGTTGATAAGTCGGCTCAATTGATTTCTCCATAAAAAGATTCAAGCACGGGATTATACCGCCCAATTTGAAATCGTCAATTTGGATATTTGTGTTGACAGCCCTCTTCACTCTAATCCCATATAATTAAACAGAAGATATAAATGCCGCCCACAATTAGGGCGGCATGCTTTACCTTAAGAGTAATCTGGGCAGACTCGTCTTTCACTCAAACACATACGGGCTAGGTATCGGACTACCTAACGGCAACTTTATCAACTTATCCAAAGGGAAGCGCACAGGGACAATTGAGACTATTGGCACAATTGAATCCGCAGGAGATAATTCTGGAAACCGAATGACTTTGAATGTTTGCATATCGCCAATCTTTTGCAGCTTGATTGTTGTAATGATTGTCGCTTTTTGGAATAACCAGGGATGTGTGGCAGGCGAAACATTTGACGGCGGCGGTTCTCTGCCGTCCAGCGTTTCGACGATCAAATCCTCACCATCTTCCGTACCTGCCAAAACATTACCGCCACAGACGAGATTAAATATCCTCGGCAATTCATTGCTGAGATGTTCGCGTGTGATGAAATTTGCCCTGCCGTCTCTGAAACGATTGTCATTCATAAAGGCTGCGTCATAAATTTTTATGAACTTTTTCGCCAGAGCATTATCAGATAAATCGGGCCTCTGTTCTTTTACCAATCTGAAACAGAAACGCTGCCACGCTTCCGTGAACTTCGTCGAGGTATTTGGCTCTAATCGAAACACTTCCGGCGCATTGGCTGTCGGCCGTACCCCTTCGGGTAGTTCATAGTCATGCTTGATCCTATATAACTGACGGTCTGTCGTTTCCGTACTTTGGTTTGTAAGTGTCATGTTATCCTGCCTTTACTCCTGTTGTTCCCACATGGACTATCTTCGCGCTTTCGATATATGGATTGCTATCGCAGAGGACTTCTAGCCGAACATGTCCATCACGCGCCTGATAATTTTTGCGGTAACCAATACATGAGTTAAGAACACAAAAGGAGCAGGGACGATGCGCTTTTGCGTTAACCTACCCTTTCCGGTGTTATACACAGTACCGCGTTTAACTGCATGACCAAAATAGAATACCTGATATATGCTTCGCAAGCACACTATTTACTATTTTTTATGAAGAAGCAGTATAATCTTCCCGCGTTTAAATACGCACAAAGCATACGGGGACGTGCTGGAACTGGCAGACAGGCATGACTTAGGATCATGTGCCGAAAGGCGTGAGGGTTCGATTCCCTCCGTCCCCACTATACACAGCTCTGATACCGCCGATCATGATAGGAAAGGCGCTATTTGTGTAAACAAAGACAGTCAATAAATGGATACTTCTACGGAAAAATAGGGAATTAGAATACGACGATAACCCACCACATGTAAGCCAGCATCAGTACCGCAAACATACCTATGTACAACCGATCTCGTCCGCTTGCCTGCTCATAAGTTATACGCCAATATTTTACACTTCTCTTGAATTTTTCTTTAATCCGTTTCATAAAACACAACCGCTTTCTGATAAATTTAACGGAAACAAAAGCCCCAGCGTTTCGCGGCTAGGGCTGGGGATGTTCCCTTACGTGCATGTGCCTAACAATCGCGACTGGGGCTTCCTGTGTGTTTTTCGTAGAATATCATGCCATCATTTGCTACTTGCTCGGCTTCGATGACCATCCCCTGCAAGCCACAAAACTAAAACAATAAGCCGCCCGTAAATAGGGCGGCCTCTGCTATCCACTTATGGTTAACAGTTACCTTGCGACTTTCCGCGCGTCTGTGGGATCACGGGCACACAGATACCTGTGACCGAATGTTTCCTTCGATCTGCGGCTTACCATTGTATAAGGACACATAGCCATACACAACAATACACTTTCCATCGTAGTCGCTCCAATCTTCACCCAACACTACTAAAGTAAAGTCGTAGTTTGGAGACGGTGCGTCGTTGCAGAATGTAGGCTTTCCCTCTGTAGCAGGCTCATAGGAACAATATGCTCTTGGAATTATGCAAGATACAAATTGTCCAATCAGGTTACGCGTGTCTTTACAATAAAGAATGGCTGCCGTTGGGTTTATGTTTGTTTGTACTTTTGTAGGATTCGTCCCTGGGTTCTTTGTGGGTGTGTTTGTCGGTATCGGCATTGGTATCGGTGTTGGGGTAATGCTAGGTAAATTTTCTACGGCTTGTGTAATCATAGACTGGTCGCCGTTTGCAACTATTATTGGCAATTTGGTAACATCACCTGGAAAGTAAAGTAAGTCAAAAGATGCCCAGCCAGTCACACTATCTGAGACCACCCATACCCAGCTTGAATCTTGATTTCTTCCCGTAACTAATACCTGTGCCCCGGCTGGTATTTTACCCACAATATCATATTGAGTACCTGGGCCTCGGCGGACATTTATGCTAAATCCGCGTAATTGAGCTGTGATAGAAACATCAGGGTAAGACGTCTGCATACTTATTCTTGTGGCATGAACGAGAGTACCAGTTGATTTAACCGGAATTGGGATAGGATTAACGCTGGGGTTAATATTAAGCGAAAAGTAAACGATCATATAAAACAACATTGAGATAGCCGCCCAAATTCCGGCAATCCATGCTAGTGCACGTTGCCAAGTTTTTGTACTCTTACGCCATATGAGAAACAGTATCACCCCTATAAGGATAACTAGACTGCCTAACACGGTAAACAACATCATAACCTCCCGCTTGCTATAAAAACGCAATTGTTCAAAGTATATAGTTATACGCTACGCGGTACAAGGTTTCTTGCGTTACAGGAAAGATTCAAACAACACGGCCTTTTTTGAAGTATCTAAGGGTATAATGCGCCTGCAATTAAATACTTATCCCTGCGGTTTCAGGGTATGCGGGACGCTTCTAGCACGCTTCCACGAGGATGTGCAAGTGCCGTACCAAATGTACGGTATGGATCTGGCAGATAGGCATGAGGGTTCGATTCCCTCCGTTCCCACTCCTTCACTCTATCCCTTTCCCAAGCCTCAACGAATGAAGACAGGCGGGAGAGAAGATAAACAATAAAGAGGATACATTGAATATCGAAAAAACTATCCAAGATAATCACGAAGCCAAATTAGTGGTTGAGTTTGATCCGGAAAAATTTGAAACCTACAAGCGCCGTGCGGCACGTAAGATCTCCGAACGGGGTAAGATCCCCGGCTTTCGCCCAGGCAAGGCACCTTATGAAATGGTTGTGCGAAACTACGGAGAACAAGCGATTGTCGAGCAGGCTGTGGATTACCTGATCGACGAAGAATATTCCAACATCCTCAAAGAAGCAGATATCAACCCGGGCGCGGCAGGCTCACTTGAATCGATTGACAGCCTCCAGCCGCCGAAGTTGACCTTCAAAGTTCCTCTCGCACCCGAGGTGGACCTAGGTGACTACCAGTCGATTCGACTTCCGTACGAATGGTCTGCTCCTGGTCAAAAAGAAATTGATGCAGCCTTGGAAGATCTCCGCCAAATGTACTCTACAACGGAGACCGTTGACCGTCCAGCAGAAATCGGTGATTATGTACTCGTTGATGTAAAATCAGAGACGACCGAGTTGAATCGCACAGGTTTCGCGACATTTATCCGTGAGGCAGAAAGAGATACTGAATGGCCTTATAACGGTTTTGCCCGGGAGTTGATCGGATTGAAAGCAGGCGAAAGCAAGACCGTCCAGCATACCTTCCCAGCAGATTGGGACGTCGAAGCCTTGCAGGGCAAAAGCGTTGAAATCGAAGTCACGGTCAAGACCGTGCGCGGCGTCACCCTGCCCGATCTTGACGATGAATTTGCCAAAATGACTGGTGCGGGCGAAACGATTGACGCTCTCAAAGAAGCTGTGACAAAGGACGTTGAAGCGCGCTCTAAAGCCGATTATGACGACAAATACTTTGTTGACCTGATCGAAAAAATCAAAGAAGGTGCGACACTAAAATATCACCAGCACGCGGTTGAGCACGAGGGCGAGCACGTGCTTGAGGAATTAGCAAATCGCCTTAGTCAACAAGGCATGGACCTGGAGGCCTACTTCAAGGTTCGCAACACGACGCGAGAAAAGTTTATTGAAGAAGAAGTGACACCAGTCGCGAAGAAGCGTCTAGAACGTTCTCTCGTCCTTGATGAAATCGTTCGCAAAGAGAATATCAAAGTTGAAAACGAAGAACTGGACGCCGAATTCAGCAACACTATGAACAATCTTGCAATGCAGGGTGTGAATTTCGACAAAATCCGTGGCGGGCGCCAGGGAAAGCAGCGTGTTGCCGAAGCCGTGGCAATGGAATCGGCTACTCGCATTATGACCCGTCGCGCCTTAGATGTATTGAAATCAATAGCCACAGGTGAATATAAGCCTGAGGCAAAAGAGGAAAATGCTGAGGACAAAGCAGAATCTACAGCGGAACCAGTTGAGGCTGAAGAGAAACTTGAAGAAGGTGCAAGCAATTCAACACCTGAGTCGAGCAGTCCTGAGCTTGTCGAAGGGAATGTTGAAGAGTCTGATACGGGCGAAAAATCCTTAGAAGAATCGTCACCCGAAAAGAAAGCCACAGCGCAGGAAGAATAATAGAAACAGCGCACATGCACATACGCGCCCCTATAAAAACATTAACGAAATTCAAATAATCATTGTGTATTATCGTCCCAATATAAAAAGGAGACCAACATGATCCCTAATTTCAAAAATGTAATTCCTATGGTCGTTGAAAATACTGGCCGCGGCGAGCGCGCTTATGATATTTATTCTCTCCTATTAAGAGAGCGCATCGTGTTTCTTGGCACACCAATTGATGACCAGGTTGCAAATGTGATCGTGGCGCAATTATTGTTCCTCAACCACGAAGACCCCGATAGAGAAATCCGTATGTATATCAATTCGCCCGGTGGACAGATTTATGCTGGCCTGGCGATTTATGACACAATGCAGATTATTTCGAACCCGATCAGCACTGTGGCTGTCGGCGTCACCGCTTCATTCGGGACCGTGTTGCTGACTGCCGGCACGAAGGGCAGACGCTACGCCCTGCCACATGCAACACTTCACATCCACCAGCCTCTTGGTGGTGCTCAGGGCCAAGCGACGGACATCGAAATTCAGGCGAAGCAGATCCTGCGCTCGAAGGCTTTGCTCAATAACATTATAGCGAAGCACACAGGCCAGCCACTTGAAGTGATCGAACGCGATACAGATCGCGACTTTTATTTCGATGCTCAACAGGCAGTAGCTTATGGTTTGGTTGACCAAGTTATTGATACGCCGGAGAAGATAATTAAATAATTTTTCAGGAGTCCGAAGTCTTCGCGCAGCACCCCGGTGGGGCCAGGCTTCGGCGTCTCATTCAAAAGAGGCCCTGAAGGTGATAAACCTTTGGGGCCTTGCATTTATAATAGGTGGAAAGGATATTCAATGACATTCTCTATTGTTGCGTGTGATCTAAAAGAGGAAACCTGGGGCATCGCGGTCGCCTCGAAGTTTCTTGCTGTAGGTGCAGTTGTACCCTGGGCACAGGCAGAGGTTGGGGCAGTTGCCACGCAATCTTTTGCAAACACATCCTTTGGCCCACGCGGATTAGAAATGATGGCACTGGGTCTTTCTGCTGAAGAGACGCTTGCAGGTCTGCTTCACGATGACTCTGAAAGAGAGCTGCGTCAGGTTGGCCTTGTCGACAAAAAAGGCGGGTCTGCAACCTATTCTGGGAATGGGTGCTTCGATTGGGCGGGCGGAGTAAAAGGGAAAGGTTATGCAATTCAGGGGAATATCCTGGCAGGCGCGAAAGTTGTCGTGGCGATGGAGAAAGCCTTCCTTAAAGCACAAGGAGATTTACCCACACGAATATATTCCGCTCTGTATGCGGGTGACCGCGTCGGGGGTGATAAGCGCGGGCGGCAATCCGCGGCGATTTATGTAGCTAAGACAAAAGCTGGTTACGGCGGTTTCAACGACCGCTGGATTGACTTTAGAGTAGACGACCATGAAGACCCAATGTTGAAGCTCGGTGAATTGATCCAACTACATCAATTGTATTTTGGAAAGAGTCCTGCATCGGACCGCGTGGCGTTGAAAGGAACTACTCTCAAGCGGATTCAGCAAATCCTGAAAAATGAAGGATACCTGAGAGGCGCTCTTTCAGGAAAATTTGACGAGAAAACCAAAAAAGCCTTCACAGAATTTATTGGTAATGAAAATTTCGAAGAACGCTCAGATGCTTCTGCAGGCTGGGTGGATAGACCTGTGCTCAAATACTTATTCAAGAAATTCGAGAAATAATCTTCAATGCTTCCTGCTCACATCAAAGCCCTCATTCTAGATATGGACGGTGTCGTCTGGCGGTCTGATACGCCGATTGGCGACCTTCCATCCATTTTCGCGCGTATGGACGCGCGTGGAGTGAAATACGTCTTTGCAACGAATAATGGCTCAAAGACACCTGAACAATATGCGCATCGCTTCAAAGAATTTGGAGTAGATATAAATTCGGAGCAAGTTGTTACTTCAGCGATTTGTGTTGCGAAGATGCTCTCGCAAAAATTCCCAGATCGGGGGAAAGTTTTTATGGTCGGTGGCGATGGGGTACGAATTGCATTGGAACAGAATGGTTTTGAAATCCTCCCCATCGAAAATGCGCAGGAAGCGCAAGCCTTCGTCATGGGCATTGATTGGGCGATCACTTTCCAAAAGATGGTGGAAGCAACATTGCTCGTGCGGCGCGGCGTTCCATTCTACGCGACAAACCCGGATAAAACGTTCCCCACTCCGCGCGGCGAAATTCCCGGTGCAGGCGCATGGATCTCGGTTATCACTACCGCGACAAATGTCGATCCAATCTATGCAGGCAAACCACTTCCATATTTAATGGAGCTAGCGCTTGAACGACTCGGCACGCGCAAGGAAGAGACGCTCGTTGTAGGCGACAGGCTCGAAACGGACGTTGCCGCCGGTCAAGCTGTGGGATGTCCGACCGCTCTCGTTCTTTCAGGTGTCTCTAAACTTAATCAGGCAAAATTGTGGGAACCAAAGATAGATATCATTGCGGAAAACCTTGAAAGTTTAGTTGGATGATGTGACACCAGAAATTATCTACAATCTTGACCAAATTCAAATAGCCAATCTGATCAAAGAATGGAATGAACCCGCCTACCGCGCACAGCAAATCTGGCAGGGTTTATATCAACATTTCTACAACTCGCCTGACCAATTCTCTACTCTCCCAATTTCTCTTCGTAATAAGCTCACTAAGAATCTCAACTTCTCGCCTCTCAAGCCAAAGCTTTACCTTGATTCATCAGATGGACAAACGCGGAAAACGTTGTTTGAGCTACATGATGGCCAAGTGATCGAAGCAGTATTAATGCGCTATGACCCTGATACTTTCACAGGCCGTGGCCGAAGAACACTTTGCATTTCCACACAGGCTGGTTGCGCAATGGGATGTGTCTTCTGCGCTACGGGCCAGATGGGCTTCAAACGTCATCTTTCGAGTGGTGAGATCGTGGCCCAGGTGATGTATTATGCAAACGTGCTCAAGAAGGAGAACTTATCCGTCACGAATATCGTTTTTATGGGCATGGGCGAACCGTTTCATAATTACAACAACACCCTGGCTGCAGTTGAACGGCTCAACGACCCTCAGGGATTCAACTTTGGTGCGCGGCGCATGACGATTTCAACAGTTGGGCTTGTCCCGCAAATCAGGCGGTTCGCTGATGAGAAACGTCAGATCAATTTAGCGATCTCACTCCATGCGGCAGACGATGAAGAGCGCTTGAAAATGTTGCCTGTCAATAAACGCTATAACATTGAAGAAGTTTTGGAGGCATGTCGCTATTACGTAGCTAAAACGCATCGTCGAATAACTTTTGAATGGGCTTTGATTCACGAAGTAAATGACACACCTGAAGTTGCAAAAAAACTTGCTGCGCGACTTAAAGGTCTATTGTGTCATGTGAATGCAATCCCCCTCAACCCTACACTGGGATATTCCGGACATGCTACCTCTCGCGAGAGGGCCGCGAAATTCAAAGAATCGCTGGAACAGGCTGGGGTCCCATGCACGATACGTATGCGTCGGGGCATTGATATCCAGGCAGGCTGTGGTCAGTTAGCTGGCGCAGTTGGTTCTTCTATGATTGTTAAAGGAAAAGAATCAGTGGTGTAATTGGCTACGCGCAATAATTAATTTTGGTTTGCTTGTCAGAACATCTCGCTTGATGTTATAGTCGAATGACTTTTTCAATATAAAAATTTATTAAATAAACGGTGATTGCAAATGGAACAAACACGAAAATGGCTTGAACGTCCGATCCACCCTGCCCTGCCCTCGGTTACCAACGAAATTGTGATATTCGCTTCGCTCATGCTGCTTGCAGCGATCACGCGCTTCTACAATCTTGGCGCGCGTGTCATGAGCCATGATGAAAGCTTGCATACTTATTTCTCGTGGCTTTTATATCGAGGCCAGGGATATCAACATTCGCCGATGATGCATGGGCCTTGGCAGTTCCATTTGATTGCGCTCTCTTATTTCTTGTTTGGCGCAAGCGACTATACTGCGCGCATCCCAGCAGCAACATTTAGCATTCTGACCATTGCCATGGCATGGTACTGGAGGCGATATCTCGGTAAAGCTGGCGGTTTGATCGCAGGACTGTTGATGGTCATTTCACCGATGATGCTCTTCTATGGGAGGTATGTGCGTGAAGATGCATACGCTGCTTTTGCTGGCGTTCTTATGCTCTACGCGATTTTGCGTTATCTCGAGACAGGTACCAATAAATATCTCTTCCTCTATACAGGTGCACTCGTTCTACACTTCCTGGATAAAGAAACTTCTTATATCTATGCCGCACAAGCTTTGCTTTTTTTCGCGATTTATTTCATTGCGCAAGTGACGCGACGGACCTGGGAAGGCAAAGAAAAAGACTTTCGAGGATTCATCATCGCGTTTGGTATAGCGATCCTTCTGGCGAGTGTGGCTGTCGGATTTGGATTGTACAAGCGCAGCCAAAGCACGATAAGCGGGGCCGAAACTGTTGCCCCGGCAAATCCCTTGGCGACAAATTCGCCTCTCGCCGCCCCGACAACTAGTTCCATTACACCAACATCCGTCTTTGCTCTCGCCGCAGTCATTGCATTGGCTGTGGCTGCATATTTCCTGATCCGCGGTTACACATGGGAACGTATCCGCGCCGAACGCTCATTTGACCTGCTTATGGTCACCGGAATGCTCGTCCTGCCCCTGCTGTCACCATTCCCCCTCAAATGGTCAAAACCGTGGCTACATGTCGACATTCCAGCAGAGGGACACGAAGTTCAGGCGATGCTCGGAAATCCCAAAGCGCTTTTTACAATTGGTGGATTTTTGGTTGGGATGTTCGTCCTTTCCATCATTGCTGGTTTGATTTGGAATAAAAATCTATGGTGGAAAGTTGCCTTAATATTCTGGGTGCCTTATACAGTTTTCTTCACAACAATATTCACCAATAGTGATGGTTTCTTTACCGGGACAATTGGCTCACTCGGTTACTGGCTCGCCCAGCAGGGAGTGCAAAGAGGCAGCCAGCCCTGGTATTACTATGTACTTGTTCAAATCCCAATATACGAATTTCTACCCGCATTAGGATTCATCCTCGCTTTGGTACTTGGTTTACGCCGCAGATTCTCACATCAGATGGAAGGTGAAGTTGAAGACACCGATATCATTGCTGAACCTGCAGCTGAGCAAACGAACATCACGGCTAAGCCTGCCGAAGAACGGACAACGGAAGAAACAAACTTTACCAATACATTCAGCTTGCTAGTATGGTGGAGTGTTATCAGTATCGTTTCCCTTACTTTAGCCGGTGAACGCATGCCCTGGCTGACGTACCACATGACATGGCCGCTGATTTTAACCACAGGCTGGGCTCTGGGACGCGTTCTAGAATCAACAGACTGGGAAGGCCTGCGCCAGCGGCGCGCGTTGCTTGTCATTGGTACAGCTGCTATTTTCATTACCAGCCTTATAGGGATGTTGCTGGCCTTATCTGGAAACAATCCTCCGTTTCAGGGCAAAGAACTGGCACAACTGCAGGCTACTGGTGCGTTCCTGCTTCCTGCGATCGTTGCTGTAATTAGTGCCTTTGCACTAACATACCTTCTGCGGGATTGGGGCGGATATCACGTCAGGAATATCTTGGTATTGACATTTTTCGGGCTGCTTGTCATATTGACAGGTCGCGCTGCATTCCGGGCAGCTTATATCACCTATGACCAAGCAACAGAATTTCTTGTCTACGCACACGGAGCATCAGGTGTTAAGGAAGTAATTGCTCAAGCAGAAGAAATATCCGAACGGACAACCGGAGGTTTAGGCATAGCTCTTGCCTATGATGCTAGTGCACCGGATACAGGTGTTTCATGGCCATTCGTTTGGTATTTGCGTGATTTCACCAACCAACGCTCTTTCGATCAACCCACCCGCTCATTGCGCGAATCTGCTGTGGTGATCGTAGACCAGAAGAATTTTGAGAAGATCGAACCTGCGCTCGGTCCCGGCTATTATCGCTTTGACTATATTCGTATGTGGTGGCCGATGCAGGATTATTTCAACCTTGTCAATCCACGCGATCCCAATTCGCCGTTTCCTGATAATTATTCCTGCAGAGGTTTGTTCAGCTTTTTCAAGATATTTAAGTCAAAAGACTATTCCCGTATCTGTGACGCTTTTACTAATCCGGCGATCCGTGCAGGCATCGTTCAAATCTGGCTGAACCGGGACTATACCGCGTATGCACAGGCTACAGGCCGCACCGATCTTACAACCGCAACCTGGCAGCCTGCCGACCAGATGCGCATGTATATTCGTAAAGATATCGCCTCTCAAATCTGGAATTATGGTGTTGGACCGACCCAGGCGGAGGATGTAGTTGACCCAACCGAGGGCAAAGTTGTTCAGCTAACGGCTGATATTATTCTGGATGCTTCAAGCCAAAATCCTATTGTTTTGAATGCGCCGCGTTCGCTGGCTTTTGCCTCAGATGGGACCTTCTATGTTGCTGACTCACGTGACCATCGAGTCCTTCATCTGGATACCGAAGGCCGAACATTACAGGCGTGGGGATCCTTTGCAGACGGCGTTTCCAAACCTGCCGACCCTGGAACATTCAATGAACCATGGGGCGTCGCGGTTGGACCGGACGGATCGGTCTATGTGACCGATACATGGAACCATCGCGTCCAAAAATTCTCAGCGACTGGAAAATTCATTAAAACATGGGGGACATTCGGGCAGAGCGGAACCGGAGCTGTAGATTCATTCTACGGACCGCGCGGGATCGCAGTCGATTCTCAGGGACGAGTATTTGTTTCCGATACTGGAAACAAGCGCATCGTTGTGTTCGATGCGGATGGAAATTTCATCACGCAGTTTGGTTCGGCAGGCCTCGATCCTGGTCAATTCGATGAACCTGTAGGCGTTACAGTTGACAAAGAAGGGAACGTTTATGTAACGGATACATGGAACCAGCGCGTACAGGTGTTTGTTCCATCAACAGATGGTTTGGAGTACCTTCCGTCTAAACAATGGGACGTCTATGGCTGGTTCGGTCAATCGGTCGATAATAAACCCTTTATAGCAGTGAATGACATAGGCCATGTTTTCATCACTGATCCAGAAGGCTATCGTGTAATGGAGTTCGACGCGGACAGCCAGCTACTGCGTGTATGGGGTGACCTCATTGACTCAAATACAGGCTTGGGACTCGCTTCTGGTATCGCGATCGATCCTGAAGGTCACGTTTGGGTGACAGATGGAGTATATAACAGGATTGTCAGGTTTACTTTGCCGCAACCCTAAACAGCTAAACCTCTCCCAAATGGGAGAGGTTTTTTGTGGTGGTATAATGCCCGTGCTCTTGATTCAACATCCCACGAGGGATAACAATGAAACTTCACGAATACCAATCTAAATTAATATTCTCAAAATATGGCATACCGATCCCGAAGGGACAGGTAGCGGCTACCGCTCAACAAGCAAGACACATCGCAGAAGAGCTCGGTGGCCGCGTTGTTATTAAATCGCAAGTGCTCGTCGGTGGGCGCGGCAAAGCAGGTGGCGTCAAAGTAGCAAAAGACTCGCAGGAAGCAGAGCAGCTTGCTACGCAAATCCTGGGTATGGAAATCAAAGGACTACCTGTTCGCAAAGTCCTTGTAGATGAGGCCGCAGCGATCGCGAACGAGATTTATTTCGCCATCACAAACGATCGCGCCGCGAAAAAGCCTGTGATCATCGCTTCTTCTGAAGGTGGCATGGAGATCGAAGAAGTTGCAGCAAAAAATCCGGAGAAAATCTCCAAGGTTCATATTGATCCGTTGCTTGGTTTGCGTGAATATCAGGCGCGTGATGTTGCTATTGCAATTGATTTGCCGCGTGATTACTGGAAGGAGTTTCTCAAGCTCGCGACTGGTTTGTGGGAGGCTTACAAGGCGACTGACGCAACACTGGCAGAGATCAACCCGCTAGTCATTACAAAAGACAAGCGCCTCGTCGCGCTTGACGGTAAGATGATCATTGACGATAACGCCTTGTTTCGTCACTCGGACCTGGCTGAGATGCGCGACATTGACGAAGAAGCCCCAGCAGAAACTACTGCGCGCAAATATGGACTCTCCTATATCAAACTGGATGGGAACATCGGCTGCATGGTCAATGGCGCAGGTCTCGCAATGACCAGCATGGACGTGATCAAGCTCTTTGGTGGGGAACCGGCCAATTTTCTCGATATCGGTGGTGGTGCGGGCGCGGAAAAAGTGGCCGCAGCCATGCGCATCATTCTCACCGACCCGAACGTGAAGGCCGTGTTATTCAATATCTTCGGTGGCATTACACGCGGTGATGAAGTCGCGCGGGGTATTCTCACTGCGATGGATCAGGTTAAACCGAAAGTGCCGATGGTGGTGCGTTTAGTCGGTACGAACGCAGAAGAGGGACGTAAGCTGCTTAAGAACGCAAATATGATCACCGCCGAGACACTTGCAGATGCGGCAAAGAAAGCCGTTGCCGCGGCAAAGAGATAACATGAGCATACTTGTTGACAAGAATACCCGCCTCTTGGTGCAGGGCATCACAGGAAATGAAGGGCTTTTCCATACCGAGCAAATGGTAAATTATGGAACAAAAGTCGTAGCTGGCACAAGACCGGGCAAAGGTGGCGAATGGGTACTGAACGGCAAGGTTCCGATATTTGACTCAGTCAAACAGGCGGTCGAGGCAACTGACGCAAATGTATCCATCATTTTTGTGCCCGCCCGCGCGGCCCCCGACGCGATGTTCGAGGCGGCAGATGCAGGCATTCCTCTGATTATCTGCATCACCGAAGGCGTAGCAATACAAGATATGATGCGCGTTCGTAATTATCTCGACCAAAAGAAATTACGTCTGATCGGACCAAACTGTCCTGGCCTACTTACACCCGGTGAAGCCAAGGTAGGCATTATCCCTGGCGACATTGCCATTCCTGGCAACGTAGGGGTGGTCTCCCGCTCTGGTACATTGACTTATGAAGTGTTGTACGCGCTGAAACTCGCTGGAATGGGTGCTTCTACTTGTGTTGGGATTGGTGGTGATCCGATCAACGGCACAAACTTCCTTGACGTACTTAAAATGTTTGAACATGATCCCAAGACCGAGAAGGTTATTATGATCGGTGAGATCGGTGGCACAGATGAAGAGAAGGCCGCGGAGTACATCGGATCTAAAATGACCAAGCCCGTCGCAAGCTTCATCGCAGGCCAGACCGCGCCTCCTGGCAAACGTATGGGTCATGCAGGCGCCATCATCGAAGGCGGCGCTGGCACTGCCGCAGATAAAATCAAGGCGTTAGAATTCGCAGGTGTGAAGGTCGCGAAACACCCTGAGGAAATTCCTTCTCTGTTGAAATAGAAAGGAGTCCAAAATCTCCAGATTTTGGATCTGCCACCGAAGTCCGGAGACTTCGGAGTCCATACAGGAACTGAAATACATAGAGCCGCCTTCAACGGGCGGCTCTACGGTTATAATCACCTAGCGATTATTACTTGCGATGATCGTCAATATACTTGACGGCTTCGCCAACCGTTGTGATCTTCTGTGCATCTTCGTCTGAGATTTCCGCGCCGAACTTGTCTTCGAAAGCCATGATTAACTCCACGAGGTCGAGCGAATCAGCTTCAAGTTCCTCACGGAAGCGGGCTTCGGGAGTAATTTTCGCTTCATCCGAACCAAGTAAGTCCTTAATGATCACTTTTATATCATCAAACGTATCAGCCATGTCAGAGCCTCCTTTTGAATTGTCGAGTGTATTGTACACGGTCTTAATGCCGTGTCAACATAACCCGTTCCTCCCAATTGGAACATTGTCTCCGTAGTGGGATTTCAAACTCAGGAACACTGCCCTATGCCAAAAGTTGCGCCAATTGACCAGCGAAAAGCAGACCATATTAAGATTAACTTAGAGAAGGATGTCCGCTCTGCGTTGACATCTGGACTCGAGAACTATCGCTTTATCCATGAGGCTATGCCCGAACTAGACCTAAATCGTATCGATACGACCCTCAGCCTGTTCGGCAAAAAATTGAATTCGCCTATCCTTGTCAGCTCTATGACCGGTGGGACAGACGAGGCTGAGACGATCAACCTGCGTCTCGCTGAAGCCGCGCAGGAATGTGGTATTGCAATGGGAGTAGGAAGCCAACGGACCGCAATTGAACATATTGAACAGGCGAAAACGTTTCAAGTGCGCCGTGTTGCGCCAGATATTTTATTGTTTGCAAATCTAGGTGCCGTGCAATTGAATTACGGTTATGGCATCGATCAATGTCGGCAAGCCGTTGAAATGATCGGCGCCGACGCGCTAATCCTTCATTTTAACTCATTGCAGGAGGCAGTACAGGATGCAGGAGACACCAATTTTGCCGGTCTCGCAAAGAAGATTGAGGAAGTGTGCAAGAAAATCGCAGTGCCTGTTATTGCAAAAGAGGTTGGTTGGGGAATTTCAGAACGTACCGCAAGATTAATGGCCAATTGCGGCGTACAAGCTATTGACGTGGCCGGCGCAGGTGGGACATCCTGGTCACAAGTCGAAATGCACCGTGCGCCCGATGAATTCACCCGCCAACTCGCCGCGACGTTTGTCGGTTGGGGTATTCCAACTGTAGAATCAATTTTGAATGTAAAGAGTGCCACGCCCGGTATGACCATCTTTGCAAGCGGTGGTATAAAAGACGGCCTGGACATCGCCAAGTGCATCGCATTGGGAGCGACTCTTGGTGGTATGGCAGGTCAATTCCTTAGAGCTGCGGCAATTTCAGCGGAAAAAGTCGTAGAAATAATGAAGTTGACGCAGAAGCAGATTGAAGTCACGATGTTTGCGGCGGGAGTTGAAAACTTGAAAGATTTGGGGATTGATTTATTATCAAATCCGTGAATAATCAATGTGGAAGGTTCTTAGTCCACAAGAGGAGAATCACTATTTTCACAAAAACTAACCTAATTGCCTTGAGAATCCATAAATTTGCTGCACCAATATTGCTCATGATCTTGGTCACAAGTTTAATCGGCTGTGCGCCAGTTCCAACAGAAGTTCCTGAAACCTTATCGCCCATACTTTTTACTGCGACCCCAAATACACCTCCCAATGAAACCTTGATGCCACTCTCCACAGAAACGCCTTTCGTTACCAAGGCAACTATCAAGATCGCCGTGCATGTTCCACTCTCTGGAGTGCAAGCCATCTTCGGCACAGATATCTTACATGCATCGGAATTGGCGGTTCAGCAACTGGCTAAACCACTCCAAGATTTGGGTTACAAAGTGGAGCTGATCTCTTATGACGATAAGAATAGTATTGAAGTGGCAGAGACGACTGCAAATGAGATCGTCGCAAACCCTGATATCTTGTGCGGTGTCGGCCACTACGATTCCAAGGTTACGATCCAAGCAACGGAAATCTATCATAATAAAGGTCTGGCTTTCATTTCTCCGTCTTCTACCACCACGACCATTACAGACCGCGGACACCTTGAAGTCAATCGCGTCGTCGGGCGTGATGATGGCCAAGGCGCAGCGGGAGCCCAATTCGCCCAGGCAAAAGGTTATAAGAATGTGTACACGATTGGCAATAGCAGCCTCTCAAGTCTAAAAAACGTCGATTACTTCCAGCGCGAAGCTGCTCGTATTGGCCTCAGCATGGTCGGTATGTTTACTACTGACGAGACTGATTCCGATGGAACCATTAGACGTATGCTGGCTGCTAATCCAGAACTGGTCTACTTTGCTGGCAGAGCCGATCAAGCTGGCCGATTCTTCAAAAAAGCCCGTGATGCCGGATATATGGGCGCTTTCTTGGGCACTGATGGATCGAACAGTCCAAACCTGGTTAAAATTGCTGGCCCTACATTGCTTGATGGTGGCGGTATGTATTTTACCGATATGGTCGCGCCCGCCGGTTACTACCCTGATGCAAACCAATTTGTTCAAGACTTCCTTGACGATTATGGCACTTTTCCGCAGTTATATGCTGCACAGGCTTATGATGCGGCAGGGATCTGCATGAAGGCGATCGAAGAAGCATCGAAAGCAAAGGGTGGCGAGATTCCCACGCGTGGGGAAGTTGCCAGAGCCATCCGCGCTCTCAAGGACTACAAAGGTATTACAGGCACATTTAATTTCAACAAAAAAGGAGATCCGATCCTGGCAAAGTATTTTGTCATCAAGGTCGTCTCTACAGACCCTCACAAATGGGGGGATAACACGGTCGCCGCATCATATGAAGTGGGGCCGCCATAATTAAGAATTGAGAAAAAATAGCCCGATGGTTTTCGTCGGGCTATTCTATAGTTAACGATCAGGCCAGAAATGCATTTGAGACACACACTGCCCTCTTAATTGCTCCTGGAGGAAAATGATTTACCTGCTCAAAGAGCGTGCCACACCCACACAAATTCAAGAAATGCTTCAAGAATATGAGGGCATGATTAAAATCGTCGTGGATATTCGCCGCCATGTTTTGTCAGGTGGTGGAGAAATGCATGCTGACTGCGAATCTGTATTGCTAGATGATGGTAGCGAGCAAGATGATCTCTGGGGTGCAAACTGGTATCCAAACGAACAACGCATTGAATTTGAGTCGCTTATTAATATTCGCCCTCGCATGGGAAATCGAAATATATTGATTCAGGATCAAAATCTTCGCAGACAAGTCGAAGCAGTGACGCGGGAAATGCTTGGAGGTGCTAAATGAAGGATAAAGAAAAACTTCGCCAGCGTTTTCTGCGCGATCCTCTACCACGCCGTTTGGGTGGACTGGCCGCCACACTAGGACGCATTTCATCATCAGCCAGAAAATCAACTGATCCAAACGTAGTCCCCAATTTATTGGATGATGCCAAGCACCTCATCGAGTGGACCGCCGCCGAGACTGTGCCAGAAACCGCCGCCGAACTCGTCCGCATGCAAACCATGATTGCTCTCTGGCAGCGCGCCTGGGATGAAGCCAGCCAAAGTCCCAAACAGCGAATTTTGCTTTCTGTACAGGCAAAAGACTGGTCGGATAAGGCTGTGGATTTTTCGGGATTGGTTTGACACTTGGCTTCACATGGCCACCTATCATCTCCTTTCCAACGCAACGAAACCCCTCAAAGAGGAGCTAGGGGTGAAGTCACGATGTTCGCGGCGGGAGTTGAAAGGTTGGAAAGCTCGCTAATGGATGATAGCAAATGAACAAAAAAATATTGGACTCTATTGCTGATCAAATCACGTCATTCCGTGAAATTTTGAAAGACACAAAAAACGAGATTGACAGACTTGTGCTGTACAGATCGTTAACTGTCGGAATTGACAATGAACGCTTAGTAACTGACAGGGGGATTCAAAGTCAACACGCACAAATCAATCTTTTACAGAATCAAATAAACAACTGGATAAGAATAGAAGAAGTTGCTCTAGGCAAAACCACTGAGTTAGTGTTAAGAGCAATAAATATTATTCCAGAAATATTGTGGCAACTCACAAATCTACTAAAACTTGATCTTTCAAGTAATAGTCTCACCAATCTCCCACACGATATTGGTTTCCTCACAAATCTTGTCGCACTAAGGCTTTCAAATAATAAACTTGAGGTATTACCCCCTGAGATCGGACAGTTGAGAAATTTAAAAAGCCTTCATATCTCCCACAATACACTAAAGGAAATTCCTAGTGAAATAGGTAATCTTACATATTTAGAAATGCTCGAATTGAGCAGTAACAGACTCACGGATCTTCCATTTGAAATTGGTCAACTCATAAACTTAACTGAACTAGATGTGTCCAATAATGAAATCATTGCAATACCGAGGAGCATAGAAAAACTGATCAACCTTAACCATTTGGACATTTCAAAGAACAAGATAAATTATTTCCCGATAGAAATCTGTCGATTACCGAAATTAATTACTCTAAACCTATCAAGTGAAGGTCTTTTGGATAGATCCTTTGGGAAAAGCAGAATAATTGAAAAAGGAAATAGCATAGACCGCATACCAAGGGAGATTTTTCAGCTAAGAGAGTTAAGATATCTGGACTTAATCGGAAATCCTTTACCGATTCCACCCGAAATTCTTGAAAAGTTCGACAAACCGCAAATCGTTCTTAATTACTACTTTTCAGTTGTCGAGCAACAACGTAAACCTCTCAATGAAATCAAGCTAATCCTTGTCGGCCAAGGCTCCGTCGGTAAGACATCTCTCGTCCAGCAAATTCTTCATGGCACATTTGATCAGAACCAAACCAAAACGGAGGGAATATCCATAAACCAATGGATGGTGGATAGCCAATCGGAAATCTCAAATCAAAAATCTGAAATCAAATTGAACATCTGGGATTTCGGCGGGCAGGAGATCATGCACGCCACGCACCAGTTCTTCCTCACCAAGCGCAGTCTCTACCTGCTGGTGCTGGACGCGCGCCTGACCCAAGAGGAAAACCGCGTCGAGTACTGGCTCAAGATCATCCAGTCCTTCGGCGACGAGTCGCCTGTTCTGATCGTCGGCAACAAGACCGACCAACACCCGCTCGATATTGACCGCACAGGCTTGCAGAAAAAATATCCGAACATCGTTGGCATCCGCGAGACCTCCGCTGCCAGGGGCGCGGGCATCGAAGCGCTCAAAGCCGAGATCGCAAAACAGGTTGATATCCTGCCGCACGTCCGCGACCTTTTGCCTGATACGTGGTTCACGGTCAAATCAAAACTGGAAGAACTTGCGAAGAACAAA
>WNGB01008194.1_pt1 | contig 19358 bp, 18 predicted proteins | sample 5400681 | NCBI WGS metagenome assembly WNGB01 (sample SAMN13153367, study PRJNA577476) | soil metagenome | isolation source: 115 cm soil or saprolite under grassland replicate 2 | place: USA:California | collected 2016-06-15
GGCCGCCTGGGTCAGCCGGGTGGTGGCGCGTCGGCGGGGGCCTGGACCAGCGTGATCGACCGGCCCGTGCGGGCGGCGGCCAGGGCCTCGGCGCCCCGGGCGCTGACTCCCAGGACGACCAGGGCTGCCCTGCCCTGGTCGCCGGGTACGACCCGCAGCACGGGGATCGCGGTCAGCACGGTCGTGGCCGAGCCGCCGCCAGCGGCCAGGACGTCGACCCGGTCGCCGGGGACCAGGGGTCCGGCCTCGACTCCGTCGCCGACCATCAGGGCGTACCCGCGCAGCCCGGGCATTGCCGGGCCGGCTCCGAGACCCCGCCTGGTGAGCAGGTCGCCCTGGCGCAGCGCGACGGCCAGGGGCGCGCCGGGTGGCGGGGCCGCGGCAAGCGCGTCGGCGGGCACCGCCTCGGCCGGCAGGCGGGCCTGCCGCAGGTCGTCGGCGGTGGGGATCGCCCCGGCTGCCAGGTCGCGGGCGGCGACCAGCACGGCGCGCTGGTTCGGGTCAGCGGGCGGCGCGGGCTGGGTGCGGCCCGCGGCGAGCTGGCCCGAGACGACGGCGAGCAGTACCGCGCCGAGCCCGGCCGCGATCTGGCGGGGCGCCGGCCGCCGCCTCCGGCCCGGCGGGCGCCACGGGCGGCCTCCCCGGCCCGGGCGGCCCCAGCCCCGGGCTTGCATGGTCAGACCTCGAAGCGGGCCCCGGTCAGCGCGGTCGCGCACGGGCAGGACCGATCGCCGGGCACGGCGGGCAGCAGCGAGAACAGCAGGTCCCTGAGCTTGGCGTTGTTCTCCTCGAACACCCGCACGACCTCGGCGTTGGAGACGGGTGCGACGCCAGGCATGCCCTCCAGGCCGACGTCGTAGTCGGTGATGAGCGAGACGTTGACGTAGCAGATCTCCAGCTCCCGGGCGAGGAGCGCCTCCGGGTAGCCGGTCATGTTGATGACCGTCCAGCCCGCCTGCTGGAACCACCTCGACTCGGCCCTGGTCGAGAAGCGGGGGCCCTGGATGACGACCATGGTGCCGCCGTCGTGGGCGGTGATGGCGTGCTCCTCGGCCTTCTTGACCGCGAGCGCACGCAGCTCGGGACAGTACGGGTCGGCGGAGGAGATGTGGGTCGTCTCTGGACCGTCGTAGAACGTGTCGGCCCGGCCCCAGGTGCGGTCGACGACCTGGTCGCAGACGACGAAGTGGCCGGGGGCGGCCTCGGGTTGCAGCGATCCGGCGGCGCACGGGCCGACGACCCGGGTGACGCCGAGCTCCTTCATGGCCCACAGGTTGGCCCGGTAGTTGATGCGGTGCGGCGGGTACTGGTGCCGCCGGCCGTGGCGTGGCAGGAAGGCGACCGTCCGCCCGTCGACCTCGCCGACCGCCACGTTGTCGGAGGGGTCGCCGTAGGGGGTCGAGACTTCGTGCTCGGTCACCCCGTCGAGGAACGAGTAGAAGCCCGAGCCGCCGAAGACCCCGAGCTCAGCCGTTGGAAGGGCCATGCCGTGCACACCTCTCCTCTAGGCGGGAGCCCCGCATGCGGGGGGCCCGCAAGCACCCGTCAGGGCCGGTCCTGGCTCCGGTCGGGGCCGCCGGTCGGCGGCAGCGCGCATGGTATCGAAGGCCGGGACAGGGGCCGAACCCCTGTCCACAGCCCGTCCCGAAGGCCGGGGAGGACGTCAGGCGCTCTTTTCGGCCGGCCTGGACGAAGAGGGGGACCCGGTGGACGAAGGGGGGGACCCGGAGGACGAGGGCCCGGACGAGGAGGACGAGGCCGACCCGGCGTCCGACGACACGGCGGGCTTGGCCTCCCTGGCTACCTTCTCCTTGCCACCGCCGTCCGAGGCGCCCGCCTTGGCGCGGGAGTCGGTCCGGTAGAAGCCGGAGCCCTTGAACACGATGCCGATGGGGGCGAAGACCTTGCGCAGCCTCCCACCGCACACGGCGCACGTGGTCAGCGGCGCGTCGGACATGGACTGCACCACTTCGAGGTGCTGGCCGCACTCGGTGCAGGCGTACTCGTAGGTCGGCATCGACGCTCCTGGGAGATGAAGACGAGCTCACGCCACGGAGGCGACCGCTCGGTGCACGATTGTAGCAACCCAGGGCCGGTCCCTGACGCGGCTCCGCTCCCACGCTCGCCCTCGTCGCCGGGATAGGCTATAACCGTTGCGGGACTTCTTAGCCTATCGACCGATTCGGGGCTGGATCGCCGGCAGGGTGGCAACGGGGGGGCCTGGGGGCTTGTCGCTACGATCTCGCCTCACGCTGTTCTTCGTCGTCATCGTGGTGGTGCCGGTGACGGCGACGACGCTGTGGCAGCTGCGTGTCGCGGCCATGACCGCGGCCAGGTATGAGCGTGAGGCGCTCGCGGTCGACGGGCACGCGGCCGGGCTCGTCCTGCGCGACCAGGGCAGGCACGCGTCGGAGGCGGCCCGGCTGTTGGCCGGGAGCCCCGAGGTCCATGCGGCGCTGGTCCAGCCGGACCGGCGTGCGCTCCAGGCCGTGCTCGACCGGGGCGAGTTCGCCGACCTGCTCGTCGCCGTGACCGGCGCGCACGGGGAGCTGCTGGCCCACCGGGGCCGGACGGAGCCGAGCCTGCTGGCAGGGGTGCCCGCGCCGCGGCTCGAAGCCTTGCTCGGCGCTGGGCCGGCCGGTCCGGACAGCGGGCTCCTGCAGCGCCAGAGCGTCCCGGTCGAGCGCCGTGACTGCCGCGCCGACCGGTGCCTGCTCGGCACGGTGGTGGCCGGCGTCTGGCTGGACGACCTCGAGCTCGACCGCCTGCGCCCCGACCGCAGCCAGGGCGCCGGCCTCACCTTCGTGGTCGGAGGCCGCCCGGTGGCCAGCACGCTCACCTGGATGACCGGCCGCGACCAGGTGCCACTGGCCGACCAGCCCGGGGGCGGCAGGCTCGCCGGCCGCCTGGTCCTCGCAGCGACCGGATGGCTCTCGGCCACGCCCGGGCAGGAGGCCCGGCTGCTCGTCACCGCGTTCGGCGGTCCTGCCACCCATGCGGTCGACAGCCGGCTGGTCGTGCTGGTCCTGCTGGTCCTGGTGGCCGCCGGCCTGATCGCCACGCTGCTCGGTGCGGTCCTCGCCCGGCTGCTGTCCCAGCCCCTTCGCGAGCTCGCCGACCAGGCCCGCGCCATCGCCAAGGGCGATTTCGCAAGCCCGCCGTCGGCCGTGCGCTCAGGTGGGGAGGTGGGGGAGCTGGCCCGTGCCTTCGACAGCATGCGGGTCGAGCTAGGGGAGTACCTTGCCGCCCTGCGGGCGAGCCGGGACGAGCTGACCCGCTCGATGACCCGCCTCGGCCAGACCCTCTCGTCAACCCACGACCTGCCAAAGCTCCTCGAGGTCGTGCTGGAGGCGGCCGTGCGGACGTGCCGGGCCCGGGCCGGCAGCGTGCTGCTGCTCACCACCGACCGGGCCACCCTGGTACGCCAGGCCACCTACGGGCTGGCCGACCGGGAGCTGGCCGGCCGCATCGCGGTCGGGCAGGGCGTCGCCGGGTCGGTGGCGGCCACCGGCAAGCCGATGGTGGTCTCGGTCCCGCTCGCCACCGTCCCGGGCGCCGCCGTGGAGCCCGGCGTGCAGCCGCCCGGCTCCCGCCCGTCCAGGCCGCCCGGCGCGCCTCCATCCCAGCCGCCCGGCTCCCGCCCGTCCAGGCCGCCCGGCGCGCCTCCATCCCAGCCGCCCGGCCCACGCCTGGCCGGGCCCGGCGCCCTGGACCGCTCGACGGTCGAGCCGCCTTCCTCCTCCCAGGTGAGCGTCCCGCTCCTGGCTCAGGGCCGCGTGCTCGGGGTGCTCAACGTCTACGACCGGGAGACGGGCGAGCCGTTCGCGCTCGCCGACGCCGCCGCCCTGGCCGACTTCGCCGTCCAGGCCGCCGTCGCCATCGAGAACGTCCAGCTCCACGAGGAGGCCGAGCGCCTGTCGCTGACCGACGCGGTGACCGGCATGTGGAACTACCGCTACTTCGAGCGCCGCTTCGAGCAGGAGCTCGAGCGCTCCCGCCGCTTCGACCGACTGTTCGCGCTCCTCCTGCTCGACGTCGACCACTTCAAGCTGGTCAACGACCGCCACGGGCACCAGCGCGGCGACCAGGTGCTGATGGAGCTGGCCCGCCGGATCGTCTCCAGCGTGCGCGACATCGACACGTTCGCTCGCTACGGCGGCGAGGAGTTCGTGCTCATCCTGCCCGAGACCAACCTGGCCGGCGGGATCGCCACGGCCGAGAAGCTCCGTGACCTCGTCAGCGCCCGGCCGTTCACCGACCGGCCGGGCGATGGAGGCGTCCGCCTGACCCTGTCGATCGGGGTGGCCTGCTACCCGGAGCATGCGCGGTCCACCACCGACCTGCTGCGGGCGGCCGACGACGCCATGTACGAGGCCAAGAACCGGGGCCGTGACCGGGTCGTGGTCGCGGGCACGGCAGCGGCGCCGGCCCCGGCGCGGCGGCGGCCGACCCCGACCCGTCCCGCCCGGGTGGAGTGAGCCCGGGTGGAGTGGGCCCGGGTGGAGTGGGCCCGGGTGGAGTGGGCCCGGGTGGAGTGGGCCCGGGTGGAGTGGGCCGGCCCGGGCCGGACGAGCCCGAGACCGAGTGCGCACGATGGCCGGCACCCCCGTTCGGAACGTACGAACCAGTCGCATGCGAACGAAGCGGCACGCGCCTGCATTCAGTAGCATCGCCTTCGTAGGAGCGCAGGTTCTGGGGCCGAACGACATGCTCGGGGGAATCGAAGTGAACGTACGCAAGGCCGTGATTCCAGCGGCGGGGCTCGGGACCCGCTTTCTGCCCGCCTCCAAGGCGCAACCCAAGGAGATGCTGCCTGTCGTCGACAAGCCGGCGATCCAGTACGTCCTCGAGGAGGCGGTCCGCGCCGGGCTGGAGGACATCCTGATCATCACCGGCCGCGGCAAGGGGGCGATCGAGGACCACTTCGACCGCGCCTGGGAGCTCGAGGGGGTGCTGGCCGAGAAGGGCGACCACGAGAAGCTGGCCGAGGTCCGGGCCATCTCGGAGATGGCCGAGATCCACTACATCCGCCAGAAGATGCCACTCGGGCTCGGGCACGCCATCGGCGTGGCCGAGCAGCACGTGGGCCACGAGCCGTTCGCCGTGCTGCTCGGCGACGACCTGATCGGCGAGGACGAGAAGCTCCTCACCGAGCTGGTGAGCTGCTTCGAGCGCCACGAGGCGAGCGTGATCGCGGCCATGGAGGTCGAGCGGTCGCAGATCAAGGCCTACGGCGCGATCGCGGCCGGCGAGGAGGTCGAGCCCGGCCTGTACCGGGTGGCCGACATCGTCGAGAAGCCCGACCCCGAGGAGGCCCCGTCCAACCTCGCGTCCATCGGCCGCTACGTGCTCCACCCCGACATCTTCGACGCCCTGCGCGAGACCAAGCCCGACAGGAAGGGCGAGATCCAGCTCGTCGACGCCCTGAAGCGCCTGGCCCAGGCCGGGGAGCCGGGCGTGAACGCGATGGTCTTCACCGGCAGGCGGTACGACGTGGGGGACAAGAACGACTACCTGCGGGCCACCGTCGAGTTGGCCAGCCGCCGGGAGGACGTCGGTCCTGCGTTCACGGCGTTCCTGCGTCGCTTCATGGCCGAGGCCGAGCAGGCCGAGTCGTCCTACCGCTGATGGACGCCCGCTCCCCGCCCGACCGGCCCGACCCGCCCGACCGGTCCGACCGGTCCGGCCGACCCGGCCGGTCGGGCCGACCCGACCCGCCCGACCGGCCCGACCGACCCGACCCGCCCGACCTGCTGCCGTTCGAGGAGGCCAGGGCCAGGGTGCTCGAGCAGGTCCGGCCCCTGCCGGCCCGGCAGGTGCCCCTCGGCGACGCGCTCGGCTGCGTCCTCGCCGAGGACGTGCAGGCGGACGAGGACCTGCCCCCGTTCGCCAACTCCGCCATGGACGGCTTCGCGGTGCGCTCGGCCGACCTGGACGGGGCGGGCGAGGGGTCCCCGGTGACGCTCCGGGTGGTGGGCGAGGTGTTCGCGGGCACGGGTCGCCTGCCCTCGGTCACGCCCGGGACGGCGGTGCGGATCATGACCGGCGGCGCCCTGCCGCCCGGAGCCGACGCGGTCGTCCCGGTGGAGCAGGCGACGGTCGAAGGCGACCACGTGCTCGTGCGGTCGCAGGTCGGCGAGCGCGCCTCCGTCCGCGAAGCCGGCGGAGACGTGCGCGCCGGCACGGTCGTGCTGGAACGCGGGCGGGTCGTCGACCCGGCCGCGGTCGGCATGCTGGCGTCGGTCGGGCGACGATTGGTGCCGGTCCACCCCCGCCCGCGGGTCGCGGTGGTGTCCACCGGCGACGAGCTGGTCGACCCGGGCGAGCCGCTCGGTCCCGGCCAGATCCGCGACTCCAACTCCTGGCTGCTGGTCGCCCAGGCTCAGGCGGCCGGGATGGAGGCGTTCCGCTGCGGCCGGCTCCACGACGATCCCGCCGTCCTGCGCAGGGGCTTCGCGCTGGCGGCGGCCGAAGGGGACTTCGTGCTCACCTCGGGTGGGGTCTCCGTGGGCGACCGCGACTACACCAAGCGGGTGCTGGCCGAGCTCGGGGACGTCCAGCCGTGGCGGGTGGCCATGCAGCCGGGCATGCCCCAGGCCTTCGGCCTGGCTGCGGGCACGTGGCTGTTCGGGCTGCCCGGCAACCCGGTGTCGTGTTTCGTGGTGTTCGAGATGCTGGTGCGGCCGGCGCTGCGCCGGCTCGCCGGCTACCCGGCCGACCGCCTGGACCGCCCCCGGGTCGCTGCCCGGCTGGGCGAGCCGGTGCGCAGCCCCAAGGGCAAGGTCTCGTTCCTGCGCGTGCGCCTCGAGGTCGCCGGCGACGTGCTGCGGGCCACCCTGACCGGCGACCAGGGCTCGGGCGTGCTCAGCTCGTGCACGGGCGCCGACGGCCTCGCCGTCGTCCCCGAAGAGGCCGACGCCCTCCCGGCCGGGGCGCCGGTCCAGGTCGTGCTGCTCCGTGAGGACTTGGCATGGGTGGTCTGACCCCGGGCGGCGACCCGCCCGTCGACGGGCTCACCCACCTGGGCCCGACCGGGGCGGCCAGGATGGTCGACGTGTCGGCCAAGCAGGAGACCCGGCGCGAGGCGGTGGCTGGCTGCCGGGTCCTGCTCGCCCCGGCAACCCTCGAGCTGCTCACCTCCGGCGGGCTGCCCAAGGGGGACGCGCTCGCGGTCGCCAGGGTGGCCGGGATCATGGGGGCCAAGCGCACCCCGGAGCTGATCCCGCTCTGCCACCCGCTGCCGCTCACCGGGGTCGAGGTCGACCTTGCGGTCGAGGCCGACGCCGTGGCGATCACCGCCACCGCCCGGACCACCGCCAGGACCGGGGTGGAGATGGAGGCGCTGACCGCGGCCGCCACCGCCGCCCTGGCCCTCTACGACATGGTCAAGGGCGTGCAGCGCGACGTCCGCATCGACGGCCTGCGCCTCTACGCCAAGCGGGGCGGCCGCTCCGGCGGGTGGGAGGAGCGCCGGTGACCCCGGCAGGCGCACCCAGGACGGGACGTGGACAGGAGGAGCGGGGATGACGCTCGACGGGATCCGGGTGGCGGTGCTCACCGTGAGCGACCGGGTCGCCGGGGGCGTGCGGGACGACGCCGGGGGCAGCGCGCTGTGCGGGCTCGTCGAGGCTGCCGGCGGGGAGGTCGTGGCCCGCGGCGTGGTCCCCGACGAGCGGGCGGCGGTCGGCGCCGCCATCCGCCGCATGGCGCCCGAGGCCGACGTGGTGCTCACCACCGGCGGGACCGGGCTCGGCCCGCGCGACGTGACGCCCGAGGCCACCCGCGACGTGCTCGAGCGGGAAGCGCCCGGCATCGCCGAGGCGCTGCGGCACGCGAGCCTTTCGATCACCCCGTTCGCGATGCTGTCGCGGGCGACGGCCGGCCTGGTCGGCCGGGCCCTGGTGGTCAACCTGCCCGGCAACCCCAAGGCGGTCGGCGAGGAGTGGGCGGTGCTCGCCGGTGTGCTCGGCCACGCCGTCGCGACCGCGCGCGGGCCGGTGCCGGACGCGAGCCATCAGGCGCCGGGCACCTAGGGCCGGCACGCTGCGACCGCGCCGGATCGGACCGGTGGCGCGTTTTGCCGTGTCACCGGGTTGTGGATCGGATACATTTTGGTCTGCGTCGGTCTTCCCCCCCGGCAACCAGACCCGCCCGACGGAAGGTGCCAGCGTGAGCCTCGTCCTCCTCGCCGTCGTGGTGGTCATCTGGGCGTCGCTGCTGCTGCCGCTCATCTTCCGCGACCGCTCCACCTGGCCGTCCCGCCGGGCCCCGGCCCAGGCGAGGCCGGGCGATCCCGTCGCCGCCGAGGCCCGCCGTGGCCGGGCGATCTGGCGCCCGCCCGCGGGACCGCCGCGCGACCGGGTCCGTGCAGGGGCGGGGACGCGCGACCGCCGGCTCCCGCCCGCCGGCGGCAGCGCCACCCACCGCACCAGGGCCCAGGCGGCCCGCGGCCCGGGCGCGCACCCCGGCAGAGCGCGGGCGGCGCGCGGGCCCGGCGCGCCCCCGGCGGGGGCCCGGCCGGCCCGCGGTCGCGCTGCGCACCGCACCGGGGCTCGGCCAGCCCCGGGGGCAGGGGCCCGCCGGGCCATGTTCCGCCGCCGGCGGCTGCTGGTCGTCCTGGTCGCTGCCGCGCTGGCCGCGCTCGTGCCGGCCCTTGCGCTCGGCGGGAGTTGGCGGACCGTTGCGGCGGCGGGCGCGCTGCCAGCCGCCTACCTGGCCGCGCTCGGCGCGGCCGCCCCGCACCGGCGGCGCGCCGCCGCCCGTCCCGGGCGCCGGCAGCGCCCGCCCAGGCCCGTCCACCTCGTCCGCCCGGAGAGCACCGTCGCGCCCCTCGCCGTCCCGGAGGGCACCGTCGCGCCCCTCGCCGTCCCGGAGGGCACCGTCGCGCCCCTCTCCGGCCCGGCCGCGGCCGGGCCGGCGCCCCTCTCCGGCCCGGCCGCTCCCGACCCGGCCACCCTCGGCGCGCCGAGGCCGCCTCCCGAGGACACCGGGGTGGGGGACGCTTCCTACCTCAACGGCCTGGCCGAGGCCACCACCTCGCAGGACCAAGCCGCGCCCGACCGGGTGACCGGGGAACCTGCCGCGCAGCTCGGGGGCCTGCGGGCCTGGCGGGCGGCCCGGGCGGGGACGGAGAACGGCGCTGGCCGGTGGGCGGCGCTGCTGCACGGCCACGCGCCACCGTCGACCGAATGAGCCTCGACGACGTCCGCCAGGGGGTGCAGGCCCGCCTGGAGGCCAAGCACCGGGCCCGCGAGGTCGGGCTGGGCAACGCCCGCCAGGCGATCCGCCGCTGCGCCAACGCGATCCGGGCCGTCCACCGGGGTGAGCTCGAGGTCGCCGACCGGCTCCTGGTCGAGGCCAGGGAGTTGCTCGATGTGGCCGAGGCGACCCTGGCCGCCCACCCCGACGTGTACTACGCCGGGTTCCTGCAGGACGCCCAGAAGGAGTACGCCGAGGGTCTGGCCACCCGGGCGCTGGTGACCGGCGCGCCGCTGCCGCCTCCCGAGGACACCGGGGTGGGGGACGCTCCCTACCTCAACGGCCTGGCCGAGGCCATCGGCGAGCTGCGCAGGCACCTGCTCGACCTGCTCAGGGAGGGCGACGTGGCCCGGGCCGCCGAGCTGTTCGCCGCCATGGAGGAGATCCACGCCCTTCTGGCCGACGTCGACTTCCCCGATGCCATGACCGGGGGCCTGCGGCGCTCCACCGACGTGGCCCGCTCGATCATCGAGCGCACCCGCAGCGATCTCACCCTCACGGTCATCCAGCGCGACCTGGCCGACGCCGTGCGCCGCGCCGGCGGCCCCGGCTCCTCCACCCTCGAGGAGTCTCCAGGCGGCCGACGCGGCGAAAGGGCCTGAGCGTGAGCGACACCCCGCCACGGGACGGGCCCAGCCCCTTTGACAAGCTGCTCGGCCTCCGGGTCGAGGCTGCCTCGGCCGACCGAGTCCGGGCGGTGCTGCCAGTGACCCCGGACCTCCACCAGCCCCACGGCATCGTGCACGGCGGGGTGTACTCGGCGGTGGTGGAGACCGTGGCCAGCATCGGGGCCGAGCTCGCCCTGCAGGGCGCGGGCAGGGTCGTCGGTCTCTCCAACCACACCGAGTTCCTGCACGCCGTGCACCGGGGCGAGCTGCACGCCGAGGCGGCGCCGATGTCGCGCGGGTTCTCCACCCAGCTCTGGGACGTCACGGTCACCGACGGGCGGGGCCGCGTCGTCGCCCACGGCCGGGTCCGCCTGCTGAACCTGCGCTAGTGCGGTGGCCATCTATGTCGACCGGGATGGTCTGGCTCACTGAGCAGCGCGAACGTCGCTGCCAACCCGGCAAACGTTCGTGGCCACCGCACTAGGCTAGTGCCCGCCTTCGACAAGGCAACGGATACGCGCGGCGGAGAAAGCAGAGCTGCCACACGTAGGCTGGCGCCGCCCGGCCGGGTCGGCGCGGTCGTGGGCGTCGAAGGCCTCGGCGGCGCGTCACGGCCCAAGGCCGGTTGTCTCGAAGCTCGCCCTGTTGTATGTTGTCAACATGTCTCGTGCCAGGCATCCGAAACCCGACGTCGAGGCCGCGCTCCGCGAGGCCGAGGCTGCGGGCTGGATGGTGCGAGACACTGCCGCTGGCCATCGATGGGGTTTCATGCGCTGTCCGGAGCACAGCCGTGCCGGATGTGAGGCATCGATCTGGTCCACCCCGCGCAACCCCGGCGCCCATGCCAAGCGGCTACGCGCCGCCGTCCGAAACTGTCCACACCACCGGAAGGAGTGACGAGATGAGGGTCTATGCATTCACCCTCCTGGTGGAGGGCGCCGACCTGCAGACCGACGACGCGCAGGACGCGCTGTTCGAGGCTGGCTGCGACGACTCGACGATCGGTGTGACCGCTGGTGTGCAGCACGCGCATTTCGACCGGGAGGCGGGCTCGCTCGGTGAGGCCCTGGTGAGCGCTATCACAGCGCTGGAGCGCGCCGTTCCCGGTGCCCGTGTCGTGCGCGTCGCTCCGGACGAGTACGTCACGCTGGCCGAGATCGCCAGGCGCACCGGCCGCACCCGGGAGAGCGCCCGGCTGCTCGCCACCGGTGACCGTGGTCCTGGCGACTTCCCGCCGCCAGCCGCTCGGGCGGAGGAGCGGAACAAGCTCTGGCGCTGGGCCGAGGTTGCCAGGTGGTTCACCACCCGGCTCGGCCAGTCGGTGGCCGGCGAACCGGAGCCCGCGCTGTCCGCGGTCAACGGGCTACTGCAGACACGATGGGCACTCGCCCAGCTCGACGCGGAGGAGCGGGACGTCGTGCTGACGCTGCAGCCGACCGTCCGGGCGGAGCTGCTTGAGCTCGCCGCGGCCATTGGGTCCGCCGGAGCGAAGAGTGGGGATCTCGATGCTGCCGCCTGAGCTGAACGAGCCGTTCAAGGATGCGACCGAGCGAGGCCTCGCCAGGCAGCAGTTGCTCGACTACTACAGCCGCCTTGAGGAGGTGAGGCAGCTCGCCGTGCTGCCGTCAGAGCTGTGGGAGCCAGAGCAGGCCGAGCGGTTCCCAACCTCCGCGTCAGGCCACTCTGAGCACCCGGCGGAGCGGCTGCGCCGCTGGCGGGCGCTGTTCACAGAGGAGCTGCGGCACCTCAAGATGGCGCGCGACGCGGCCGTCCACGAGCGCATTCCCGACGTCGAGCTGCGCACCGCAGACTACCTGGCCAGGCGGCTGCTGGCCGCGGCGTACGGGCGCGGCATCGAGGAGGTCAACAACCTCTAGCCTGGGCAAAGGCGGGAGGTCGCGCTCGCGCCAGCGCACGGCGCCTATCGGATCCTCGTGCCACAGGGACTCCATGACGTGCTCCTCCGCTGGCTCGGGGCACGGTGGTGTGCCCGGGGTGGTTTGCCGCCCGGCCCCCGACGCTGAATCATCCCACCCATGGACCACGACCTGACCCGCGACTTCCTCGCCTGCTTCGGCGGGCTGGCCGCGATCGGCCGGGACCCGGTGACCGGCGGCTACCGCCGTTTCGCCTGGACCGACGAGGACCGGGCGGCCAGGGCATGGTTCGCCGCCGAGGCTGAGGCCCGCGGGCTGGCCTATGAGCGCGACGCCAACGGCAACCTCTGGGCCTGGTGGGGGAACGCGGCGTCGGCGGGCGAGGGCCGCCCGGCTGCGGAATGGGGGGCCCGGCGGGCTGAGGCGCCACGAGCCGGGCAGGCCGAGGCGGCTGGCGCCCCCCGCCACGGCGGGGCCCTGGTGGTCGGCAGCCACCTCGACACGGTGCCCCAGGGAGGCGCCTACGACGGGGCGCTCGGAGTGGTGGCCGGGTTCGTGGCGGTGTCGGCGCTGGCCCGCCGAAACGTCACCCCGACCCGTCCGGTGGCGGTGGCCGCCTTCGCCGACGAGGAGGGCGGCCGGTTCGGCCTGGCCACCTTCGGCAGCCGCCTGCTGGCCGGCGCGCTGGCGCCAGCCAGCGCGCTGTACCGGCGGGACGCCCAGGGGGTGACCGTGGCCGAGGCGATCGCCGGCGACGGGCTCGACCCCGGCCGCGTCGGGCCCGACCCCGAGCTGGCCGGGCGCATCAGGGAGGTCGTGGAGCTCCACGTCGAGCAGGGCCGGGGCCTGGTCGACGTGCCCGCGCCGCTCGGGGTGGGGAGCGGCATCTGGCCGCACGGGCGCTGGCGGCTGGAGCTGCGGGGCGAGCCCAACCACGCCGGCACGACCCGGCTCGAGGACCGGCGCGACCCGATGCTGGTGCTCGCGCGCGGGGTCGAGGCGGCCCGCGCGCTGGCGGCCGCGGCGGGCGCGGTCGCCACCGTCGGGCGCGTCCTGGTCGACCCCAACGGCACCAACAGCGTCCCGGGCGCGGTCGACGCCTGGCTGGACGCGCGCGCGCCCGACGAGGCCACCCTGGACGGCCTGGTCGGCGCCTGGCAGCGGGAGGTCGCCGCGGCCGGCGGGCAGCACCGGGTCGAGGTCGGGCTGGCCTGCGAGTCGCGCAGCCCCGCGGTGGAGCTCGACCCGGGCCTGCGGGCCCGGCTGGTGGCGTTGCTCGGCCGGCGGGGCCTGTCAGCGCCGGAGCTGCCGACCGCTGCCGGCCACGACGCCGGGGCGCTGGCCGCGGTCGTGCCGACCGCGATGCTGTTCGTGCGCAACCCCACCGGGGTCAGCCACAGCCCGGCCGAGCGGGCCGACGACGAGGACTGCGTGCTCGGCTGCGAGGTGCTCGCGGCGGTGGTGGAGGCGTGGGCGTGCCGGTGACCAGGTGGCACGCCGAGCGGGCCTGGCTCGGCGGGGACCGGGTGGCCCGGGACGTGCTGGTCGAGACCCGGGCCGACCGGATCACCGCGGTCCAGCCAGGCCGCCCCCCGCCCCCGGACGCGCTGCGGCTGCCAGGGCTGGTCCTGCCCGGGTTGGCCAACGCCCACTCCCACGCCTTCCACCGCGCCCTGCGCGGGCGCACCCACGCCGGCCGGGGCGACTTCTGGTCCTGGCGGGAGCGGATGTACCAGGTGGCCGCGAGGCTCGAGCCCGACACCTACCACGCCCTGGCCCGCGCCGCCTACGCCGAGATGGCCCTGGCCGGCGTCACCGCGGTGGGGGAGTTCCACTACCTGCACCACCCGACCGGCGGCGGCCGTTACGCCGACCCCAACGCCATGGGCGACGCGCTGGCCGCGGCCGCCGAGGACGCCGGCATCCGCCTGACCCTGCTCGACACCTGCTACCTGCAGGCCGACGTCGACGGCCGCCCGCTCGCCGGCCCGCAGCTCCGCTTCGGCGACGGCGGGCCCGGGCACTGGGCCGAGCGCGCCGGCCGGCTGGCCGAGGCGCACGCCGAGGCGGCCGGGGTGCGGGTGGGCGCGGCCATCCACTCGGTGCGGGCCGTGCCCCCGGATGCCATGCGGGCGGTCGCGGCCTGGGCCGCCGCCCAGGACGCCCCCCTGCACCTCCACCTCTCCGAGCAGCCCCGCGAGAACCAGGCCTGCCTGGCCGTGACCGGCCGGACCCCTGCCGGGCTGTGCGCCGACACCGGCGTGCTCGGCGACCACACCACCGCGGTCCACGCCACCCACCTCACCGGCGGCGACATCGGGCTGCTCGGCGGCAGCTCGACCGGGGTCTGCCTCTGCCCGACCACCGAGCGGGACCTCGCCGACGGCATCGGCCCGGCCGCCCGCCTGGCCGCCGCGGGCGCGCCGCTCTGCCTCGGCAGCGACAGCCATGCCGTGGTCGACCTGTTCGAGGAGGCCCGCGCCGTCGAGCTGGACGAGCGCCTGGCGACCCTGCGGCGCGGCCAGCACCGCGCCGCCGACCTGCTGGCGGCCGCCACCGGGCACGGCATGCGCGCGATCGGCTGGGAGGAGGCCGGCGCCATCGAGCCCGGCCGCCTGGCCGACCTGGTCGCGGTCCGGCTCGACACCCCGCGGATGGCCGGCGCGCCCGATGACGACCTGCTCGCCGCGGTCGTGTTCGCCGCCACCGCCGCCGACGTGTCCCACGTGGTCGTCGCCGGCCAGCTCGTGGTGGCCGACGGCCGCCACACCCGCGTCGACGACGTGCCCGCCGCCCTCACCCGCTCCATCGCCGCCGTGACCGGCTGAGGAGCCTGTGTCGAGCAACGCGCGGCTGCCGGTCGGGTCCGGGGGACTTGCGTGCATCCAAGAATGTGCCGCGGAGGCTTGACAGGCTAACGGCGCCCGGCCGTGTTCGCGTTCGCCCGCGGCATGGTGCTGCTCGAGCTCACCCGGCGCTTTCCACCAGGCACCGACCCGGAGCCAGCCTGGCGGGAAGGGGTCGCGGCCTTCCAGGCCCGCGTGACGGCTCACGAGAGCGAGCCGTTGGCCACCACGGGGCCGCGTGGGCAGTAGCAGCGCCGATCCTCGGAAGGCCCGGTCAGGCCTGGCCCCGCCGGAGCAGGCGGCCGCGGGGCTGGTCGCCGACGGGTTCGCCGCGCAGCCATGTGGCGCGCACCACGCCGGTCAGCTCGCGGCCCGCGTACGGGGTGACCGGGTGGCGGTGGTGGAGGGCCCCGGGGTCGACGGTGAAGGTCTCCTCGGGGGCGAACACGGCGAAGTCCGCGTCGTTGCCTTCGGCGATGGCGCCCTTGCCGGCCAGCCCGGCCACGGCTGCCGGCCCCCACGCGGCCCATCTCGCCAGGTCGTCGAGGGTGTGACCGCGCTTGCTCGCCTCCGTCCAGAGGGCGGGCAGGAGGAGCTGGACCGAAGAGATCCCGCCCCAGGCCTGGCCGAAGTCGCCGGTGTCCTGCCGCTTGAGGTCGGGCGTGCAGGGCGAGTGGTCGGAGACCACGCAGTCGATCGTGCCCTCGGCCAGCCCCGACCAGAGCGACTCGCGGTTGCCGGCCTCCCGGATCGGCGGGGCGCACTTGAACTGGGTGGCCCCGTCCGGCACCTCCTCGGCGGTCAGGCACAGGTAGTGTGGGCAGGTCTCCACCGTCATCGGAAGCCCGTCGGCCCTGGCCTGGCGGAAGGTGGGCAGGGCACCGGCCGCCGACAGGTGCACCACGTGCACGCGGGCGCCGGTGCGGCGGCAGAGCTCCACGAGCAGGGCGATGGCCTCGGTCTCGGCCTCGGGTGGCCGCGACCGGAGGTAGTCGAGGTAGCGGCGGCCCTTGGGCGCGGGGGCGGCAGCGATCGGCTCGGGCAGCTCGGCATGGACAAGCAGCGACGCGCCCAGCCGGCCCAGCTCGCGCATGGCCGCCTCCAGCTCCAGGCCTGCCAGGCGGGGGAACTCCTCCACCCCGGAGTCGAGCAGGAAGCACTTGAAGCCGAACACGCCCGCCTCGTGCAGCTCCTCCAGCTCGCCCTGGTTGCCGGGCACCGCCCCGCCCCAGAACCCGACGTCGATGTGGCAGCGGCCTCCGGCCGCGCGCGCCTTGGTCTTGAGAGCGGGGACCGACACGGTCGGCGGGATGCTGTTCAGGGGCATGTCGACGATGGTGGTCACGCCGCCGGCGGCCGCGGCGCGGGTGGCGGTCTCGAACCCCTCCCACTCCGTGCGGCCGGGCTCGTTGACATGGACGTGGGTGTCGACCAGCCCCGGCAGGAGCGCGTCGTCGCCGACGTCCACCACCCGCGCGGCGCCGACGTCCGCGCCATGCCCCTCGACCGCGACGATGGTCCCGTCCCGCACGCAGACCGTTGCCGGCCCGACGCCGCTGGGCATCACCACCCGCCTGGACCTCACCACCACGTCGAACGCGGTCATGGTCGCCTCCATCGGCCATCGTGGGGAGCCCCGCGCCCAGCCGTCAAGCGTCGTCCCCCGGGATGTCCGCGGGGGACCGGCTCGGAAGATACCTAGAGCGCTAGTCGCACTCGTCCAGTCCGGCTGGAGTAGGCAGAATTACCTGCTGCTCCGGGAGAGCAGCTCGCCGGCCAGCTCCTCCACTCTGGTGGAGGCGTCGGCGGGCAGGACCTCACGCACGAGCCGGCGCGGGTTCTGCGCTCCCGCCGGGAGGGCGTGGGCTGCCCCGGCGGCGCTGGACGCGAGGCGCGCGCCGAGGACCGAGAGCTCGGCGTGAACAGCGGCGGCCGGGTCGTAGGCAGGGATCGGCAGGTCGAGGACGCGCTTGTGGATGTGCCGCGGTCCGAACAGCCCGGTGGTCATGAACCCTCGGATCCGGTTGGCGGCCTGGTCGCTGTTGAGGATGGCGGCGAGGTAGTGCGCCTCCGCCGGGTCGTGGAACGACGCCCAGTACGTCTGGTCGCGAACGACGAGCGGGTACTCGGTCCCCGTGCTGTCCACCACCGCCGCCACCGGCCGGCTCCCTGCGCTGGTGTAGAGCACGAGCCAGCGGTCGCGGCGAGCCTGGGCGGACAGGTGACCGAGATGGTCCAGCCGCTCCCAGAGCGGCGGGCCCGGCCTGGTCCTGACGCGACGCCAGGCGCGCTCGGCCGCCTCGAACCAACCGGCGGCGCCAGCACGGCCGTGGCGGCGCAGCTCGTCCGGACCGGCGACCTGGAAGGCCGGGTCCCCCGGGCAGGCCAGGACCGGCAGGACCACCGTCCACAGCACGGGCGCGAGGGTGTGGGGCAGCAGGTGCTCCGCGGCGGGCGTGGAGCACAGGGCGGCACGCTCGACCACCGCACGCAGGTGGGTGTCGCGCAGCACCTTGGCCGTGGCGCGGGCCGCCGGGTCGGTCTCGACCACCACCTCGCCCGGCCCCCGCCCGCCGACCGGGAGTGCACCGAGCAGGGTCTGGGGGTACAGGACCGCCCCCTGTCGGAACCGGGCCCGGTACGGGCTGCCCGCCCGGCCCGCCACCCCGCCGGCCGTGGCGCCGTGGTCCGGGGGGTGGTCGGGGCCGGTCGCCTCGGCGGCCGTGGCGCCGTGGTCCGGGGGGTGGTCGGGGCCGGTCGCCTCGGCGGCTGTGGCGCCGTGGTCCGGGGGGTGGTCGGGGCCGGTCGCCTCGGCGGCCGTGGCGCTGCGTGCCAGCGGCCGCCACGCGCTCCGGCGACCGAGCCGGTCGAGCACGAACACGGCCGTCTCCCGCTGCAGGCGCTCGGTCGCGACCGAGGGGTCGGGGTCCGGGGAGGGTAGGCGCCCGCGGTAGACGCGGCCGGGCTTGGGTCGCTCGGGAGCGGGAGCGCAGGCGGCGGCGAACAGGACGCAGCTCGGCACCTTGAACAGCGGGTCGACCGCTGCGAGGTCCCACAGGCCGGCCACGTCGAACCGGACGCCGTAGGTGCCTTCCCGCAGCGCCCTGTGGTGGGTCGCGGTGAACACGCTGCGGGGCATCACGAACGCCAGTCCCGGCCGCCCGTCGTCGTCGCCCGTGACCAGGAACTGGCGGAACGCCTGGGCCAGGAACAGCGTGGCCAGCTCGGTGTGGGCCTGCTCCCCTGCCGTGCGGGGCGCGACGCCGGTCTCCTTCGCGCGGCAACGCATGAGCTCACGCTGGCCGGGGTCGGTGACGTCTGCGATCGTCAGCCACGGCGGGTTGCCGACGACCAGGTCGAAGCGCCGGTCCTCGGTGCACAGCGCGTCGCCCATGTCAACGGGGACGCGCACGGCCTCGCGGGCGTCGGGGAGCAGGTCGGCGACCGCGAGCAGCCAGGTCGCCTTGGCCACGGCGACCGCGAGCGGGTTGACGTCCATGCCGGCCACCCGCTGCTGCAGGCGCTGGAGCAGGTCCTCTTCACGGTCGCCGGCTGAGCGCGCGCGCAGCCTCCCAATCACCGCCCGCAGGAACGACCCGGAGCCGCAGGTGGGGTCCAGGACGCGTGGTTGCCTCCCAGCCGCCGGCCAGGGGCCGAGCGCGGCCTCGACGACCTCCTCTGCAAGCCAGCCGGGGGTGTAGAACTCGCCCAGGCCGTGCCGGGTCTTCTCGCCGACGAGCTGCTCGTACACCGGCTTGAGCAGGTCCTCGCGGACGGCCCGCAGGTCGTAGGCGGCGAGCCGGCCGGCCAGGTCCGCCAAGGTCCCGTGCAGCCGTGGCCCGGACACGAGCAGCGGCCACCGGAAGCAGCCGTCGTCGACCAGGTTGGCGATGCCCCGGCCCGCGAACCAGGTGCCGCCGAGCACGGCGGCGGCCTCGCGGCCGGCGGGCGTCCGGTGCTCCATGGCCGTGAACACCAGCAGCGGGGCCAGGAGGGCCAGGTAGGTGTGGCGGACGAACAGCTCCTCCGGGGGGTCGCCGCCGCCGTAGCTGGTGCGTACGCCCTCCGCCCAGGCGTCCTGGTGCATCCGCAGCAGCGGCTCGCCAGCGAGGTCGCGCAGCGCCTGCCGGAGCCTGGCGGCGGTGACGACGAACGCCTGGCTGTCGAGCCCGAAGTCGCGCGCGAAGCTCGAAGCGGTCGGCGGGAGCAGGGCGGTCATGGCATGGCAGGTGGGAGGTGGAACGGTTGGTCGGGTCTAGATATGCGCTCCATCGAAGATATACCGGCGTCTTCTTCGCTCTGAACCTCATGTTCGTGATCTTCGGCGTGACCCAGCAGGAGCTGGCTGCGCTGCTCGGCGGCTACAAGTTCGGCGGGTACCCCTTCTACCTGGGCGTCGGCGTCCTGGTGCTCTCGGTGCTGCTGTACTTCTACCGGAGGGCGGTGCAGGACCGGAAGCCCATCACGTTCCGCGACAAGGACGTGCCCACGATGCCGAACGCCGAGCAGATGGCGCTCCTCAAGGCCGAGGACGCCACGTCCTGAGCTTGCGTTTTGACCCTGGTGGACCTGGCGGGGTGAGCCGCTAGGCTCAGGTGGAGGCAGTGCACCGGAGCGGCTGCACCCGCCACGGGTGCGGCCGCTCCGGTCGAGCGTCCTGGGTGCCCCAGTGGTGCTTAGGGCTTGCCAGCCAACAACCTGGTCGTTCCACCGCCGGAACACCGAGGTAAGCAGCACTCCACCTGGCCAGGCTATTTGGCAGCGGGCCC
>WNGB01009695.1_pt1 | contig 19357 bp, 16 predicted proteins | sample 5400681 | NCBI WGS metagenome assembly WNGB01 (sample SAMN13153367, study PRJNA577476) | soil metagenome | isolation source: 115 cm soil or saprolite under grassland replicate 2 | place: USA:California | collected 2016-06-15
CGGACCCTCTGCCCGCCGCATTCGTGGTGAAATCCCCGATATACTGAACCGCGCCGAAGGGAGGCACCGGCATTTCGGTCAGGAAGACCGCAAATGTCGTATTGGGCCGCAGGCCCTCGGCATGCAAATCCAGCGTATCTACACCGCGAACGTCCTCCCTCGGAAAAACGGCGACGGTCGCCGCCGGGTTCGGCATGCTCTCACAGTTTGCGATAGCATCTGAAGCTGGTACCAGGTCGAACCTGGAGGGGCTTAGGTGCGGTGCATGAGCAGCCTCTGACCTGGGTGGGATACCCTGCGCGTCCGCAGTCAGGTGAACTGAGAGTAGCACCGATAGCAAGCCAAAGGCCGCTATGAGGGTCGAACGAATTGGCAGCTTCATCGCTGCATGCTTTTCTCTGCAAGCAGTCGAAGGCTGATGATTGTTTGAGTTGGTTACTGATTGTTTAGTTTGCATAGGTTTTTCTTGTTTAAGGTTTGCTTTCTGTTTTGGTTTTTTTCCGGCGTCTGTTGTTTATACCGGTTCATGTGGTAAAGCGGAAAGGCCGCCTGAAACCCGCCACGACTGCGCAGTTTTTTTGTGATCGCCCCCCGGCCGCGCTGTAGAAAATCCTTCGACCGTGCTGGCCATGGCGGCCCTCGTGTTGAGGTTGGCCGGGTCGTTAAGAAATTAAGATCGCGCCGGAAATGAGAACGGTTTCATAACTTTCTCGGCCGTTTTTCAGGCCGAGATGTTAGATCAAGCCGAGCGCGTGGACCGTTGGCTCGTCGATCGCGCCGTTGACTTCCAAACCGTAGTCTCGTTGATACGCGCTCAGCGCTTGACGCGACGCAAGTCCAAGTGAGCCAGTAACATCTCCGATGTAATAGCCAAGTTCCTTCAAGACATGCCGCACATTAACGATAACTTGGTCGGGCAACAGGTTACCATATGTGTAGATTGGTCCATCGTAGTCATAGCTTTCGTGGGCAGTATCATACCCCCAATGCCGGACACCAGTAACCTGAATCCCAATAGTAATAACCGCCGGTGACCAGGACGATGATAACGTGGTGCTGCTTCCACCAAACGCGATCATGACGCTCGTGGCGATACCGGCCGAGTACCTCGGCATAACTGACACGCTTGTCTCGTTTTTTTCCCGGCGGACGACATTCTTTGTCGACGCCCGGCTTGGAATGGCTCTTAGTTTAGGAGACATGTGAACGCTGGCGGGTCTCTGATTTCGCTTGGGCGCCAGCGTCCCGCTGGGCGAGGCTTTTTGGCCGCTTGCAGTCGTTGCAAACGCGGCCACCGGCGCGAGACCGAACAACATTAATGGTTTTGTCCTCATTTACGTTTCATGAACGGACGGCTGACGATGGGGACGCGCGCCGCTTTTACTGATTGTTGACGACCATTTGCAGCGGAGGTTTGCTCACCTCGATCTGCGCACTCACCTTCTGCAAGCCCGCGGTAAGCGCTTCAAGTTGCTTTTGCTGCTGTGCCGCAGTCGCTTGAAGGTCTTTGCGCTGTTGTGCGATCGTCGCTTCCTGTTTTGCAACCTTAGACTTTAGTTCCTGCATTGTACTGTGCTCTTTTAGGAACTCGTTAAGCAACATCGCGTTCACTGCTTCGTACCGCACTGTGTATACCTCGCCCTTTGCATCGCGCGCTACCAGATCGGGATTCACCTTTGCCACCTCCTCGGCCACCAGGCCAAACTGCGGAATGCCATCGGGATCAATATTCTTTTTGTAACGGAAGGTCACCGGCTGGAGCGCCAGGATCGCTTCGCTTGCTTTATCCATGCGTTTGATCTCGTCCTTGAACCGCTCCGAAGAAACCGCCACGCCAAGTTGCCCACTGCTGTTGACCACAACTGTGGAACCTGCAACTGCTACGCCACTGACGCCGGCGATAAAAGTTCTTGTCTGGGTTCCCGCCGTGCCGATGCGCGCCGTGGCGAACTCGCCAGCAACACCACGGTTACCGATATCGATATTGTTATTGCCTATAGTGAGATTGTTCCCGGCGTTAATGCCCACGGCGATGTTGAAGCTGCCTGTTGTGTTGTTAAGCAGCGTATGAGCGCCGGCCGCCGTGTTGAAGTTGCCTGTTGTATTGTGAAGGAGCGCGATATCACCGTCGGCCGTGTTATGGTTACCGGTTGTGTTGGAAAAGAGCGCTTGAAAACCATCGGCCGTGTTGTGAAATCCGATTGTGTTCCCAAAGAGTGCTCGCCAACCAGTGGCCGCGTTTTCGAAGCCGGTTGTGTTGAAAAAGAGCGCTTGAAAACCATCGGCCGTATTGTTGCTACCGGTGATGTTCTTGTTGAGCGCCTGCGTGCCGGCGGCCGTGTTATTGCTGCCAGCGGTGTTGTTTTGGAGCGCAGCAGCACCGTTGGCCGTGTTGAAGTTGCCTGTCGTATTGGCGAAGAGCGCTAGGAAACCGTCGGCTGTGTTGAAGTTGCCTATTGTGTTGCCAAAGAGCGCATCAACACCGTTGGCCGTATTGAAGCTGCCAGTGGCGTTCTCTTGGAGCGCAGAAACTCCGTTGGCCGTGTTTTCGATGCCGGTGGTGTTGTGAAAAAGCGCGGTCAAACCGTTGGCGGTGTTGGAGCTGCCGGTGGTGTTGTCCGCGAGCGCAGCAGCGCCGTTAGCGGTGTTGTTGCTGCCGGTTGTGTTGCTGAAGAGCGCATCCTGACCGATGGCGGTATTGTTCGCGCCGGTTGTCAGGGAGAGAAGCGCATTATCACCCTCGGCGGTATTGCCGCCGGGATATCCTCCGTCGGGTGCCGGAACAACTCCGAAAGCAGTCGGGGCCGACGCAAGTGCAAAGCAGGCCAGCAGCAGCGGGATGAGAACGAAACCGCGTATCATCCGCAGCGCTTCGGTACGCGGCAGTTGCTCTTTACGCGGCAAACCGTAAGTCGAATTTCGTGGAATTGTCGGTTTGAACTGGATCAATGGATTCATGGAATGGGGTTTGCTTTCTGTTTTGGTTTTTCCGGCCTCTGTTGTTTGTGCCGGTCATGCTGGTAAAGCGGAAAGGCCGCCTGAAACCCGCCACGACTGCGCAGTTTTTTTGGTCGCCTCCGGTCGTGCTGTAAAAATCTCTCGATCGTGTTAGAATTTGCGGCGTCGAGCAGCCTGTATGACGACGCCCTCTTCTACGCGACAAGAGGTCACCCAACTGCTCGGCGACTGGAGCGGCGGAGACGACGAAGCGCTGGAGAAGTTGTTCCCGCTGGTGCAACCCGAATTGCACCGGCTCGCGCACCATTACATGAGCCGGGAGCGCGCCGGCCACACCCTGCAAACCACCGCCATTCTCAACGAAGCCTATCTGCGGCTGGTCGATAATACGCAGCCGGTCTGGCAAGGCCGGACCCACTTTATCGCAGCGGCTGCGCGGTTGATGCGGCGCGTCATGGTTGACCATGCCCGTGAACGCCACTCACTCAAGCGTGGCGGCGGCGTGCTGAGAGTAACCCTGGATGAAGCTGCGCTAGTAACAGAAACGCGGTCGGAGGAATTACTCGCCCTCGATGAAGCGTTGGAAAGTTTGGCCGCGCAGGACCCGCGTAAAAGTCAGATTGTTGAACTGCGCTACTTCGGCGGTTTGACGGTCGAAGAGACGGCCGAATTCCTGAAACTTTCTCAGCGGACAGTGGAGCGGGAGTGGACCATGGCCAAGGCCTGGCTTTACCGGGCGCTGAGCGGGGAAGAAACCTGATGAAGGCTGAGCGCTGGAAACAGGTCGACGATCTTTTCCAGTCAGCCGTCGAACGTCCGCCTGAGGAGCGGGCGGCATTTCTTGATGAGGCTTGTCACGGTGACGAAGGCCTGCGCCGCGAGGTGGAGTCTTTGCTCACCTCTTATGAGCGGTCAGAGAACTTTATTGAATTACCGGCCTTCGAAGTCGCTCCCGAGCTTGTGACTAACGACAAGGCCGGCGCATTGGTTGGAAAATTGATTGGTCATTACCGGATCGAGTCACTTATCGGCGTCGGCGGAATGGGTGAGGTTTATCTCGCGCGGGACGAGCGACTCGGGCGCAAAGCCGCGCTCAAGCTGCTCCCAGAAAGCCTGACGACGGACGAGACGCAGTTGAGCCGGTTCAAAAATGAAGCGCGGACTGCCTCGTCCTTAAATCATCCGAACATTCTAACGGTTTACGAGATTGGCACGGAGGGAAACCGGCAATTCATCGCGACGGAGTTCATCGAAGGCATCACCCTGCGCGCATCGCTCGCGCGCGGGAGGATAATGCCGCATGCTGCGCTGGAAATTGCCGTGCAAATGGCCTCGGCCCTGGCTGCCGCGCACGAAGCCGGCGTCGTGCACCGCGACATCAAACCGGAGAATATCATGCTGCGACCGGACGGATACGCGAAGGTGCTGGATTTCGGGATTGCCAAACTGACCGAGCAAAGGCTGGCGTCAGACGACCATACAGGCGAAACAACGGCGGCGCTGCAAACGCGACAGGGGTTAGTGTTAGGCACGGCCCGTTACATGTCTCCGGAACAGGCCCGCGGCCAGAAGGTAGACGCACGCTCAGATATTTGGAGCTTGGGCGTAGTGCTCTACGAAATGGTGGGAGGAAACCCGCCGTTCCGCGGCGAAACGCCGAGCGACTGTATTGCCTCCATTTTAACAACGGAGCCGCCACCTTTATCGGGTGTACTGCCGGATGTTCCGCTCAAACTCGAATCCATTCTGCAAAAGGCTTTGCGTAAAAACAGTGATGAACGTTACCAGACCATCAAGGAGATGCTCGCCGACCTCCGCATTCTCAAGGGAGAACTGGAAGCGGAAAGCTCCTTGCCGCAGACCAAAGCGAATGCTGGATCTATCGTCAGCAAAATCAAACGTCATAAACGGGGCGTGTTACTCACTCTGGCGGTGGCGCTCCTGGCGGCTGCGGCGGTTACCTACTCTTTTCTCTTTGTCGCCCCAGCGTCATTACCAAATGAAAAATCCATTGCCGTTCTGCCATTTGAAAACCTGAGTGAGGAAAAATCCAACGCCTACTTCACCGACGGGATCCAGGACGAAATCCTGACCCGCCTCTCAAAGATCGCGGATCTCAAAGTAATCTCACGCACGTCCACGCAGCGTTATAAGAACACATCTCAAAAACTTTCTGAGATTGCGAACCAACTCGGTGTCGCCAATCTCCTGGAAGGTAGCGTCCAGAAAACAAATGATCAGGTGCGCGTCAATGTACAACTGATTAGAGCCGCGAATGATTCGCATCTCTGGGCAGAGACCTTTGATCGCAGACTGACTGACATCTTTTCCGTCGAGAGTGAGGTGGCCAAAGCCATCGCCGATAAGTTACGGGTGAAACTTACCGGTCAGGAAGAACAAGTCATTGCGGCCAGACCGACCGACAATCCCGAGGCTTACGATGCGTACCTGCGTGGTCTGGCTTATACACTGAAAACGGGAAACTCACCAGCCAATACTCTTGCAGCACAGAAACATCTTAAAGAAGCGGTGCGATTGGACCCGAAGTTCGCGCTTGCCTGGGCGTTGCTGTCATACGTCGATGCGCTCGGCTATCTCACATTCACTCTTCAACCAACGGCCGCCCTTCGCGAAGAGACGGGACAGGCAGCTGAAACGGCGCTCACTCTTCAGCCCAATCTCGGCGAGGCCATACTGGCCAGGGGATATTACTACTATGCCTGCTTGAAAGATAACGACGCCGCAGTGCGTTACTTTGAGCAAGCACGTCAGTTTCTACCTAATAGCAGCCAGATCCCTGAATCGCTGGCCTATGTTGCTCGCCGGCGAGGTCAGTGGGACCGAAGCGAATCCTACTTCAACGAAGCTGAGCGGCTCGACCCGCGCAATGTTTCCCTGCTCACCCAGCACGCCCAATCCTACATGATAGTTCGTCGTTTCCCCGAGGCGCTGCGAAAGTTTGATCAGGTGCTCGATGTTATACCGGACGACCTGGATACCCTTGGGCAGAAGGCGGGCATTGCACAAGCGCAGGGCGACCTTCCACGGGCTGCTGCACTCCTCGCGCCGTTGCATCCACCCGCCGACGACACCGGCGCCTTGGAAATACAAATTTACCAGGCGATCCTGGAACGTCGCCCTGCGCAAATGATCTCTCGGCTAAAGGAAATACTTGCCAAGCCTGATCCGGCGTTGGGTTATAACAATGGCGAACTGCGCTTTTGGTTAGGCTGGGCGCAGGACGTCGCCGGCGACCATGCCGCTGCTCAGGAAAGCTATCGACAGTCGCGTAGCGAATTGGAACCGTTCCTTAAAGAACAGCCGGATAACTATGTCCTCATTGGAGATCTAGCACTTGTCAACATGGGCCTTGGTGACAAAGCCGCCGCATTGGCTCTGGCAGAGCAGGCAATGACTGTGCTCCCACTCGAGAAAGACGTGGTAGATGGTCCCGCGCCAATCGAGATTCTCGCCAGGGTGTCAGCACAGTTAGGAGAGCCGGATCGCGCCATTGCCGCGCTGCAGAAACTGTTGTCGATACCGTCCGAGGGCGCACTGGCTTCGCGCTTGCCGCTCACTCCTGCGCTGCTCCGGCTCGATCCGATGTTCGATCCGCTTCGGAACGATCCGCGCTTTCAGAAATTGATGGCGGAATCTATCTCGAAATCTCTCTAAGTCCCAGGTAGGAGCGTGCGCTCCCCGGAAAGACATCGCCTCGACGCATCGAGGCGGCGACAGATAACGGCTTCGCATGGATCTGTTCACCAGGCGCACGCGGCGGCTCATCGCAGTAGGTATTTCACGTTTGTGCATGAGAACCGCGTTGCAGTAACGTTCCCCCCATTGCCATGGACCCGGCTACCTTTCTTACCGAGCTGAAGCGACGCAAGGTTTACCGGGTCGCAGTCGCCTATGCGATCGTAGCGTGGCTGCTGATTCAGGCAGCTTCCATTTTGTTCCCGACTTTCGAAGCGCCTCCCTGGGTGATGAAAGTGTTTGTCAGTGCAGTCATTCTTGGCTTTCCAGTCGCGCTGATCCTGGCGTGGGCATTCGAGATGACGCCGGAAGGAGTCAGGCGCTCGGAAGAAATGCCGCAACGGGAGACCAAGACGCCGAAAACTGGCAGCAAATGGACCGCGATCATTGTCGCCGCCGCTGTACTCGCGGCTGCGTTGCTCGCGTTTCAATTTGCACGAACAAGGAGATCGCCGACTACCGAACTGGCAAAACAATCCGCGCCAACAGCGACGACGGACAAATCAGTTGCCGTGTTACCATTCGAAAACCTGAGCTCGGACAAGGAGAACGCGTTTTTCGCCCAAGGTATTCAGGATGAAATCATCACCACGCTCTCGAGAATCAGCGGCCTTCGCGTGATTTCGCGCACTTCTACTGCCCACTACCAAAGCGCTCCTGAGAATCTGCCTGAGATCGGTCGACAGTTACGCGTGAGCAATGTGCTCGAAGGCAGCGTTCAGAAGGCCGGCGAGCGGGTCCACATTAACGTACAGTTGATCCGAGCCGACACGGACGCGCACTTGTGGGCACAAAGTTATAACCGGGAATTGACTGACATTTTCGGAGTAGAAGCCGAGGTCGCGAAAAGTATTGCTGACTCGTTGCAGGCCACGCTTTCACCGCAGGAAAAAGCTCGCGTCGAAACCAAACCGACAACCAACCCGGACGCTTACGTGCTGTATTTGCGCGGCCGCGATTGCCAGACGCGACCGGATAACCTGCTGCAGGATTTCAAATCGGCTGCACAGCTTTACAAACAAGCCATTGCGCTCGACCCGAACTTCGCTCTCGCTCACGCGCGACTCTCAGCCGTGATGAGCCAAATCTATCATTGGTTCGAACCGATACAGGAAGTGAAAGAGACTGCCCGCCGTGAAGCAGACGAATCGCTTCGGCTTCAACCTGATCTAGGCGAAGGGCATCTCGCGCTTGGCCTCTATTTCTACTACGAGGAGGGCAATTACCAGGAGGCTCTGCGCGAATTGAATTTGGCAGCCAAGACTCTTCCGAACGATGGCGATTTCGGTCTTTACATTGCTGCGGTGCAACGACGGCAGGGGCATCTCACGGAGGCTATTGCCGCCTACCAAAAAGCTGAAGCGATCGATCCGCGCAATTCCGTTACGCTTTACGACGCCGCGCAGACCTACTTCGGAGTGCGCGACTGGCCAAATGCCGTCAGAGGAATGGATCGCGTCCTCGCGCTCGCGCCCGATTCGCCCAACGTCAAAATACAACGCGCCTACATGGAGTTTTTCTGGAAAGGCAGCACGGCCCCGATTAAGGCAGTTCTGGAGAGCTTCGCGCCAAACCTCGATCCGGACGGGGTCGTCACCTTCAGTCGCTGGGACGTGGCTCTCATGGATCGTGATCCGGATGCGGCCGAACGCGCGCTGACATCGGCTCGGCTGGAGAACTTCGTCGCGCCCACCGGTATACCATTGCCAAAAAGCTATCTCGCGGGCTGTGTGGCATTGATGCGCAACGATGCAGGGCGGGCGCAGCATGAATTCGAAACGGCGCGGCCGATATTGGAACAAGTTGTGATGAAGAGTCCCCAAGACGGCATTCGTCACGGGCAACTCGGTTTTCTTTACGCGTTAATGGGACTCAAAGATGACGCGTTGCGCGAAGGGCAGCGTGGAGCGGAATTGACGCCTGTCTCCAAAGACATGGTGAATGGAAGCACGGTCCAGGGGTTTCTCGCGTTGATTTATGCGCGCAACGGCGATGCAGATCACGCTACGCAGCTGATCGAGCGTCTCCTCACCACCCCGTTCGCGGTCGATTACGCCGACGACAGCATCACCCTTTCAGATCTGCGCCAACGCTGGGAATGGGACCCGTTACGGAACGATCGGCGTTTTCAAAAAATCCTCGCCGGGCCTGAGCCGAAAACTCTGTACAAATAGCTCAGCGTTCCCGCGTGAAGTTTTCCGCTGAGACAGTGGACGCTACAAAAGAACGCCCGTGAATCTGGCCCTCCCGGCTCAGCTTATTGTTATCTACTAAAAATGCTTCGCTGGTGAACAAGTGGCTGATATTTCATACCAGGTGAAATCGCAGCACACTTCTGTCTTCGCAGCATTCGTTCTTTGTTTAACTTTTGTCGGACCAATGCCTGCACAACAATCTCCAGCAGAACGGGTGGCTGAAATTCAGGCTGCCTTGCGTGATGCCAGGCTCGATGGCTGGCTCTTCTACGATTTTCGGCATAGCGATCCGCTCGCTTATCGAATTTTGGAGCTGGACGAAAACATGCTCGCCTCGCGGCGCTGGTTCTACTACGTCCCAGCCTCGGGCGAGCCGGTTAAAATTGTGCAGTCGATCGAGCAGTTCAAACTCGACTCGCTTCCGGGCAAGAAACTTGTTTTCCGCGGCTGGAAGGAATTGCACGAGCGCCTGCGAGAGGTACTGGGCGCGGCGGCGAAGGGACCAAAGAGCCGCATTGCCATGCAGTATTCGCCCATGAACGACATTCCCTACATCTCACGCGTAGATGCGGGAACGATCGAGCTCATCCGCTCGCTCGGAGTCGAACCTGTCACGAGCGCGGAACTAGTACAACGATTCGAGGCTGTTTTTTCTCCGGCTCAACACCAGATGCATGTGGAAGCTTCCGACAAAATGCATCGCATCATTCAGGAGGCCTTTGCAGAGATTGCGCGCCGGATTCGCGCCGACGAACCAACCACTGAATGGGACATCGCGCAGTTCATGCTTCGTCGTTACAGCGAAGAAGGGATGCAGCAGGAGCCAATGATCGTGGCAGTGAACGCGAACACCGCCAACCCGCACTACATGCCGACGAAGGAAAAGAACTCGCCGATCAGGCGCGGCGATTTCGTGCTGATTGATGCGGCCACGAAACTGAACAAACCTGATGCAGTCGCCACTGACCAAACGTGGACCGGTTATGTGGGCGAAAGTGTTCCCGAAGAGTACTCACGCATTTTCAATATTGTGCGAGAAGCACGCGATTCAGCGGTCGATTTCGTGCGAAAAAATATCCTCGCTGGTAACCCGATTCGCGGCGCCGAAGTCGATGACGTGTCGCGCGGTGTAATTACACGCGCAGGTTTTGGCGAACAATTCACGCATCGCACCGGCCATTCCATTGGCGAAGAAACACACGGCAATGGCGTCAACATCGACGATTTCGAGACGCGCGATTCGCGGCGCATCATTCCCGGCGTTTGTTTTTCGATTGAGCCCGGAATCTATCTGGAAGGAAAGTTTGGCGTTCGATCAGAAATTAACGTTTATGTTTCGGATAAAGACATCGAAGTCACAGGGCAGCCAATTCAAACGGAGATCATCCCGATCCTGAAGAAGTGACGTAGCGCGCCGAAAGGTGGATCGTCTTCTCCCGAAGACGATGTGAAAGACGGATCGACCGGGTTTCGTTTCGTCATTCAATGAAGAACTCACGCGCCCTTTTCAATACTTCGTCGAGCTTCGGTTCGGTGACTTTCCCGAGTGAGTGAAGAATGAGGTGATGTTCGAGTGTGAAAAGCCGTTGCGGGCGAATGAAGCACGGCTGATCGATTTGGCCGCGCTCACAATCGCTACTATCCAGCGGGACCGCAAAACCATCGAAGTGAGCGCGGCTGGTGATTTGGCATAGGATCAAATCGGCGCCTGGTAGATCGGCAATCACAAAAGCGGGCCGGCGCTTTCCGCTATCGGTTCGTGGAAATGGTATGACAACGATTTCCCCGGCTACAGGTTTGACCATGCGGCCTCCTCTTCTGGAGAGCTCCAATCCCGTCCGAGAACAGATTCGCTTAGCTCCGCGCCGTTGAACGGCTCATCGACGTCGTTATCGATAAGGTCAGGCGTGCCCATGGGTGTGTTACTACGCGAATCTTGCTGTTGTGGCCACCTCAATCAAGCATCGGCATCCCAAAGGCGTTTCCGAAAATAGTCTTTCCAGCTTTGTGGTAGTGCGGGTAGCTCAGTAGCGCGTCGGAGAAGCTCTTGGTTCCCGGAATCGAGCGTGTAGAGGTTCACAATGTCCGTGATCGTGACGCCGGTTTCCTGTTTCTCGGTGAATTCAATGGCGTCGCCATTTTCTACTTCTCCTTCGCGAATCACGGCGAGGTAGAGCCCGCTGCGTTTGCTCTCGAAAAAACGTTTCACCATGTCCCTGCGATTAAATCGAATCCCAAGTTTGAAGCACGGCATCCGCGGCTGAGTCACCACGAACTCGGTTGAGCCAACCCGAATGCGGTCGCCGATTTTTAGCGCGTCCTCCAGAATACCTTCACTGGTAAAGTTTTCGCCGAACGCTCCCCACGGCAGCTCGACATCAGGTAACTGAGTCCGCCAATACGAATAATGTTCGCTCGGATAAAGGTAGACGGCTTTATCGACTCCTCCGTGCACGGAAAGATCGGATTGTTGATCACCATCCAGGTTCAGCGTCGAAACATGGACGCGACCTTCGACCGGATACTTCCAAATCGACGTCCTGATGGTTTTACCACCAAGCGTGATCTCTCGCGGCAGTCCCACATTCACGGAAATCAGCTTCATATCGCAATGACACGGAATTTACATCAAGCATCAATCGGAAGTTCGTTTTGGCGGGGCATCATCTCCAAGTCGCTGCGGCCACCGCTCCTCAGAATTACCCGGCGAGAACGTGGAAAATCCTGTAACCATTCTTCGTTTAGTCCAGTCATTTACTTCATCGCTTTATGGCTATTTCGAATCGTCTCAAATCCGTGAAAACGTGGCTAGATGTTCTCTCGCTTGGCTGTGCGCTCCTCGGCTCTTCCTGTGCTAACGAGGAAGGTTCGTCAGCCGATTCTTCGCAGCATCACCGACATCATGGCGGCGGCGGACATTATGGACATGGACAAGGTGGAACGGTCGATCAGTCGAATCCTTCCGGTTCGGCATCCATGGTGCCGGGAGACTAACAACTACGCCTTCGAATAAATCTCTGCGCCTTTTTCAGCAAACTCCTTCGCTTTTTGTTCCATGCCCGCGTGTAGGGCGTCTTCTTCTGACAATTTCTGTTCCGCAGCAAATTTGCGCACGTCTTCGGTAATTCGCATTGAACAAAAGTGCGGACCACACATGGAACAAAAATGTGCGGTCTTGGCGCCTTCTTGCGGTAGCGTTTCGTCGTGGAACTCGCGAGCCGTTTCGGGATCGAGCGAGAGATTGAATTGGTCTTCCCAGCGGAATTCGAACCTTGCCTTCGAGATGGCGTTGTCGCGGTATTGCGCGCCGGGATGGCCTTTGGCCAAATCGGCGGCGTGGGCGGCGATTTTGTAGGCGATCACACCGTCTTTCACGTCTTTCTTGTTAGGCAGCCCGAGATGTTCTTTCGGCGTGACGTAGCAAAGCATGGCGCAGCCGTACCAGCCGATCATCGCCGCGCCGATGGCGCTGGTGATGTGATCGTACCCGGGAGCGATATCGGTGGTGAGCGGGCCGAGCGTGTAAAACGGCGCTTCGTCGCACCACTCGAGCTGTTTCTCCATGTTTTCTTTGATCAGGTGCATCGGTATGTGGCCCGGGCCTTCGTTCATCACCTGCACATGTTGCGCCCATGCGCGCTTCGTGAGCTCGCCTTGCGTGTAAAGCTCGGCAAACTGCGCTTCGTCGTTTGCGTCGGCGATTGAGCCCGGCCGGAGACCGTCGCCGATGGAAAAGCTGACGTCGTACGCAGCCATAATCTCGCAGATTTCGTCCCAGCGGGTGTAGAGAAAACTCTCCTGATGATGCGCGAGACACCATTTGGCCATGATGCTCCCTCCCCTCGAAACAATCCCGGTCGCGCGTTTAACCGTTAAAGGGATGAAGCGTAACAGGACACCGGCGTGGACGGTGAAGTAATCCACCCCCTGCTCGGCCTGTTCGATGAGTGTGTCGCGATAAATTTCCCAAGTCAGTTCCTCCGCGCGTCCGCCAACCTTTTCCAAGGCCTGATAAATCGGCACGGTGCCGATGGGCACGGGCGAGTTACGGATGATCCATTCACGTGTGGCGTGAATGTTTTTTCCGGTGCTTAGGTCCATCACCGTGTCGGCGCCCCATTTCGTCGCCCAACGCATCTTCTCGACTTCTTCCTCTATCGATGACGCCACGGCACTGTTGCCGATGTTGGCGTTGATTTTTACTAGGAAATTGCGGCCGATGATCATCGGCTCGGATTCCGGATGATTGATGTTCGCGGGAATGATGGCGCGCCCGCGCGCGATTTCCTGCCTAACGAATTCAGGTGTGATCTCGCGCGGAATGTTTGCACCGAACGATTCGCCAGGATGTTGCTGACGAAGATCGTTTCTGTTGTAGCCGCTGCCGTTGGCTGCGGCGCCGCGGTCAGCGGTGCGAGGCGCACTGCCATCTGCGGCTACAGAAGATGGATTCGCGTGCCCATTCTCGCGAATCGCGATGAATTCCATTTCAGGCGTGATGATTCCCTGGCGCGCATAATACAATTGCGTGATGGGATGACTTTTTCCTTTCGCATGCGCAGCATGCGCCTCAGAGAGGTATCCATCATCAATTGGCGTAACGACTCGACCTTCGTACTCTTCCACATCGTCGCGGTCGCGAATCCACTCCGCGCGCAACGAGGGCAGGCCTTGTTCGACATCGCCGCGAAAATCGGGATCGCCCCATGGGCCGCTCGTGTCGTAAACGCGTGCGGGCTCGTTTACTTCGGTCTCACCGTTCATCGACTTCGTCGGCGCGAGCGAGATTTCCCGGAACGGCACGCGAATATCCGGATGCAATTTTCCGCTGACGTAAACCTTGCGCGAGCTCCTGTAGCCGCTGCCGTTGGCTGCGGCTTCCCTGGATTCATTTCCATTACCGGGGTCACCGGTGCGAGGCGCACTGCCATCTCCGGCTACAGCTACAGCGCCGCCATTATCTTGCGTATTCATAAAAAAGCCATGCGCGATCGCGCGCATGGCTGATATCGCTAGTCCGGCATCGGACCCTCGCTCCCTTCGGCGGCATTACCCGCATCAGGTTCAAGGGGTCTCCAGCTTCACACCGGACTCTCAGCCATTGCGGCTCCCCCGCACTCTATCTATAACGAGAATAAGACCCGCGTGCAGCAAGTCAACAACTGCTGCGCGCCAAGATTGTTGGTGAAGAGTTATTAGCGAACTGAATGCAACGTCACGTTGCTACTGCGCTGCCTCTTGTTTTATGTTGGTGTGGAAAATCGCCAGCCAATCGTGCCCTTCTTTTTTCCAGACCGATCCGGAGTTGTACGTGCCGGAAGCATCCTTACCATCAACGGTGCCTTCAACTTTCACTGTGTAAGTGCTGACGATGACATCTTTTTCATCAGAGAACGTGTCATAGTTGCTGATGGTGAACGATTTCATGTCCCACTTCTTCATGTCGGCTAGTTCTTTTTCCAGGTTGGAGATACCGTCTGCGTAGACGCATCGGATGTCCTTATCTACGACTTTCTTGAACTCGTCGGCCTTCTTAGCTTTGAACGATTGCCACGCCGCTTTTTCTTTGGCTTCCATCGCGTCCTTGTCCGGACCGGCCATCGAAAACGCAATCGTCGCGAACAGCGCCGTCACGGTATAGGTAATTAGTTTCTTCATAAGGTTTGTCCTTTCGTTGAGGTTGAATGTTAAGATTAGCCTGCTGCGGTCGAGCAGAGTCAAGGTCAATCAGAGGGATCTGTCCTTAACGGCTTACGAGCGAATTAATCAACTGTAGAGGCAGCCGTGTCGGCTGCGGGACGTAGAACCTGCAGGCGCCACGCCTGCCACTACAGAAACCTCATGGAACAATGGGAGCAGACTCGAGGGACGCTCTCGGAGTTGACGTCTGCTGCGGTGGAAGAAACTTCGACTTGCCAACGAGCTCCATCAGACTTGTATCTGCTTCCTTCAATTCCGCATCCGGAACAACGAAATCAGTCGGCGATGACTTTATTTGTTTGCGATAATCCGCGACCAGCAATGGCGGCTGCCTCTTGATTCCCAGGGCCCGATAACTGTCGATCCCAACGCCGATGGCGTGCGCGAGCTTTGTGCGCCAGTCTTTTTGCGCAATCAACTTGCACTCGCCTTTTTCTGTCAGAAAGCCGCCTTCGATTAGCACAGCCGGGACTTTTGTAAGACGAAGCACAGCAAACCGCGCACGCTTGATGCCCCGGTCGAACTCGGGGAGGTGACCGAGCAGAGAATGATAGATGCACGCCGAGAGCGCCATGCTTTGCGCATCAACGGTGCTGCCGGGTTGCGTGCTGAGAGCACTCGGCGCTACCGCGCTGTCGGATGTGGACGGCGCTCCGCGCGGGGTAAACGAAAAGATTTCAAACCCTGTGGCGTTTGGATCGTCATTCGTCGCATTGAAATGAATGCTGACGAAAATCGAATCCCGCGCAGCGTTGGCGATCTGTGCGCGAACTTCCAACGGCACAAAGTAATCGCCCTCGCGCGTCATGATCACGCGCAATCCTTTTGCCTGTAACAACGGGCGCAGCTTTCGCGCCACATCCAGTGCAAAATCTTTCTCGTAACCATAACGGCTCACCTGGCCCCTGTCGTAGCCGCCATGTCCTGGATCCAGAACGACAGTCTGAACCTTGCCGACGTTTTGGACACGATGCGGTCGCACCAGTGGTTCGATGGTCTTCGCTACGTCCGTGCGGGAAACCAGACATTTTCCATCCTGTTCGATAACAGGAAAGCATAACCAGCTGCGCGCGCCGTTGATCATCACCTCGCGGCTGCCACTGACAAATTCCAGCGGATTCTTCACCTTCTCGAATTCCACTTTCTCGCCGGAACCAGCGATGCCTGCCGGCAACCCGTAAAACTGCGAGACGTTCTCGACGCTCAGGTAGTCGCTGCCACGTACTTTGATAATCTTCCAAGCATCCGCGGCAGATACTTTTTGCGACGTCGCGATGGCACTGGCCAGGAACGCGACCGCGACCCAACGTTTCACTGGGAGGACCATGCCTGCGCAATTGTATCGGAAACTTGTCCAATCTCAAATCGCGACGCTCTGAACTAGCTTGATGTGTGCACGATATCGTGACGGTGCAGAAAATAGACGTTGGGGGGCGCGTGCGCACTCCGAAAGCTCCGCGAAACAAAAACAGCGCTCCATTGGATTTCGCACGAAGTGCTCTGGAGTGTGATGAGTCCTCGCATCGCGTTCATTTTTTCAGCGTCATTTCTCATACGAATGCCGATAAACAGGATGAAAGTGTATAGAATTGATTGACGCGGCGTTTTTTTTCGCTAAAGACCGGAAATGTTTTTGTCTCCCCGACGTACTACCTGTTTTCGGATCACATTGCTCCTGATTGGTTCAGCGGTACTGTTCGCGATCCCCGCTCGCGCCGCTCACAGGCTTCCGAAATGTTGTGTCTGGCGTGTGACTAATGCGAAGGCGCCATTTTACCTGGTGGGCTCGATCCATGCGCTCAGCAAAAAGGATTATCCGCTCCCGGCGCCGTACGAAATCGCATTAAGAGACAGCAAGCGTCTCCTGCTCGAGTTCGATCCGAGCCGGCATGTCGAATTCGAAAAGAAATTTGAGGCGGCTGGCAAATATCCTCCGGGACAGGATATCCGTTCAAAAATTGATCCGGAACTTTTGGCCTGGCTTCGGCAGAATGTTATGCCTGTCAAGCCGGACAATCGCCGGGCAAAACGGGAACGCGGTGGGAATTTCGACGGCGAGATCGGCTATAAGCCCTGGTGGATCGCACAGCATCTCGTCGGACCTGCCACGTACAGCAAAAGTTCGCTCTCGCATGGTCTCGACAATTACTTTGTGGACCGCGCGACAAGAGAGAAAAAAGAAATCGCCGGTCTGGAATCGGTGGACGAGCACGTGGGAGTCATGGGTGGTTTGTCCGATCGCGATAGCGAGTTCATTCTGCGTGACGCACTCGACCAACCCGGGAACGCTGAAAAGGAATTCAGCCGAATGTACAAGGCCTGGCGTAAAGGCAATACTGACGCGCTTTGGGCAGGTGACAGCCGGTTGCGCAAACAGGCCCCCTGGATCGCGGCGCGTTTTGTCGATAACCGTAACATCAAATGGATTCCACGGATCGAAGCGGAACTGAAAACCGGTAAGCCGACGGCGATTGTCGCCGGCGCATTGCACTTCGCCGGTCCAAATAGCGTCATAAAATTGCTGGAGAAGCGCGGCTACAAGATCGAACAGCTGTAACGCACACGAGGGAGACAGTAGGGTGAGGGTTTGTTTCTTCGCCTGCGTTACCCTGCGCGTCGGACTAATGTCTCGTAAAGCGCTTTCGTCTTTTGCGCGATTGACGCCCAAGTAAAGTGTTCTTCCACACGTTTGCGTCCTGTCTTGCCGAATCTTTCGCGCAGTTGTCGATCTTTCATCAGCTGATTGACGCGCTCGGCGAGATCTCGCGCGAATTTCTCCGGGTTTATCGGCTCGAACGACCCTTCCTTCGTTTGTTCGAGTGGAACCAAAAATCCGGTCTCGCCATCAACAACGACCTCTTTGATTCCGCCGACGGCGCTCGCGACCACTGCGGTTTCACACGCCATTGCCTCAAGATTAATGATGCCAAAGGGTTCGTAGATCGAAGGACAAACGAACACGGCTGCGTGGGAATAAAGTTCCCGCGTAGCCGTCTGATCCACCATTTCATTGATCCAGATGACTCCAGGCCGCTGTGCTTTCGCGCGCTCCACTGCGGTTTTCATTTCCTCCGCCATCTGCGGCGTATCGGGCGCAGCCGCGCAAAGAACGATTTGGAAACCGCGATCCATGAATTGGATTGCGCGCACCAGGTGTTGGAATCCTTTCTGGCGGGTAATCCGGCCGACAAACAGCAGATATGGATTGTCTGGATCGATGCCAAATCGCTTTAGCGCGGTGGTGGAATCGACCTTCCGATATTGATCCAGGTCGATCCCGTTGTGAATCACATGCACTCGCGAGGGATCCACATCGAACAATCGCTCGATGTCATCTTTCGTTTCACGCGAGACGGCAATGATCGCGTCCGCCATCTCCAGCGCAGTCTTCTCAACCCAAAGCGAGAAATCGTAACCACCTGCGAGTTGTTCGCGCTTCCAGGGTCGAAGCGGTTCGAGCGAGTGGACCGTGATGACGAGCGGAATTCCGTAATTCTTTTTCGCTAAAATCCCTCCGAAATGGCTGTACCAAGTGTGACAGTGCACGAGATCGGCATCGATGTTGGTTGTGTTGAAATCGGTACATCGCTGCACCGCGCCGAAGACAGAGCGCAAAGACTTCGGGCAAGTGAAATTGCTCGTGTCAATTTCGTAGCCGGTGACCTTGAGATTGCCTTCTTTAAGGCGCTGATCGCCAAAGCAACGAACTTCCACCGGCATCGTCTTTGCGAGTTCGCGCGTAAGAAAGCTGACGTGAACGCCTGCGCCGCCGTAAATGTGCGGCGGATATTCGTTGGTGAGAAACAGCACTTTCACGAACGTCCTAACTCGTTGTAGCGGCGCTTGTGTCAAGCGCCGAATCGAGCACAGGCGTTTGACACAAACGCCTCTACACCCCAGCTAGCGTTGCACTTTCAACAGCAGCACCGGCACCTCCACTTCGTGGCGTACTTTGTCGACAGTTGCCCCGTAAAGTATGTCGCTGATGAAACGGTGGCCGTGCGTCGTCATCGCAATGAGATCGACATTTTTCTCCCGAGCGAGTTTGATGATCTCGTCCGAGGGTTCGCCCAACGCCAGGACGGCGTCGCAGGAAAAACCTTCTGCGGTCAGTTCACGGCTGCGTTTTTCCAGGTAAAGCCGGTCCTGTTTCATTTCTTCGCTCTCTGCGAGCTTGAGCTGATCAAAATTGCGCGCCACCCAGCCATCGGCCACGTGAACGAGGAGCAGTTTCGCGCCAGCCATCCGTGCAAGAGACTTGATGTGGGTGAGAATGGTCTCATCGGCTGGGCTGTTCTCGAGCGGAATGAGGATATGGTGGTACATTTCAAAAACGACAAATGACGAATGATGAATGACGAAAAGGCGGTCGAGAGCATTTGGTCATTTGGTTATTTGTCATTCCCTTCGACATTCGTCATTCGAGCTTCGGTTTTTATTCGGGCATCGGCAAACCGATGAACCCATAGAATGCCTTACGAACCGCGTCTGGCATAAAGATATCGAAGAGCAGCTTCACGTTAAGCACAATGATAATGCCGGCGGCCGTCCAGCCGAGAATTCTTATCCAGACACGATTCGCGAATTCGCCCATTTTCGCCTTTTCCCCCGTAAACCGCATCAAAGGCCAAACGGCAAAACCGAGCTGCATGCTCAATACGACCTGACTGGCAACGAGCAATTCCGTAGTCTTGCCTTCACCGAAAATACCGATGATGAACACCGCGGGAATGATGGCGATAAGTCGC
>WNGB01011530.1_pt1 | contig 19355 bp, 14 predicted proteins | sample 5400681 | NCBI WGS metagenome assembly WNGB01 (sample SAMN13153367, study PRJNA577476) | soil metagenome | isolation source: 115 cm soil or saprolite under grassland replicate 2 | place: USA:California | collected 2016-06-15
GAGCTACGACGCCGTGGTGTTCCGCTTCACCCCGACCACGTTCGATCACGACATGGAGGTCGCGAAGACGTCGAAGCGCGTGAGCCCCGACGCACGGACGATCGGGCTCTGCTGGACCCTCCGGACCGTCCCCGGCGACGTGATGGCCGACGCGCCCCCGCTCGACGTCTACCTCCGCCACGAGTACGAGAGCGTCGGACTGGCGCTCATCGACGCGCTGGAACGCGGCATGCCGCTGGACGGCATCCCCGGCCTCGCGTTCCGCGACGACGGCCACGTGGGCATCACGCCGGACGCCCGGCCGATCAAGGACTACGACGCGTTGCCCGTCCCGGCGTACGACCTCCTCCCGTCTCTTGATCCGTACTTCATCTCCGCGCCCGCCTGCCGGCCCTTCACGATCATGTACGCGAGCAAGGGATGCCCCTACGCGTGCTCCTTCTGCACGGTCGCGCGGACCGCGTGGCGGTTCCGGTCGGCGGACAGCGTCCTCGAGGAGCTGCGGTACCTCGCGGACCGCTTCGAGATCCGGACCGTGTCGTTCTTCGACGAGACGTTCACGATGAACAAGCGCCGCGTCCGCGAGATCTGCGACGGCATCCGGCGCGAGCACCTCGACGTCCGCTGGTACTGCAACACCCGCGTCCACCTCGTCGACCCGGAGCTCCTCCAGGCGATGCGCGCCGCGGGATGCAGCGGCATCTCGTTCGGCGTCGAATCAGGCAACCAGCGCATCCTGGACAGCGTGAGCAAGCAGGCGACCGTCGAGCAAGCCGCTCGGGCGATCGGGTGGGCGAAGGAGGCGGGCATCAAGACGTACTGCGCGTTCATCCTCGGACTCCCGGGCGAGACGTGGGACAGCGCGATCGATACGATCGAGTTCGCCCTCCGGACCCTGCCGAACGGAGCCCAGTTCAATGTCCTTGCGCCGTACCCGGGAACCGAGCTGTACGAGCAGTTGCTTGAAGCGGGCAAGATTCCCGAGCTCGACTGGAGGGAAATGCACCAGCACAGCGCGATTGTCGGCACGGACGCGCTGACGCCCGAGGACCTGAACCGCCTCCGCAAGCTCGCGTACACCCGGCTGTACTTCAGCCCCCGGTGGTGGCGGGAGAACCTCCGCTTCGCGCTCGCGACCCGCGACGATTTCGAGCTCGCCTCCCGCTACGCGATCCGGGTCCTGCGGAACTACTTCGTTCACGGGATGCAGGGGACGCACTAGCGGATGGAGACCCTCCGGTTCCTGATGGTCACGACGTTCTACCCGCCGTACCATCTCGGCGGCGACGCCGTCCACGTGCAGTATCTCGCGCGCGCTCTGTCCGCGCGGGGCCACGAGGTCCACGTGGAATACTCCCCCGCGGCGTACGGCCTGAAGCGCGGGCATCCGCGCGTCCCGCCATCCGACCGCGACGACGGCGTCATGCTGCACGCGATCCCCGGGGACGGATGGGGCCAGCCCGTCGCGGCGCATCTGCTCGGCCGCTCGGGTCGCGTCCAGCGATTCCACGCTCAGCTTCTCGAGGAAGTCCAACCGGACGTCCTCCATCATCACAACATCAGCCTGCTCGGCCTCGACGTCGTCGAGCGTCAAGGGAGCGCCCGGTCGCTGTACACCGCGCACGACTACTGGGTCCGCTGTCCACGGAGCGACCTCTTCAAGTACGGACGGTACCCGTGCGACGCTCCGACGTGCATCCGGTGCGCGGTCGTCTCGCATCGGCCGCCGCAGATGTGGCGGTACGGCGCGGGCTGGAGGGGCCTCCCCGGGGTCGACTGCGCGATCGCCCCGAGCCGGTTCATGGCGGGCGCCATCGCTCCGGCCTTCGGATGCCCCGTCGTCCACATCCCGAACTTCGCTCCGGACTCGGACCCGCAGCCGGCCGCGGACGGCGGCGGGGCCTACTTCCTGTTCGTCGGGGTTCTCGAGCCGCACAAGGGGATCCTTGAGCTCGTGTCGGCGTGCGTCCGCCGATCGATCCCGATCCGCGTCGTAGGCCGCGGTTCGCTCCGCGGCCGCCTGGCGCAGATGGCGGGCCGCCGTCCGACGCACGTGAAGATCGAAGGTTGGGTCTCGCGCGAGCGACTCCGGGACTTGTATCGCGGCGCGAAGGCGCTCGTCGTGCCCTCCCTGTGGCCCGAGAACGCGCCGCTCGCGGCGCTCGAGGCGCTCTCCTGCGGAACGCCGCTCCTCGTCGCCCGCCGAGGCGGCCTCGAGGAACTCCTCGACGGCGGCGCCGCCGGGTTCTCGTTCGAGCCGGACGCGGAGCAGATTGAAGAGGCCCTGGATCGGTTCGAGCGGGCACCGGATCCGAACGCCTTCCGCTCCGGGGCTCGCCGGGCGTACGAGCGCTACTACAATCCCGAGGCCTACCTCCACCGATACCTCGAGGTCGCGCGCGACGAACTTCCCGGTGATGGCTCGGCGGACTCGACTGCATCTCTTCCGATCTTCCCTGGAGGGCCGACGTGAACGTCGCCCTCGTCAACCCGATCGCCGCCACGCCGGCGGTCACGACGCGCGACTTTATCCTCGGGCCAAACCTTCCCGACTTGGCGGGCGATGTGCGCCTCCTGCGGGAGACGAACCTCGTCGAGCTCGGCTCGGAGCTGTCGCGGCGGGGGGTTCGCGTGACGGTCCTCTACGGGGACATGTACCTCGACGGGCAAGAACACACCCTGGCCGATGGCGTCCGGGTGATGCCGCTGCCGACCCGCCTCCGTACGCCATTCCACCCTGGCCTCGTACCCGTGACGCCGGATCTGGTGCGACATCCTGCCCTCGCCGATGCCGACGTGATCCAGGCCCACGAGTTCCACCAGCCGTCGACGTTCTTCGCATCGCTCGTCGCGCGGGAGCGGTCGGTCCCGCTCGTCGTGTGGCAGGAGACGTTCCGTCGCATGCGGTTCCCCGGCTCGGCGTATCAGGTCGCGTTCGAGTCCGCGGTCGGCCCCTGCGTCCGCTCGGCCGGCCGACGGTTCATCCCGCGGACCACGAGCGCGCACTCGTTCCTCCGCGAACTCCGCGTCGATGAGGAAGCCATCACCGGATGGATCCCGACCGGGATCGACACGGAGGCGTTCGCGCCCCGGCGGGACGGCGGGATCGGAGAGAGGCTCGGCTGGGGGGAGGACGCGCGGGTGCTCCTGGTCGTCGCGCGCTTGCATCGATCGAAAGGCGTCGACCTCGCGTTGCACGTCTTGAAGTGGCTCATCGCGCGGGATCCGACGGTCCGCCTCGCGATCCGTGGTTCGGGCCCGGAACTCGCGAACCTGAGGCGACTCGCCTCGGACGTCGGTGTCTCCGATGCGGTCCGGTTCCTCGGCCGACTCTCCCGAGACGAGATGGTCGCGCTCTACAACCGCGCGGACATCGTCCTGTGCCCGAGCGAGAACGATCTACTTCCCTTCGCCTTGATCGAGGCGAGCGCATGCGGCCGCCCATGCGTGACGTCCGACGTCGGCGCGGTCCGGGACATCGTCGTGGACGGGGTCACGGGCTGCGTCGTCGCCGAGCGGAGCGTCGAGGCGTTCGGTCGGGCGGTCCTCTCGATTCTCCGGGATCCCGAGATGCTGGCGACGTACGGCGCGGCGGCGCGCGCCCGCGCCGAGACTTGCTTCGCCCTGCCCGGCGTCGCGAACCATCTCCTGGAGGTCTACCGCGTTGCGGCCGGATAGGCCCGCCGACCTCGCGGACGCGGCCGGCACGAGCGAGACGCCATCCCACCGCCAACGTATTCACCCCGCGATCATCGGCTCGTATGTCGCCGGCGGCTTTGGGATCGTCCTCTTCTCCGGGCTGACGCTGCAGGTCACCCGCGTTCCGATCTCCGCGGAGCTCGGCCTGTTCCAACTCTTACCGCCGACCTATTGGCTCGGGCTCGCGCTGATCGCCTTCGCCGCGGTCCTCGCGATCCGCCAGGGCTCCGACCCCCTCATCGCCCTCTCCGGCGCGGCTTTGCTCGCGACGCTGGCGGGCACTCCCACGCTCTTCGAGCCCGTCCCCCGCTACTGGGACGCGTACATGCACTTCGCGGAGGCTCAGGTCCTCGGGTTCTCCGGTCGACTGCCCTCGTACATGTCGCTTTACTCGGCGAATTGGCCCGGGGCGTTCCTCGTCCTCGTGACGTGGTGGGGAGCGGGAGGGACGTCGGCGATCGACTTCCTCAGTTGGTATCCGTTCGTCACCGGGGGCTTGACGTTCCTGGCAATCTTCGAGCTGCTGCGCTCCGCCTTCCAGGGGACGGTCGCACGGCAGGCGTCCGTGCCAACCGCGCTGTTCGCCGTCTGGGCGCAATACCACGTCTCGCCGCAGTCACTGGGGTTCATCGTCCTCCTGCTGATCCTCGCCACGTTCCGTCGCCGGGAAACCCGCTGGCGGATCGTGTCCGCGACACTGTTCGTCAGCTTGGTGGCTTCCCACCCGACGTCCGCGATCCTGCTCCTCGCCGTCCTCGGGCTGTACGCCGTGTTCACGCTCATCCCGTGGTTCCACGATCCCGTTCCGAAGGAGGAGTTCCGCCGGGACCGGAAGTTCTCTCAGCGCGTCGCCGTGACGTTCGCGGTCGTCTGGCTGGCCTGGCTGTTCTTCCTCGCCGTTGGCTCGTCGGAGGCCGCCCAAATTGCCGTGGTCTCGAAGATGCACATGCTCCTCGGCGTCCCCGAGCAGACACTGAACCTGGCGACGCAGAGGACGTCCGGGGACTTCCTGAACTGGGCACCGCGGATCCGGACCGTCGGGATCGGCATCTACGGGCTCGTCGGCCTGGTCGCGCTCGGGTCGCTGTTCCGAGACCGGACGTCCCGCGACCGCTTCCGACTCGCGTTCAGCGCGTTGATCGCGCCGGGGTTCGTCGCCGTGGCGGACATCTTCGCGTTCGGAGGGCAGTTCTATGATCGTTCGATCCTCCTGATCGCGACGTTCGTGCCGGCGCTGTGCTTCACGGGGATCGGACGCATCCGCATCCCCCGGCCGGCAAAGGCCGTCGTCCTCGCGACGTTGGTCGCAGCGAGTGTGGCGACCGGCGCCACGGCGTACTACCTCGAGACGTTCAACATCGTCCCGGCCGAGGCGGTCGCCGCGTCGGACTTCGTCTACGGCCTGCCTAGCGGCACGATCGTCGTCGACGGAAAGTATTCCGCGCCGATCTGGCTGAGTCCGGGCGTGAGGCCGACGATCATCCAGTATTCGTTCGCGCAAGTGTTCCCGACGCAGCTCCGGGAGTGGGCGCCGGGCACGCCCATCTACGCGGTCTTCGATCCGACCGCGGAGCTCTGGTACCGCCAGTGGTACGGGCCGCAGTTCTATGCGCCGTACGCCGACGCGCGGGCGAACTACTCCTTGGTATACGACAACGGATGGACTCAGGTCTACTACGTCGGGAGCTGAGGACAATGAAGACGGACTCACAGGTCGGGGCTCCGCGGCGGGGCGCGCGCGTCCTCTTCATTCCCGAAGTCGACGACTCCGGGACGTCCGAGCGGTCGCCGATGGTCCTCCGCACGTTGCGGCAGCACCACGATGTCGTCGGACTGCGCGCCCCGTGGGACCGGATCATCTACGATCCTTCCCGACCGAGAGCGCCCCGCGGGCTGCTCTACGTCATCGACAAGGTCCTCCTCGCGTGGAGGGGCGCACGCCTGGCACGCCGCAACCGTCTCACGACGGTTTTCTGCGAGACCGCGCACCATGCGGTTGCGGGACTTCTCATCGCGAAGGTCCTCGGGCTGCGGTGCGTGTGGGACAGCCACGGGAATGGGAAGCAGTTCTATGAGAGTCTCGGGAAGAGCCCGCGGTCCGTCCGGTTGATCGTTTGGTTCGAGCGGTTCCTCGGTGCTCGGGTCGACGCGCTCATCACGGTCTCGGCGATCGACGCGGCCGCTTACGCCGACATGGGCGTGCCCCCTTCGAAGATCCACGTCATCCCGCTCTCCGTCCGCCTGGACGCAATCGATTCGGATGCGGGGGCGCCAATGCCGGTCCCGGATGGCGGTCGCCCCACCCTGCTCTTCTTCGGGAGTTTCGGGTACGAGCCGAACCGGGAGGCCCTCGAGTTCGTGAACGATACCCTGGCTCCCGGTCTGCAAGGCAGGGGGATTCGGTGCGAAATCTCGGTCGCGGGCCGCGACATCCCCGATGCGACATACCATCCCCTCGTCCACGCGATCGGCTTCGTCCCGAACATCTATGCTTGCATCCGCTCGGCGCGGCTGTGCATCGTGCCCGTGCGTCACGGAGTCGGCGTGTTGACGAAAGTCCTCGATGCGATGGCGGTCGGCACGCCTCTCGTCCTATCGGAATTCGCCGCGAGCGGCATTCCGGACATCCGTCCGGGTGTCCATGCGTACGTCGCCGCGACCGACGAGGACTTCATCCGCTACGTTGGGGAGGCGCTCGCCGATCCCGAGGCCGCGGGGGCGATGGCGCGGCGGGCCCGCCAGCTCGTCGAGCGGAAGTTCGACTGGCAAGCGTACGCGGGGCTGATCGATGCGCTCGTCGATCCGCGCATCGGGTCCGCGACCACGGAGGTGGGCGATGCGCGTCGAGATCATCACACCCAGCGCTGATCCGGATCGCGGCGGGTTCGGCGCCCGGGTGCATGGTCTCGTGTCGATGTTCGCCCGCTTCGCGGACGTGCGGGTCGTCCTCACGGATGGGTCCACGGGCGCGAGAGTCCCGGGCGTGGAGTACGTCCCGATGTCCCTTCCGGACGGCCTGCGGACGCGGCTCCAACGTATGCGGACCTATTACCGCGTGCACTTTCCGAGGCGGACGAACGGGTCTCCGCCGGACCTCGTCGTGATCGAGTCGCTCGACCTACTTGGCCTGCACCAGTACGGCCCCCGCGTCCCGTGGGTGCTGGACGAGCACAACGTCTACTGGAACCTCCTCCGATACGAGATGCCGAACGCGCCGTTCTTCCGGGGATGGCTCGGCCGGAGGCGTGCGGTCCGCGGGATTCTCATGCCTCGGTTGCTCGAACGAGCGAAGCGGTTCGAGATTGATGCGATCCGTGGCGCGGCGCGCACGATGGTGACGTCGGACGAGGACCGAAAGGCGGTGCTCGCCGAGTGTCCGGATGTCGGCTCGGTCGTGCAGGTGATGCCGAACTGCGTGGATGTGCGGCGTATCCCCGCCCTTGAGGAAGCGGTCGGCTCGCAGACCGTCGTCTTCGTCGGTGACTTCAATTACGTTCCGAATCGGGAAGCGAGCGACTTCATCACACGATTCCTCGCCCCGGGCCTGCCGGAGGCGCGGCTCCTGCTCGTCGGCCCGAACCATCCGCTCGGTGGTCTCGCGCCGAACGTCATCGCGACGGGATACGTACCGGATCTGACGAGTGTCTTGCGCGATTCGGCGGTGTGAGGGGTTGCCGCTTGTGGACGGCCGTCATCTCCTGATCCGAGACGACCCGGTCGCGTTCCGCGACGCCGTGGCGGGCCTCCTCCGGGATCCGGCCGGCCGCCGTCGACTCGGGCTCGCGGGCCGTGAGCTCGTCGAATCGACGTTTGACTGGCAAGTCCATGTGCGCGCCCTGCAGGACCTCGCGACCGAGGTCTGCGAAACCCGTAACGCCTGAACGATTGGACTCCAAGACGGTCGCTGCTTCAACGTCGCACGAGGATGCGCGGCCACCGATCTTCCAGCGACTCGCGCATGTGACGCGTCATCTCGAAGCGATTGAAGGCGATCCACTTGCCGTCCACGAGGGTGCGGTCGCCTAGCGCGGACAGGGTATGCAGGCCGTGTGCGTACGGGCCGGATCGGAAGGGGCCGATTGTCGCCGCCGGCTCCTCTCGGAATTCTGTCGGCGTCAGCCGGATGATGCGGTTCACGACCACACGGCCGCCATAGGTGGCGGAAGAATCCTGTGCGGGCCGAAAGACCTCGCCATCGACGACGAATGGTGTGCCTGCGGGCCGGGCCGATTGGGGATCCGTCTTCACGGGATTGGCGGCATGCGGCCGCCACGGCCCAAGGAGGTCGCGGGCGTACCATAGCCGCAGCTTCGAGAAGGCGCCGTCGTCGAAGTCGGTGCAGAACAGCCAGAGGAGGCCGTCGTGTTCGAGGAGCGTGTTGTCGGACCCCGCGAACCCGGGCACGAGCGTCGCCGCTTTCTCCCAGCGATCCGGGAACTCGACGGCTCGGTACAGCGCGATCTCGTGAGCCGCGGCGGTCTCCGGGATGCAGTACGCGGATCCCTCTCGCTCGACGAGGAAGGGGTACGACGCGTGGTGCGGGAGATCGATCGCGATGCGGGGCTCCGAGACCGAGCCGTCCGGATGCGCCCGGACGTACGCGATCGAGCCCTTGTCCGTCCGGAAGTCGAACGCCTCGAAAAAGACGTACGTCGCGTTGCCGACCGCCCGTCCGAACGGATCGGCGTAGTACTTCCCGGGTGGCGGGGGTGGAAACCAGCGGACCTCGGGGTCGAAATCCGGCTCGAGGAACGCCCGGATCGGCGCATCGACCATGCCGACGTTCCAGTGGTCGTGGCGGAACGCTCGGTCGTACTCCTCGTGGAGGAAGTCTCGCACCCGCCGGAAGGCGAAGGGGGCGGCGGCCATCTCTTCCGCGGGGAACGTCGAGGGGGGATATCCCCCAATGGGCCAGGACCGGACACCTTCCTGGTCAACCTGAACACACCCGGTGTCTGGCGTGCCGCTCGGAACCTTGAGCCCCCATCGTCTTCGGAGGGCATCCGGACAGGTGGGAGAACCGCGCCTCGCGTCGCGTTGGCAAGCGCAGCCCTGGGCACCGTGGTCAGCGAGACCGCCGCAGTCCATCCGGTCCGAGTCGCGCCCCAAGGCGTGCGCCTCGAGGAGCTTGGCCTAGCCGACGCCGTGCGGGAGTGCGCCCCCGATTGGCCGGCGTTCCGGGCGCGAGTCGATCTCAGCCCGTTCCTCCATCCGGACTACCTGGCGCTCTGGGCGCGGACGATGGGGGCGGTCGACGTCTGCCGCGTCATCGTCGCGCGGCGCGGGGGGGACCTCGTCGGATTCGGACCGTTCGCGATCGTCGACGAGCCGCTAGGACCGCTATCGGTTCGCACCTTGCGGCTGATCGGGAACAACGTCGGGTCTCCGGGGGACGTGATCTATTCCGACCTCGCCGCGGACGCCCCTCGACGCGAGATCGTCCGGGCGATCCTCGGGCGCGCGTTGCGCTGGCGGACCCAGAAGTGGGACTTTGGCTACCTTCCCCCGTCGTCGGAGACCGCGTCGGTCGCTCGGATCGTCGCGGCTCCTTCGAACAACGGCGTCCCGGACGACACGCGGATGTACGTCGGCCTACCGCTCCCGCGGACCTGGGAGGCGTTCCTCGAAGGACTCTCGGGCAACGTCCGGCGGAGTTTCCACCGACGGTTTCGCCGCCTCGGGGAGAAGGGCCGCGTCGACGTCCGCGTGGCGCGCGACCCGGAGTCGGCCCGGCGCGCGGTCCGCGAGATGATCCGGAACCACCGGCGATGGTGGGATGGGACGGAACGGTCGACGTGGTTCGGGGACGCAAAGGTCGAGCGGTTCCTCGATGCCTCCGCGGGGTTCCTCGCCGAACGGGGTCAGTACCTGGCCTTCACGCTCGAGCTCGACGGGCAACCGATCGCCTGGAACGTCGGCGCGTGGGACGGCGCCCGGTACTTCGAGCAGCACATTTCGTTCGACCGGACGTATGCGGAGTGCTCGCCCGGGGTGCTCCTCGGGACCCTGATCGCGAAGAACCTCGTGGAGCTCGGGGCGACGAAGCTGGAGCTGGGCCCCGGGTTCGACGAGCGCAAGCAGGGCCTTGGCGGCATCCCGTCGGCCTACGAGCGGCTTCGCCTCTACCGCGGATGGCTCAGCAAGGCGGCTGCCGTCCGCACCTCGCTCCGAGGGGGCCGGACCGGCTCATGAAGCTCGCCGTCGTCGGGCTGGACAGCGCCGACTGGAGTCTCCTGGACCGCTGGCTCCACCACCTGCCGCACATCGCGGAGATCCGTCGGAACGGCGTCTCCGGGCCACTGGCGACGTGCAAGCCCCCCGTGACGATCCCCGCGTGGAAGTGCTATGCGACCGGCAAGAACCCCGGAAAGCTCGGAGTGTACTGGTTCGCCCATCCGAACTTCGCGACGCGCGGCCTCGACATGAACCTGCCGGGCGACATCCCCGGGAGCCTCTGGGAGTACATCCCCCGCTCGCTCGTGGTCAACACGCCCGCGACGTTCCCACCGAGGACGATCGACGGCGTGCTCATCGCCGGCTTCCCGTGCCCTGACGGTGGGCCTCACGCGACGCCCCCTTGGATCTTGCCGCGGCTCGACGGATACCGCACGACGACTCGCGTTCCGCCGAGGCATCCGGACTTCCCGGCGGACGCGATGGACTTGATGCGCCATCAGTTCGACACCTTCGAGCGGCTCGCGCCGCGTTTCCGGTTCGGCCAGGTGACCGCGTTCCATATCGACGAGTTGCATCACCTGTACGGCTCCGACTCCATCGTCCTCGATGCGTGGAAGATGATCGACGCGGCGATCGGCCGAATCATGGATCTCGCGGACAACGTGGCGCTCGTGAGCGACCACGGGTCCGGGCCGATGCGGGAGTTCGTCAACGTCGTGCCGTTCCTTCAGGAGGCAGGTCTCCTGCGGCTTCGCAAGGACCGGGGCAGGACCGCGCTTGCCGGGGTGCAGCGGCTCTCCCACATCGTCCCGAGGTCTTGGCGCGCGAGGACACGAAGACGCCGGATGTTTGCGAAGGTCGCGGACGCGGTCCAGTCGCGGGTCGAGCCGTTGCACGAGTGGTTGCCGGCCGCCTCCTCACAGCTCCGCCATCGAGTCGACTGGTCCTCGCCTGTGCTCCCGCTGAACCAGGGGCTCCTATTTCGGAACCCGAACGCGGGGACACGCCCGCCGTCGCTCGACGAAGTCGGAGACGTCGTCGCGAAGATCCCCGGCGTGGTGCGCTCCTGGCGTCGGGACGAAATCTACGCGGGGAGCTTCCTGCCGAGGGCTCCGGATCTCTGGCTCGAGGCGCAGCCCGGCGTGGAACTCGTCGCGCGGTTCGGGGAGACGTGGGAGCGCAGAGACCCTGAACGGGGACAAGGATGGATCGTGAACCACCGCTCCGAGGGGATCTTCGGCTTCTATGGCCAAGACGTCGATGGAGCATCGGTCGAGCACGCGAAGATCTACGACTTGTGTCCGACGATCCTTTCCCTGTTCGGCATCCCGTCCCCGCCCGATCTCGATGGAGGCGTTCTGCCCGTGTTCCGCCGAGGGAGCGCGGCGCGGCCCGAGAGCCTCGCACCGGTGAGAGGTCGTGCCGCATGAGCTCCGACGTGCGCGCCGCGATCCTGACCCCGTTCGGGCCCTCACGGCCGATCGGGGGCGTCGAGGTGTTCAACGAGAGCCTCCGGAGGGTCCTCGGCAACGTCGAGACGTTCGCCGATGGCTCCCACAACCCGAATGAGCGGTTCCCGAGCCTCGGGCGAGTCGGCCTCGAGCAACCGGCCGGCGCGCTGCGCGCCGCCCGCGCGCTCCTGAGCCGTCACCGGGAGGAGCCTTTCGACGTCATCGTGAGCAACGGCGTCTACGGTTGGCCGCTGACGCTCGCGCGACCCGGGGTGCCGCTCGTCCAGGTGTACCACTTCACGATGGCGGGCCTCGCGCGGAGGGCGCTCACCTTGCCGGGCGACCGATTGACCACGGGACACGTGACGGCCCTCTTCGACCGCATCGCGGGCATCGGGAAGCACGTCGTCGCGATCAGTCAGTTCGTGATGCGCGAGGTCGAATCGTTCTACGGCCTCAAGGCCCGGCTGATCCCGCACGCGGTCGACACGGACGTGTTCCGGCCGATGAACGCCGCCTCCGCGCGGGGCGCATTGGGGCTGCCTCAGGGCGTCCCGGTCGGCCTGTTCGTAGGACGGGCCGACCCGACAAAAGGATACGACGTCCTGCAGCGGGTCGCCCGCCGGATGCCCCACGTCCTCTTCCTCGTCGCCGGAGAGGATGCGGGCAAGTCGAGGAACGTCTGGTCCGTGGGCCGGATTCCGCACGAGGACATGCGCCGGTGGTACGCCGCGAGCGACTTCTTCTTCCTGCCGTCGCGGTACGAGGGATTCGGCCTCGCCCTGCTCGAGGCGCTGTCGTGCGACCTGCCCGCCGTCGTCAGCGAACCGGCGTGGCCCTTCGCCGACGGCCCGGCCGAATGTGGCGTCGTCGTGCGGGCCGAATCGGACGAAGCGTTCGCGAATGCCATTCGCACCGTGCTCGCATCGAGGCGTCGGTTTTCTCCGCGAGCGTTCGTCCTGCCTCGGTACAACCTTCCTGCGTTCGAGCGGGCGTGGCGCGGTTTCCTGGAGTCGGTCCTCAACGCAGGCGGATGACCTCCGACTTCGCCAGAGATCCGCGTTTCACCGGTCGGATCCGGCACGAGTCAGCTTCCGGTAGAGCGCGACGTACCGAGGGACGATCGTCGCCCACCGACGCTCCGAAGCGTCCGCGATGTTCGCGACCGCCATCGCCTCCCGCAGGTCCGATCGATCGATCAGATGTCGAATCCCCGCGGCGATCGCGTCGGCGTTCGGTTCGACGAGGATGGCGTTGCGAGGACTGCTCACGTTCTCGGGGATTCCTCCCACGGCCGTTGCCACGAGCGGCCTCCCTGCGGCCATGGCCTCGAGGACGACGACCCCGAACGACTCGTAGCGGGAAGGGACGACGACGATGTCCGACCACGCGTACAGCGGTTCGACGGCTTCGTGAGGGAGGGACCCGTGGAAGACCACGCGATGGTTCTCGAGTCGCTCGGCCGCGGCTCGCAGCGGCTTCTCGAGGGAGCCTCCGCCGGCGAACGCCACATCGACGCGGTACCCCTGACGGCCGAGGATCTCGAGGGCCGAGACCAAAAGATCCGGCCCCTTGACGTCCTCGAGCTTGCCGACGAACAACAAGCGCGGTGGCCCGCCGGGGTCTCCCGCTCGAACCGGAGGGTGGCTGGGGGGTTCCACCCCGTTGGGAATGATCGCGATCCGCGACCGGTCGAATCCCTCGAGCCTTGCAGCGCGAGCCGCGTGCGCGTTGCTGTTCGCCACGACCGCGGTCCACCGAGGCGCGATCCACCGATATACCCGGACAAGGAAGGAAATGAGGGTTCGTGGAGCGCGGACTTTCGCCTCGCCTTCGCCAGACACGATTCGGAGCGGATAGCTCGGCCCGAGGAACGTGGAGGCCTCTTCGGACAGCAAGCCATGAAGCGAAAAGACGACGGGAACGCCACGGGCCTTCGCCAGGATCACATAGGAGAGCTGTCGGAACGGGAACTCGTTGAAGTGGATGAGGTCCGCCGCACGGAAGGCGGCGAGGACCCTTCGAAACGCCCTGAAGTCCCGGACGGACGGGAAATACCCGAGCCGGACGACGTCCAATCCCTCCGGGTCGCCCAAAGCCGCGCGGATGTCCCGCTCCGTCGAGTCGGTCTGGACGATCAAGGTGACGTGCGCGGCCCTGGTTCGCAGCAGTTCGCGGAGGAGGTTGTGCGCGACCTCGATGGGCCCGCCGGTCTCGTTCGGCGGGAAGCCCTTCATGTACAGCGCCACGCGTAGAGGGCGAACCGATTCGTGTTCGCCTTCCGATCCGCGTGTGGGCTGAGCGCTCGCCACCGAGGGGTCGACCGGGCGGATGATGATCGGATCCGCAGTGGGCGCTGAGAATCGTGGCTCCACCTGCAGCGAGTTCGTGTTTGTGCCTTGGACCCTCGCGCTGCCACGGACCCCGGTGCGAGATTCGACGTTCATGCGGCCTTGCCACCTCAACGAGGGCCCCCGGAAAGCCGCGTGTAGGGAGGGATGCCACAAACGCAACACAACTGCAACCGAAGGTCTCCTTCCGCCGCGCGGCACTTTTATACGGACAACAAAGTCGCTTCCGCGGGAATACGTCATGAGTGTCTTGCCACCCGCCGAGCGAGCAGCGCCCGCCTTCGTCCCCTCGAGGGATGGGCTGTCGTTGGAAGCGAAAGACCGGATCGCGGCGATCGTCGCCGAGGACGCGTTCGATCAGTTCGAGCGTCCCGTCGTCATGTGGACCGGAGGGAAGGACAGCACGCTGACCCTCTGGCACGTCCGCGCGGCGTGCGAGGCGCGGGGCGTGGCCTGCCCGCCGATCCTGTTCATCGACCACGGGATGCACTTCGACGAGACGTGGCAGCTCCTCGAGCAGGTCGTCGCTTCGTGGAACCTCCGGTCGATCATCGTCCGGAACGAAGACATCCTCTCGAGGCAGCCCGCTCCGGGCGCCACCATCCGCCTGAAAGATCTCTCCAGCGAGAATCAGGAGGAGGCGGCTCGGACCGGCTCTCGCGAGAAGACGTTCCCGTACGCGCTTGGAAACCTACTCGCGAATCATCTCCTGAAGACCGTCCCGATGAACCACGCGATCGTCGAGCACGGATTCGATGCCGTCATGACGGGCATCCGCTGGGACGAAGACGAGGCACGGGCCCGAGAACGGTTCGTGAGTCCGCGCGCCGACCCGCCGCACGTCCGCGTGCATCCGATCCTGCACTTCTCGGAGCGGGAAGTGTGGGCGGAGACGATCCGGCTCGGCCTCCCGCGCCACCCGCTGTACGAGCGCGGCTTCCGATCGTTCGACGGGAAATACGACTCGCGTCGTGTGGGCGACCTGCCGGCGTGGCAGCAGGATTTCGATGGGACGCCCGAGCGCTTGGGCCGTGCGCAAGACAAGGAGCAGATCATGGAGCGGCTGCGCGAGCTCGGGTACATGTGACGGCCCGCCTCGCCCCGATTCGAATCAGGACGCGCGGCTGAGGGGGGACGACGTTGCCCTTCCTCGGGGTCTCGGACCGGCAGGTGACCGGAAGCCCCGACATCTCCCCGCAAGGCCTCGTGCTCGCGTACGACCTGCGCACGATCACGAAGCGCGGCACGATCCGGGATTTCTCCGGTAAGGGGAATGACGGCCGGGTGATCGGGACCGAACTGGTCCCAGGCCCGTTCGGGACCGCGCGAGCGTTCCGGCAGGCCTCCGACTACGTCGCCCTGCCGTTCGAGCGGAGCCTCCACATCCGCGGACCGATCTCCCTCGCGGTCTGGGCGAGGTTCACCCAGTTGGGCGCGCACCAGCACATCCTCGCCTACGACGATCTGTACACGCTCTGGATCGACGAGAGCGACCGCTTCCGGTTCTCCGACACGCGCGGGAACGCGTTCGAGTCGAGCCCGGGCGCCGCCCCCCTGGGCACGTGGACGTCCGTCGTGGCGGTGTTCGCGGGCCGACGGGGCGACCCGCTGACCGGACGGAACATCGCTTTCTACGTGAACGGGAGTCCGGTCGCCGGACGCGCATCCGGTGTCTGGGATCCGGGAGTGCCGATCGAAGGGTACGTCGGAAAAGAGTCGCACGAAGGCCAGTTCTACCTCCCGTTCCTGGGGGAGATCGCGGCCGTCCTGATCTTCCGTCGGGCGCTCTCGCATCGCGAGGCGGACGCGTTCGCCAACGTGCCGGCGCTCGGTAGCGACGTCGGGCAGGCGCTGGAGCGAGACACGGGTCTTGCGGCCATGCCATCTCCGGTGCGTCCGATTCCCGACGTCGGTTGGAGCCAACCGCAAGCGTCCCTCCGGACCGCCGAACCGCTCGCCCGGCTCGTGCCGCCCGGGGCCGTCCGTCTTCGAGATGGCACGTGGACCGAGGGCCCGCCGGCTCGCGCGAGGATCCACGTCCCACCGCGGGTCGTGCGCATCACGAACATCATGCCCCCGTATCGCATCCCGACGTTGGAGATCCTCCAGGATTCCCCGCAGATCCGGTTCGAGCAGTGGGTGATGGCGGCCTACGAACGAAGCCGCCGGTGGAATCCTCCGAGTCCGAGGGTCCGGATCTTCCGGGATTGGGGGATCGACCTCTCGCATCGCGACATGACGACGGCGCACTTCAACCCGGGCATTATCCGGGAGTTATCGCGCCGCCCGCCGGATTTCGTGATCCTCGGCGGGTACGAACAGCCCACGTGCCTCTATGCGGGCCTCTTGCTCGCACGGACGGGCGTCCCGTTCCTGCTGAGCTCGGAGAGCATCCATCTCGGTGACTCGCTCGTGGGACGGCAGGCCCCGTTTCTGGTGCAGAAGCTCGTTCAGCGATGCGAGGGGGTAATCGTGCCCGGGACGGCGTCGCGCAATCACTTCGTGGGGCTCGGCGTCCCCGAGGATCGGATCTTCGTCGCGCCGAACGCCGTCGACGTGGATCGGTTCGCACCGGCCCAATCGCCGGCGGAGAAGCGGAAAGCCCGCGAGGCCCTCGGCCTTCCGCAGGACAAGTGCCTGTGCCTCTACGTCGGTCGGCTGACGAGGACCAAGGGGTTGGTGGACCTGCTCGACGCGTTCGCCGGCCTGCCTCCCGGCCGAAATCCGCATCTCGTCGTCGTCGGCCAAGGACCGCTTCGCGGCGTCCTCGAGGCGCGCGTGGCCCAGGAGCCGGCGCTTCGCGGGCGCGTGTCGTTCGTGGGATACGTGTCCGAGGACCTCCTACCGAAGTACTACATGGCGTGCGATCTGTTCGTCTTCCCGACGCGCCGGGACATCTGGGGTCTCGTGTTGAACGAGGCGATGTGCGCCGGCCTCCCGGCGATCTCGTCGGACGCCGCGGCGGCGTCCCGCGACCTCATCGACGAGGGCGTGAACGGGCTCGTCGTCCCTGCGGGCCGCCCTCCGCTCTTGCGCGACGCCTTGCTCCGACTCTCCAACGACCCGGATCTCCGCGCGTCGATGGGTGTGCGAGCGCGAGAACGGATCTTGGAGGGATTCACACCACGACACCAGGCGATGGGATTCCTCGATGCGATCGTCACGACGTTGAGGCGGCTCGGCCGGATCGAGGAACACGGATTGGAGATCGAGGCACTCAGTTGACCGGCGCGGGACGTTTCGTGCGCAGGGCCCCGCTCCCACGACTCGCTCGGGCCCGTGCCGACTCAGCGGACCTTCCTCGAGATGTCGAACATATGCGGTGAGAGAAGCCGGTTCGGGATCCGGAACCGTCGGTCGAGTTGTTCCGCCACCCGGACGAGCGACCCGCTGACGGAGCCACGGATCCCCCTCGCCTCACCAGGATTCGTCCAGAACCCGACCGTGCGGTAGTATCCCTCGCGGACGACCTGCATCCCGTTCGCCTCCAGGACTCGCCGCCATCGGCGGAGGTCCATGGTCGGGAGGACGTGGGCCCGCAGGTTGTCGGCGTCGAAGAGCCGGTGGTACACGTGCTGCAAGCCGCGGAAGTTCGGACACGAGAGGAACAGAGTCCCTCCGGGCTTGACGAGCGCGATGTGTTTTCGGATGATCTCTTCGAGATTCTGGAAGTGCTCGATGAACCCGAGCGAGTACACGACGTCGAATTGCTCGTCGCATTGGAACTTCTCGAAATCCTCGCAGAAAAATTTGCCGACCGCGACGCCGTTCCGGCGCAGAAATTCCGGCGTGTGCGTCCGGATCTCCGGGATCCAGTCGATGCCGTTCGCGGTGTAGCCGAAGCGCTTGCAGAGATAGATCAAGAAGCGGCCGGGGAAACAGCCGACCTCGAAAACGGTCCCACCGGGCTTGAAATATTCGTCGAAGATGTCCCGGAACCCGAGTGCCTGCTCATCGTAGTCCGGGATGACCTGCGGCCGGTCCTCCCAGAAACCCTCCCAGAACTCTTGGTTCACGATGGAGCTCATGGGTCCCGCCATCCGGCCCGAGCGAGCAAACAAACCATGCTATCCGATACTCCGCCGCACGACCGGAAAGGAGAGCGTTAAGGCCTGCGCACCGGTTGTAACCACATCCATCACAACCCCTTTTTGGCCGACGGCCCATCCGTCGTCAGATGGAGCCCGGCGTGCGTCCCTTCCGCGCATTTCGGAGAGGGGGGAAGGGAACCCCGTGACCGAGGTCGCGGGATCGGAGTCTCGGCACGGTTCTCCCGCTTCGCCGGGGCCCGCGTCCGGCTCCGAGGCCGACGCGAAACGATTCGGGCGGAACTTCGTGACTACCGCCTTCGCCCAGCTCGTGGCCCAGCTCCTGACCTTCGGCGTTTCGATCGTGCTCGCGCGGAAGCTCGATGTGAGCGCCTACGGGATCTTCGTCTTCGGATTCGCGTTTCCGAGCTGGTTCCTGCTGCTCATCTCCCTGGGCATGGACGAAGTGATGTCGACGCAGGTCGCGGCCCATCGGTCGGAAGCGGGCCGGTATCTGACCTTGGTCGGGCTGCTGCGCTTGGGCCTCGCCGCCGTCGCGATGGTGGCACTATGGGTCGCGACGCAGTTCGTGCTCGCGGATCCGCTCGCGCGGACGATCACGATCGTCCTCGGGGCCTCGAGCATCATCACGACGTACGCGGGCACCTTTGTCTCCGTGTTCCGCGCGTTCGAGAAGTTCGAGTACGCCGCCCTCATCACGATCGTCGAGCGATCCTTCACGGTCGGCGTGGCGCTCGTGCTCCTGTTCCTGGGATTCGGCCTGTACGAGGTCTCGCTCGCGTTCCTCGCCGGGAGCGTCCTCATGCTGGTCCTGTCGGCGGGTCTCGCCGGCCGAAGATTCGCTTGGTTCACGCGAGGCGTCGATCCCCGCGACGTCAGCCGAGTCGTCCGGCTCGCGACCCCGTTCGCGCTCTTCAACACGGTCGGGACGCTGACGTACACGGTGGGCATCGTCTTGCTCACGATCCTCCGGGATCCGGAGGCGACCGGGCTCTTCAACGCGGCGTTCACGCTCCTCCTGGCCCTGTTCTCGTTCCTGAGCATCGTGAGCCTTGCCGCGCTTCCCATGATGTCCCGGATCAACCACGAATCGCGCGAGCGGCTTGCGGCCGCCCTCTATCGCATCCAGCGTCTGTCCGTCGTCGTGGGCGTGCCGTTGGCCCTCGGCGGGTGGATCTATGCCGGCCCGATCATGACGACGTTCTACGGGAGCAAGTTCCTCGGCGCCGCGGACAGCTTCCGCGTGCTCGTGCTGAGCTTCGCAGCCGAGACCGCGGTGATGGGGACCGGACCGGCGCTCGCGGCAACCGGCCACTCGAAGCAGAAACTCTACATCGGGACCGTCGGCGCCGCCATCACGATCGTGCTCAGCGTGGCGCTCATTCCGCCGCTCGGGCCTCTCGGCGTGGCGTACGCGTTCCTCGCATCGCGGATCGTGAGCGCAGTCCTCAGCGTCCTCGCGATTCGGCGGTACGTCGCCCCGCTTCGGGCCACGGAGACGGCGGCCAAGTCGATCTTCGCGGGGATGGTGATGGGCTTCGTGCTTATGGCGGTCCCGGGGCTCTCGCTGTGGACCGGCGTCCTCCTCGGCGGGCTCGTTTACTTCGCGGCTCTCCTGGCCGTGCGCG
>WNGB01005290.1_pt1 | contig 19348 bp, 8 predicted proteins | sample 5400681 | NCBI WGS metagenome assembly WNGB01 (sample SAMN13153367, study PRJNA577476) | soil metagenome | isolation source: 115 cm soil or saprolite under grassland replicate 2 | place: USA:California | collected 2016-06-15
TCGCCGGCCGGGTCGGGGTGGCCTCGGCCGCCCTGGCGGGGCTGGCCATGGGCGGCGGGGTGGCCGCCGCCCGGCTCGGCTTCGAGAGCCTCGTCCAGCGCGAGGTCCCTCCCGCCGGCCGCGGCACCGCGATCACCAGAGCCGAGACCACCTTCCAGCTCGCCTGGGTCGGCGGCGCCGTGGTGCCGGTCGCCCTGGCCCTGCCGACCGGCCCTTCCCTGGTCGCCGCCGGCGTCGCCTGCCTGGCCGCCGCCACCGCCTACGCCGCCGGCCTCCTCCGCCTCTCCCGCCGCGCCAGCCAAGCGAGCACCTCCGCCCGCCCTCACCGCTGACCTGGCAAGGCCGGGGCTACCTCCAGCCTGTAATGTCCAGGATGACCCCGCTACCCGTCACGTTGTGCTGCACGCTCACGTAGAAGTGCCTGCCGCTGGCGTCGAAGATGCCGCCTGTCCACTCCGCCTCCAGGTCGTTCAGGGTGGCGATGCGAACGCAACCGTCGCCGAGCAGGTCCTCGTCGCTCCCGTCCGGCAGGCAGGACCACAGGTCGTCGTTGTGCGGACCGAGGAGGTCGGTGACGGTCTCGCCGTCCTCATGGAGGATCCAGTTCCCGCGCTTGGCCTGGTAGGCGATGTTGTCCGGCATGTTGATCGCCGGGCTGCCCATGACGAACGTCTGGAGCTCGGGCACAGCGGTGTTGGCGGCCGCCTCAGCCAGGGTGCCGTCGGTGACGCACACGGTCTCGCCGAAGTACTGGTCGTCAGGTTCGTTGCCGGTGTTGTTCGCGCACCACCTGACCCGGTGGCTGTCGAGTTGCCGACCGTCGATGTCGATGTCCTCGGGCCGGTAGAAGCCGGTCAGCCTGAGCGCCTCGGCCTGGGCCCGCAGGTCCGGGTCGGGTGCTGGCGGGATCGGGATCCAGGTGCCGAGGCCGTTCTGGGTGCCCTGGCCGAAGTCGGTACCGCCGCTGCGCCGGCCGAGCCGCAGGCCGTGAAGCGTGCCGGCTACCAGCGGCGACTCCGCCAAGCTTGCGATCGGCCCGGCACCGGGGTCGCGCAGGGTGGCGGGGATGAACTTGAAGTAGGCGCCGCCGATGTTGCCGTTGCCTGGCCGCTGCTCGTCACCGTAGTACACGACGCCGTTGGGGTAGATCGCGTGGCCCTCGTAGGAGAGGCGGCCGAGCGCGGTGCGGACCGCGAAGTTGCCGGAACCCGTGCCACCGCTGAACGTCCCGGTGGCGCGGTCCAGGGTGACATTGGTGGTGTTGAGCGGGTCGATCAGCTCATAGACCCGGCCGCCGTTCGGCCCGCCGCCGGCTTCCTCGGCGAACAGGATCGTGCCCCAGGGGGTGCGGCGGGCGGGGTCGCAGGCGCTGGTCCCGGTGAGGATTGTCTCGGACGCGCCGGTGGACAGGTTGATCCTGACCAGGCCCGCGTCGGCCGGCCCGCTCTCGTTGCAGGCGATCAGCCACCTTGGGTGACTGTCGTTCGGCCACAGCGCCAGCATGTCCAGGACGGGCGGGGCGACCCCGTGCGTGACGACCCGCGCCCGCAGGCTCCTGGCGAGGGTGGCAAGACGGCGCGGGTCGGCGGTGGCCTCCTCGGCCGTTACCGATGCCGTGGACGACCGCGCCAGGGGACCCCTCCACCCGAACAGCGCCATCGACTTGGACCGGAGACGGCCCTCCACGAACCGCCCGAAATCGAAGCCGGGAACACCGGCAACCGCAACGCCTCCCGCAAGGATGAGCGTGGTGAGGATCGCGGTGACCACCAGCAGTCTCTTGTGCATCGGTCTCCCCTTTTCCGACGATGGCCGCGAGCAGCGACGAACGCCGAGAAGGTCGCACAGCAACCTGTCACCTGGGCGAAATGCACGAAACCAATCGATGTACTCCACGCGCGGGACCGCACGCCCCTCGCCGGCGCCCGGCTACCGCCGCGCCAGACCGGCGAGCATCCCCGCCCCCTGATAGCGAATTGCCGAGGATGTCAGGGCTCGATAGCGAATCTTGTCGAGCCGCCGTGTCGGGTGGCGCGAGGCCGCATTCGGAGTTTCACTGCCCGCCGCGTGAAGACGCCGCTGGTCGCGCGATTCGCCCACGCGAACCCCTCACCTGGAGCCAGCCCAGCGAGCATCGATGGCGTGAGGTCACTGAGAGCGGCGAGCGACTTCTGGATGTGCTTAAGCCAGCTCGGCGCGTTGAACCGGTGGAGGATGACCGCCGACGACAGCTCGATCACCGCTGGCGGGACATGGACGGGGTCCTGCGAGGCGACCACCAGCGAGACCCCCTTGTGGCGCATCTCGCGGATCACTTCCACCACTTGGCCGATCAGTGGCCCGCCGAGGTACTTATGGGCCTCGTCGAACACGATCAGCTTGTTGAACCGGTCTTCGCCCATGCCCGCGCCGGAGAAGACGTTCAGCATGGTCACGAACAGGCCGAGCGCCTCGTCCCGCTCGACGAACTCATCACGCAGGTCAACGATCACGATTCGGCCCGGCTCGAGCAGCGAGCGGAGCGAGCGGGAGTCGTCGATGAACCGGGCTGCGAACTCCAGTCGCGTCTCGGCCAGCGTCCGCTGCGAGTCCCCAAGGTTCGCAACCGCCAAGCCGGCACGGATGGCATCGAGAGTGAGATCGCTGCGGCGGGACCGCATGACCTCGTTGAGGATCTTCAAGTACAGCGCATCGTTGCCGGTCGCTCCCATCAGGAAGCGCCAGTCGGCGACGGTTAACTCGTGGCTTGCGAAGGCGATTGGCTCGACCCGGACCGCAGGGAACTCAGCGCGGCGGCGATCCATCGTGTCCGCAGTCGACAGCAGCAGGACGTCCGGGACAGCGACCGGGGTGGCGCCGTAGGAGGCCAACCGCTCAACCTGGACCGGGTCGTCGTTGGGATGCACCATCGAGACGAACTCGGGCGGATAGTCCTGCGTCTGATGGTAGTGGAACACTACCGAGGCAAGCGGCTGGGGGAGCAGGTTAATGCCCGAGATGGGACGGGCCGCCATCTCCAGGATGGAGCCGAGGGTGTAGCTCTTCCCCCCGCCCTGGACGCCGAACACCGAGATCGTATTGCAGCCGTTCAGGTCGATCGCGACCCGCCTCCAGTCCTCAGCCGCAACCGCGCCGAGGAGGCCGAACTGCCTTGTCGGCTGGGAGTCCCCGAGCAGGACGTCGAAGGCCGGTGCAGGCTTCGCGACGGAAGGTTCACGGTCGCCGGTACCTGGCTCGCCCGGGGCTGCCGGCCCAACCTCGATCGGCTCACTATCCGTCGCAGGCGGAGCCTCGCCTTGTTCCTCCGTATCCAGTCGAGCACCATCGTCCAGCGCCGGCTGGGGTGCCGGCGCCTCCACCGATCGTCCGAACGTGGAGCGGACCCGCTCCCAGGTCGGTTGATCCGACATCGCATCCTGAAGCGACGACGGGGGCTCGGTGGGGTCCGCGTCGGTGGCGAGCCGCCGCATGCCCTCGGCGAGCAGGTGGTCGATCACGTCCCGGCCCACAACCCACACGGGCAGCTCGGGGTCTTCCTCGTCAAGCCTCGTGGCCGGCGCGTCGAGGCGGAACACGAGCCCCATTGTGCGAACCGACATACTGTAGCCACGGTCGAGTTCTGCCAGGAACCTGCGCCGCGCCGCCGCGCCAGCCTGGTCGATTAGCCCGTACCGCTCGGCGCGAGACGCGTAGAACGAGAGCACGGTCGACAGCTTCCAGCTCAGGACCTGACGGTCGATCCGGTCGTCAGCCTCGCTGATCTGGAAGGACTCGAGAAGCGCGGTCGCGCTGCTCGTCGCCTGCTCGCGGATGCGGGCGCGCAGGCCTGCGTCCAGGCCGGTACCGGAATGGCACTTGGTCTCGACGACCAGCATATCCAGGTGAAGACGGTCCGGGTCGGCGAAGACGATGAGCAGGTCGCCGCGAAGCGCCGGGCCAGCCTCATGTCTCGACAGCTCGGGATGGGCGTCCAGCGGGATGGCCATCGCCTCGGTCAGCAGCCCATAGCCTTCGCAGAAGAGCTTCGTGAGCGCCATCCCAAGCGCGCCCTGCGCCTGGCTGGGTGAGGCCAGCAGGCGAAGCGCGAGTCGGCCCGAGAGCGCCCGCATTGCCTCCACCAGCAGTTTGCCAGCGTGGCTCTCACGATCCAGCCCGAGCTGCTCGACGAGGGGTAGGACGAGCCGCATGAGCTCCTCGCCGGCACGCGTGGTGAGCAGGAGCTGCCGTCCGCCCGAGGGAACGAACTCCGGGGTGAAGTCGAGCAGGTATCCTGCGCGGTCATGCCGATCACTGGAATCGAAGTACTCCACCCCGAGATTCGGGTCGAGCGTCATGACCCAGGTGGAGATCCCGTGGGTGGTGTAGAGCAGGCTTTGGTGCTCGGTGGCGAGGTGCAGTGCGGTCACGGCGACCGCTGCGCCGCTTCCGTTGCCGGGAGCGAGCACACGGGCCTGGGTGGCGGCGATGCCGGCAACCAGCCGGGCAAGAAGCGAGGAGCGCCCGGGAGCTTCGGCCAGCTCCGGGCACGGCGTCGGGTCTGGCCTGCGGATCCAGCGGTAGCTGGCGCCGTGGCCGGTGAACCTCACCACTGGTGTCTGGACCAGGCCGTGCACGAAGCTTGACCGGTCGTCGGAATATGGCTGGGCGACGGCCAGCCGCACCGGAAAGGCGTCCAGGATCAGGGTCACGTGGGCGCTGAAGCGCTCCGGTTGCGCGATCAGTTCCGCGAGCTGCTTCCTGGACCATGTCAGCTTGGGGAAGAGCGAGGAGCGCCCTGGTGCCGCCAGCCGGGCCGCCCACTCCGAGAGCTGACGGTCGGGATCCATCAGCTCTCGCAGCGCGTCGCCGATCAGCTCCGGGTCGGCGGTACCAGTGAATAGGCGCAGCTCGTAGCGCATGGACGCCTCGGCGCCGAGCCGCCGTTCCAGGTCGATCAGCGTGTCGACCACGAGGGCGGCGTCCCCAGGGTTGATTACGTTGACCACCAGCGCGTCGACGTACGGATGCTGTCGCGTGAACGCCTCCAACCTCCCGGCAATCGTGCCGGCAATGGCCTCCGTCCCGGACGGAGCGATCGCGGCCATCCCGACTCGTCGCTGAATGACGGCGAGAGCCGCACGTGAGTCCGGCAGGCGCGGAGGAAGATAGGCACACCAGCCACCCGGCAGCTCCGCCGCCTCGACGAAACCGTCCCCCTGGGGTATGACCAGCAGTGACGGGATCCCGGAGGCCGGGATGGCCGACCGCCAGGTTTGGAGCAGGTCGCGCCCTGCGGCACCGCGGCGAGTGGCTGCGACGTCGCTCCACGCACGGGCGAGCTGCTGGCGCTGGAGGAACCAGAGCAGGCGAAGAGGATGGGTCGGTGCGACGAGGGCGGCCTGACAGGCTCCTTCGACATTAGCGAGCACCACGTCAAGCAGGAGCGACGCCGGATCGCCGCTGTCGAGCCAGTCGGCGTAAGCGGACGCGTACCGCTCGACCAGTGCTGCCATGCCGCAGAGGTCGGCCAGCGCGACAACGGGACCGGCGGGCTCGAGCTCGCCTTCAACGCTGGCGACGGGCACGGAGTTGATGGCGTCGAACACAGCCGCGCGGGCTTCGGCAAGGGCCGGAGGCAGTTCGACCAGGCCAAGCCGGTCGTCGAGCGGTGCTGCCGATGCGGGTCCGAGTGCGATGTGGAGATGCCCACCGTGCATGGGCTGCGCGAGGAGGGTCAGCTCCAAGCGGCGTAGCCGCTGGCTGAGCCGAACCTTGTACTGGCGACGGCTGTCGAAGCGGACCGACGCCATCGCCGTTTCCGAGGCCGCCCCGAGCCCAGTCAGCCATGACCGTTCGAGTGGCTGGGCGCCACTGGGGTCACGGCCCTCGCTGACCAGTCCGAGCCGGGCGAGCAGCTCGGCTTCGATGAAGGACCCGACCGTCGTGGTCGTGACCGCCGGGGGGACGTCCTCGTCGATGTCGCCACTCTCGAGCAGGAGGAAGTCGTCGCTCTCGTTGGTGCGCTTACCATCCGGTAGCGCTGGGTCCCTGGCGGGCTGCTGGCCGAGCGGGTCGGCGTGCTCGCTCAGTGGGACCACGCGCACGAAGTAGATGCCACTCGGCAAGCCAAGGTCCTTGAGCTGCTTGGACCGCTTCGCCTGCCTCCCGGCGACCGCCTTGATCAAGTCGGTCTCCCAGGCGACCTGCCCGTCGGCGTCGACCACCTCGACACGGAAGAACGCCAGCCCGGGCGCGTCCCCGGGCGGCGGGTCAGACTTCCAGGCCACCACCAGCCGCTCGGCCGCGTCGTACCGCAGCAGGTCGTCGTCCTGTCGGCGGGGAAGCCGGAGGGGATCGAGGTCGACCCTTACTTTGCCGGCTGGGGCCACCTTGTCGGCCAAGGGCCAGTGCTCCAGGGCCAGCGGTCGCCATTCGGGCTTCGTGGCGACCGCCTCTCCCCACCGCTCCACCCCAAGACCGTCGAATCTGTGCAGCAGCTCGCCGAGCCGGCGCCTGAATCCCTCGTCGATCAGGGGTAGGCGCAGCAGTCGCTCCAGCAGAGTCCCGTCGGTCGCCGCGAGTAACTGGACGTGGGGCAGGTTCCGCTGGCCGAGTCGGTAGCCGAGCTGGTCCGGTTGGTCGAGCACCTCGAAGTCGGGGACGAGGCCCAGAGTGTAGAGCGCCGCTCCCACCGTCCACAGGCCTGGTCGTTCTTGGTGGGCGAGTGTCGCCATGTAGCGCAGCCGATCGGTGGGCTGCATCGGCCAGCCCTTCCTGTCGAGGTAGCCGAGGACACGTAGTGCGGCCTCCCTGACCGGTTCCGGCAGCCTCGCGGACAGAGCCTGCTGGACCTCGTCCCACAACCCGTCGGTCGGGATGGCCCGGAAGGTCGAGATGTCGACGCTGTCGCCAGCGGCCAGCTTGACGTCCGGCGGGACGAACGCGACCACGGCTCGCTCGCCGGCGTTGCGCCTGGCCACGACCCGATGCACCCCGACCCGCCAGGGCTCGGGCCCGCTGCGGCGGTCCACGAGGTAGACCTCAGCCGCCTCTGCGCCGATGGCGCGTTCGGCGAGCGCCTCGAGCAGCGGTCGAGCTAGGCCGTCCAGTCGCAGACACTGGCCCGGGCGTGCCCGTTGCACCTCGCGGGCCAGGTGCCCGTCCAGGACAGTGAGCCAGGCGTCGTCGAGCGCCTTCTTGGGGAGTGGTGTCAGCAGCTCAGGCATGCTCGACCTGATAGCGAGGTCGGAGGGTCTGGGAGTTGTAGGCGTCCGAGAGGTCGGTGAAGAAGCCGATCTGGTGCAGGCGCTCGCGGAACGCGCGCTCGTTGTCCCGCCAGGCTCGGAGCTCCTCCGGAGCGACCTCGCGATGCGCGGGCGCGTACACCACGAATCCGTAGCGTTCCCGCAGCCAGTCGACGAAGTCGTCGAGCAGGATCGCCCTCGTCCAGAGCGTGCCGTCCGGCGTCCTCCCGACCACCGCGATCTGTACCAGGGTCTCCAGCAGGTGGCTATCCAGCGCGAACCAGCGGGGGGCGGCTCGGCCCGCGGTCTGGCGCATGAACCCTCCAGGCCGGTTCTTCTGAGTGAGCGAGTCGATGAGGTCGACCAGCCGCTTGCGCTCGTTGGTGAGTCGCTGGCTGCAGATCAACTCAACGAACCTCTCCAGCGATGGAAGCTCCTGGGCGAGGATCGCCTCGACGATTGGATCCTGCTCCTCGCCGGGTTCCAGGTCCACCGCCTGGAGGATCTGGCCTTCGAAGAAGCCATCCATGTTAGCCGGCGGCTCCCGCAGCAGGTCTAGGAGCTGGTCGACCGAACGCCGCATGTCGGTCGCGCTGACCCGGTCACGCAGCGCGGCGAAGTCCTTGAGCCGGTTCACCAGGAACACCGCACGCACATAGGCCGGGAGCAGGTCGAGCGCGGCGGTCGTCGAGGCGCGGGCCAGCCGACCGGGCCCAGACGCCGGGTCGTCGGTCAGGTCGACGGCCAGCTCGGTGGCGAACGGGCATGCCGAGCAAGCCGCATCGCGCCGTTCCTCCACCGAGCAGGTTGGGGCCGCGACTCGTCGGCGAGCGGCATCGACCTTGGCCGGCAGCAGCCGCAGCAAGCGCAGGACGAGCAGGGCCAGATGCAGCCCGATCGCCGTTCGCATGTAGCCGGCATGCACCTGACGGGGGATGCGGCCCTCATAGGCGAGCAGGCGCCGCAGGTCGTCGGCCAGCAACCGTCCTTGACCAAGACAAAGGGGTTGGAACGGGACCGGGCGCGAGGTGGTGAAGGGGCTGACCCTGATGCCGTCCACCAGGCCCAGCACGGCAAGCGTCTCCAGGTCCAGTTCAGTCACGCCGTCGTACCGGTCGAGCGCGGGGTCGACCCCAGGACCGAAGAACCGCTTGAGCCGGTCGAGCAGCGTGGGGTCGGCGTAGTAGAGCAACGCCCAGACCTGGTCGGAGGCGCCGTGGTCGGCGACCGCACTAGGGTTGGCGAGCTTGTAGGCGTTTAGGTGGACGGGCCGGGGACCCACCACCGTCTCTCGCTCACCCTTCCCCCGGTTCATGACCTGCAACAGGTCGGACTTGAGCCACGCGGCGGCCAGCTCGTCATGGCCGGCGAAACCGGGGAAGCGGTCTGGGCTGTCGGTCATCAGGCGGACCAGCTCGTCGACGTCGTTGCGCATGCGGCGCCAGCGCGCCGGTGGGCGGCCGTCGAACCGCAGCAGCTCGAACAGCTTGAGCATGGCCCGGTCCAGCAAGATCGACTTTCGATCCAGGTAGGTGATCTCGTCGGCTTTGAAGCCGATCTGCCTACGGTCGAGCTTCACGCCGTCACCTCGCTCAGCTCGACCACTCCGCCCGGTTTGGCGGCGATGTGGCGCAACCCCTGGTCGGTCATCAGCAGCAGCTCACTGCTCGCCACCGCACGCAGGCGGTTGAAGAATAGCTCGAGGTGGACGAGCAGCCCTCGGCCCTCGTCGACCGAGGGCACGTAGCCCTCACGCAACCGCTCGAGCAGCTCGAGCACGTCCAGGTCGACGGGGAGGACCGTGCCGCTCGGGACGTGGACCAGCTCGAGGCGGTCCGGTTCCACCTCGACATAGGGCAACTCTCGGGAGACGATCTGGAGTCGGAACTCGGTGACAGGGAACCGCCGGAACCCTCGCACCCCACCGGACCCGTCTCCGGCGGCGAGCCAGAGCACCTCCTCGCCGCGGGGGGCTGCAGCCATCCCCTGCGCCGCGGACAGGGCGTGCATCACGCGGCCGAGCAGCTTGGCCCTGACTTCGGCACCGTCGACCGCGAGCGCATGCTCCAGCACTTGGAGCTGCCGGTAGGGAAGCATGTCCAGCCAGCCGTCGTCCCGGCGCTCGAAGAAGGCGAGCCGCCGGAGCGCGGCATGGGCGCGTCTGACCAAGCGCACGTCGGCCTCGACTCCCGCGCCCGCTTCCTCATAGGACCGTACTACCAGCTCATATGGGTAGTCGGACTCGCGGCGGGGGAAGGCCATCCGGGGAGGCGTGTGGCCAGCGGTCAGCGTCCGGTCGTCGGACGGGCTGGCGACTGCGGCGACGTCGGCCTCGGTCAGCAGCTCGGCGCCACGCTCGAGGATGGTCTCCGGGGGCACGCCCAGCCCGCCTGGTGCCTGAAAGTAGGCGATGTCGGCCACGGCCATGGCCTCGCCGGACGCGAGCAGCTCGGCCACCTCGTAGCAATCGCGGTCGCGGAACAGCACGTGCGAGACGAGCGAGCGGACGTCGCGCATCGTCAGATGGCGGCGGCGGCGCAGCCGCACGAGGTCGACAAGCCTGCGCAGCCGCTCAGTCGCCTCGCCCCCCGAGACCGGGTCGGCGAAGGTGTCCACGTTGTGCTTGATGGGGCAGCGGGCACGGTGGTCGCAGCTGCGACACGGTTCCCAGAACGGCCCACCCACGATCCCCTGTACCTGGCGCGAGAAGATGCTGTCGGCGCCACCGCCGGTCACCGAGCGGAGGTTTAGGTTGACCAGCATCACCGTGTCGTCGCCGGCGCGGCTGCCGGGATTGTCGAGCTCGGCGAGCAGCTCGACGAGACCGGGAAACCGCTCTCGGTGGGTGCTGATGAAGTCGCGGAGGCGTCCCTCGTTGACAGCCGCCAGGCGGGCCGCGCCGTCGTCGGTCCCGTGCTCGGCGAAGGGAGCGAGGAAACCCTGCAGCACCTCGTCGCTGGTACGGCTCTCCTCGTCCTGGCTGCCGTCGTACAGGGTGTGGAGCAGCAGCCCGCCTAGCCGCAGCGAGCTGCCGTTGGGGCCGTGTGCGTGGAACGCCGCACCACGCTCTCGCGCCAGCGCCTCGACCCGTTGGATGAATGCGGTCTTCCCATCGCCGGCGTTGCCGGTGATGATCACCAGCCGGTGCCGTCCGGCGAGCACCGCGTCGGTCAACTCCAGGTCGAGCCGGGTGTCGACGTAGGTGCTGGCGGCCAGCTCGGACAGGCCGCGGGTCTCACGGTTGGACCGCCGGGCCTGGCTCGATAACCCAAGGAACTCCGTGACCATGGGGTTGACGTTGGCTGGGGCCGCCGCCAGCAGGTCGGCCAGCCGACGTGGGATGGCTAAGGCATCTCCCGTCGTCACTGGCAGGATTGGGGCGTCGATCGCTGCCAGCGCGTCGCGCATCTCGGCCGCCGTGGCGAAGCGCTCTCCGGCGAGCGGGGCGCAGGCCTTGACCAGGAAGGCCGCCAGCGCTGGCGACAGGTCTAGGCGGAAGGTGCGCGGGTCGGTCGGCTGCCGGGCGGCGCTGGGGACGCCGTCGTACGGGTGCACCCCACAGATCAGCTCGTACAGGGTTACGCCAGCCGCGAACAGGTCGACGCTGGGATCCCACGGCCGCAGGCCAGCGTCGGGTGGGGTGTAGGGCGGAGTGCCCGACAGCGTCTCCGCTGGGTCACCGGCATGGGACGCGATGTTGAAGTCGATGAGCACCGCCCCCTGCGGGGTAAGGAGAAGGTTCTGAGGCTTGACGTCACGGTGCACGATGCCGGTGCTGCGCAGCAGCATCAACTCGTCCGCTTCCTCCACGCTGAGGTCACGCTCCCTGGCGGCCGCCATCAGCGCGTCGATCCGAGGCTGGTTCGGGTGGATGGCCTCCAGCGCCCCGAGGAGCTGATCGCCGATCGCGAGGACCTCCTCGACAGCGAGGTGCTTGCTGCCGCCCGCGTACTCGGCCAACGACTCTCCCTCGACCAGCCTGGTCACCAGGTACCATTGGCCCTGGCCGGTCTGGCCAGCCCAGACCACCCGCTCGACGCTGGGATGCTCGATCTCCTGCAGGATCGAGATCTCCCGCCGGACGGCGGAGAATCCGCCGCTGTTGAACACCTTGAGCGCGAACTCGCAGTCGTTCAGCGCACGGTAGACCCGGTAAACCGACCGGAAGCCTCCCGCGCCGAGCCGTGCGCGGACCTCAAACTCGTTGTCGATCAGGTCGCCGGTGTCGTAGACCTGCTTCGGCCCAGTTGCCGGTGGGACCCCTGAGCCACGAAGCCGCTCCAGCAGGGCGAGCACCTCGGACGCGCTGGCGGCACGGGCGGCTGGATGCTCATGGAGGAGACGGCCGACCACCTCGGCCAGCTCTTCAGGCATCCCGGGCGGCGGCTCCGCCCACACCGCCGGGGACGGAGCTGCGCCGCCGGCGAACAGCTCCCAGGCAATCAGGCCGAGGCCGTAGAGGTCTGTGGTCGGTTCCGGCGGCCCGAGCGCCGGGTTCCGAAGCTCCGGAGCCAGGTACGGCCGATCGGGGGGATCGATGGCGTCGGCGTGCCAGACGGTTGCGGACCCCTCGGCGATCAGCTTCGCCAGGCCGAAGTCGGCCAGGCGAGCCCGGCTGTCTTCGCCCAGCAGCACGTGCCCGGGCGTCACGAGCCGGTGGATCACCCCGTGCGCGTGCGCATGGGCGAGCCCACGACAGACGTCGGCGAGCACCCCGAGGCGCTCCTCGACCGTCAGCGGCGTCCCACCCGCCAGTCGTTGGCGCAGGCTTCGGGCGTCGTCGCCCTCCTGCACCACCACGATGCGGCCGTCGTCGTCGCGGAACGCATCGCGGGCCGTGACCACGTTCGGGTGGGCGCCCATGCGCAGCAGCGCCTCGACCTCGCGGAACAGGCGCTCCTCCCGCCGGGCACGTTCCTGCTCGTCGAGCAAGTAGGGCGACAGTGCGAGGACCCGCAGGCGCACCTCCGGGGCGGCCGGCATGTCGACTCGACGGGCCCGGTATACCGTCTCCTCGTCCGTCTGTCCGAGGGTCTCCAGCACCTCATAATCGCGGAAGCGGCGGCTGCGGGTCCGGCCGCTGTTGCGGCGTAGGATCGCTGGGCGGATGACGGAGACCAGCCCGGCGATGGCGCCGGGCGCCTGGCGCACCTGCTCGGGGTCGGTCAGCAGCACAACGAGTTCTGGCAGCCTCACGACCATACGGCGTCCCTCGTCGGTCAGGTCGAGGAGCGCCTGCTCGTTGGCCAGCACCACCACCGCCTCTACGCGGACGCGGCCGAGCGCCTGGGCGTGGCTGACCAGCTCGGACTTGAGCGCTTTTGCCTTTCGCTCGGTGAGCAGCATGGGGTTGGGCCGCCGCCGGCCGCTCAGCAGCCACTCCCACCGGTCACCGTGGATGCGGCCACGCCATCCTTTGACCTCGACGACGTACACGGCGTGCGGGGCGATGACAACCACGTCGTACTCTAACCGTTGGCCGCTGGCGCCGGTGACCAGCAGGTTGGGGATGATGGTGTAGTCGTCCGGCAGCCCGCCGACCAGCTTGGCGACGACCATCCGCTCCCATTCGTCGACCGGCCCTCCCCCTGGCAGCTCGATCAGCTGAGCCACGCCTCGACCTCCCGAATGGCCCGCTCTTCGTCAGCATCCGCCTGCTCGCGGAGCTGCAGGGCCTGATTGGCTCCGTCAGTCAGGGGTGCCGGCAGCTCGGGAATCCTCAGTTTCGCAATCCCGGTCGGACTTACGTGGGGAATTGATGTGCCATATGAGTGTCGCAGCATCGCTCGCCGACCGACCTCAGACCGCAAGAACGCGTAGATCCGCCCCGCATCGACCTTACTGTGAAGGTGGATACGAAAGAGATCGTGCGAAGCTGCCCAGCCATCAAGTCGACGGCCAACGAACGCGGCTCGACCTAGTAATCCGTAGCGTTGGCCAGAACCCTGGATGGCGAGTTCTCCCGCCGAGATGAAGGCACCAAACCTTTCAGCGACGTGTCGTGCGAGGCGGACGCGGATGGTTGGACGAGCCCGGAAAATGTCAATGCCTGATAGGAACGGGACACCGCGCGCAGCATAGATCCTAGGGACCCGCGGAGTGCTGATGACCTCCCCAAGATCGGCCACCGCAGCACCACCCTCCTGAAGGGTCTCAATTGCCCAACCGACGTGATGGAACCCGTCAAGGCGCGCGTTGAGTTCGGACCTTCGAACGATACGGAGAGCTAGTGAGTGCTCATAGCTCCACCGCAATGGGCCGGCCTGCGCGTCGAAGAAGGCGCTGGCTTCGTCAAGGAGGCGGCTTGCCTCGGTCCGCTTGGCGGCGGCCCCATCGACCAGGTCATGAATGCGTCGCTGGTCGGGCGCCTCCGGGAGTGGGACCGGCAGGGTAGCGAGGTGGTGGGGCTGGATGTGTTGGACCACGCTGCCGAAAGTGTGCTGGCGGATCATCGCCTGCGCCAGTTCGGAGGTCAGGAACGCGAACAAGTAGCCGGCGAGGACCCGGCTGCGAATGGGTCGCACATGAATCACGTGTTCGCTGACGGCCATGTCGTGCATCTCGTCTCGCCAGTAGGCGGTGCGACCGATCGTGCCCGAGCGGGAGACGAGAGTGGAGCCTGCGGTTCCGGTGAGCGGGTGGAGGTCGAGCATCGCTCGCCTCGAGAGCAACGGCAGTCCGTGGAGGTCGGCCAGAAGCATGTCGGAGCTGGAGAGGAACCGCACGCCCCGCGACGGGTCTCGCACGTAGCGGCGAGAGAAGCGGGGCGGTAAATAGATTTCCCCCAGCTTCTCAAGTGGGCACCACGGCCAGGGGCCGGCCTTGATGCGGTCGCGGGCGGCCAGGCCGCCCTCGCCGTAGGCGGCGGCGTCCAGGCGGCTGGTCTGGTCGGCGAGCCAGCCGCGCTTGACCTGGAAGACCTTGGGTGGCATCGGTTCAGGCGACGGAAGGCATTACGCCGGTCTCGACCCACTGCCGGTATGCATCTGCGATGACCGGCAGGTCATCGGCGACCTGGCGCCGGCGCACTGTGCGCCGCTCGATTCGGAGTTCGCCGTCCCGTCGCACTTCCAGCTCGATCTCCTCGTCCTCGTAGACCTCGAACCCGTCCGGGTCACGCCGGTACACCATTGCTCCACGGCGGTCGTGCCCCACCTGCTCGGCGATAGCCATGAAGATTGGGTAGTCGGGATCGGCCATGGCCGACACCTCCCGCTCCTCCCGCTTCCCCAGGAACAGCAGCGACGCCTGGACGCCGACCTGCGGCAGGAACGCCTCGACGGGCAGGTCGACCGAGGCGAGCACCCGGGCTTGCTCCAGGATCCATGCCCGGATCGGCTCGTTGTCGGGGTTGCCCAGGATGCCGTCGGGCACCACGATGCCCATCCGCCCACCCGGCCGCAGCCACTGCAGGCAGCGCTCGATGAACAGGATCTCGGGCGGCATCTTCTTCTGCAGCTCGCCGTGGCGGACCAGCCACCTGCCATTCCCGGCGCTGGCGAACCGGTGGCCAAGCTGGAACCCTGCCAGCACCTCTGGGTCATCGATCGGGATGTCTGCCCCGAACGGTGGGTTGGTCAGCACGACGTCGAAGCCACCGAACCCCAGTCCCGGAGCGCTCTCAAATAGTCGAAACACATCGGTAGCCTTGACCTCCAGGCTATTGGCGTCGACCAGGTTCCCGTGCCCGTCGTTGTTGAGCAGCATGTACATGCGGGCCGCCCGTACCAGCTCCGGGTCGACGTCAATCCCGAACAGATGGCCGCGGGCATACTCGGCGGCGGCGCGAAGGACCTCGGGGCTGTTGCGCAGCCGGCGCGCCTCGACGCGACTCCGAGGGCGCTGGTCATCCGCCGCCTGCTCCCGGAACCGGTCGAGACAGCGGACCAGGAACCGGCCGCTGCCGCAAGCTGGGTCAAGGACTCGCTCATCGGGCTCCGGCGCGAGGATGTCGACCATCGCCTTAACCACGTTGAGGGGAGTGAAGAACTGCCCTCGCTCCCTCTTCATCGTGCTAGCCACGATCGCCTCGTATGCCATGCCCTTGACGTCGACCTCGGCGTCCAGGAGCTGGTAGCGGGACAGCTCGGACGCCACCCAGGCAAGGGGCGCCTCCTTCAGCTCGATCTCGTCGCGCGCCGAAAACGCGCTGCCTAGCTCGGGATCCCCCTTCATCCGCTCGAATACCGCGCGTACCCGGGCAGTGATCGCCTGCCGTCCCTCCGGCGTGTTGCGTTCGGTCACCCCGACCCAGAACTGCCGGGTGTAGCCCATTCGGGCGCGGACCAGCCGCTCGTCGTAGATCTTCGAGAAGATCAGCTTGACCATCTCGGCGAACACCCGTGGCGCCTGCATCGACTGGTTGCCGTAGAGGTAGTCGTGGCAGCGCAGCACGGTCTCGCGGAGGTCCTCGGCGACCGCCACCCTTGGGGCGATCCGCCGATCGGGCCGGTCGAGCTCCTCCAGCGACTCGCCGCTCCCTGGGAAGTCGACCAGCTCCTCGTAGTCGTTCATCACTGGGCGGCGGAGCTTGCGCAGGTAGACAACATCCCGTCCGTTGGTCCACAAGCCAAGCTCGCATGGCTCGACGGCATCGAGCAGGGCCTTCAGGAACTCAACTCCGCCCGCTCGGTTGCTCGGCTTGGTCCCTGGTTTGCGGACAACGACGATCCGCTCGGCATTGGCGAGGTCGTGCGGGTGGCCGGGGGCGAACACCACCAGATCGGACCGCTTCCGCTGGCGGCGACCGTCCACCTCGATAGCGATGGGCACGTCCCGCGCCATGGCTTCGAGCGGGAACCCGTACTCTCCGGCCAGCACGACGATGGTCCGCTGTACGAGGTCCTCGAATTCGGTCGCCTCACGAGGCTGGCCGGTCAGCAGATCGGCGATGACCGGTCGGTCCTGCTCCTGGCCCTCGCCCATCTGGACGTCGTCCATCGTCGACCCCCTGTGGACAGTCGCAGTGGGCTGATCGGCGGCGATCGTACCTTGACGTTCCCTCCCTCCGTCCAGCCCGATCGACCCATTTCACACCAAGAGGTCTCCTATGGCGGTTCAGGACCTTCTTGCCACGGCCGCGTGGCGGGCCGAACAGCGGGCTCTCCATGCGAAACGGCGTGGCCGGCGTGAGGAGGCTGCCTTCTTCGCTGGCCAGGCGGAGGGGTTTCGCGCCGCAGCATCGCTGCTGAACCTTGCGTCTTCGGGTGGCGGGTCGGTGGTAGCGTCCCAGATGCCCGCTGGCGGGTCGCCAGCGGGTGGGCTCGCCCAGCGCCCGGCGGCCCCAATTCCCCATGGTGGTCCAGATGCAGGGTGACCTCGCCGAGCAGCTCGGTCGTCGCGAACGCGATGATCTCGAGTTCAAGCGGAACGCCTCTGACCGACATGCACTCCGCGAGGCGATCTGTGCACTATCCAACGACCTTCCAGGACGCGGAGCAGGCCGACTTCTCATCGGAGTCGAGGACGACGGAACGCCATCGGGCTTGACCGTCGACGACGAACTCCTCCGGCTCCTGGCGGGGTTTCGGGATGACGGCCGCATCCTGCCTGCTCCCGTCCTCTCCGTCGAAGAAGGCCGCTTCGACGGTAGTGCGTGCGTCCACGTAGCCGTCTCTGCATCCCCTTCGCCTCCGGTCCGCTATGACGGTCGTATCTACGTACGAGTCGGGCCGACCACCCGGCAGGCGACCCAGGACGAGGAACGGCTCCTTGCCGAGCGCCGCCGGTCAGCCGACCTGCCGTTCGACCAACGAGCGGTGGCAGGATCCGGCCTTGATGACCTGGATATCGAGCTGTTCCGTTCCACCTACCTGCCTGCGGCGGTGAGCCCCGAGGTCCTCACCGAGAATGAGCGCAGCATGAGCGAGCAGCTCATTTCCCTTCGTCTGCTCGATGCCGCCGATGATAGCCCCACCGCGTTGGGCATCCTGCTCGTCGGCTACGACCCATCGGCTTGGATACCGGGGGCCTACGTCCAATTCGTTCGCTACGAGGGAGAGGATGCGGGAAGCCCGGTCCAGGACCATGAGGAACTCCGCGGCAACCTCATCGACCAGTTGGACGGACTGGAGCGGCTGCTGCCAACCAACATTCACACCGCGATCAGTGAGATGGGTGCGCTGCGGCAGCGGGATGCGCCTGACTACCCGCTGCCTGCGCTACGCGAGCTGGTGGTCAACGCGCTGATGCACCGGAACTACGAGACCTCGCATGCGCCAGCCCGGATCCTTTGGTTCGCCGACCGCGTCGAGATCACGAGCCCAGGCGGTCCCTACGGCGCGGTCACCGCCGAGAACTTCGACCGGCGCAATGACTACCGCAACCCTGCGCTCGCGGCGGCCATGAAGGACCTCGGGTTCGTCAACCGGTTCGGGCGCGGGATCGGCCTGGTTCGCAGTACGCTGGCCACCAACGGCAATCCGGCGGCCGAGTTCGAGATCGAGCCGACGTACTGGGGTGTGACCGTCAAGGCGGCGGGATGAGCGTCACGATCGCGTTGTTCAACAACAAGGGCGGGGTCGGCAAGACTACGCTCGCCTACCATCTCGCCCACATGCTCGGCCGGCTCGGGCGCAAGGTGCTTGCCGCAGACCTCGATCCGCAGGCCAACCTGACGTCGGCGTTCTTCGACGAGGACCGCCTTGAGCGGTTCTGGGACGATAGCGGTGAGGGCACGGTGCTCGGGGCTGTTGCGCCGATCCTCCGCGGCCTTGGCGACATCCGCGTCCCTGATGTCCACGAGGTAGCGGAGGGACTATGGGTGCTCCCCGGAGACCTCGGGCTAAGCCGCTTCGAAGACAAGCTGTCAGAGGCGTGGCCGCACGGCTATGACGGCGACGAGGCGGCATTGCGGGTGACGACCTCGTTTCACCGAATGCTGCGCGGCGTCACGGCTGCCGTCGGCGCAGAGCTGGTCATCGTCGACGTCGGCCCGAACCTGGGGGCGATCAACCGCGCCACGCTGCTGGCGGCCGACGATCTGCTGGTCCCCCTCGCGGCCGACCTGTTCTCGCTCCAAGGGCTGCGCAACCTGGGCCCGACCATCCGTGGGTGGCGGCAGAGCTGGCAGCAGAACGTGCTGCCAAGAGTGCCCGAAGGGCTCGACGTCCCATCCGGCGCAATGCGTCCGCTCGGCTACGTCGTGCTACAGCATGCCGTTCGGCTCGACCGACCTGTCAAGGCATACGAACGCTGGCTGCGCCGCATCCCGACGGAGTTCCACCGGTCCGTCCTCGGTGAACAGCGTCCTCCGTCAGAGACTGCCCATGACCCGTACAGGCTGGCCAGCCTTCGGAACTACCGCAGCCTGATGCCCCTGGCACAGGACGCCCGCAAGCCCATGTTCGACCTCCGCCCAGCAGATGGCGCCTTGGGGAGCATGGGTCGACTCGTCCAAACCTGCTACCGCGAGTTCGAGGCTTTGGCGACCACGGTGCTCGGCGTCAGCCAGAAGCTGAGATAACCCGCTGCAGACGCACCTCGGTACGTTCGGGCGCCTACGATGGCTGCGATGACCGACCCGATGTTGCTCGAGGACGCGCGGGCGCGGGTGCTGGACTGGTTCGGCCGGGCCGGGCGCGACCTGCCGTGGCGGGCGACCCGCGACCCCTACCTGGTGCTCGTCGCCGAGGTGCTCGCCCAGCAGACCCAGGCCGCACGGGCGGCCGCCGCCTGGCCGCGCTTCCTGGAGCGCTTCCCGGACGTGGTGGCGCTGGCCGCCGCGACCCCGGCCGAGGTGCTGCGGGCCTGGCAGGGCCTTGGCTACAACCGGCGGGCGCTGGCCCTGCGGGCGACCGCGCAGGCGGTGGTCGAGCGGGGCGGCTGGCCGGATACGGTCGAGGGCCTGGTCGGCCTGCCGGGGATCGGCCCCTACACGGCGAGGGCGGTCGCCTGCTTCGCCCTCGGGCTGGAGGTCGCGCCCGTCGACACCAACGTGGCCAGGGTGCTCGCACGGGCGCTGACCGGCGGCGACCCCAGCGGGCTCGGTCCGGCCGCCCGCCAGAAGCTAGCCGACGTAGCGATGCCGCCGGGCCGCGCCTGGGAGTGGTCGTCGGCGCTGATGGACGTCGGCGCCCTCCACTGCCGGCCACGGCCCCGCTGCCAGGGCTGCCCACTGGAGCCGC
>WNGB01010006.1_pt1 | contig 19348 bp, 14 predicted proteins | sample 5400681 | NCBI WGS metagenome assembly WNGB01 (sample SAMN13153367, study PRJNA577476) | soil metagenome | isolation source: 115 cm soil or saprolite under grassland replicate 2 | place: USA:California | collected 2016-06-15
TGCACCGGCGGCGATCCCCCCGCGGGGGTCCCCGAGAACATCATCGAAGCCGGCTGGATCTGCGGCCATCGCCACCGCGAAACGCAGTCGGCGGGGACGGGCGAACGCGTGTGCGTGGATTTTGCGCCTGATTTTCCGAAAGGCTCCGCGCGAGGTTGGCGATGCCGCTATGCGGTCGAACAACGCGTGAGCCGCGTCTGCGAGCGGGAGGCACGATCCTTCGCAATCGGCGACGCTTGCGACGGCGCACACCCCTGCCTCGACGGACTGCGCTGCGTGGACCGAACGTGTGTTCCGGAAAGACCCGACCCTTCCTGCGCCTTCGACGCCGACTGCCCCCAAGGCGTGTGCCGCTTCGGCACCTGTCGGAAAGAGTCCACATGAGATGGCGCGTACTGTGGACCTTGCTTTTGGGAGCGGGATTCGGCTGCCGGAACGCCCCTCCGGGCGAGGGCGGTATCGAACCGTGGGTCGATCAAGAACAGGATCTCGCGCAGATCGGTTACGACCAGACGTTCCACATCGATCTGCGCAAGGCGCCCCCCCCGGCAAGACATGGGCAGATTCAATGGGCGCAGGTCGCCGGCCCACCGCTGCGAGACATCGCGACGAGTGAGCAAGGTTTCTACTTCTCTGCGCGAATGCCGGCTCTGCGCGAGCTCGTGCCGGAGGGCTTGGCGTGGGGCATCGTGCCGGTTTCGCCGCGAACGCGTTGCGAAGTGGTGCTCGAAGCCGAGTGGCGCTCGTCGTCGGGAAGCTCGCCGCAGCGGCGTCGGTTCCCCATCGCGGCGGCTGCGCGCTCGCGCGGGCTCCCCAACGTTCCGGTCCAGCAACGACTCTACTTGGCGAGTTCAGGATGGCGCGTGCTGCATGCTCCACCAGGCGCCAAGGAAATGCTGCACGACGAACAGGGCCAGTCGTCGCTCTTGCCTGACGCAGCCGGCACCTGGGAGCTTGTCGATGGCGACGGACGGACGCTGCGCATCCAAGCGGGGCGCTACGACCAGACGCCTCTCGACTGCAGTCGCGGCGGGTGCCACAGCGAACTGGCCGACGCCGCTCGCAAGACGGCGATGACCTCGGCGCTCGCGCGGCGGCTGGCCGCGCACGACACGAACGACGAACCGAGCTGCGCAATCGCCTGTCATGCGACCGGCGAGCCGGGGACCCATGACGGCGGTTTTCTCGACGTCGCAGCGGAGCTCGGGATGCCGCATATCCTGAAAGACGCACGCGACCTTCGTGATCTTCCGCGCCCGCTCCGCAGGTTGGGCAGCGTCGGCTGCCTCGCTTGTCACGGGCCATCCGCTCTGCCCGAGGCCGAAGCGCGATGGAGCATCTTACGAAGCGACGTGTGCGCCTATTGCCACGACGCACCGCCCCGATATGGACATGTCGCCGGATGGCGTGCCTCGACAATGGCCACTGCCGATCGTCAAGCGCGCGCCGCATCGGACGACAAGTGTGTGGGCTGCCACACGACGTGGGGCTTTCTGCAGCTCGGCGCCGTCGTCCGGTCGAGCGAGCTGGGTGAAAGGCGGCGCCCCCCGAAGAGCGCCGGCCCGGTCGGCATCACCTGCGCGGCATGCCACAGCGTCCATGCGACCGGGCACGGGGACCGCGAAGTCTCCAGTTTGTTGCGCGAGATACGGCTTCCCGAGTTGTTCAGTCACCTGCCCGAATCCGCACGATCGCGTAGCGGAACCTGCCTTCTCTGCCACACCCCGGCAGCTCCTCTCGCCGAAGCGTCGGAGGGTGCGATCTGGGCCGGACGCGGCGGGATCGATCCCGAAACGGGCGCCCCCCTCGCGGGGCCGGCGCCCCACCTGATGGTGGCCGGCGGTTGCCTCGGTTGCCACGACCAAGGCCCGAGCGGCATCGCGCGAGGAGCGAGCCACGCGTTCCGCGCCAACCGTGGCAACTGCGCGCCATGTCATCCGAGCACGGGCCGCGACATTCTCTCTTTCGAGGCGGAGGCACGCGAACTCTGGGATCGGTTGCGAAAAATGGGTGTCGTCGATCGGGACGGAGTCCCGGACAACTCGCTGCCGCAGCACGCCACCGACACATTGCGCGCCTCGCCGAGCTCGCCGCTCGGTCGAGCGGCCTTCGACGTGTCTTTGGTCCTCGGCGATCGCGCCGCGGGCACGCACAATCCAGCGTACGCGCGGATCCTCCTCGAAGCGTCGAAACAATGGGTCGATCGGGCCGCACAAGGCCGGCGCGGCGGCGCGAAACGGAGACTCCCATGAGAGCATGGCACATCCCGGCGCTCATCATGATCCTGCTCGCCTCTCGGGTCCCCGACGCCCGCGGCCAGATAGCACCCACCGAAAGGACGCCATCGGCAGCTACGCCGCCCACGTTCGCGCCGGTGCGTATCGCCGTCCAAGCCGAGCCTGCGTGGGGCGTTTCGGGTGGCTCTTTTTACAACCAGCTCGTGGGCGCGCGCCTCGATTATCGCTTCACCGAATCGCTCGCGCTCGGACCGTACGTCGGCTACGCCAATCTCAAGGGCCATGACGGGCGCGCTCACAACGTGCTTTCGTACCTGGCCCTCGAATACCGGCCGCGGCTCGGCGCGAGCTCCAGCCTGCGGCTCCCGCTGAGGTTCGCGACCGGATATCTGCCACAGAACGGTCCGGTGTTGCGGCTCTCGGCCGGTGTGAGCTACGCGTTGAGTCCCAGCGTCGAGATCGCGCTCGATGCCTTCACGCCCACCTTCTGGATCATTCGCGACCGAACGGTCGCCTCGCTCGGCGCCGCACTCGAAGTGAGTTACGCGCCTTCTTTTCGCTGAGCAGCCGGCGCTAGTGCTGTCCACAGAAATTCGGCCATGTTTGCGAATGCCGTCGTGTTCGGCGCCGGAGGCGCCGCGGGGGTGGAGCCCCATTCCGGACTTGCTCCGGTGGGCGCGGGGGCGGAGCCCCCGATAACCAAGAGAGAGTGCCCGCAGCGCAGCTGCGCCGCGCGAAGCGCGGGTTCGCTAGGCGCTAGGGAATCGGCGGAAAAGTGGTCGTCGTGAACGACCCGGCCCGGATGTTGACCGTCATGGTGCCCATCGTTTTGTTTCCAGCTGCCGCCGAAGTCGCGCTGACCAGCACCAACTTGGGCGGAAGATTGACGAAGCCTCCGATCGGCGATCGGGGATCGGTCTGGGTGGCGGAGATGTTCGGAACGCCGTTGACGAAATAGAAGGCCTGGGTCTCCGCGTCCGCCGAATCGACGGTGAAAGAGACGCCGCCCGCGCCGGTGAAGTTACAATCGCTCGTATTTGCCGCGAAATGCCCGCGGGCGGGGTCGATGGCGGCTCCCGTCGCGGCGCCGAGCAGCGTCAGATCCTGCGCCGATACGAATTGGAATCGGCCCCTCCATCCAGGTGAGATCACCGGTGGAACGGGATAATAGATCGCCGGGAAGATCGCGCTTCCGGATCCGTTGTCTCCGCCGGTGATGTCGAGATAGCCGTCGAAACCCTCGGTTCCTGCCGGTACGGTGAGCGCGACAAGCCCCCCCCCGTCGGTTCTCCCCTGATCGAGAGGCATCGTGCAGGGGAGGTCGAGCTTCGAGCACGCCTTGACGTCGGCGTTGGCATAAGGCTTTTCCGAGAGAAGATCGACGATCGTCACCGAGAATGCGATCGTCCCGAACCCTTTTGGTTTGGGCCAGCGAACGGGCATGTCGAGGCACTGCCAGCCGCGGCCGGTGTCGCAAGCCGCTCCACAGGTGTTCTGCGTGCAGTTGAGCCGCGGCTGGTACGCGGCGACGCCGTTCGGATACACGAGCTGGCAGTCTGCCGGACAGGACATCGAACCGGGAAGGCAGTTGCTGACGCAAAGATCGAGCTTCAAGCAGTCGCTGCTCATGGCGCACGTCGACGCCGCCTCGCAGCACGACGAATTGACGCACGTGTCACACCCAGGCACGCTGTAACCAAGTCCGCCGCAGGCGTATCCGCACGCGGACGCGCACTGCGATTCGCGACAGGCGGTCAAATCGAGTAACGAATCGGTGCGGTTGTAGAACACTGCGCATCGAGCCCGGCACGCGCCATCATTGCCGCAGCCGAGAAGGCAATCGAAAGCAGGATCGCAAGAACCATCGGCATGGCACGCGTCTGCCTGTGCGCAGCACTTCTGATCCATGCACTCCGCACAAATGCCGGAAGGATGGCGCAAGGGACCACACTGCCCGGTGACCAGACCGGGGATCTCCCCGTCGGGAGTTCCCGCATCGATCGAAACGTCTTGCGTGCGGTCGTGAAGCCCGAGGATCTGCTGGCACCCCCAGACGGGAAGCAGCAAAACCCACGCGACCACGATCGAAACGACGGGTTTTGCGCGTGCAACCGAACCTCGTCTATCCAAGCCGGGCATGTGGCGCGTGAGCTTACTTCTGGTCTCCTAAGGGGTCATTAGCGAACGACTTTTCCGAGCGCGTCGCGCCGCCCGCGGCGCTGCGTGCCGGAGCAGCTTTGATCGACTCCTTTCGCCGGCCGGAATTGCCGGCGGCGGCAGAAGCCACTGGAGGCGCGGCCTTGGACGGCGGCGCGGGCGGCTCGAGGAGAGGGGGCGGGATGACCGGCGGCTGAAGCGGCAGGGAGACGGCGTTCAGGCTCACGCTCTCGTCGGCCAAGGCGGCCGGCTTGACGAGGACCGCCGCCGGAGGCGCCGGCTCTTTGCGATGGAAGAGCATGACGAGGACCGACGAGAGGGCAGCCGCCGACATGACGCCGTAAAAAACAGCGCGAGTTCGGCGGCGACGGCTGGGAAGCGCCTTGCCATGGGACGTCTCCGACGATGACGAAACGAGCGTGCCGCCGCTTTGCGCTATCGTCGCCGTTTCTGGACGCAGGCCGCCGCTGCCTCCCGGGTTCGGCGGAGCGACCAACGCATCGCCGCTCGCACCGGGGTTCGACTTCAATGAATCCGAACGGGTATCCGGAGGCACTCCGAGCGCCTTGGCCAGAGCCTCCACCTGCTCCACTGCCGTCCCGAAGCGATGGGCTGCCTCGCGATGGCATGCGCGCAAAAACCATTGATCGAATTCCGCGCCGAACGTGCATCCACGCGCCGAGGGAGCCGTCATCGGTTCATAAAGAACTTGGCCGATGATCCCCGCCACGCTCGTGGCATTCCAATAAGGTGCGCCGGTGAGCAGCTTGTAGGCGATCAAGCCGAGCGCGTAGAGGTCGGCGGGAGGGCCGATCATCAACGGATCTCCGCGGGCCTGCTCGGGCGACATGTAAAGTGGTGTGCCGAGGATCTGGCCGGACTGCGTGGTGCCCGTCGATTCGGCGGCGATTTTGGCGATCCCGAAGTCGAGAATCTTGATGAGCGGCGTTCCGTTTTCCCGGTGGGTGAGAAAGAGATTCTCCGGCTTGAGATCGCGATGGGTAATGCCGAGCCGATGTGCCTTGTCGAGCACGCGCCCCACTTGTCGCAGCCACTCGATGACCATCGGCGCCGCGATTGGCTGGTCGGCGGACGCCTTTTCGAGATCGGTGCCCTCGAGAAGATCCATCACCAAGTAGGGCGCCCGATCGAGCTCCGGAGCGACGTCGGCGTCGATGACGCGCACGACGTGCTCGCTTTTGATCTTGGCCGATGCCCGCGCCTCGCGTTTGAATCGTTCGATGGCTTCGCGCGAGGCGCCATGGTGGGATGTCATCACCTTGAGCGCGAGGTGTTCGCCGGTGACGGTGTGCTCGACGCAATACACGACACCCATCGAGCCCACCCCAATCACTCCAAGTGGACGATACTTGCCTCCTATGACCGCGGGCAATTCGGGTAGAAGCATCGCCAAATACGATGTTAGGATGACCTTTCCAAACGGTCAATGGACAGAGGAGCGCTCGACGTAAGATGAACGTTCGTGCCAATCCTTTCGTGAGCTTAGGGTTTTTGTTCGCGACATTTGTGACATTCGCGACAACTCGGGCATTCGGTGAGCCCACCGCGGCCGACAAATCGCTCGCCACGCAGCTTTTTCGAGACGGACGAGCGCTCGTCGAGCAGGGCCGCGTCGCCGAGGGCTGCCGCAGACTCGAAGAGAGCCAGCGGCTCGACCCCGGAGGCGGAACGCTCCTCAATGTGGCGCTCTGCCACGAAAAAGAGGGGCGCTCGGCGACCGCTTGGGCAGAGTTTACCGAGGCGCTCGGCATCGCGCGACGAGACGAGCGACCGCAGCGCGTCGAGCTCGCGCAGGCGCACATTGCGGCGCTCGAGCCTACGCTCTCGCGGCTCGTCATCCAGATCCCGCCGGCGGCGGAGCTTCCCGACCTCGAAGTCAAGCGCGACGGCGGCCTCATTCGCCGCGCGGCCTGGGGCACGGCCATGCCGGTCGACCCGGGAGAGCACGTCGTCGAAGCGTCCGCGCCCGGCAAAGCTAGCTGGAAACAATCGGTGACGTTGGGGGCCAAATCCGACACGAAAACCGTCGTCGTGCCGGTACTCGAGAACGTGACCGCGACAGCGCCCAGTCCAACCCCCGGGCCTTCGCCCGTTGCCGCGCGCGACACCGATACCAAACCTGCGAACCACGCGCCGGCCGCATGGGTCGCCATGGGCCTCGGCGTAGCGGCGGTCGGCGTCGGGAGCTATTTCGGTCTACGCGCGATGTCCGAGCAAAAGACCGCGGACCGCGATTGCCCCGACGAGCAGTGCTCGCCGGACGGAGTCGCCGCGAATAGTCGGGCGATCAACGCGGCCAACCTGGCCACGGCCGGCTTCGCCGTCGGCCTCGTCGGCATTGGCCTCGGCACGTTCCTTTTTCTGACGAATGGCCCATCGCGCTCGCCATCGTCACTCGATCCTGGACGAGTACGCGCCGCGGCACGGCTCGGGGCGACCAGCTCGGAACTGGTGGTGTCAGGCAGCTGGTAAGAGAGCGGTGGTTTGAATCAAACATCGGAACGTTCGTCCTAAGAGATATCCTTTAGCCTGGAGATCCTTATGGACAATCGATGGAACGTTCTTGGACCGATCGTCGGTCTTGGCTTGATCTTGAGTCTCACTGGCTGTCCCAACCCGAACACCTACGGAACGCCCCGCACGACCCCGCCGGGAAGAGTTTCGCACTCCCTCGCAGCCGAAGCCATCGGCGCCCACGGCGGGGGCGGATCGCTCGACATTCCCACCGCTCCAACCTACACGCTTCGCGTCGGCGCAACCGATAACCTCGACGTCGGCTTTCGCGTCGCCAACATGACGACGCTCGGAGCCGATGCCAAGTTCAACTTCCTGAAGGGCGGTTTCGACATCGCCGTCGACCCCGGCGTCCAGGTTTTCTATTACAGCTTGGGCGCCACTAGCGCCGATGGGACAACGACGGCCAAGACCAGCGTCAGCGGCGCGTACTTGCACCTACCCCTTCTGTTTGGCGCGAACCTCTCGGAAAGCGTTACACTCGTCCCCACACTCGGGATCATGTACGGCATCGTCTCGTCTTCGAACACCGTTAGCAGCCCCGACGAGAATGAGTCGGTGAAAGCGTCGGGCAATACGGGCCTCATCGGCCGGTTCGGCCTCGGCGCGGACTTCCGCCTCAGCCAGTCGTTCGCGTTGCACCCCGAGGTGACGGTGATGAAGAGCTTCAAGGAAGGGAGCGAAGGGGTCGTTTACCTTGCCGGACTCGGCTTCAACTTCGGTGCGCTGCCGGACTTTTCCGACCTCAAGTGAGAATGCTAGGGGGGGGCTTCATCCGAACCATCGCCATCGCGCTTGGCGCGCTCGCTTGCTCGAGCGCGCCGCCGCCGATGCCCCCTTCGTCGCCGAGCCACTTATTGAAACAGACGATGCCGAGCATTCGCCGTCCGGCCATCGACGGCCGACCTTTCGACAGCGGCACGTACCGCGATCGCGTGCTCGTCGTGAAGTTCTTCGCGAAGTACTGCGCACCCTGTCAAAAGACACTGCCCGCAACCGAGGCGCTGCACCGCAAGCGGCCCGACGTCGTGGTGGTCGGCATTTCCGAGGACGAGACCACGGCCGACGCGCGCGAGCAGGTGCGCCAGCATGGCCTGAGTTTTCCGGTCATCCAAGATGCGGGCAACGTTCTCGCGGGACGCTTTCGCGTGAGCGAGATGCCGGTGACCTTCGTCGGCGATTACGGCGGGCACGTCGCCTGGGTCGGCGGCCCCGATCAGACCGACGAAGCGCTCGCGCAGGCCATCGAAGCTCTTCGTCGCTGAACGATTATTCTGCAGGCGAGAGGCAAATCGATCCGCCGACACCGATGCTTTCGGTGTTCGAGGAGCCCCCCGCTCCGCTCTCGTAGCTGAAGTTGCTGTACGGCACGATGCAGCTGTTGCAGCTGTGAAAGTAACAGGTTCCGCCGAGCGGGCAGTTGCCGCAGTCGACCCTGATGCCGCAGACGGTCTCCGAACCGCATTGCCAGTCGATTCCGCACTGCGGAACGTAGCAGCAGGTGCCGCTGTAACACTCGTAGGGTTTGGCACAGCCGCAGTCGCTCGGACAGCCTCCGCAGGTTTCGCCCGTGGCGCAGATCCCGTCGCCGCATACCGCCCTGCACGTGCCGCTCTGACACTGCGTCCCCGTCGGACATATACCGCAGCTGCCCCCGCAATTGTTGGGCCCGCACATGGCAGTGCCGCAGCTCGGTGTGCAGCAACTCGAGTTGTAGCAAGTCTGTCCGGCCGCACACGGGCAGTCCTGCAAGCACGTCTGGCAGTTTTCTCCCGTGATGGCCGCACAGGTGTGGTCGCCGCAACTGGCCTGAGCGACGCAAACGCCGTTCTGGCAGGATTGACCGGTGCTGCACGATCCACACGTGCCGCCGCAGCCGTCAGGGCCGCAGTTTTTGCCGGCGCATTGTTTGACGCAGCACGCGCTGTTGTAACAAACGTCGCCCGTGTTGCAGTTGCAGTCGCTCGCGCAGCTCTGACAGCTTTCCGTTGTCTCGCAGATGCCGTTGCCGCAGCCGTGGCACTTGAAGTCGGTCCCGCATGTCGATCCGATCCCGCACCCGGGCGGACATTGCCCGCCGCAGGAATCTTCCCCGCAGGACTTTCCGGTGCACTGCGGCGTGCAGCACATGCCGACTCCGGTGCATGTCTGACCGGTGGGGCACACGCAATCTTGCCTGCAGCCGCCGCAGTTCTCGCCGGTGTCACAGGTACCGTTGCCGCAGTACGCCTGTTGCATGCACTGGCCCGAAACGCACAAAGATCCCGTCGCGCACATGCCGCAGATTCCGCCGCAGCCGTCATCGCCGCACATCTTGCCGGTGCAATTGGGCAGACAGCATGCGCGGTTGATGCACCGGCCGTCGCCGCAGCGGCAGTCGGTGGGGCACGAGCTGCAATCCTCTTGATCCACGTTTGCGCAGATCGCGTTGCCGCAATTCGGGCTGGAAACACACTTGCCGGCCTCACACAGAAAGCCCGTGGTGCATCCGGGGCCGCACGTTCCGCCGCAGCCGTCGTCGCCGCAGGTCTTGTCGGTGCAGGTGGGTGCGCAGCAGGTGCCCCCGAAACATTTGCCGCCGGCGCAAGCGCAGTCGCGGGGGCACGAGTCACAAGTTTCGCGCAACTCGCACTTGCCGTTGCCGCAGTAGGCCTGGCCCGTGCAGTGCCCGAGCTGACATTTCTCGCCCGCTGCACAGGTTCCGCACTCGAGCGTGTCACCGCATCCGTTGGGCACGGTGCCGCACTGCGCGAACAGATCATCGCAGGTCTTGCAGGTTGCCCCCGCTTCGTCCGACGGCCCGCCCTCCCCTGCCTCTCCGGCTGTTGCGCCGGTTCCGGCCCCTGCGTCGTCGCCTCCGCTTCCGCCGCTGCCGCTCACGAACTCCTGACCGGCACACCCGAGGGTGGTGACGAACACGACGCCCACCATCACAGCGAAGACCCGCAGCCACCCCATCGCAAACGCCCCCGTTCGTACAGCTTATCACGGCTCTTCCGTTCACGAACAGGTCTAACGGCCGTCCACGGCGGACCTTTCCAGTGCCACCGGTGAACCTTCGCGCATTCCGCCATGGTAGGGCGAAGGTCGAGGCCACTTGGGGACATCGGGAAGGACGACCTCCACAGCGGGCGGCATCGCTCCGCCTTCAGCGTGGTTCGTTGCATGCCTCCTACACGGTAGAGTGAAATGATCATGGTTCAGCGCTCCGCATGGTTTCGTCTCTTTCATGTTGCTCGGCGCCGCCTTCGGCCCGCCTGCGTTTTCGGTTTCGCCATTCTCGCTTCCCAGGCAGTGTTGCTTGCGTCGTCCGGTTGTTCGGGCGGTGGCGAAGCGCCATGCGATCCGGCGGTCGACGTTTGCGATGAAACCGGTGGTTCGGGCAACACGGGCACCGCCGGCGGCCCGGTGGGAAGTACGAGCACGACAGGGACGGGCGGATCGACGGGAAGCGGCGGAGCTCCGATCGCCGACGCGGCGCGGCCTTTCGAAGGTCGTATCGTCGGCTACTTGCCGACCTGGGTAGGCGCGTTCGACAGCTGGGCGAGGGATCTCCCCTGGACGAGGATGTCGCATCTCAATATCGCTTTCGCTACCCCCTCCGGCAGCTCGTTCACCCTAGGGACGAACCAGAGCGCGGCCAATCTCGTCGCTGCGGCGCACGCCGCAGGTGTGAAGATCATGATTGCAATCGGAGGCGCGAAGGGGTCTGATCAGATCGCGAGTCTCTATACACCGGGCAGCGTCGACGCGTTCGTCAACAACCTCGTCACTTATATCGACGCGCAGGGCTTCGATGGCGTCGATGTGGACGTCGAGGGAAACGCGGTGAACGGCAATTATGGCCCGTTCATCGACAAAGTCGTGGCGAAGCTCCGCCCCAAGGGCAAGCTCGTCACCGCCGCGGTGGCCCAGTGGTACGGAAACAACATCTCGAACGCGACCTACGGGCAGTTCGATTTCTTGAACGTGATGGCCTACGACCATTGCGGCACGTGGACGTCGCCGTGCGAGCACTCCACCTATCAAGCGGCCGTCGACGAGCTCACCTTTTTCAAGAGCAGAGCCCCGGTGAACAAGCTCGTCCTCGGCATCCCGTTCTACGGGTACTGCTGGGGGACGGGGTGTTCCGCCGGTACGCTACCGTACCTCCAGATCGCGGTTCAGTACCCCGGCGCGAACGACTGGATCCAGATGGGCGGACTCACCATCTCTTACAACAGCCCGGCCACGGTCTTGAAGAAGACGCAGCTTGCGCGCACTTACGGCGGCCTCATGGCCTGGGAGCTCACCCAAGACGCTGCGGGCACCGTGTCGCTGCTCAAGACCATGGCCGAGAATCTCTGAATTTTGCAATGCGCACGTGCGGGAGAAGTGTCAGTGGGACGCCGGCCGCTCGAGCGTGAGCGGCGCGATCCAGAGAATCGTGCCGTCGTTGTCGTTGCCGATGAACATGCGCCCGTCGGGGGCAAACTCGATCGAGGAGGGACGTCCGAACGCGCGTGACCCGTCGTCCCAACCGGTCGCAAAGTCGGTCATCGCACCGGTCGACGCACCGCCATCGACGGTGCTGCCCGAACGCAGGAGGCCCGTCGTGGGATCGACCTCGACGGCAACCACCCGGGCACCCGTCCAGGTGCCGACCACGCCGTGCAATGGGACGAACGCGCTGCCGGTGTAGGGCGCGGCCCATTTTCCACGTTCGAAATCGACGCCGAAAGGCGTGTCGCCGATCAAAAACGACACGTTTTCGGGCGCGACCTGTGCGCAGTCGGGCGTAGGCGTGATTTCGGCATACGGGAGGTCCTTGGTCGCGCAGCAGGGGTAGCCCCAATCGTCGCCGGCCCGAACCGGCACCACCTTTTCGCGTCCCCCCTCCGCCGCGGAATAGTCACGCGAGAGCTCCACCGCGAAGCAGAGGTTATGACCTCTCTGACACCGCAGGGCAATGGGGTTACGAAAACCTTTCGCAACCGGTGTACCGCCGGGGGTGCCGTCCAGCTTGAGAATACCCCCTCGAAATGGGTGCATGGGTTGACAGTTGTTGTTCTCGTCGTCGCCATTGGCAACGTAGATGGTCCCATCGTCGGACTCGTCGAGCGTCTTGGGCCAATGCAGCGACGACGTGTAGATCGTGACGTTCGCCACTTCCTCGCTCGTCCCCGACGGGGCACGATTGCCCGGCGTGTAGGGCATCCGGAGAATCTTGGTGTCGTCCTGGTAATAGAAATAGCTTCCTTCTTTTGTGAATAGCAGGCCCTGTGTCGCAGGCAGTCCGGCGAGGAAACTGACGACCTTGTCGGCAACGCCGTCGCGATCGTCATCCGGAAGAACGACGATCGACGAGAGACCTCCGGACCCGCCGCCGGTCGTCGCCTTGGTCGGCGAGGCGACGAACAACTCGCCGCCGGGCGCAAAGCGTAGTTGTCGCGTATTGCCGACGTTCCCATAGAAATGAGCGCAGTAGCCTTTGGGCAGCGTGAGAAACTCGACACCCTGGGTACCGACTCCACCCGGCACGGCGACGACGCCGTTTGCGGTGAACTGCAGCGAGCCGGGTAGATCGCAAAAGTACCGAAGGCTGCCGAAATCAATGTCCACGAACGGAGCATCTTTCGGCCCGGCTTCGGTTCCGGCTTCGGGCACGGCCGGCGGAGGATCGTCGGAAGGGCAGCCGACGAGGCCCACTGCGAGAAGCATGTTTCGCGTGATTCGAAGCAGGAGCAAGTTCACGACTGCCGCGCATCGTGCCGGGCAATCGGAGTCGACGCAAGGCCAGGCAAGGTCCCCTCGATTCGTTACTCGAGAAAGTATGCGGTGTAACTGGAATGCAACCGGTTGACTCAGATCGTGCTCTCGGGTAACAACAACACCTACACGCGTCGAGATCGCACCGGGCGTGCCTCATCGGGCAGTCGGTCCCGCGAGCAGGCGTGAAACGGCCAGGAAAAGACTCGTGAAATGGGAGAAGCCATGAAGTACGCAGCGGCAAGTTGGTCGGTCCTCCTTCCCCTGGTTTGCTTCGCGAGCTGGAGCTGCTCGAACGACGATTCAACCGCGAACAATCCGGGGAGCACGGGGTCTACGACCTCGGGCCAAGGCAGCTCCACCGGCAGCGCCGGAGCGGGCGGCGACGTAGGCTCCGGCGGAGCGGGAGGATCGATCGGAGGCATCGTCGCTAGCTTCGCCTGCGTCAAGAACAGCTATGGCGAGTGCCTCGCCGATTCTTGGCTCTTGTTCCCTTGCTACACCCAATTCAATTACGACTGCATCACCAACATTCCCGGAACTCCCGGAACCGGTTGCCCCGCGCAGGACAGCACGCTCCCGATGGAAGATCAGGGGCTCACGACCGACGAGTATTTCACGATGGGCGGCACTCCGGGCAAAATGTACAGCGTCTCTCTTCAAATCAACGGAGTCGCCGAAGGTAAGTACTATGACAACGGCATGCGAGCCGCCGGCAATATGGTGCCCGCTAACATCAATGGCAGCGACGGCGTCGATGGATGGTACACGGGTGGCGCGCCGCGCGATTTCGAGAGCTACAATATTTTGAAGCTCATCGTCCGCAATCCTCCGACCGCGGCGGATATGCCGGCGTCGGGCATGGAGATCCAGCATTACTACCTGAACTCCGTGCCGGACGACGCTACGCGACAATTCGAGGATCGCAATACTTTCGCATTCGCCTCCCGACACGATATCGTCGTGCCGGCTGGCGGAGTGGTCCAATACCATACCGGCGATCGCAACTGCCACGCGGTCGACAATTGCGGGCCGGGCGCTCACACCTCGACGTGCGCGGTGACCGATGGGCGACTCATTCCCAACGAGCCGAATGTCGCCCTGCCTCAGTCGTACATGGGCAAAGCGATCAGCACACTGAATAGGCGCAATGGAGGCAATCAGCCGTTTCACGCCCAGGTCCTGCATATCACGGTCACCGCCGTCACCGAGATGTAGCGACACTTCGCTATCTCTCGATTGCTCGCATCCAACGATAGCGGTGTACGCCTAACGACAATCAACTCGTGCGCGCATCGCTGTTTCACCTTCCGGGTGCCAAGACAAACGTGCTACGCGTGGGCGCATGAGAGCTCTCCACAAGAGATTGACCGGCCTTTCGCTCGCGTTCCTCGCGGGGCTCGCATTCAGCCGCACGGCCGCGGCCGACGTCACGATCGTCAAGCTCGACAATTGGGAGTTGTTCACCAATGGAAGAGTGAACGGCTTCTTCAGCTATGGGCAGGGAGATGCCATTCCGATCGCTCCGCCGGGCGAGAACATCCCTCTCGGAGGCGGTCTCAACACGGAGTACGACGTCATACCGAAGATCGGCCCGGACGGGATGCCTCTTCAAGCTCAGGGAACGTTCAAGAGCATGCGCGTCAGGAGCGGCTTCGTCCCCAACGTGCTGGGCCTCGGCCTCCGGCGCGCGATCAACGACAACACCACGCTGAAAATCTACACGTCTTTCTGGGGCACCATCGAGACCGAAGGACAGCGAAAGACGACCCCCAACTTCACCGCTTTTCAGGAAGGATATCTCCGGCTCGACGCTCCATGGGGGATAGTCGTCGCCGGCCGGTCGCTCAGTCTTTTTTCGCGAGGTGCGACGGAAAACGACTTTCTCTATTTGCACGGATATGCCCTCGGCTACCCGGGCAACATCCATACGAACGGTCCCAGCGCGGGTCTCATCGGATTCGGCGTTCTCGCCGCTTTCTTCTCGCCGGGAATCGTCTATGCCACGCCCCAGGTGGCCGGCGTGCAGTTATGGGCCGGCGTGTACGACCCCAATCCGCTTCCCGGCAATTACGAATCGACGCGCTGGGCTCGTCCGGAGGCCGAGCTCACCTACGACCTCAAGACGGACGCGGTCAAACTTCATCTGTTCGCCAATGGCGCGTACCAGAAGCTCTACAATCCGGGAACCGAGGTTTCCGGAACGATGTATGGCGCAGGCTACGGCGGCCGCTTCGAGTTCGGCCCCGTGCACTTGGGCGCCGCGGCGCATTATGGACGGGGACTTGGGCTCGGCTATGCACTGCAAGGGGGACCGGTCAGCGTGGGCCCCGCCCCCGCCAACGAACTGCGAAAATTCGACGGTTATTCGGCGATGGCCCAGTTCGTCAGCGGTCCGTTCGATTTCAATGTCGGCTGGGGGATGTCGAGAACCTACCAACTTCAATCAGACCGTGATTCAGGCACGATCAGCATACTCAACAACCAGCAAGCCTACGCCGCGGTGATCGTTTACCACGCCACCGACTACCTTCACGTCGCCCTCGACTATCTCCACGGCCAAGCCAAGTGGTTCAAGGGCGAACACCAGAAGTTCGACTTCATCAGCACCGGCGTGACCGCCACCTGGTGAGGCGCTATTCGTTCGTGAACTTGTGCACCATCGTGTGCTTGTACGTCTCGCCCGGCTTGAGGATGACTTCTTTTTTCCAGACGGGGACGTTGATCGAGTTCGGATACTTCTGAGTCTCGAGACAGAGCATCGCGTATTGGTTGTACGTCGTTCCTTTGCCCTTGAGCGAACCGTCCATGAAGTTGCCGGTGTAGAACTGAAGCCCCGGCTGGTCGGCCTCCAGCGTCATCACTCGCCCCGACTTGGGATCTTTGAGTTTGGCGACCGGGCGTAGCTTGTGGGCGTCGCCGCCATTGATGATGTAGTTGTGATCGTAGCCGACGGGCTTGCCGCCGGTCGCCTTGATGTCTTTGCCAATGACCTTGGCGGTCGTGAAATCGAAGGGGGTTCCCTTCACCACCTTGACGGTGCCGTTGGGGACGGGGTCGCCCGGCGTGAACTTGTCGGCGTAGATCGTGATCTCGTGATCGAGGATGCTGCCGGAGTCGAAACCGGCGAGGTTCCAGTAATTGTGTTGCGCCAAGTTCACGATCGTCGTTTTGTCGGTCGTGGCTTCCATGTCCACGCGGAACTCGTTGGCGTTCGTGAGGGTGTAGGTCACGCTCGCCTTGAGCGTACCGGGATAGTTCTCCTCGCCGTCTTTCGACGAATAGGTGAGCTTGATCGCCGGACCGTTGGCGGATTCGCTCGTCTCGGCGTCCCAAATGGCCTTGTCGAAACCTTTCTTGCCGCCGTGCAACGAATTGCCGTTGTTATTGTTGGCAAGCTTGTAGGTTTTGCCTTCGAGATTGAACTGCGCCCCTTTGATGCGGTTGGCGACCCGTCCCACGATGCCGCCGAAGTGCGGGTTGGTATCTTTGGTGTACGGCTCGAGGCTCTCGAAGCCGCCCACGACGTCGACCTTCTTGCCATTCTTGTCGGGCACCTGAAACTCGGTGATGATGGCGCCGTAGTTCGTCACTTTGAGGGAGAGGCCGCTGGCATTGGTTAACGTGTAAAGATGCACCTCTTTGCCGTCGACGGTCCCGTAACTCGTCTTTGCAATGGGGCTAGGCTTGGACATGGGTCCCTCGGATGTCGCGGGCGGTTTCGAACCCTCGATGGCAGCGGCCGGCTGTACCCCCGCCGGGGCCGATGTGCCGCTGGTCGTGCCAGGCGATTCGGTCTTGCATTGCTGCTGCGTGCCGGAGCAGGCACTCGTCAGCGGGATGAACATGAGACCCAGCGAGATGGCAAGATGACGCATGATTCAGCCTCCTTCAACCTTTCACCACGTAAGCGTCGTACCGGCATTGACGAACGTGATTCGCTGCCGATCACCGAGCGTCCATTTGAAATCGGCGTGCATGACGTCGACATCGAAGTGCAGCCAATCCATCGGGTGGAATACGACGGCCCCGGCGTAACCGGTTTGCGTGTGGATGATGCTGAATGCCGGGTAGTCGCTGTCCGTCGCGGCCACGAGGTCGAGCTCGAGCGGTTTGATCCTCGTCCGTCCAAAGCCTGCATTGATGTCGAACTTTCCGACCGAGACCTGGCCGATCACGTAGTAACCGTCGCTATCGCGGAGCTGCGAGATGCCGTTGTACGTTTGCGGCGAAGGCTGGAGCGCGAAGTCGAGTCCGAGCCCCAAGCCCCGGTGCCCACCGGCAGCCAGGTGCGCGGGACCGACCTCGACGCGACCGCCGTAGCCGATGCCTTTCGCCGTCTCGGAGCCACCGAAGGTGCCTGCTCCGTTCGTGACAACGGCATCGGGCTGCTGGCTCACATAGAGCTTCTGCATCGTACCGTTGAAGTAGAGATGTACCTTGCCCAGATCTCCCAGGGGCTCGTCGACGGTTAACTCGAACTCGGGACGAACGGCTTTGGTGCGCTCGAAGCGTGACCCGGTCAGCTGAGCGGGATCATAGATACCTGCCGAGAGCTGGATCCCGGCAATCGGGGGTGATGCGTAAACCAAACCTGCCGAGAATGTTGGGCCGAGAATGCCGAAACCGATCAGGCCAGCGGCCGGACCGGAGACCCCGATGCTGCCCGGGTAACCGAGGCCGTAGCCATGCAAATAGAGAAAGTCCGCTTCCCCGGCGCCACGGTTGAAGAGGGTGAGCGCTTTGCCTCCGAGGAAGCTGCCCCACGGCCCTTCGAGCTTGAGCCAGCCCTCGCGGACGTCCGGATTGTTCACGTAATACTTGCGGCGCCCGAAGCTTTCGACGACCGACCAGATCGAGATGTATGCGCTAGCCTTCATCGTTCCCTCGAAAGGGCGCCTCAGGCCGAAGCCGAGAACGTTGCCGACGAAGCCGCTACGGATACGCATGGTGTCGATCTCGCCCTGCGTGTAGCCGATCTTCATCGTTTCAGTGGGGTCGAGTACCGGATCCGATGCGCTCTCGGAATCTCCAAAGCCCGTTCCACCGACGCCTTCCGGATAGCCATAAGCCGGTTGTCCGGCAGCCGTGAACGGGGGGCGCGGAAGCCCCTGCCCCTTGGCCCAGCTGAAGAAAGCGTTGACCCGGCCATTGGTGTAAAACTCCCAGCCGCCGTTCTCCGATTTCAAGAGGGTCATGTCAGCGGCTGCTCTTTTTGACCACAACAGACATGCCGAGGTTAGTGCGAGGGACGACACGGTGGCGAGCTTGCGCCGAAAGGATGCTGGTTTCACGGGATCACCTTCCTTATCTTGAAGCGCTCTGCGACCCGCTTTACCAGAAGGCTCGGCGCGGTAGAAGCACTGTTTTCAACGGATTTTCGAGAAGGCACGTTGCGGTGTCGTGATTCGCCGCTTCGCGTTATTCGTGTCGGACTGGCACGTCCACGTTCCGCGACCGCGGTGGCGTGCACTATCTGTCGGCATCACAAAACACGAACGCCGGAGCCTGCCTTGCGGTCACGCTCCGGCGTCTATTTTTCGTGAAAAGGATCAGATCACATCGGAACGACGCTCTTGACGTCGAAGTAGATCCACTGGCCATACGAATTGGCACCAGCGGCCGCGGGCTGGGTCGTAATGGTCGATGGCGGCTGCGGCACGGCATTCGTCGGCACGAGCGAGAAGTGACTCGCGCAAGTGGAAGACGCGTCGGGCGCCGATCCGCAGTTCAGAATCTCCCGGCAATTCGTATCGAAGTCGGTGAAATTGATCCAGGAACCTGCCGGCACGTTGATCGTCTTTTCGTAGTTGATCTGCCAGGTCAAGTGAAACTCGGAAACGCCCTGCGGGCACTCATTCAGCATCCACCAGTTGCCTGTCGTCGGCATCGGCCCCTGCATCGGCCCGATGCGGGGCGTGGTGCCGCTCCGGTCGGGTGTGACGGAGAGCATGTACGTGTTGTAGTGGTCGGGATTCGAGTTCAAAGGCGGGTCCTGACCACCCGGGCACCACATATCGTAGACCGAGCCGCGTCCCGTGTTCGCCGGTTGGGGGCAATTCGTCAGGGTCGTGTACGTCTTGCATTCGACGACGCCCGCAAAGCGGATCGTGACCTTGTACGTGGTGCCCGCGTTGATCCCGGGGCCCTCGAGCTTCCAGCTCGCCCACTTCAAAGGCAGGCCATGATCGGGACGGGTCTCCGTCTCCGTGCAGGGAGACCCGCACGTCTGATCTCCTGCCGCTGGCGGCTTGTTGTCGACCAGGCTGTTGCCCTGGATGCCGTCAGGTCCACTGGTCGAACGGGGAGGATCGATGTTCGCCCAGCCGTCCATCGGCACGCCGCCTCTCGTCTTGAGCACCGCGCTACAATTGCCATCCGGCGTGCAGGGGCTCCCCGGCATTGTGGTCCCGCCCATGCCACCACTGCCGGCCGAGCTGCCCCCCGAACCTCCGGCGCCACCGCCACCCATACCACCCACGGCGCTGCCGCCCTCGCCGCTACCCCCCGTGCCCCCCTCACCGCCACCGGTCGTCGTGGTCGTGGTCGAGGACGTGGTCGAGGAGTTGTCACCGGCCGCGCCGGTCGTCGTCGTGGTCGAGCTTCCACCCTGCCCGCCAGACCCTGCCCTGATCACCACTGCGTCGTCGGCGGAACAGCTGAGGCCAAGT
>WNGB01005564.1_pt1 | contig 19345 bp, 12 predicted proteins | sample 5400681 | NCBI WGS metagenome assembly WNGB01 (sample SAMN13153367, study PRJNA577476) | soil metagenome | isolation source: 115 cm soil or saprolite under grassland replicate 2 | place: USA:California | collected 2016-06-15
TGGCGAACTTCCGGATGCGCTTTGATGATCGCCCGCGCCCGCGCCGGGTGTGGCTGATCCAACTCGGATTGGTGGAAGAAGGCCTGCATAGACGAGTCTATTTTCTAGCACAAAACTCGTGAAAAGACCATCTTTTACCCAACCTAAAACTTTTCGCAAAGATTGGCCGATTCGCACAATCTGTCCCACATTGGCCCTCTTAGGAATCGCCAGAGAATGGATCTCCCGGCAAGCATTTCAACTTTGCAACGCACCGATCGCTGGATTGGTGCGGCGCTTTGTGCCATTTTAACTGTTCTCAGAAGAATCGTTGAATCCCCGGGGCCGCCAGGGCCGCGCCGAGTTCAGCGCATTCTCTTCGTCAAGTTCGCGGAGCAGGGCTCAACCGTTCTCGCCTATCCTGCAATTCGTCGTGCGACTGAAATGGTCGGACGCGAAAACGTTTACTTCGTCGTATTCGAAGACAATCGATTCATTCTCGACGTCATGGAGATCATTCCCGAGGGAAATGTGATAACGATCACGACGCAGAGTCTTTTCGGACTCGCGGCTAGTGCACTGCGAGCCGTGCTCCGCGTCCGGAAAATCGGCATCGACGCAGTCGTTGATATGGAATTCCTGACACGCTTCTCAGCGATACTGACGTTTACCACCGGCGCCAAATCGCGTGTTGGCTTTCATACTTTTTTTGGCGACGGACCGTACCGCGGCGACTTAATGACGCACCGGCTTTTATACAATCCTCATCTCCATACAAGTCAGATGTTCGAAGCGATGGTTGAAGCATTGAAAATTGATGCCCTGCTACAGCGTGAAAATCCTCGCATCGGTTCTGCGCCACTGATCTTGCTCAACCCGAACGCGAGCGACTTGCTGCCGCTGAGGCGGTGGCCGCCTCTGCGTTATGTCGAACTTGCGCGGCGGCTGCTCGAACGTTATCCGGATTTGTTTATCGGATTTACCGGTGCGCCGGCCGAGGCCGCTTCCAATAACCAGCTTGCAGACGAGGTCGGTTCAAGCCGCGTCATACGGCTTGCCGGAAAAACGACTCTGCGACAGGTGCTCGTGCTTTACGCGCGCAGTGAGATTTTGGTGACAAATGACAGTGGCCCGGCTCATTTTGCCTCCATGACGCCAATTCGCGTCGTCACGTTGTTCGGGCCGGAGACACCGGCGCTATTTGCCGCGCGCTCGCCAAACGCGACCGCCCTGTGGGCCGGCATCGCGTGCAGTCCGTGCGTGAACGCCTACAACAACCGGCAATCCGTCTGCCGCAACAATCTTTGTATGCAAGCAATCACAGTTGATGAGGTTTTCGAGAAAGTTACGCACGTTTACGATTCTCTTCAGCGGAGGACACCCGGAAATTAATCGGCACAATGATCGGTGTGCCAACTCATAGGTCGCGCCAATTTCGCTTCGCCGTGCTTGGGATTATTCTCCTCACGGTCGCAATTCGCCTTCCGTCTCTTGTCCATCCCCAGCCGATTGACAGTGAAGCGATGTATTCGGTGGTGGCGAACGAGATCGTGGACGGCGGGCGGCCTTACATTGACGCGGTAGAGCGCAAGCCGGCACTTCTCTTCTGGACTTACGCCGCAGTGTTCAAAGTAGCAGGCAAGTTCAATTGGAAAGCGCTTCATATAGTCGCGCTGGTGTGGACGCTATGCGCGATGGCCGGCCTTTATCTGATCAGTAGCGAGTTGTTTGATCGCAATACCGGTTTGATTGCCGCACTCTTCTACGGTGTTTTCCAATCCTGGTGGACGTGGAAGACCCTCGCATTCGATGGCGAGATGCTAATGAACCTTCCTATCATCTGGGCGTGGTCAATAGCGTTCCGCCGCAGTTCGTCGCGACTGCGACCCGAACTCTTCGCAGCAGGTGCGCTTCTAGGCGCGGCCTTCCTGCTCAAACAGCCCGCCGCGATAGCGGCAGTTCCCCTCGGCATTTATCTGCTCCTCCCGAGCTATCGAACCAGCCGGAGTTTGACGCGAACGAATTCGATTATTCAGGCAACTATGCTCACGCTAGGATTTTTCGCAGCCGTTGGCTTGGTGACCATTGTACTTTGGAACCAAGGCATCCTCCGTGACGCGTTCTACTGGACAATTGCTAATCATGACATTCCGCACGTGTTTTGGGAGAAAGGAATCTTGCTCACGCTGGCGTTCATCGGGGTCTGTTTGCCTTTGGTAGTGGGCGCGATAATGGCTTGCCGGGGTAAGAATGAGATTTGGGCTGCGAGGACAGCAGAACGAACAGCGCTTTTCGGGCTACTTGCTGCCTCGGCGATTGGCGTTGCAGCGGGGGCTCGCTTTTACGCTCACTACTACGTCCAATTGATCCCTCCGCTCGCACTGCTGGCGGCACCGTACTACGCACGACTTTGGTTCCGGACAATACAGCCGCCCCACTGGTTACTACGACCTGCGGCGACCTACGCGTGGCTGGCTCTCACGGTTATTGCCTTATCAATCGTACACTGGACGGGGCTGGCTCCGCGATGGGCCCCGTCTGAAGCGGGACAATATTTGTCCACGCATTCGAGCCCTGACGATAGAATTTTCGTGTGGGGTCAAACTGCCAAAATGTATCTGGAGGCTCGCCGGCGTCCTGCCTGTCGCTACATCACAACGTTTCCGCTTACTGGCCTCATTTTCGGAGGGCTGTTTCCGGGTGTTGACACGCGCAATCGAATCGTTCCAGGCGCGTGGGAAAATCTCCAACACGATTTTGCCAAACATTCGCCCACCTACATTGTCGATGTTCAAGCGGACCCGAAAATGGCGCCCTATCCAGTGAAGAACTTTCCGATTCTGGCCAAACTACTGGCGGAACATTACCAGCCGGTCGCGCGCACCGCCGAGGGTGTGATTTACGGGAGGCGCTAGATATGGTCGGTCGCGGGAGTACAAGTCGATTGGCGTTTCACAGAAACGCCCTCCAAATCGGTTCTTGAAAACCGCTTCCATCAATAGAGTAGCGCATTCGTCTCGCTTACAATTTAGCGCCGCTCGCAAGCTCGCCGCGGGACGAGTCCGTCCGACTGGCGGGCCGGAGGCTCGCGCTACTTAACTCAGGACCATTCGACTCGGCCTTCGGTTGCGCATTCCGCTTTTCGGGTGGCTGCGCGAAGCGTAGTCATGAGCGAGGCCCTTGATAAAGGCCGAGCCGAATGGCGACCCTAACGGGATTCGAACCCGTGTTACCGCCGTGAAAGGGCGGTGTCCTGGGCCTCTAGACGATAGGGTCGTAAAAGCGCGGGCAATATCGAATTGCTGCTCTCGGACGCAAGGCAAATTGCCAGCCTCTTTCTCCTGCAAGCGATGTGACAAACGCAAGCGCAGGAGCGCGGCTAGAGTATTTGTTCCGAATGAAGATTGGCGATCAACGCTGCGGCCCGAGCGGTTGCACCACGGTGCTGGTCTAACACTTCACGCGCATTTCGGACGAGCCGCTGGCGAGCTTCACTATCGCCCAATAGATTCTCGATCGTCCGTTGAAGTGACTCTACGTCACGAACTTGGATGGCGCCTTCCTTCGATACAAGCGTTCCCGCCAGCGTGACGAAATTCTCCATGTGCGGACCAAATACGACCGGTCTGCGCGCGATGATCGGTTCGACCGGATTTTGCCCGCCGTGCGCGGTCATGCTTTTGCCGATAAACACGACGGTCGCAATACTGTACCAGCGTCGAAGGTCACCAGTTGTATCGAGAAGCACGCAATCAACTTCCGCTTCGCTGTGATTCGCCGCTTCGCTCGCCAGCCGGACCCGCAGCGGTAAAGTCTCGAGTTGCGCTCGGATTTCCCGCACCCGTTCCACATGTCGTGGCGCAATGAACAAACACAGCGATGGAAATTTCTGACGCAAGCGCAGAAAAACTTTGGCAAGAATTTCCTCTTCACCGCGATGAGTGCTGCCACCGAAAAGCACGGGGCGCTCCGGATTTAAGGCATCCAATTGGAACGGACCGGCCGCTTGAGCATTCAGATAATCATCTAAACTGGCGGGGTCGTATTTGATGCTGCCAGTGTGGCGTATCCGGCTGCGCTCTACACCGAGCGCTGTCCATCGATCGATATCATCCCGTTCCTGCACGCAGATCAGATCCAGAAGCCGAAACGTCGGCGCGACAAAAAATCGAAACCGTCGAAATCGTTTCTCGGACCGTGGCGATAACCGCGCATTGACCAGCGCGAGCGGAATGCGACGCGCATGTGCTTCCGCGGCGAAATTCGGCCAAATCTCAGCTTCAACGAGAACAATCTTCGCGGGACGCATGGTGGAAAACGCGTGGCGCATGACCGGCCAAAAATCGAGCGGCGTATACATGACTTCGATCCCGGGGCGCGCGTTTTTGTTTGCCAATGCGAACCCGGTCGTAGTCGTCGTGGTCAGCACACAAGAGACATCAGGTTCAAGCCGTCGCAGCTGCTGGGCCAGCTTCAGGGCAATCATGACTTCGCCCACACTGACCGCGTGCAGCCATGTTGGCCTTTTTCCGCCACTCTGGGACAGCCGCGCACGCAGGTCACGGTCGTAAATCCCCAATCGTTGACCGAATTTTTCGCGATAACCGCCGCGGCGAACCATTTTCATCAAATAGCCGGGCAAAAAGAACAGAAGCCCGATCGGCCAAAACAAATTGTAGATAAAACGAATCACTCGATTGCCCGCCGCGGCGGGTAAACTTCTCTCGGATTGGTCCGAGCCGGACTGGCCTTGATTGCGGATAGAAATAGGACTTCGGTGGCGCCGTATTTTTTCTGGCGAGCAACATGCCATAGTTTGGTTTCAGGAAGAGCTTCGCCCGGGTGTTTTTCAAATACGAACACGCCTCCGGGAGCGAGCAACTCCCCCAATTTTTTACTCGTCAGGAGCTTTTCCGTGAAGCGCTCGCCCGATTTTGTTTTTTCGTAGGGCGGATCGGCAAAGACGATTTGGAATTTTTCAGTACCAGAAACGTACCGGAGGAAATCGGAAACGCTCTGTTGTCGAACGCGCGCCTCGAATTTTGTTTTAGCGAGGTTTTTCTCGATGACATTGGTCGATTGTCGATCTTCTTCCACAAAGAGAACAGAACACGCACCACGGCTGAGCGCTTCAATTCCGAGTGCGCCGCTTCCGGCGAAAAGGTCGAGAACTCGCGCGCCGATAATCGCGTCACCCAGACTGGAAAAGATCGCCGCTTTAACGCGATCCATTGTTGGCCGGACACCGCGCTTCGGAACCGACAGGCGGATGCCGCCGGCGCTGCCGGCGATCACTCTCATGGCGAAGGGGATGGCGTTGTGGCGAGATCCAACGGCGTTTCCTCTGGGGCAGCAGACGGTGAAGGCGTGGCGGTGGATGTTACTGCTTCAGCTCGCTTCTTTTTTTTCTTCGGTCGCTCTGTTTTTCCAACGCCGAACAGGCGATTGATCACATTGCCAAGATCGCGCCCAACCAGCATGTCCACCAAATTTGTGCTTGGTCTATCCACGCTGCCGCCAACCTGGAAATCGAGGGCAAAATAACCGGCTTCGCTCGTTGGCTGAAAATTCTGGCGAATCGCTTTGAAGAGCTGACCGCGAATTTTTTCATTGATCGCCAGCTGAGAGTCGAGCTTCAGCTTCCCGTCAAACGTGACCGTTCCGGACGCCGAGAGGCGAATATTTGCTGAGTGCAAGAGCAGCTCGTCGATTATGATCAAGCCCGGGTTGACGTGGTATTTTACGTGGGCTTGTTCGAGATCAAGCTCTCTCAGCTCTTCGATCTGAAGAATCTGGCCAAGCAACACCAGCACGCTATATTGCTGAACCCGCCCGTCACGGAGGAAAACCTCGCCCTTCCCAACTAACGCATCCGGATCAGCAGTTTTCCCAGACGCCTGGAAACTTCCCTCCAGCTTGCCTTGTACCATTCCTTTCGGACCGCCTGCGTCCGCGATAATCTGATCGGCCAGCACATTGCTAAACGTTACCCTCGTAGTGAACGGAGAATCCTCCGCTTCCGGTTGCATAGCGAAATAGCCGTTGATTTCGCCGCTCCCCGCGTGGGCAGACATTTTCGAAAGCTCCAGCACGTCAGGTTCGTAGCGGAGCGGGGATTGTAGTTGCTCGAGAAAAAAGCGGTCCCGCAATGAAATTTTTGCAATTTTCGCCTTCCCACGAATGGCGAGTGCGCTGCGCAGGCTGGAGCGAAAATCCACGCCCGTAAAACTCGCGAGCATCCTACCGGTGCGATCGAGAAAGGTAAAATTCCCGTTTTTGATGTCAAGCCGTTGAACTTCCGGAGCCACCATCCCCGAAGGCTTTCGGGATCGCTTCGCGAGTTTATCTACCGTCACACGTGGGGATGGAGGACGAGCTGGAGTGGCGACGACCCCGAATGGTTTCGGGGCCGGTTCGACGGGTTGCCTTGGCGCCGGAGACTCGGGGATATGCGGAGCCGGATTTGCTGAAACCCCCGGCGCTTCTTTTTGTCGCGCACCGGGCAATCTCCATTTTCCCTCGGCGTCTTGCGCCCAAAATATCGTTGGATTGACAAGCGAGATATCTTTGATGACCAGTCGCTGGGAAAAGAGCGAGAGGAAGCGAACACGAACACGAAATGTTCTTGCCTCAAGGAAATGACTCGGGCTCACGGGGGAGGTTTGCGGAATGGTAATGCCGCTCAGTTCGAGTCCGCCCCACGGGGTCACGCTCATGCTGCGAATCTCCAACGTTGTCCCCAGCTGGCGACTTAATTCCTGCTGAATCTTCGCTTGTGTCCCTTGCGATTGCACATACAGGTTCACACCGATCAGGGCGATAGCGCCAAGCGCAAACGCTCCCCCCAACGCAATCAATGCAAGCCGACGCAATTTTTGCACGCGAAGACGTTACGCAGCCCGAGTTTGAAGAAAAGATCAAAGCCCGCGTCCACCTTTCGTGTGAGTAATACAGTCGTCATTCTCAACCCGGCCGCAGGTAACGAGGAGGCGAAATACTGGCAGGAACGTGTTGAATCGATCACTCGCGGTTGTCTCATTCACATCACGTCGCATCCCGGTGAGGCAGAGGCGCTGGCGCGGCGAGCTGTCGGGGAGGGATTTGGAAAAATCGTTGCGGCCGGTGGCGACGGTACCGTCAACGAGGTGGTCAACGGTCTCGCCGGAAGCAATGTCGCATTGGGACTGCTCCCAATCGGCACAGTGAACGTCTTTGCCATGGAGCTTGGCCTGCCGTCGCATAATCTTGAGCTTTGCTGGGACGTGATTCAGGGCGGGAACATGCGACTGGTCGATCTTCCGAGCGCGAACGGGAAATGCTTCGTCCAACTCGCCGGCGTGGGACTCGACGCCCAAGTCGTCAAGGAGACCAGCCTCGCTTTCAAACGCAGTTTCGGTCCGCTCAGTTATCTCATCTCCGCCGCGCAAATTGCGGCACGCCAGCCGCCGAAGCTGGTTATCGAGTCGGAGAATGCTCCCGTTGCAGAGGGGTCGTTTGTTCTCATCGGAAATGGGCGTCTTTACGGAGGGCCTTTTCCATTTTTCAAACACGCGCTCATCGATGATGGCTTGTTTGATGTAGTCGTCTTCAAACGGCTCGGATACCTCGAAATTATCAAATATCTGCAAGACGTTGTCTTTAGCTCGGACATTCGCGTCCCTGAGATTGAATATTTTCAGACTCAGCGGTTGCGCATAACGAGCGCGCAGGATGTTCCGATAGAACTGGACGGCGAACTGGCCGGCAACTGTCCGGTTGATTTCCAGATCAAAGAAAAATCGCTTCGCGTCCTGGCGCCTCCCCCTTCCGCATAATCAAGCGCGGCCCGACGACTAGTCTTTCGGACAAATCCGCGTGATGTTCCGCGTGATGGTTCGCGTTGATCGTTGGGTTCGAGAAAAAGCAGCCACGTCGCTCAATCCCTCACAGGTCGAAACCAGCCTTGTCCAACTTGGCGAACGGTGGCCGCCCTCCGCGCCGCCATTTGTTGATGTCGTCGAACAATTTCCGCTGGGTGAAGCTTCCCTGCTTCATCTTCTGGCCGTCTCGAGCATTTGCGCGACGCGATTGGTGCGGAATTCCGAAACTCTTCTGTGGCTTCGCCAGCCTGAAGTATGTCTCGCGTCTCGCGGCTATGCAGAAATGCTCGACGAGCTTCGCAGTGTAGCTGGTGATTCAATCGCAGCGGAGAATTTCGCCGCTCTTCGTGTCTGGAAAGGCCGTGAGATGACGCGGATCGCGCTGCGCGAGCTTGCGAACCTGGCGCCACTTGAGGAGACGACTGCGGAGCTTTCGCAGATCGCGGATATTTGCATTCGCCGCATCTGCGAACATCGGAATGCGGAATTCCAGAAGCGTTACGGTTCCCCGGATGCCGAATTCGCCATTCTAGCGCTGGGTAAACTCGGAGGCGCCGAGCTAAATCACAGCTCCGATGTCGATCTTCTTTTTCTCTACAGTGAGGAAGGCCAGCTCACGCCACAATTTTCCTATCACGAGTTCTTTAACCGGCTGGGAAAGAAAATCCTTGAGACATTTTCCACACGTCATCCAGAAGGCTCACTGTTTCGCGTTGATCTGCGCCTTCGTCCGGAAGGTTCTGCCGGGCCACTCGCTCGGTCGCTCGAGAGCATGGAAAATTACTACGCTGGTTTCGGCGAAACCTGGGAGCGCCTGGCTTTGATTAAGGCACGCGGAATCGCCGGCAGTCGCGAGCTGGCTTACGAATTCTTGCGGCAACATCAGCCTTTTATTTATCCGAAAAGCCCGACGCCCGATTTGCTCGATGAGATCGCCAACATCAAGCGACGCATCGAGCGCGACGTGGTCGGACCTGACAATCTCGAGCGCGACGTCAAGCTCGGACGCGGCGGCATTCGCGAGATAGAATTCATCGTGCAGGCACTTCAGCTTGTCCACGGCGCGCATCATCCATTCCTGCAGGAAGGGAGTATGCTCAGGGCCCTGCGAGCCCTTCGTGAATTGGACCTGTTGCCGCGCGGTGAAGTGTTGACGCTCGACAAAACATATCGGTTTCTCCGCCGTGTCGAGCATCGTTTGCAGATCGAGGCCGAACAGCAGACACACACTGTCCCGCAAGAACCGGAACCTTTGCAGCGGCTCGCACTTAGCCTGCGCTTTTCGTCCGTCGAAGATTTCACTGCGGCGCTGCGAGAAAGAATGCGCGCTGTCCGCCCGATTTTTCAACGGATTATCTCCGAAACGTCCACGAACGCTTTCGGGGCCAAAATCGGCCTCGAAATTTTCAATGATCAAAAACACGCCGCCAAAACCCTCGCGGATCTTGCGCGGGGCCAGGAAAGCTTCCACATCGCGCCGCGCACACGTCAGATATTCGGCAAGCTGCGTCCGGTCCTGCTCGAGTGGCTCGCCAAGGCTGCAGATCCGAATGCAACTCTCAATCAATTCGTTCGCTTCGTGGAAGCCTACGGCCTGCGCAGTTTGCTTTTCGAGTTGCTGGTTACGAATCCGAAGCTGCTCGAGTTGCTCGTCAAAACCTTTGATGCCAGCCGGTTTGCCGGTGATTTGCTGATCCGGCATCCTCAATTACTTGAAGAAATCACACGAGATCCGGCGTTTTATGAACCTCGATCGACCGACGAAAATTTACGGCGCCTCGATTCATTAGGCGCGAATGCGGGCAATCTCGATCCGGTACGCGCATACCGGCGCCGGCAACTGCTGCGAATCGTTTTACGGGATGCGCTTGGCCTGACCAATCCTGTGGCGGTCTTTAACGAACTTTCCGATTTGGCGGAAGCCTGCCTTCTCTTTACGACCAGGCTCCTCGGAGGCGAACAAATGACCATCGTCGCTCTGGGAAAATTTGGCGGACGCGAGATCAGCTATGGCGCGGATTTGGATGTTCTATTCGTCGGCGACGATGTTCGCTCCGCGCAAAATCTCGTCGTTGCCATGGCACAGCCCACTGCCGAAGGAAATATTTGGGTCCTTGATGCAAGGCTGCGTCCTGAGGGAGAAAAAGGCCCGCTCGTTTGTTCCCTTGAGACTTATCAGTCGTATTACGTGGGCCGAGCTCAACCTTGGGAGTTGCAGGCGCTGACTCGCGCACGAGCTGTTACGGGACCATTGCAAAGCGAGTTCATCGAGATGGCAAAACACGTCTGGCGCGACGCTGGTCAACATGTCGATCTTCGAGCAGAGATCGACAATATGCTCGAGCGCATTCGACGCGAGCGCGGAAGCGGCTCGGACTTTCTCGATTTCAAAACAGGATTCGGCGGGATCATTGACGCGGAATTTCTGGTTCAGGCGCTGCAAATGCGGGAAAATATCTGGGAGCCAAATTGGGAGCGCGCCGTCGATCTGCTGCGAGAGCGCAGGTGTCTGACCGAGTCAGAGGCTGACAAACTCAGAAACGCTTACGGATTCCTGCGGCGCTGTGAAGCTGTGCTGCGACGCTACGACAACAAAAGCGTCTCAGTATTTCCAAGCGATCCGAACGAGCAACGAAAGCTTGCCATTCGCCTTGGCTACGAGGAGTTCGATGTTTTTCGAGAAAGAAACGTCGATGCCCGCGAGAGCATCCACGCCCTATATGACCGGCACATTAAGAACGTATCAGATTAGCTCGATCACCGGGCGAAAAGGAATTGCCAGATCGCCTGGAACACGAGCAGACTGACAATCAAACCGACGCAAACAATGAGGAAGAGCACGGCAACAACTCCAAAGACGAATATCCAATCGGCTTTTCTCGCTCGCTCCGGCGCGGCAGCGTATCGCTGGAGCAATTCATAATTGCGCACGTTCGACTTGAACCAGAACGAAAACGCATCACCCAGACCCGGGATGATGCCAACGAGTTCATTGATCAGAATGTTTAACGCCATTCGAACCAACAGAATCTTTGGAAGGCGGTATCGCGCTGCATAGACAAGCGCCAGTGTCGAAATTATTGCTGATGCTGCATCGCCGATCCCGGGAATCAGGCCGATAATTGGATCCAGGCCAAATCGCAATTTGGTGCCCGGAAATCGGAGAAAGTTATCCATGACGACCGCCAGCCATCGGAACAGCGCCTCGAGTGACGCGCTTCGGTGTCGATCTTCAGGAGGCAGAACGTCCCACTCCCATGTTTCCGATCCATCTGGCTCCGTTTCGTGACGCTCAGGATGAGTTTCGCGATGGCCGAGTTGCGATTTCATTGCGACATCTCGTTCGCAAATCGCGATTTGCAATACTAACCAGGAATTCCCTTTAGCATTTCGGCGTTCGTGGGGAATTTCTTTACAAACATTAAAAGACGCTGGATTGCCTCCTCCGGTTTGTGACCGGCGAGGCCACGGCGGATAAGGTTAATTTTCTCCAGCTCCCACGGTTGCAGCAGCAGTTCTTCGCGCCGCGTGCCGGAGAGGAAAATATCGATGGCCGGATAAATCCGCTGGTCGCTGATTTTCCGGTCGAGCACCATTTCCATGTTTCCGGTGCCTTTGAATTCCTGAAAGATCAATTCGTCCATGCGGCTGCCGGTTTCGATCAGCGCAGTGGCGACAATAGTAAGGGAGCCGGCTTCTTCGGTATTGCGAGCGGCGGCAAAAATCTTTCTCGGAATTTCCATGGCGCGCGCATCGATACCGCCGCTCATGGTGCGACCGCCGCCAGCCATCGCATTATTAAACGCGCGAGCTGTGCGGGTGATCGAGTCAAGCAGGATGAACACGTGCTTACCTGCTTCGACCAGTCGTTTCGCGCGCTCGATGGCGAGTTGCGCGATACGCGTGTGACTTTTGATGTCGGCATCGTTGGAGCTTGCCATTAGTTCGGCCGCCGGATGCGAACGCCGGAAATCGGTGACCTCCTCCGGGCGTTCATCGACAAGGAGAATGATCAGCTTGACCTCCGAATGATTCTTGGCGACGGCATCGGCGATATGATGAAGCAGCGTCGTCTTGCCGGTGCGCGGTGGGGCGACAATCAAACCGCGCTGACCCATGCCCAGCGGCGTCATTAGATCCATGATCCGCGTGGTGTAACGGTCGGGCACCGTCTCCAGCTTGATTCGCTTGTTCGGATTAATCGTCGTTAACTCCTCAAATGGGCGAAGCCCCTGGTATTTGGTCGGCTCTTCGCCATTGATCTCGAGTAGCTTGATCAATTGAGGACCGCGGCTGCCGCGGCGTGTTTCGCCCTGAATCCACATGCCGTCGCGCAAAGCAAAGCGGCGAACGATTTCCGGCGTGACGAAAATGTCCTGCGGTGTCTGCACAAAATTGCGCTTTGAATCGCGCAAGAATCCGAACCCCTTGCCCGAAACCTCGATGATACCTTCGCCGAATTCCGGCTCAGCCTGAACTTGTTCGCCGTTTTCGACCGCTCCTTCGACACCTTCGCGTCCGCCTGGGGCGGATCGATCCAGTGTTTCAACACCGGCCTCCGCGTTCGCAGGATCAGCCACCGCTGACGAATTTGCTGATTCCTCGGAACTGTCGCGCCCAAACCGATCACCCCGGTCCCGATAACGTCTGCGAGGATAGCGGCGGCGCGGGCGGTGGTGGCGTTGATCCGGAGAAGCGGACTCAGTTTCCAGCGGCACAGGCTGGTTTTCGTTTTCTTCGTTCATAAGGTAAGTGGGATTCTTTGCTGCGGCGGGGCAGCGCCTTAACAAGTTTCCTGCGGCAATACTTTTTAGGCCGGCAACCTGGCCAGCAATTCGTCGGGAATTTCTAGATTTGAATAGACGTTTTGCACGTCGTCGTCGTCTTCGAGGGCGTCACACAAGCGCAGAACCTGATGCGCCACAGTCTCGTCGGCAACCGGAACAGTCGTATCGGGAATGAATGTAAACTTTTGCCCATCGGTAGTCACGCCCGCATTTCTGAGCGCATCAACTACGGCGTATAGCTGATCGTGGGAAGTGATAATAACATACTCATCCTCGTCGGTTGTCAACTCCTCCGCGCCAGCCTCCAAGGCGAGTTCCAGAAGGCGGTCCTCATGAATGCTCGACTGCTGGACGGTAATTCGGCCCTTTTTATGGAACATGTAAGAAACGCTTCCGGTGGAGGCGAGGTTGCCATTGTTTTTAGTAAAAATGCTCCGAATCTCGGCGGCGGTTCGATTCTTGTTGTCAGTCGCGGCTTCAACGATCATTGCCACACCGCCTGGCCCGTAACCTTCGTAAACGATCTCGTCGAAGTGTTGCGCGTCATTGCCTTCGCCCGTCCCGCGTTTGATTGCGCGCTCGACGTTATCGTTCGGCATGCTCTGGGCTCGCGCCGCCTGGATCGCGCTCCGCAGACGCGGATTGCCACTGGGATCGCCACCGCCGGCTTTAGCCGCGATCGTGATTTCCTTCGACAGTTTGCTGAAGATCTTGCCGCGTTTCGCGTCGATCGCGCCTTTGAAACGCTTGACCTTCGACCATTTGCTGTGTCCCGACATGGATGCGGATCTATTTAGGAATGAAGTTGCCTGACTAAAAAAGCTGTAGGTTTGGAACAGCGCCCCGCGAGAGAATGACTGGCGAGGAGGAAATACCGGGCAGTATTGAACCCAGGAAAACTGGTTTGTCAACGAAACTACGCGGCGGCGGCTGCGCGTTTCCGCGCGGTTGCGTCGAGAATCCGCTTGCGCAAACGCAATGAACTTGGTGTCGCTTCCACGTATTCATCGATGTCGATGTACTCGATGGCGCGCTCCAGAGTCATGCGGAGCGGCGCTTCCAGTTGAATGCCTTTGCCTTCACCTTGCGAACGCATGTTGGTAAGATGTTTAGCCTTGCAGGGGTTCACTGGCAAATCTTCTGGCCGCGCGTTCTCGCCTACGATCATTCCTTCGTAAACGTCTTCCTGCGGTCCGATGAAAAGCCAGCCGCGCGCCTGGATATTGTTGAGCGCGTAAGCAGTGCTGACTCCGTATTCCATCGACACCATCACGCCACGACCGCGTCCGCCAATCTCGCCTTTGAAGGGGGCATATTCGCGAAAAAGATGGCTCATCAACCCTTCGCCGCGGGTCAGGTTGACAAGGTCCGTCTCGAAGCCGATCAGACCACGCGTGGGGATGATCGCTTCAATCGAAACGCGCGACGCGTGATGATCCATGGCAAGAATCTCGCCTTTGCGATTGGCAATAGACTGCAAAATGTCACCGAGATTCTCACTTGGTAGATCGACATAGAGATCTTCAAGAGGCTCGAGCAAGTTGCCGGATTCGCCTCGATGAAAAATCACCTCCGGACGGGACACCATCACTTCGTAGCCTTCCCGCCGCATTTGCTCGACGAGGATCGCGATTTGCATTTCGCCGCGTGCATTGATCTCAAATGCACCGGCTGTTTCCGTGTCGCTCATCTGTAGCGAAACATTGCCGCGAGTCTCGCGAATCAAGCGCTCTCGAACGTGACGTGCCGTCACGAATTTTCCTTCGCGTCCGGCGAACGGTGAATCATTGACAAGAATGTTCATCCGAATTGTCGGTGGGTCGATATCCACGAATTGAAGTGGCGCTCGTTCCTCGCGATCAGTCAGTGTTTCGCCGATGTAAACTTCCTCCAAGCCGGTCAGCCCAACAATGTCGCCAGCGGTCGCATGTTTGATTTCCACCTGCTCCAATCCCTCGTATGTAAAGAGCGCTGTCACGGCAGCGCGTTCGCGTCGGCCATCACGCTGAATGCAGACGATTGAGTCGCCGACCGCAACGCGACCGCTCACAATGCGCCCGAGCGCAATTCTCCCGAGATAATCGCTGTAATCGAGGTTCGACACCAGCATTTGAAAAAATGGCTCGGCTGAGATCGTTGGGGGCGGCACATACTGCACGATCGCTTGAAAGAGCGGCGTCATGTCTTCGTTGTTCTCGTGCAGCTCGCGCATGGCAAAACCGTTCTTCGCGCTCGCGTAAACGATCGGGAAATCGAGTTGCTCGTCGGTTGCCTTCAGTTCGACGAAGAGATCGAAAATCTCGTCTAGGACTCCATGCGGGCGCGCATTTTCTCTGTCGATCTTGTTGATGACAACCACCGGTTTCAGTTTGTTCTCCATCGCCTTTCGAAGAACGAAACGGGTTTGTGCCTGCGGTCCATCGTGCGCATCCACAACCAGCAGCACGCCGTCCACCATTTTCATGATGCGCTCGACTTCGCCCCCGAAATCCGCGTGGCCAGGTGTGTCGACGATGTTGATCCGATAACCGTTCCAATGGAAAGCCGCGTTCTTCGCGCGAATCGTGATTCCCTTCTCGCGCTCGAGATCCATCGAGTCCATCACGCGCTCCTCGACCTTTTGATTGGAGCGAAAGGTCCCCGATTGCCGCAGCAATTGATCGACCAGCGTAGTCTTGCCGTGATCGACGTGCGCAATGATAGCGATATTACGGATTTTATCCATTCCAGAGGCGTTTGTTCCGAGGGGAGAAGCGTGGACTATCGTAGGAGACCGGAGAGGAGTCAAACCTCCGCGGCGAGGGTAGTGTCGAAGAATGCCGAAGCACGAATGACTAATGACAAAGAAATCACTAAACGTGAAAGATCGGCGTGATTCGTCCCATCGTTACATGGGACTTACGATTTAAACGACTCAACGATCTAACGTGACGAAGCCGAAACAGGTTCCAGTGCGGTTTGCGGTGCAGGCTCGACCCATTTGGCATGTTCGCGGATTAGATCCTGCAACCGATCCACCGCTTCGGCTTCCGGAATATTGAACTTCACGGCTGTTTTGCCGACGTAGAGATTTACCTTGCCGGGCGCACCGCCCACGTAGCCAAAATCGGCGTCCGCCATTTCGCCCGGCCCGTTCACGATGCATCCCATGATCGCGATCTTTACGCCTTTTAAATGGGAGGTCGCTGCTTTGATCTTCGCCGTGGTCGCTTGCAAATTGAACAACGTCCGTCCGCATGATGGACACGCCACGTAGTCCGTTTTGAAGATCCGCGATCCAGCCCCTTGCAAAATGTTGTAACTCAACCGCAATGCCTGCCCGGGTGCTTTCTCGCCGTGCACCAGGATTGCGTCGCCAATTCCGTCGCAAAGCAATGAGCCGATGTTGGTTGAGGCACTGAGAAGGGTGTGAAGGAATGACGAATGACGAATGACGAATGACGAGGGAATGACGAAGCCCGAAGCAAGAACCGAAGCGTCAGGTTGCTCCTGCGTCATCGGCTCATTCGGATTTTTTTCGTCATTCGTCATTCGTGCTTCGTCATTTGATGCGGAGCGGCGCAGCGTATCCTTCAACAGAATCGGATGCCGCGGATGCAATCGCGCCGCCAGCAAGCGAAAGGCAGCGATCATTGGAAGATCGACCTCGTCTTTAACCGTTACCAGTTGCGCCGTCGAATCTTGATTTAGTTGCGCAATCGCGTGTTCGTCGCGCGGATCGAGTTCTTTAATGTTTGCCTCCTCGTAAACGATCTCCGGTTTGTAATCGCCCAGCTTGTCGATCTTGTGAGCGATCTTCTCGAAGTTCTCTTGCCGGACGACGACGCGAATCAACTCGTCTCCTCCGAGTTTCACTCCGTTGCGTTCGATTTTTTCTGTCGCGCGCCGCTGATACGAAAACGGATCAAACGAAATTTCGGATTTCGGATTTCGGATTTCGGATTTTGCAGGTTCGCTTCTTGCGAACAGACGCACCAGCTCCCGCGCTACCGGAATTTCCTGAGGGCTGTCTTCTGTCAGGGAAACGCGAATCGTATCGCCGACTCCATCCGCCAGCAGCGAACCAATTCCAATCGCGCTCTTAATTCGCGCGTCTTCGCCTTCGCCCGCTTCGGTTACCCCAAGATGCAGCGGATAATTCCAGTCCGGCCCAAGCTCGTTCAATCGCGCCCCGAGCAATCGATACGCTGCGATCATGATTTTCGGGTTGCTCGCTTTCATCGAGAAAACGAATGCATGATAGTCCAGGTCGCGTGCGATTCGCGCGAACTCGAGCGCGCTCTCCACCATTCCAAGCGGCGTGTCGCCGTAGCGATTCAGGATGCGATCGCTGAGCGAGCCGTGATTGGTGCCGATCCGCATGGCGATGCCGCGCTTCTTGCAAAGATCGACAAGCGGTGTGAAACGCTCGCGAATCCGGCCTAGCTCCGCAGCGTATTGCTCGTCGGAATATTCACGGATGACGAATTTTTTCGAGTCCGCGTAGTTGCCGGGATTGATCCGCACCTTATCGACCCATTTGGCGGCTTCCATGGCTGCTTCGGGCTTGAAATGAATGTCGGCAACGATCGGCACATCGCAGCCGCGCTCGCGCAAACCCTTCACGATATGCTCAAGGTTGCGCGCGTCTTTTACTGTCGGCGCGGTGATGCGCACGATTTCACAGCCCACTTCCGCCAACTCCATCGTCTGCTGGATCGACGCTTCCGTGTCCATGGTGTCGCACGTGATCATCGATTGGACGCGAATCGGGTTATCGCCGCCGATGCCGACGATGCCGACTTTCATCTCACGCGTCTTGCGGCGCTGATAACTGAATGGATTTTCGCAATACCTCATACTCTTGCGGTTGGCGGCGTCCCATACCGTAATGAAATCACGAGTGCCAAATCGATGATCTCAACGCCGCCAGAATCGTCCTCGACAGATATGATTTCATTCTCGCCCGAGACGCTCACGTAGTCCGGATGCTTTACAGTTAGCGAACGACCATCTGCTAACAAGATCCAATACGGTTTAAAGGGTGCCGCGTTTTGCAACCGCAACACCTGATCCGCAGTCATGCTGTTTTCTTCTTGCGCCGCCGCAACTTCAACTCTGCTATGTCGCCAAGTGGAATAAAAAAGAAGCCATCGGGATCAAACCCCGACACGCTCTTTCCGGTAGGCGATAGCGCGATGCGAATCGGCAATTCGATGTGAAGCGTTCTGCCGTCCTTGGTAACAATATCAAATGGATGAAACGGCTTTGCGTGTTTCAACGCTCGTATGTCTTCAATGCTCACGATAAAATTTACCCGCTTCGCGCTGCCCGCGCAATGCGCGCGCAGTTACGGCGTTTGCGTGCCTTTCGCCGGCGATTGCGACTCAAACTGATCGAGCCGCTTTCTGACGAATGGCAAATCCTGCACGTCGAAAAACGTGATATACAGCATGTAGCCGATAATCAATACGGCACAGCTCGTCTGAACAACCTCCAGGACACGCATGTTTACCGGCTTGCGGCGCAGCGATTCGATGATTGCCAGCACAATGTGCCCGCCATCGAGCACCGGGATCGGCAGCATGTTTAGAATCGCCAGGTTTACGTTAAGAATGACGCTAAACCATAGAGCGAGCTGCCAGCCGCGTTCGCTCTGGAAAAGCAAATAATAAATGCGACCGATTCCGATCGGGCCGCTTAGATGCTGCAATTTCACGTCCGACTTTGGCGAGGCGACCGCTCCGATTGTCTTCAATGTGCTCGTCACGCTGTTGTAAACTTGTTCGATCGGATTGGGATGCGCGATCGATATTTTGCCAGTCGTGTCCCATCGAATTCCAATTCGCGGCTTCATTTCACCCTCGGTTGGCAGCAGCGTGGGCTTCACCGGAACGTCAAACCTCTGTCCATCTCGTTCTACGTGAAGTACAATTTGATCCTTCGGGTGTTTGCTGATGTATTCCAGCAACGCGATCGGGTTGTAGATCGGCGTCTGGTCGAATCCGCGGATGATGTCGCCCTTGCGTAGCCCAGCCGCGGCAGCAGGCGTGTTCGGCTCCACTTTGTCAACGATTGGCGTCTCCGCTGGATAGATGAGCAGCTGTCGCACGCTTTTCCTGCGCCATCCGCGTGTCTCCGCCTTATACGGTTCCACCCAGACCGTCTGCACTTTCCCGTTGCGCTCGAATTTCACGGCGATTTTGTCGCCTTCGCTTCGCACTACATCCCAGCTCACGCTGTCATTCATCCCGACAAAGCGCCTGACCGGTTTGCCATCCACGGCGAGAATTTTATCGCCCGGTTGCAGCCCGACCTTCTGCGCCGGGGAATCCGGCAAGACATAGCCAATGATCGTGGTTGAATCCGCTTCGCCTACTGGGTGGCCGACCACCCAGACAATGCCGGCAAAAAAAAGCGCGAGAAGCAGGCTGAATAACGGTCCGGCCACCGCCACGATGATTTTATCGAGCGCGGAAATTTTCGGCAGCCTCGCGCGATCGAGATCGGCCTTGCCTTCGATGATGTCCATCGGCGCGAGCTGCGGGAGCGCGACGAATCCGCCAAAGGGAAGCGAACCGAGCGAGTATTGGACGCCATTGATCGTCTTTTTCCAGAGCGGTTTGCCGAACCAGACGCCGAATTTTTCTATGTAAAGCCCTCGCCAGCGTGCTGCCAGAAAATGCCCGAGCTCATGCACGACGATGAGCAGATTAAAGAGGACGAGCACCTCGAACAGGA
>WNGB01005295.1_pt1 | contig 19343 bp, 27 predicted proteins | sample 5400681 | NCBI WGS metagenome assembly WNGB01 (sample SAMN13153367, study PRJNA577476) | soil metagenome | isolation source: 115 cm soil or saprolite under grassland replicate 2 | place: USA:California | collected 2016-06-15
GCGCAGCCGATCTCGCGGAGGACCGATGGACACCACCCAGCTCCTCAAGGGGGTGCTCGACCTGGCCGTGCTCGCGGTCGTCAAGGAGCGCGACGGCTACGGCTACGACGTGGTGCGGCGGCTGCGGGCCGCCGGCCTGGAGGACGTCGGCGACGCCTCGGTGTACGGCACGCTGCGCCGGCTGTACACCGGCGGCCACCTGACCTCCTACGTGGTGCCGTCGGAGGAGGGGCCCCATCGCAAGTACTACGCGGTCAACGACGCGGGCCGCGCGCTGCTCGCCGAGTCGGCCAAGACCTGGCGATCGTTCACCGACGCGATGAACGCCCTGCTCGGGCTGGATCGAGAGGAGGCGGCGTGAACACCACCGTGGACGGCGACGTCGCCCGCTATGCGGCGGCGGTCCGGGCCGCGTTGCCGACCTGCCGGCAGCCGACCGCGAGGCGCTGCTGGAGGACATCGAGGACCACCTGGTCGAGGTGGCCGCCGAGACCGGCGGCCCGTTGGAGGAGCGGCTCGGGCCGCCCGAGACCTACGCCAGCGAGCTGCGCGCCTGGGCCGGCCTGCCGGCGCCGGGCGCCGCGCGCCGCCGTGGGCCGCGGGCCTCCCGGCTGGGTCGCCGCCTGGAGCGGCGCTGGCGTGCGGCGCTGGCGCACCCCGCCGGCCGGGCGGTGGCGGAGTTCCTGCCGGAGCTGCGTCCGGCCTGGTGGGTGCTGCGCGGGTACCTGGTGGTGCAGCTCGTCAGCCTCGGTCTCGCCCTGCTGTTCCCCCACGACGTGACCCTGCCGGTGCCGACGATCCTCGGCAGCCAGGTCGTCGGCCTGCTGGCCGTGGGCGCGGCCGTGGTCGGCTCGGTCGCGCTGGGGCGGCGCGGCACGGCCACGCGGCGGCGACGGCGCCTGACCTTCGCCGCCAACGCCGCCCTCGGGCTGTTCGCGCTCGTCCTGCTGGGCGGCGTCGGCGCGACCCGCCCGACGGACCAGCCGACCTTCGACGGGTACGTGGTGTCGGGGTCCTACCCCGAGCCGCTGCCCGGCCTGCGCAGCGACGGGCGTGAGATCAGCAACATCTTCCCCTTCGACGCCAAGGGCAGGCCGCTGGAGGGCGTCCAGCTCGTCGACCAGGACGGCATCCCGCTGGTCGCGACCCACGAGGACAACCCACAGCTCGAGTCGCGGCTGCCGCTGGACGCAAACGGCGACGCGATCGCCAACCGCTACCCCCGGGAGCAGTACCAGGTGGACCCGGCGACGGGGCAGCGCAGCCCGGTGCCGGCGCCGCGTCCGCGGCGGTGACGTGGCGGCGCGTCAGTTCGAGAACATCCGGACCCGGCTCGGCCGGGCGAAGATGATCTGGCCCTGATGCAGCTCGAGCTGCTCGGCGTCCTCGCGGGAGACCTGGGCGAGCAGCCGCTGGCCGTCCTGGAGCACCAGGTCGACCCGGACCTCGAAGCCGAGGTGGACCAGCCGCTCGATCATCGCCTCCGAGGTGGTGCCGTTCGGCTCCAGCCGCAGCTCGACGTCGTGGGGGCGGATGAAGGAGTCGCCCAGCCGGGTGACCGGACCGACGAAGCCCATCACGAAGGCGTTGGACGGGTGCTCGTACAGGTCGCGCGGCCCGCCAACCTGCTCGACCCGCCCGTGGTTCATGACCACGATCCGGTCGGCCACCTCCATGGCCTCCTCCTGGTCGTGGGTGACGAACACGGTGGTCACGTGGACGTCGTCGTGCAGGCGGCGCAGCCACGCCCGCAGCTCCTTGCGGACGCGGGCGTCCAGCGCCCCGAACGGCTCGTCCAGCAGCAGCACGCTTGGCTCCACCGCCAGCGCCCTGGCCAGCGCCATCCGCTGGCGCTGCCCGCCGGAGAGCTGGGACGGGTAGCGGCCCGCCAGCCCGGGAAGCTGCACCAGCTCCAGCAGCTCGTCGACCCGGTGGCGGATCTCCGCCTTCGGCCGGCGCCGCACCTTGAGCCCGAAGGCGACGTTCTCGTGGACGGTCATGTGCTTGAAGGCGGCGTAGTGCTGGAACACGAAGCCGACCCCGCGGCGCTGCGGCGGCGTGGTGGTGGCGTCCTGCCCGTCGATCTCGACGGTGCCGGCGTCGGGCCGCTCCAGCCCGGCGATCACCCGCAGCAGGGTCGACTTGCCGCTGCCGCTGGGGCCGAGCAGGGCGGTGAGCGAGCCGCTCGGGATCTCGACCGACACGTCGTCCAGGGCGGTGAAGTCCCCGAAGCGCCTGGTCGCACTCTTGACGATGATCGACATCAGTGGCCTTCCTTGCGCTGGAGGGGTCCGGGGAACCCCGGGGGGGTGCCCCGGTGGCCCGGGAGCCTGGTCATGGCCAGCAGGACGAGCAGGGCGAGCGCGGCGAGGGTCAGCGAGGCGGCGTAGGCGCCGGTGAGGTCGAAGGCCTCGAAGCGGTTCTCGACGTAGAGGGTGAGGGTCTCGGTCTGGCCGGCGAGGCGGCCGGAGACGATGGTGACGGCGCCGAACTCCCCGAGCGCCCTGGCGGTGGTCAGGACCACCCCGTAGGCCACCCCCCAGCGGATCGACGGCAGGGTGACCATCACGAACGCCTTCAACGAGCCGGCCCCGAGGGTCCAGGCGGCCTCCTCCTGGTCGGTACCGACCTCGCGCAGCACCGGGGCGACCTCGCGGACCACGTACGGCAGGGAGACGAACACGGTCGCCAGCACCATGCCGGGCAGGGAGAAGATGACCTGGATGCCGCGCTCGGCCAGCCAGCTCCCCAGCCAGCCCGCCTGGCCGTAGACCAGGATCAGCGCCAGCCCGATCACCACCGGGGAGATCGCGAACGGCAGGTCGATGACCGCGTCCAGGAACCGCCTGCCCGGGAAGCGGTGGCGCACCAGCACCACCGCGCAGATCACCCCGAACAGGGTGTTGAGCGGCACCGCGATGGCGGCGATCAGCAGCGACAGCCAGAACGCGTGGACCGCGTCGGGGGCGCTGATGGCCTGCCACACCGCGCCGACGCCGTCGCCGAACGCCCGCCACACGACCGCCCCGACCGGCACCAGCAGCACCGCCGCCAGGTAGCCGAGCGCCAGCGTCCGCAGCAGGTACCTCCCCCAGGACCTATTCCGCATGGCGGGTCCTCCGGCGCTGGATCACGTTGAGCAGGGCGAGCACCAGCACCGAGATGACCAGCAGCACCACCGACACGGCGGCGGCGCTGCCGACGTCGTCGTTCTCGACCAGCGAGAAGACGTGGACCGAGGCGACCTCGGTGCGGTAGGGGATGTTGCCGGACAGGATCACCACCGAGCCGAACTCGCCGACCGCGCGGGCGAAGGCGAGCGCGGCGCCGGCCAGCAGCGCCGGGGCGATCGTGGGCAGCAGGATCCGGCGGAAGGTGGTGAACGAGCCGGCGCCCAGGCAGCGGGCCGCCTCCTCCATGTCCGGCTCGATGGTCATGAGCACCGGCTGGACGGAGCGGACCACGAACGGCAGGGTCACGAACGCCAGCGCCAGGCAGACGCCCGCCCTGGTGTAGGCGACGTTGACGCCGACCGGGCTGGACCCGCCGTAGAGGGCGAGCAGGGTGATGCCGGCCACGATCGTCGGCAGCGCGAACGGCAGGTCGATGAGCGCGTTGACCACCCGCTTGCCCGGGAACTCGTCGCGGACCAGCACCCAGGCGATGACCGTGCCGACCACCACGTTGATCGCCACCACCACCAGCGCCACCGCGAAGGTGAGGCGCAGGGCGGCGAGCGCCTGCGGGGTGGTCGCGGCCCGCCAGAAGGCGCCCCAGCCGTCCCGGCTGGAACGCCAGACGACCGCGGTCAGCGGGAGGACGACGATCAAGCTGAGGTACATGGTGACCGTCCCGCGCAGCAGCGCGGCGCCACCACGTACCTCCAGCCCGACCCGCCGTCGGGTGACGGCGCTAGCGCTGTATCTGACAGTGTTCGCCCTGTTCATCGCCTCACCTGAACCAATGAGGGCTGTTGGCCGTCTGGACGGCGCAGCTGACGATCGACGGCTTGCCGTTGCGGACATTGGGCGTGGGTTGTCCACAGAACGGGGAACGAGCCTTGACGGGCGGGCCACCTGAGTCGAACATAGGTTCGACATGCCTCAAACCGGCACCGATCCTCGCTTGGTGCTCCGCACCGCCACAATCCGACTGTGGGCCACCCGCCGGCAGGCCGCTCGCTGCTACGGGCTGCTGCGGTCGGCCGGGGATGTGTGGGCGTGGCTGCTCGACAGCAACCAACAGCGCGTACAACAGGGCGATCCGCCGGTTACCGGCTATCGGGCGCTCTGCCGCGAGCTCACCCGGACGGGATCGTTCGGGGAGCTGTCGGTGGTTGGGGCGCGGTCGGTGCTGCAACGCTACAGCGACGCTTGGTTCCAGGCCGCCAAGCGGCGCCGCAACGGTCAGCACGCTGGTTTCCCCAGGCGTAGACGCGCCCTGGTCCCGGTCCGCTTCTGTGACGCTAGGTTCCGAATCGAGGGGAGGCGAGTGCGGCTGCCGGTCGCCAAGGGTCAGCCCGAGCTGTGGGTGCGGCTGGCCCGCCCGCTGCCGTATCCGCCTGAGCAGGTCCGGGCGGTCACGCTGCTGGCCGATGGCGGTCGGTTGTGGCTGGCGGTCACCGCCGCCGTCCCCATCCAGCAGCATGACCTGGACCCGGGCCGGGTTGCCGGGGTGGACCTTGGCATCATCCACCCCTACGCGGTGGTGACCGAGGACACGGGGCTGCTGGTGTCGGGCCGGGCGCTCCGCGCCGAGAGCTACCTGCATCTTGCAGATCAGAAGGCCCGGCAAGCCAACGCGGTCCGGCGAGCGCCCAAGCCCGGGCAGCGCGGGTCGCGGCGTTGGCGGCGTCACCGGCTCCGCGTTCGCCGCATGGAGACGCGGCATCGCCGTCGCGTCCACCAAGCCCACCATCAGGCCGCCAAGCGGGTGATCGCCTTCGCTGTCAGCCAGCGGGTCGGGACCCTGGTGGTCGGCGATCCTAAGGGCATCACCGACCAGGACGTGGGCAGGGTGCAGAACCTCCGCTTGCGGCAGTGGCGCCGCACCCACCTGCTGCAAGCCCTGCGGGACAAGGCCGAGCGGGCAGGCATAATGGTGCGGCTGGTGGACGAGCGTGGCACCTCCTCCACCTGCCCCGCCTGCCGTCAGGGCGTTCCCAAGCCCAAGGGCCGCCGGTTCAGCTGTCCGTACTGCACGTTTCATGGGCACCGGGATCTGGTCGGTGCCCGCAACATCGCCGCCAAGGTCGGCGGCGGACCCACGAGCACGGCGCTGCCTGTGCTCGTCGAGCACCGTCGGGCCGGCATTGTGCCGGCACGGCGTGACCGACGCCGCCACCTCCACGATGACCGGCGGCGGCGGCGGCGGTCCTGCCTGGCCTCGGGCCACCCACCCGACGATCCTGCGTCCCGTGGGAGTCGCTCGCCACGCGTCCCCGACCTGGCGCCTGGCGAGGATCGAGCTGCGCCGCCCAACAGGGCACACGTTGCTTGAAGGGGCATTAGCTGCCAACCGACACGCCTACCTTGCGCTCGATGTCGGCGACGATCCCGGCTTCCTTGTCGAAGAACTTCTTGTTCACCTCGGACCAGCCGCCCAGGTCGTCGATGGTGAACAGCCCCGACGGCTTGGGGAAGTTGGCGGTCGCGGCGACCTGCTCGTTGACCGGCCGGTAGCCCTTGCCGGCGAAGATCCGCTGGGCGTCGGCCGACAGCAGGTAGTCGACGAACGCCTTGGCGGCGGTGGCATTCCTGGACTTGTTGACGACCGCGATCGGGTTCTCGATCAGGATGGTGTCGTCGGGCACGACGTAGTCGACCGCCTGCTCCTTCTGCTGGGCGGTGATCGCCTCGTTCTCGTAGGCGAGCATCACGTCGCCCTTGCCGCCGATGAACGTCTGCAGCGCCTCGCGGGCCGACTTGTCCTGCACCGGCACGTTGCGGAACAGCTGCTCCAGCCAGGCGACGGCCTGCTCGTGGGTCCTGCCCGCCTTGAGCTGGGCGCCGTAGGCGGCCATGACGTTCCACTTCGCCCCGCCGGAGGTGAACGGGTTCGGCTCGATGACCTCGATGCCCGGCTTCACCAGGTCGTCCCAGGTGCGGATGTTCTTGGGGTTGCCCTTGCGGACCACCAGGACCACCACCGAGTCGGTGACCATGCCCTTGTGGTCGCCGGCGTTCCAGCCCTTGTCGACCAGCCCGGCGTCGACCAGCTTGGTCATGTCGGGCTCCAGTGACAGGGCCACCACGTCGCCGGCCAGCCCGTTCTGGATGGCCCGGCTCTGGTCGCCGGAGGAGCCATAGGACTGGCTGAAGCTGATCCCCTTGCCGGCGTCGGTCTTCTGGAACGCCGGGATGAGCTGCTCGTAGGCTTCCCGCGGGGTCGAGTACGCGACCAGCGTGAGCTTGTCGCCGCCGCCCGAGCCGCCGGACCCGCCGCAGCCGGCCGCCAGCAGCGCCACGGCCGCCAGCAGCGCGGCCCCGAACCGTGCACGAACCTTCATCGCCCCCTCCATTTCCACTTTCTCTACTTAGTTGCTAGAGAATCACACGATGCCCAACGGAGCAGGCTCCGTCAAGCGCCGGAACTCGACTACGGCGACCGCATGACCCGTGAACCGCCCACACGGCCCGCGGTTTCGGCGAGAATGCAGGCATGCACGTCTCAGCCAAGGCGGACTACGCGGTGCGGGCGGCGGCCGAGCTGGCCGCGGCCGGCGACGGGCCGGTCAAGGGCGACCGGATCGCCGAGGCGCAGGGCATCCCGCTGAAGTTCCTCGAGAACATCCTCTCCGAGCTGCGCCACGCCGGCATCGTGCAGAGCCAGCGGGGCGCGGAGGGCGGCTACTGGCTGGCCCGCCCGCCAGACCAGGTCACCCTGGCCGACGTCATCCGGGTGGTGGACGGGCCGCTCGCCAACGTCCGCGGCGCCCGGCCCGAGACGGTGCAGTACGGCGGCAGCGCCAGCCACCTGCTGGACGTCTGGATCGCGGTGCGGGTGAGCCTGCGCAGCGTGCTGGAGCGGGTCACCCTTGCCGACCTGATCGCCGGCACCCTGCCGGCCGAGGTCCGCGACCTCACCGAGGTGCCCGACGCCTGGGTGTCGCGCTCCGCCGCCGGTGCCGCACCGCCGCCGCAGCGGGCGGGGCGGCCTGTGCGACCGCTCGACGCGGGCTGAGACGGCCGCTACCGAGACCCTGTGCGCGCTGCGCTGTCCAGCCTCGGCTGGAGTGCTCGATGACACCGCCTTGGAGTGTTGTGCAACACAAATCCCTTTCCCGCCGCCTGTTCGACCGTTACGATCCGTCCGTATCGTCTAGCGCTCCCCGCGGCCGAGCTCGTGGGAGCCGCTCCGGGGGTGGCGAGGAGGGAATCATGGCTGCATCCCCTCCGTCCGCGCCGGGTCGGATCTTCATCAGCTACCGGCGCGAGGAGACCGCCTACCCGGCGGGCTGGCTGTTCGCCCAGCTCGCCGACCACTACGGTGGCGGGCAGGTCTTCAAGGACGTCGACTCCATCCAGTTGGGCGACGACTTCGTCGAGGTGATCACCAGGGCGGTCGGGTCCTGCGACGTGCTGCTGGCGCTGATCGGTGATGAGTGGCTGACGATCACCGACGCGCACGGCCGCCGCCGCCTCGACAACCGCGACGACTTCGTGCGGCTGGAGATCCAGGCCGCCTTGACGCGCAATATCCGCGTGATCCCGATCCTGGTGGATGGGGCCAGGATGCCGCGTGCCGATGAGTTGCCCGACAGCCTGGCCGGGCTGGTGCGCCGCCAGGCGTTGGAGCTGAGCCCGGCCCGCTTCGACTTCGACACCGGCCGGCTGCTGAAGGTGCTGGATCGGACCCTTGCCGAGGTGCGGGCGGCACAGCCCGAGCCGAGTCCGACGCCTGTCGTCCCGCGGGCCGCTCCCGCCACGCCTTCGGGCTCGAGCGAACCGCCGGGCGGGCAGCGCCGACGCCGCTCGACACGGGCGCGGGTGCTGGCAGGGGCCGGGATCGCGGTCGTGATGATCCTGCTGATCGTCGCCGTCGTCGCCAACTCCGGCACGAACTCGCCGACCGGCGCGGCCTCGCCCTCCCCATCGGCTGGGGCGGCCACGACGTCCCCATCGGCTGGGGCGGCCACGACGTCCCCGCCGGCGAGCGAGGCCATCTTCCGGGACAAGTTCTCCAGCCGAGCGGCTGGATGGGAAGGTGACGGCGCCGTGGCCAGAGACGCCGGCTACACCGGTGGCGCCTACCGCATCTCCGCTCCGCCATCTGCCGCTGGCGGGGCGGGAAGTGTCCCCACGAAGGCCAGCCGCGTCTACCCGTCCGCCCCGCCAAGGATCCGCATCGCGGTCGAGGGGCGCAGGCTTCCAGGGTCAGATCAGAGCATGAAATACGGCATTCTCTGTCGCATCAACGGTGACAAGGCCTACGTCCTCACGATCTCTGACAGCTATGCCGCCATCGAGAAGTGGGGCCCGTACAAGCTGCTGAAGGAAGCCAACCCTCAGGTGGATCCGAGTTCCACCAACGAGCTGCAGGCGGTGTGCACGGGCGGCAGAGGACGGCAGCCCGTCCACCTCGAGCTCTGGGTCAACGGCGAGAAGGTCGTCGAGACGACCGACAGGGACGCTCCGCTCCCGACCGGCTTCGTCGGCCTGGTCGTGGCGACCTACCAGACCACGCGTGCGAGCCTCGCGGAGTTCGACAACTTCGTCGTGCAGGAGGCCTGACCCTACTGGAACGCGTTGAGGCCGGTGAGGGCCTGGCCGAGGATCAGGCTGTGGACCTCGCTGGTGCCCTCGTAGGTCAGCACCGACTCGAGGTTGTTGGCGTGGCGGATCACCGGGTACTCGAGGGTCACGCCGTTGGCGCCGAGGATCGTGCGGGCGGCGCGGGCGATCTGCAGGGCCTCCCTGACGTTGTTGAGCTTGCCGAGGCTGACCTGCTCGGGCGTGAGCCGGCCGTCGTCCTTCATCCGGCCCAGATGCAGCGCCAGCAGCGTCCCCTTGGACAGCTCGACCAGCATGTCGGCCAGCTTCTGCTGGGTGAGCTGGAAGCCTCCGATCAGGCGGTCGAACTGGACCCTGGTGGTGGCGTAGGCCAGGGCGCTGGCGAAGCAGGCCCTGGCCGCCCCCATCGCCCCCCAGACGATGCCGTAGCGGGCCTCGTTCAGGCACGACAGCGGCCCGCGCATGCCGTGGACCTCCGGCAGCACGGCGTCGCCGGGCAGGCGGCAGTCGTCCAGGATCAGCTCGGAGGTGACCGAGGCCCGCAGGGAGAGCTTGCGGTCGATGTCGCGGGTGGAGAAGCCGGGGGTGTCGGTGGGGACCAGGAAGCCGAGCACCCCCTCGTCGGCGCGGGCCCAGACCACGGCGAGGTCGGCGATGCCGCCGTTGGTGATCCACATCTTGGTGCCGTTGAGCACCCAGTCGCCGCCGTCGCGGCGGGCGCTGGTGCGCATCCCGGCGGGGTTGGAGCCGAAGTCGGGCTCGGTCAGGCCGAAGCAGCCGATCACCTCGCCGGCCGCCATCCGCGGCAGCCACCGCCGCTTCTGCTCCTCCGAGCCGTACCGCCAGATCGGGAACATGGCCAGCGACCCCTGGACCGACGCGAAGCTGCGCATGCCGCTGTCGCCGGCCTCCAGCTCCAGGGCCGCCAGGCCGTAGCTGACCGCGTTGGTGCCGGCGCAGCCGTAGCCGTGCAGGTGCATGCCGAGCAGGCCGAGGCCGCCGAGCTCCTTGGCCAGCTCGCGGGGGAATTCCCCGCGCTCGAACCAGCCGGCGATCTCCGGCAGGACCTTGTCGGTGACGAAGCCGCGGGTGGTGTCGCGGATCAGCCGCTCCTCCTCGGACAGCAGCCGGTCCAGGTCCAGGAAGTCCAGCTCGGTGGTCATGGCTGCTCCTTGGGGTGGTGCTGGTCGGGGATCACCGCGATCCCCGGTCTTGGGAAACGCGGAGGCCGCCCACCTGGGCGGCTTTCGGATATCCGCCTGTTGACCTGCGGAAACCCTACGCTCTATGACGCCATGCTACGCCGTGATACGCCCTGGAATGTGGGGCAGAAGTGGGGCGAGCGTGGGGCAGGCCCGGCTATCCGCCCTCGCCCTGGTCGCGGCGTGCCAACCACTCCAGTACATCGCCCCAGCGGTAGCGGGCGTGCCCGCCCGCCCAGAGGACCGGCGGCCCAACACCTTCGTTGCGCCATCGGCGGACTGTCCGCTCGTTCACCTTGAGCGCGTCCGCCAGCTCGGCGGTCGTCAACAGGTCGTCAGGCTCGGGCATCGTGGCCTGAGTTTGCCGGCCATCGCCGCTGATAGCCACGCACGTTCGCGACGTTTCGCCTGCTCAGTGGCGCAATGCGACGCGGTAGCCGTCAATGGCCTAGAATCGCCTCTTCAGACGGAAGTGGCCCCGCAGGTGATTGCGCACCCCGGGGCCCGGACCACGGAGGCGTGCTCCATGGCCAGCTTCAATCCAACCACGCCGCCCAGGGCGTGGCCCAGCTCGGAGGCGACCATGCACCTGCTGGTCGGCCCGGCCACCATGCCGGCCGTCTCGGCCAGCGCCAGCATCATCCGCGGCTCCGAGTCGGTCTTCGCCCGGGTCGAGGTCGACGACATGCCGAAGGACCGCGCCCGCCACGCCGTCAGGGTGGCCGTCATCGGCCTCCGGGTCGCCGTGCTGGCGCTGCTCGACGAGCTGCGCGCCGCAGTCGACGCCGCCCGGCCCGAGGGGGTGGCCGAGTGAGCGACCTCGACCCGGCCGTCCGCGACCTCGACCCGGCCGTCCGCGAGCTGCTGGCCGCGGTGGTGCAGCTCGACGAGCGGACCCGCTACGACAGCGAGGTCGCCCGCTCCAGTGCCCTGGCGCTCGCCGGTGACGTCCTGCAGGCGGTCCTGCACCGGGAGGTGCAGTCGAGCATCGGGGCGGCTGTGCTGGCCGCCTGGCGGCCAGTACCTCCCAGCGGGGTCCTCGTGACTCGGCCCCACGACTGGCCTCGGCGCTCGTGAGCGCGGCCCTGGTCGGCACGATCCTCGCGGCCGTGGTGCTGCTGAGCGTCGCCCTGCTGAGCTACTGGCTCGACGTGCAGAACGCGCGTGGCTGGCGCGAGGTGCGGGAGCTGGAGCGTACCCGCCGGCCGCCGGACTGACCTCGACCAGCAGGACTCCGGCTGGTCGCCGAAGGCCGCCTACTAGCCGGGGCCTCGAACGGCAAGCGTGAGCCTGCGATGATCCGCGCCCTGACCGGGGCGCCAGAGGAAGGAGAAACGCATGCACAAGACGATCATCGGGGCGGCCCTCGGGGCCATCCTGCTCGCCGGCTGCGGTGGCCAGGAGGCGCCCGAGTCCGAGGCGCCCAAGCCAACCACCGCGCCCACCAGGGCCAAGGCGCCAGCTCCCACGGTGGCCAGCCGCTGCCTGGACGTACCCGCCGCCCTGCTCAACAGCATCGAGGACGGCCTGACCACCAACGGCCCCGGCAGCCTGCGGCACGGCCAAGCGGTCAAGTCCACGGTGACGTTTGAGAGCCCGGGACGGCCACCGCAAGCGGTGTACATGGTCGCCGCCGACATCCAAGCCGCCGGCATGGAAGGACCCGACGAGATCGGCGTGTGGGCGGTCGCCCGCAGCCTCACCGACCCGGGCTTGGTCTTCCGCGCCGACGGCCTCGCCAAAGAGTTCTCGGACTGGTCGGCGGACAATACGCGGGTGGAGTTCAACACTACCGACGATGGCGTCAACCAGGCCCGCGAGTGCGTCCGCGAGCGCTGGTGACGACCTGGCCCCCTGACCACCGCGGCCCCCGGGTGTCGGGGTCGCTTTACGTCGGCGCTGACGGCGCCTGAGCCGGGGAGGCTACCGCTCCGTGCGCTCAGGACGGGGAGAGGGCTCCCTGTGCTCCGGACGGCCAGGATCGGGCCGGGACGGTTGCGGGTCCGGCCGAGGTTGCTGCGGCGTCTGCGGCCTCGGTGCGCTCGGCGGATTTTCGCTTTGCCTTCGTTCCGTCACTTCGCCCTCCACAGGATGACGAGCCAGGCGAGCACTTCCACAACGAGCAGGGCGCTCGCCGCGGTGAACTGACGGTACAGCCAGTCTAGGCGCTTCTCGTTGCGGTCCAGATGGTTCTCCAAGTGCAGGGCGAGGTCCCGATGCGTTGCGGCGAGGTCGGCTGGCGGCTCTCCCTCGATGTAGTCGCCGATGATCCGCCGGGCGCTGAGCGCAAACACCCACTTGTACGACGGCAGCAGTATGAGAACGGCAAGGACCACGACCCCGACGAATGCGGCGACGGCCACCCAGCTCAGCCAACCCCTCGGCGCCTTGTCTTGGAGCGCGAGCCCGCCGAGGAACGAGGTCGCAAGCGACGCCACGGCAAGCAGCGTCCCGGCTCGGCCCCGGAGCGCTTCGACGGCGCCGGCCTGCTGCACGACCGCCCGCTTCGCCTCCTCGAAGGCAAGCTGATAGCCGCTGCCAAGGTCATTGGCCATGGCCGCGTAGCCTACCCCGGACCACGACAGCCCTGAGCATGGCGGCGTTCATGGTCGTCAGAACCATGATGGTGGGCGGCAAGATGCCACCCGACTTCGGGCCGTCCCGCCGGCTCGCGGTACGCTCACCTGGGCGGCGTTCGACTGCTTCCGCTGCCCGCCCGGGGCGGCCTCCGGATGTGCGGAGGCCACCCGCGGCCTGGCCGAGACACGGCGGGTCTGTCGAGGGACGGACCCGCCGGGCCGGCCCGCTTGGGTGAAGTGGACGCCGTTTGAGGACTAGCTACTCGGATGGCGCTCGGGCACCCACCAGACGAGGCTAAACTGTTGGCAACACTTGTGAGCGCAACGATGTAGCGACGGGTCCTCACCAGCACGGCGGCGACGACGACGAGCAGATCCCGCCGGCTGAGGAGGACCATCGTGGCCACCAGGAAGACCCCCGCCGGGAGCGGGGCCGAGATCACCCCCGAGCAGGTCGACGCCGCCGAGCGCGCCCGGATTCTGAAGATGGCGCTGGCGGCCCAGCAGGCGGCCCCGCCGCCGATGACGCCCGAGGCGCAGGCGTTCGTGGCGCTGTTCGACAAGTTCGAGCGGCGGCCGACCGCCGAGCAGCGCGCCGCCTCCGAGCACCAGGCCCGGCTGGACGCCATCGCCGCCCGCAACGCCAAGCACGCCGCAGAGCGCGAGGCGTATCGCCAGACGCTCCGCAAGAGCGGCTACCAGGGGTGGACGGGAGGCGACCAGTGAGCAACGCCATCGACCTGGGCGCCGTCCAGCTCGCGGAGGATCGGCCGACCTGGCTGCACGCCTTTCCGCTGGGCCGCTACGTCCACCCGGCACACGGCGAGCTGACGTTCACCCGGGAACGGCTGGAGCGCATTGCTGACGGCGTCAACCGAGGCGTCCGAGGCATCTCGCCAGCCCTCGACTTCGATCACCGCGAGGACCGCGCCAAGGGCGGCAAGGCCGCCGGCTGGATCGAGGCCGCGGAGGTCCGGGCCGATGGCCTTTGGATCGCCGTCCGGCTCACCGCTGAAGCGCTGGCCGAGGTCCGCGCCGGGGCCTGGCGCTACCTGTCGCCGGAGTTTGGGGACTGGACCGACCCCAGGACCGGGACCCGCCACCGCGATGTCCTGGTCGGCGCCGCGCTCACCAACCGACCCTTCCTGCGCGACCTTGCGCCCGTGGCTGCCTGCGAGCCAACGACCTGGGCTGAGGCGCTGACGCGGTCGGCGGGGATTACCCTGCACGACGTGGTGGCGCCCAGCGCCGACCCGCAGAGCCAACGTGCTAACGGCGCCACCGACGACCCGCAGGCGCAGTTTGTCGCCCTGGCCGAGCGGCTCGGGAGCTACAAGCTGGCCGCCCGGGACCACCCGGACCTCTGGGCGGCGGCCGTGCTGGCGGCCGACCTCAACGGGCCGGGGGTGGTGCGGCCGTGAGTTTCAAGGACACCGTTGCCAAGGCCAACCGCGAGAACCGCGGCCTGGCCGGCCCGTTCCTGAACGCGGGAGCCCCGACCAGCGGCGCCTCCGGCTCCTTCGTCAAGGACGCCGTCGTCGGGTCCCTGCTGGTCGACACCGTCAACGGCAAGCTGCATATCGCCACGGTGGCCACCGGGGCCACGGTCACCTGGGTCGTGGTGGGTCGCAGACATGACCGGCGACCTTGAGCGCGACGCGCTCAAGCAGGTTGGCCTACGGGTCCTGCGCGAGCTGGCCGAGGGGGCCGTCAGCGACGAGATTCGGCTGAACGCCGCCAGCAATCTCGTCGAGTGGTCGACCAGGGTCGAGTGGGCAGAGTGGGCCGCCGACCAGCAGGCCACCGCGGGCGCCAACGGCAGGCCAAGGCGAGGGTGGTCACCGTGACCGACGGCGAGGTCATGCCGCTGGCCGACTGGGACGACGACCCCGACCTGAAGGAGCTGCTGGCGAGGCCCGTCGAGGTCCCGCCGGAGCCGCCATCCACACCCGCGGAGCGGGCGCTGGTGGAGGTGCAGATGCCGGAGCTGTCGCCGGAGGCGACGGTGCTCGACGAGCTGGACCGGGCCGCGGTCGGCGCCGTCCGGGTGCTGCGGCAGGCGATGACCCATGGGGAAACGACCGCGATCCGGGTGAGCGCCGCGAGGGCGGTTCTCCAGGCCGCGATGGCCCGCTGGCAGCACCGCATCGTCGGCGACCCGCTCGGCGACTTCGTGCGGTCGGTGATGGTGCCCGACGGTGAGCGCCAGTAAGCGGCCTCGCGCCGCCACCACGCGGGGGGCTGCTGGTGGCCGCCGGTAGCCGGATCGGCCGGCCCCCGGGGGCGACCAGCCGGGCCTACGACCATTGCGAGCGGGTCTACGCGGCCATGCGGGCGCGCAGCGTGCCGGCCGTGGAGATCGGCGACCCCTCGGTCCCGCCCGAGGCATCGGCCATCTTCGTCGGCAACCTCATCCCGCTCATGCGCTCCTTGGGCTTCACCTCGACGCAGCAGTACCACCAGACGAAGCACGAGCTGGTGGAAATGGCCTGCGTCCAGCAGATCAGGCGGGGGGCCAGGTACAAGCTGGGCGCGTGGGCGCTCATCCGGCCGCCCTCCGTCGACCTCTGGGACGCCGCCATCGCCCGGCCGTTCTCCCGGAAGCGCGAGGCCCAGCTCAAGGAGAACCACCATCGGGCGCTCAAGGCGTTCCTACGCAACGTCGCCCGCGAGCACCCCCAGCTCGTTGGCCTTGCCGGGCTGGAGCTAGTGCTGCGTTCCTCAATGTGGGTATAGGTGGTGTGCCCGTTTAGACGGCTGTGCCATGGTGCGCGCCGAGGAGGGAGCCGCCGTGCCCGTCCTGCTGTTCGCCCGACCACCGGTCGACCCCGCCGAAGAGCACACCATCCGCAAGCTGGCCGGCGCCCGGCACGCACCCGGCGACTGGATCCAGCGCGCCCGGATGATCACCCACAGCTGGGACGGCCTGCGCACCACCCAGATCGCCACACGGCTGGGCTGCCACCCGCAGACGGTGCGGGAGCGGCTGCACCGCTTCAACGCCGAGGGCGTCGACGGGCTCGGCGACCGGCCTGGACCCGGCCGACCTCGGCGCCTCACCGAGACCGACCGTGGCCGGATCATCGCCCTGGCCCGCTCCCAGCCGCCCGGCCGCCTGCACCAGGGGGGCGAGGGGCTGCTGCCACCGGCCCAGCCGGTGGCGCCGGCGCACTGGACCCTGGACGCCCTGGCCCAGGCCGCCCGGGCCGAGGGCATCCGGGTGGGTCGCAGCCAGGTCCGCCGCATCCTCATCAGCGAGCGGGTGCGCTGGCGACCGACCCGCTCATGGACCACCAGCACCGACCCAGAGTTCGCCCCAAAGAGCGCAGGTCATCGCCTGCTACACCACCCCGCCGCCGGATGTGACCGTGGTCTGCGCCGACGAGCTGGGCCCGGTGATCCCGCGCAGCTTCCCACCCCCACCCGGCTGGACCGCTGACGGCCACCGGGTCAAGGCGCTGTTGGACTACGGCCGCGGGCCGGAGAAGACCTGGGTGTACGGCGCGCTCCGCGTGGCTGACGGGCAGGAGGTGACGATGACCGCCCCCTCGCGCAACTCGATCGGCTACCAGCGGCTCCTGGCCGCCGTCGAGACCGCCAACCCGGCGGGGACCATCATGGTGATCACCGACAACCTGTCCAGCCACAGCAGCGTCTCGACCCGGACCTGGCTGGCCGACCACCCCCGCATCCAGCACACCTTCATCCCCAAAGGCGCCTGCTGGCTGAACCTCCAGGAGGGCTGGTGGCGGCTGTTTCGCCGCGAGGCCTTTGCCGGGCAGTCGTTTGCCACCCCCGAGGAGATCACGCTGGCCACCAGGGTGGCGACCTGCCAGCTGAATGCCCGCGCTCGCCCCTGGATCTGGGGCCGCCCACCACCGTCCCCACGCCACCAACGACGGGTCTTCATGTATCGCCTTTAAGGAACATAGCACTAGGCGTCCGTGTCCTGCGCCTGGCCGACCTGCTGACGTGGTTGCTGGGCCACGACGAGGCGTGGCTCCGCCGCGAGTTTCCCGACGGGTCGGTCTGCCTGGGCTACGCCGTGCCCGGGGCCGTCCACACCTGCCTGGTGCCGGACTTGGACCCGGCAGCACCGTCCAGCTCGGCCGGGGCCTGGAAACGCCGCCAGGATCACCTGGCGAAACTGGCCGCCGAGGGGTAGGCCGGCGTGCTGCTGCTGTCCCGCGAGGTTCCCGGTGCTGGTGGTCGAGGGCGACCAGCCGGAGCTTCCGTTTACCGCCCGCCACCCGGACGGCTCGCCGGTCGACCTCACCGACGTGGCCGCCGTCCAGTGGGTCAGCAAGGCCAGCCCGGAGGCGCCCGACGCCGGCGGCGTGACCATCCCGGCCACGGTGGTGAACGCGCCCGCCGGGGAGGTGACCGTCCAGCTCACCGCGCCCGTCACGGCCACGCCCGGCACGTTCTTCTGCAAGCTGGTGGTGCTGCGCCCGGGCCAGACTGGCGTGCGGCCGTTCACCTGCCAGTTTGGGCCGCTGCTGGTGGTCGATGCCTAGTGCGCGATACCCTGTGCGCTCAGCCGTACAGCGTGAGAGCGCCGTAATCACAGAGCGAGCCCTACACCGTCCAGCTCGTCGCGACCTGCCTCGAACCGAACCGGGAGGCAGGTCGCTTGATGTAGGAGAACGGGCGGCGTCGGTGGTTGAGGGGATGCGCCGCTGCTAGAGTCCGTCGCCGGGCGCAACCATCGCGACGGAGAGCGGAATGGCCATCGTGAGTGTCTTCATCGCCATAATGAGTTTCTTGATCGCCTGCCTGGCGCTCGTATTCACCATCGGGTCGTTCTGGTGGCTGAACGCGCGCCAAGGGCGGCTCAAGTCCTTCGAGCCGCATTCCTTCGCGGCCGCTGTGACGCCGACGCTATCACGGCTGCGCTTTCCTTTGGTACTCTACAACACGGGTGCGAAACCGATCGTTGTCCAGAATATGCGGCTCTGGTTCCCGGAAAAAGGCCCGACATTCCTACCTTGGACCACGACGCGATCTCAGCTCATGCCAGCGAGTGACGACGAACATAAGCTCCAAGCCGCATTCTCGATTCTGGGCCGAACCGCGCAGCAGATGTTCATCGAGTTTGGAGTGCCGTTCCCGTTCCCTGGCGGTGTACCTGCTCTCGACTATCAGGCACAGATCGACGTGAAGCTTGGCCACCACAAAGAATGGGAACACCTGATTACGTTCACCCTTCGGGCGACACGTATCACGGACCCGGAGCGGTACATCGCCTACAGCAATTCACCCAGCGAGGCAATCGCTGCCGACCCGACGCCACCGGACGGCGCCTAGAACCCAACCCCGCGGAGGCGGCCGTCCAACCACTCCAGGCCAACCGCGTCCAGCTTGGCGGCGTTCCGGTCCTCCAGCCGCCCGAACGGACGGGCCGGAACGTGGCCGTCCCGGGTGCCCTCGTCGTGGTGCCTGATGTACTCGCCCGCGCCCGACCAGCCGCGGCCCGGGTAGACGGCCTCCGTCCGTGAGATGGCCCAGCGGTCCCGGCTGGTGGCCGCGTCCCGGCCTGCGCCCGAAGCGACCAGCGGCGGCCCAGGTGGCAATCCGGCGCGGGTGCGCCGCTCGACGGTGGAGTCCGCCAGCTCCTCCCACGGGTCCGAGCCGCCCGAGGTCTGGAATTGGTGCGAAATGCCCGGCCGGGCGATTTCGTCAACAACCCGCTCCAGTAATTCGCGCTGACCGCCACGGATACCCACGCCAAGGCGGCCGAGGTCACGTACCACGCCGGTCGCCACCAGCGGGGCCGAGAAGATGATCGGCATGCTGTTCTCCTTGTAAATTAGGCCGGTTGTCCGTTTGGGATATGCCGCCGCCATATGGGACCCGCTTGTCGCCACACAGAAAACATGGTTAGACGCGAAAATGTCTTTCCGCTCGTCGAGGCAATTTCAATTCGCGTCGCGCGCAATTCGTCGTCAGCTAGACCAGTCTACCGCGCCCACCAGGCGCCTACTTGGCCCCCGACTGAGCGGCCGAGCGGCCCATGACCGGGGAGCTGGGTGCTCCCATGTCATCCAAGATAAGCCGATGACCAGCACGAACGCGAGCGATCTTGGGCTGCCCCACAATTGCCCCACACCCCGAGGGCGATCCGCCGGGGTGCACCACCCTTCGGACTCCTACGCCCCACGTAGTAGCGAGCGGGGTCCCGCAAGGACCCGCCCAGGTGCTGGAGTGGGCAAGGTGCTGCGGGGCCGTTGCTGGCCCCTGACGGCCCCAGGACGACCGTATGGCTCGGCGGCGTAGACCGGGGGGCCTTGGGCCGAAGTTCGGGAGCTGGCGGCCGTCTGACCCCGTTCGCCGGTCCCTCGCGCGTGGCCGGCTCGAATTGGCTGTTTTTACAATAAGCAGGCGAGCTATTGTGTTGTATTAAATGGGGTGCGGCTCTCCTGAGGGTGTCTACCGGGTTGGGGTGACACCGCCGAGGTAGCGGGTGTTGTGGACGCGGTGTCGTTCCTGGTCGAGGTGGAACCGCCAGTAGGCGTCGAAGTCGCCGTTGGTGGTCAGGGCGCGGAGCTTGAGGATGGCTTCGGCGCCGGCAAGGCCCCAGCGGGCACCGGTGAGGTCCATGCGGTCTTTGACCAGGTGGCGACAGGCGCCTTCGATGACGCCGGTGGCGATGGGCCAGCCCTTGGCGAGGGCGGTGGGGTAGTCCAGGTAGGGCTTCTTGGCCAGCAGGTAGGCGGCGGCGGTGTCGGCGTGGCGGCGCTGGCCGGGACCCAGCCGGTGGTAGGTCGCCTTGCGGCGGATCGCGGCGGCCACGATGTGGGCGCGGCCGGTGAGGACCTGGTGGGCCTGGG
>WNGB01005692.1_pt1 | contig 19332 bp, 16 predicted proteins | sample 5400681 | NCBI WGS metagenome assembly WNGB01 (sample SAMN13153367, study PRJNA577476) | soil metagenome | isolation source: 115 cm soil or saprolite under grassland replicate 2 | place: USA:California | collected 2016-06-15
TCGAAGGTTGGCTCGACCGCTTCGACGACGAGACCCTCGACCGCTATCCGGGCGTGGCGATCCACGGCTGCCGCATTCACGCGCTGCGCGGCCGCCCGGACGAGGCAACACGTTGGCTGGACGCGGCCGAGAGAGGCACGGCGGGGCGGCGGAGCGGCGTCGCCGCGGTGCGCCCATGGATCTCGGTCATGCGAGCGGCGATGTGCGCGGACGGTCCGAAGCAGATGCGGGCCGACGCACAATCCGCTCTGGCGAAGCTGCCCCCGGACGAGGCGTGGCTGCCGGCGGCGCTGCTCGTTCACGGCGCTGCGGCTCTGCTCCTGGGCGAGAACGAGCTGGCCGATGCGATTCTCGTCGAGGCGGCGGAGGCTTCCGAGCGGCTCGGCTCCACGGAAACCCGTGTGGTCGCGACCAGCGAGCGCTCGTTGCTCGCGGCGGCGCGCGAGGATCGCCAGGAGGCGGATCTCCTTGCTCTGGAGGCGCGTCGCCTGGTCGACGAGGGGGAGCTTTCCGGCTATGCCACCAGCGCGCTGGCGCTCGTGGCATCGGCTCGGGCCCTGTTGCGCCACGGTCAGTGGGATCAGGCGCGCCGGCAGCTCACGAGCGCCGAACGGCTCGCGTCCGCGCTGACCCACGCGCTCCCTTGGCTGGCGGTGCAGGTACGGCTCGAGCTGGGCCAGGCCTACGTCACTCTCCGGAATCGCGAGGACGCGCTCCGGCTGTTGCGGGAGGCGGGCGAGATCCTGGCGCTCAGGCCGCTCCTCGGGGTGCTGGCCGACCGGTTCGCTGCGCTCGAGCAGGAGATCAGCACGATGCCGGAACCCCAGGATGGGGCGAACTCCAGTCTGACGGCCGCGGAGCTCCGGCTCCTGCCCCTGATGTCGACGCACCTCTCCTTCCGGGAGATCGGCGAGCAGCTCTACGTCTCGCGGAACACGATCAAGACGCAGGCAATCTCCGTCTACCGGAAGCTCGGCGTCTCGAGCCGCAGCGGGGCGATCACGCGGGCCGGAGAGCTTGGCCTGATCGAGGCCGCGGCGATCGACCTCCCTCTGCGAGGCGACCTGCGCCAGGCCGCCTCCTAGCCGACGTCACGCGCTTAGGTCTTCGTACTCCTTGGCGTGCCTGCGGTCGTAGATCCAGCCGAAGGCGATCAGGATCAAGAAGAAGAAGACCAGCGACCCGAGCGCGCCCCAGGCATACCACGCCATCCCGATCACCAGGAACAGCACGAGGCCCCCGACGCCGATCAGGACGACCAAACCGAACAACTTCAGCCAGAACTTTCCTCCGAGCCCGTCCACTCCGCTCCTTTCGTCGCCCTTCCCAGTTTTCATGTTCGCGGTCCCCGGCGGCGGGGCATCGTCCCAACGGGATGATGCGACCGGTTTCTGCTAGGCCGGGACGGTCGGCGCGTCGGGCGGAAGCTCGAGAGCCGCCTCCTCCGCGTCGGCCTGCCGGGCCGCGGCCACCCGTGCGCGGCCGAGCTCGCGACTGATGTGGACGCCCGCCGACGCGAGCGGGGCGGCGAGCACAAGCCCGAGCATTCCGAAGATGCAGCCCGCCCCGATCGTCAGCACGAGCACGACGAGCGGGTTCAGGTCGAGCGCGGAGCCCATCGCGAACGGCTGGACGAGGTTCTGCAGCAATCCGTTCGCGAGGATCACGACGACGAGCATGACCAGGGCGACCGTGGTGCCCTTGGCTCCGAGTGCGATCAGGACCGCGAAGGCGCCTGCCACGAAGGCGCCGATGAAGGGGACGTAGGCGGTCACGAACGTGACGACGCCGATCGTGCCGGCGAGCGGCACGCCGAGCGCGAGCGCGGCGAGCCCCACCACTATCCCGTTGAACGCCGCCACGAGGGTGACACCGCGGAAGTAGCCGCGGAGTGATCTGATGACGGCACCCGTGGTCGTCTGGGCGACCGGGAGCGGTAGCCCGAGATGACGGTCGACCCAACGCCGCATCGAGGGCCCGTCCTTCAGGAGGAAGAAGAGGCTGAGCACCGCGAACGAAAGGGCGAACGCAAGTGACGTGATGCCCCGAATGCCGTCGATCACGCCTTTCACGAGCGACGAGAGGATGTTCGGCGCGTCCTGCTCGAGGCTCGATTTCGCACTTGAGGTGCCGGACTTGTCGACACCCGCGTCGTTCAACCAGCCTTCGACCCTGTTCGTAGCCTCCGTCGCGTGCGTCGAGATTGACGAGCGCTGCGAGGTGATGCCGCCGATCACGATCACCACCACGAAGACGGCGAGGGCGGCCAGAAGGAGGAGCACGATCCCGGCGGCTGCGGGGCGCGGCATGTGGCGTGAGAGCGCCTCGACCACGGGCATCGAGACGGTCGCGACGATCATCGCGACCACCACCGGCCCGACAATCGTGGCCGTCGTTCCCAGCACCCAGACGAGGGCCGCCATGAGGACAAAGACACCGACGAAGAGCCATGACGTCCGGCCGAGATTCCACAACCAGCCCGGGGGCGCGAAGGTCGAGGAGAGCTGGCCGACCTCGTCCGAGCCGATCTGGACGTGCGCCGGCTCCGCAGTGTCGCTGTCCTTCTTGCGCAGGTGCTTGAGGAAGTCCACCGTCAGGAGCTCAGCCTAGAACGAGGCTAGAGCCGAGCGCCTTTCCGGTCGCGAAGGTGTCGATCGCCCGCATCCACTTCGGCATCATGGCTTCGTCACCGGCCGCCGGACGGCTCTTCCACCGATGATCGGGACGGGGCTGATGGCGACACCGATCGCCAGGGCAGGATGTCCCCGATTGCCTTGCCCATGAGTGCGATCGTTCTTCGGGCCGGCGCGCAGGCTTCCTCTGCTACAGCCCCCGGAAAAGTGATTTCACCCGGTCGGCATGACGGTCGGACCGGCGATCCGCGACACACTCGCTCTACGACGGTGAACAGGGTCTCCGAACGTCAGCTGGAGCGAATCGACGCGCTGTTCGTTCAGAGCGCGACGGGATTCAGCAGGGGACCCGGAACCGTCACCCTCCACGGCCTGACGGACTCGACCGTCTACTTCGCCGATCGGCCGCGGCGCGAGATCGGCCACATCCCCTCGCATCGGTTCGTCGAGCTGTGGGGAGCGGGGGTGAACAGCTTCGCCGTCGACCCGCCGAACGCCGTGCTGTCGTTCCTCGATGAGGACGGAACCGCCCCCGACGACGTCGTGATCGTCCTCCGCGAGCCTAGGCTCAAGGGTGAAACCCTCACCTACAGCGTCGAGATCCTCGATGGCACGCTGCCGGAGCGATCCGGGCCGTGCTCGCTCTTCATCGACGTCTTCGGACGCCCGCTCTCGCCGGTCTCGGCCGCGGGGGCCGGCCGGCCGAAGCGCCGCAAGGGCGGCGCGGCCGCCTAGACCCGGCGCCGCAAAGGCCATCGTCCGAAGGGATGATGCGGATCACTCGAGCGCGAGCGTCTCCCCGATCGCGAGCAGGCGGACGTCTACGCCCGGCGCCGCCTCTCTTGCGAGGCGCGCGAACTCGCGTGCGGGTCGATCGTCCGGACGCAGCGCGAACGGCGTCCTGAACGTCCCCCAGTGGATCGGCACCGCTGTCTTCGGACGGAGGAGGCCCAGCGCCTCCGCCGCCCCCGCCGGGTCGAGGTGGCCGGGGCCGAGCCGTGCGCCCCAGCCGGAGACCGGGAGCAGCGCCACGTCGACCGGACCCACGTCACCCATCCCGTCGAAGAGGTCCGTGTCACCTGCAAAGTAGACGCTCGCGCTTCCCTCGACGACGTAGCCGAGGGCAGGCGAGCGCGCCGAGAACGGGCCACGGCTCGACTCGTGCTCGGCGTGGGTGGCGCGCACGCGAACGGCTCCCAGCTCGATTGCGTCCCCCTCGGCGAGCTCGACGATCCGCTCGAAGCCCCGCTTGCGCACGAGGCGTCCGGTCCCGTGTGGTGCCACCACCTGTAGGCTCCGGTCCAGGCGATCGAGCGACGGCAGGTCGACGTGGTCGAAGTGGTTGTGCGAGAGGAGGATCGCCTGCAACTCGCCGAGCGACGCCGTCGGCACGGCCGCGTCGCGGCGCAGATGCCAGATGCGCCGGCGAAGAACGGGATCGGTCACAAGCCGCGTCCCGTCGAGATCGACGACGACGGTGCTGTGCCCCAGCCAGGTGAGCCTGCTCAACGGTCCCGGATTAGATCGCACGACGCACGCCGGGGCGTCCATCACCCCCTTCGGATGAGGTTGCGACGAAGCCGCCGATCGACAATCACTGCGGAGCAGGGACGCGATGACGACCACCACATACGCCGAGACCCCGAGCTGGAGCCCGGCCCGCCCGAAGTTTCGGCCGGTGCGGCTCGCGGTCGGCTGGCTGGCCGCTGCCGCGGCCCTGCTCCTGGCAGCGTGGATCGTTCCCGGGGCGGCAGTCAACAACTTCTGGGGCGCTCTCGCCGCCACGGCGGCGATCGGTGTCCTGAACGCGATCCTGCCGCCGCTCATCGCCGCCCTGCGCCTGCCGCTGATGCTGCTGGTCGGGCTCGTGCTCATCCTCGTGCTCGACGCGCTTATGCTGCTCGCAGCCGACCGGATCACGGACGGTGACCTCCAGGTCGACTCGTTCTGGTCGGCGCTCGGCGTCGCGCTCGTCGCCTCGGCGGTCGGCGTCGTCCTCGACGTCGTCCTCGGCACCAACGACGACGACACGTACACCTTCCGCGTGATTCAACGGATCGCCCGCCGCTCGGGCGACCGGACGATCACGGACGCGCCGGGAATCGTCTTCCTCGAGATCGACGGGTTGGCACTGCCGGTCCTGCAGCGGGCGATGCGGGACGGGAACGCCCCTACCATGGCCCGCTGGCTCGCCGACGGGAGCCACCGCTTCGCCGAGTGGGAGACCGATCTCTCGTCCCAGACGGGTGCGAGCCAGGCGGGCATCTTGCTCGGCTCGAACGACGACATCCCCGCCTTCCGCTGGGTGGAGAAGGAAACGGCGAAGCTCCTGGCGTGCTCGGGCCCGCCCGACTGCGCGGAGATCGAGCGCCGCCACTCCTCGGGCAGGGGCCTGCTCGCCGACGGCGGCGCGAGCCGCGGAAACCTTCTCTCCGGCGAAGCCGACCACGTGATCCTCACCGTCAGCCGGATGGATGCCGAGAAGCGCGCCAACCCTGGGTACCGGGCGTTCTTCGCGAACGGCTTCAACGTCGTGCGGGTGCTGGTGCTCTTCGGCTGGGAGGTGCTCCTCGAGTGGGAGGCCGCCGGGAGGGCGAAGCGGCGCGACGTGCGGCCGCGCGGTCACCGGGGCGGCCTCTATCCGTTCATGCGGGCCGCGCTCTGCGTGGTCGTGCGCGACGTGATCGTGTACGGGGTGCTCACGGACATGATGAAGGGGCGGCCCGCAATCTACGCCACCTTCTCGAGCTACGACGAGGTCGCCCATCACTCCGGACTGGAACGGACGGACACGCTCGAGGCGCTGCGGAAGCTCGACCAGCAGTTCGGCCGGATCGAGCGTGCGCGCGCATACGCGGCGCGGCCGTATGAGCTCGTCGTTCTTTCCGACCACGGGCAGACGCAGGGCGCCACCTTCAAGCAGCGCAACGGGTACGGCCTCGACGAGCTCGTCGAACGCTCGCTCTCGAGCGGCAGCGTGACCGGGATCGCCGGCGGAGACGAGCAGGGCGCGATGGTGGGCAACGCGGCGGCGGAGGCGACCGGGACGACGACGAAGCGCGCCAAGAACGACGTCTCGGACCGGGAGGTGGTCGTGCTCGGTTCCGGCAACCTGGGGCTGATCTACCTGATGGAGGAGCGGCGCCGGTTGACCCTCGAGGAGATCGAGGCGCGGCATCCGGATCTGCTCCCGGCGTTGCGTGAGCACCCGCACGTCGGCTGGCTGCTCGTCCGCTCCCAGCGCGACGGCGCAGTCGCGCTGGGCGGGCGCGGGACGCACTACCTCTCGCAGGGCCGCGTCGACGGCGTGGATCCGCTCGCGCCCTTCTCGCCGAACGCCGCGCAGAACCTGCTCCGCACGGACGGGTTCGAGCACGTCGCCGACATCATGGTCGGCAGCTTCTACGACGCCTCCCTCGACGAAGGCTGCGCCTTCGAGGAGCTGATCTCGTTCCACGGGGGAATCGGCGGCGCGCAGACGCGGCCGTTCCTCCTCTACCCGACCGAGCTGCCGCTTCCCGACGAGCCGATCGTCGGCGCCGCGGCGGTCCACGGCGTGCTCTCCGAGTGGCGCCGGCGCCTCAACGGCAATGCGGCAGCGGCCGAGACGGACGGGGCTTCAGCGAGCGGAGCGGAAGAGGCGCGGAAGCTCGAGACCACCACGGGGTAGCGCGCGGTGTCGGGATCCAGTCCACACGGCTAGACCGGCGCGGGCTCAAGCATGCTTCGCCGCCCGCTTTGCCTCTTTCCTCGCGTCGTGCGAGGCCTTCTGCTCCGCTGTCTTCTCCTTCGCGTCGACGTAGGAGCTCCGGACGAGCTTCTTGCCGCCGGTCCAGCCGAAAACCCAGATGAGCGTGACGATTGCGAAGATGATGTTCCAGGCGGTCGTCACGAGCTGCTGCGCGACCGAGTAGGCGGTCGCGGTCGTCGGGTCGGTGACCCCGTTCAGCGAGGCGACGTTGAACGCCTGGTTCACACCCGCGCCGCCGGGCGTCACCGAGGTCACGTTCGCGATCGAGTTGCCGCCTGCGATCCGCATCAGCGTGTGGAAGGTGACCGGGATGTCGTAGGCGGCCAGGAAGACGGCCATCACGCCGAGGCTGGCGAGCCAGGCGACCAGCTCGGGCGTGAAGACGCGAATGAGGTACTTGCGCGGCTCGGTGATGATCCCGCCGCCCTCCTTCGCCTGGTCCCACCACTTGACCACCTTCGGCCAGAGCGCGTGCACGAGCAGGTAGACGAGCATGACGATGCCGAGCAGGAGGACAGCCGTCGCCCATGGCCGCTCGTGGACGAAGGCGAACTTCACGTCGAACGAGCCGCCGACGCTCAGGAAGAGGTACAGGTACGTAAAGGCGCCGCTGAGCGTGAAGAAGATCTTCTGGACGACGTAGCCGCCGAGCACGCCCGAAAAGGTCGCCTTGGCGATGATCGTGGTGAACATCAGCAGCATCACGAGCGTGCCGATGTTCGCCGGCAGGAACCCGTTGAGCGCGACGGAGGTCGCGTAGCAGGCGAGCACGACCGTGTAGCGGGCGCTCGGGTAGGCGTAGTGGAGGATGGCGTACCAGGCGAATGCCGTAGCCGTCGTCTGCAGCGTCTTCAGCGCGATCGCCCCGACCAGATACGCCGCTGAGATCTCATTGATCGTGTCCCAGAGGTCTGCGAACCAGTCGCGGAGGTCCCAGCCGAGGAGATTGGCGGCAGCTCCGATCACGACGATCAGGACTCCTCCGATGAGGAAGCGCTTGAGGTGGGAGTGGCCCGGCGAACCGGGCGCGACTGCGGCTGCGGCCTCGTTCATCGCAGCGGACGCTCGGCGCCGTGGCAGCGCTTCCACTTGCGCCCCGAGCCGCAGGTGCAGGGGTCGTTGCGCCCGCGCTTCGCGTCGGCGGCCGCGTAGAGTGACACGATCTCGGAAGGGGCGCGGTTCTGGGCGAGCAAGGCGCCCATCATCCGCATCGGGCCGTCGATGTGGTGGAAGAAGTCCTTGAAGCCCGCGCAAAGGTAGTTGAGGCCCGGCTCGCCGTCCGGTGTCTCGATGAAGCGGTCCTTCGGGCAGCCGCCGTGGCAGGCGAAGCGCACGTCGCAATCGAGGCAGTACTGCGGCAGCGTCTCCCGCTTGTCGAGCCCGAACTGCCGCTGCTGCGGCGAGTCGACGAGCTCGAGCATGCTCGTCATCTGGATGTTGCCGAGCTTGTGCTTGGGCTCGACGAAGTGGTCGCAGGAATAGAGGTCGCCGGTGTGCTCGAGCGCCAACGCCAGTCCGCAGGTCTCCGAGTGGACGCAGAGGCTGGGCGGCTCGCCGACCCAGTTGGCGAGCGCGACGTCGAACATCTGCACGTAGACCTCGCCGACGTCGCGCCGCACCCACTCCTCGAAGACGTCGATGAGGAAGCGGCCGTACTGTTCGGCGGTCACCGAGCGGCCGGTGACGCGCTCGCCCTCCTGTACGTACAGCGGGCGGTCGCGCCAGGACGTCCAGGGCACCGTTCCATCTTGGGCGGCCTCGGCCACGCGCTCGATGATCGGGATGAACTGGACGAACTTGGCTCCGAGCTCGTCGCGTAGGAAGCAGTAGACCTCGCGGCCGCGCTCGGCGTTGACGGCGTGGATGGTGGTGAGCGCGTTCCACTCCACACCCGCCGCCTGCAGGTATGAAAGACCGTCCATCACCTGGTCGAAGGAGCCCTTGCCCCCCTTGTTCACTCGGTAGGCGTCGTGCAGCTCTCGCGGCCCGTCGATCGAGACGCCGACCAGGAAGTCGTGCTCCTTGAAGAACACAGCCCACTCCTCGTCGAGCAGCGTCGCGTTGGTCTGGATCGTGTAGACGGCTCGCTGGCCGGGCGGCAGGTGCCGGTTCGCGAGCTCGACCGAGCGGCGGAAGAACTCGACGCCCATCAGCGTCGGCTCGCCGCCCTGCCAGGCGATCGTCACCTCGGGCACCTGCGAATGCGCCTCGATCAGCTGCCGGACATACGCCTCGAGCAGCTCGTCCGCCATCCGGAAACGCGAGCCCGGATAGAGCATCTCCTTCGATAGGAAGAAGCAGTACGAACAGTCGAGGTTGCAGACCGCTCCGGTCGGCTTTGCGAGCAGGTGGAAGGCCGGCGGCGCCGACTCCGGTCTCTCCGCGACGCTCATGAGGTCACGTCAACGCGGTGTTCCATACCCCGCTCATTGTCTTGTCCTCGGCGGGCCGGGCATCGTCCCGACGGGATGAAGGCAGCCGCGCCGCCCGGAGGCCCCGAGCGGCGCGGCAAGACCTCAGGCTCAGCCGGAGCCGGAGCTTCGCGTCATCACCGACTTGTCCTCGGGTGGCCGCGCGATCATGTAAGTGAGCACGCCGAGCAGTGGCAGGAAGATCACGAACAGGGTCCAGCCCGCCTTCGCCCAGCCCCCGTGGTCGTGCCGGGCGAAGTTGTCGGCCAGCACCATGATCAGGAGCCAGATCCAGATCACGAAGGCAAAGAAGATGAGCATCGTCCAGAAGATGTCCAAGAACGGATAGTCACTTGCGAGGACTGCGAGCACTGCGCTTCTCCCTTGTCGGGTTCATTGACGCTGCAAGCGTCTCGCGCCAACGCGTGTGGAGCATCGTCCCAATGGGATGAGGCGCCGTTTCCTCCCGGACGGGGACGATCATCCGATCCGGATGATGTGGCGCATTCTGGAATGGGCCACGATCGTTGCGAAATGTGCCGCTGGCTCGCATATTCAGGCTCGCCCGTCCTGCTCGAAGAGCTCCTGTACGGCCGGCAGAACTCGCTGATCGTCCAGAGCCTCCACTCACGGCTCGGAGCCGAGGAGACCAACGGCGACGGCTTCGGCATCGGCTGGTACGGCGAGCAGGAGAGCCCAGGAGTGTTCCACAGCATCGAGCCGGCCTGGAACGACCGCAATCTGCGCGAGCTGGCCGGCCACCTCACCTCGCCGCTCGTGTTCGCGCACATCCGAGCCTCCACGGGCTCGCCTGTTCAGCAGACGAACTGTCACCCGTTCCGCCACGGCCGCTGGCTGTGGATGCACAACGGGCTCGTCGACGGTTTCCACAGCGTGAAACGGGACCTCGCTCTCGGAGTCGACCCCGAGTTTTACCCGGAGATCGAGGGGACGACCGACTCGGAGCTGCTGTTCCACCTCGCGCTGACGTTCGGCCTCGAGGACGACCCCCCGCGGGCGGTCGAGCGCACCATCGGCCTCGTCGAAGCGGTCGGTCATGAGCACGGGGTCGAGTTCCCGTTCCAGGGAACGATCGCGACGACCGACGGTGAGCGCGTCTGGGCGTTCCGGTACTCGAGCGAAGGGAAGTCGCGTTCCCTCTTTTTCAGCACGGATGTCCGCACGCTCCGCGCGCTCTACCCGGAGATCCAGCTGCTGCAGGATCTCGGCGACGAGTCCCGGCTTGTGGTCTCGGAGCCACTCGGCGATCTGCCGGGAGCGTGGAACGAGGTTCCGGAGGCCTACTACGGAGTGATCCAGCCGGGCCAGGACGAGCTGCACCCGTTCACGCCGACGACCGAGGCCGTCGGCGCGGTGCGAGCCGGATGACGCTGACCCATCCCGACGCTCCGGCCGCGCCCGCGAGCGATCTCTCGGTCGCACCGATCTTCACGCTCGAGAGCGAGCGCATCCCCCGACGCGAGCTAGGGGACGGGTCGATACCGGCCGACGTCGCCTACCAGATCATCCACGACGAGCTGATGCTCGACGGCAACGCGCGCATGAACCTCGCGACCTTCGTCACCACCTGGATGGAGCCTCAGGCGGAGAAGCTGATGGCGGAGTGCCTCGACAAGAACATGATCGACAAGGACGAGTACCCGCAGACGGCGGAGCTCGAAATGCGTTGCGTCAATATCCTCAGCCGCCTCTGGCACGCGCCGGAGGCCGAGCAGGCAACCGGCTGCTCGACAACGGGCTCGAGCGAGGCCGCGATGCTCGGGGGCCTCGCGCTCAAGCGCCGCTGGCAGAAGCGCCGCGCCGCGGCCGGCGAGGCGACGGACCGTCCGAACCTCGTGATGGGCATCAACGTCCAGGTGTGCTGGGAGAAGTTCGCCAACTACTGGGACGTGGAGATGCGGCTTGTGCCGATGGAGGGCGACCGCTTCCACCTCTCGGCCGAGGAAGCCGTTGCGCGCTGCGACGAGAACACGATCGGCGTCGTCGCGATCCTCGGCTCCACCTTCGAGGGCTCGTACGAGCCCGTCGAGGAGATCTGCGCGGCGCTCGACGAGCTCGAGCAGCGAACCGGCATCGACGTGCCGGTGCACGTGGACGGCGCATCGGGCGCGTTCGTGGCGCCGTTTGTCGACCCCGACCTCGAGTGGGATTTCGAACTGCCGCGCGTCGCTTCGATCAACGCATCCGGGCACAAGTACGGCCTCGTCTACCCCGGGGTGGGCTGGATCGTCTGGCGCGACGCCGAAGCGCTACCCGAGGATCTGATCTTCTGGGTCAACTACCTCGGGGACAACATGCCCACCTTCGCGCTCAACTTCTCGCGGCCGGGAGCGCAGGTCGTGGCGCAGTACTACAGCTTCCTCCGCCTCGGCTTCGACGGGTATCGCAAGGTGCAGGGCTACGCGCGAGATGTCGCGACGCGGCTGGCCGGCCAGATCGAGGACCTCGGCCCGTTCGAGCTGCTGACCCGCGGCGACGAGCTGCCGGTCTTCGCGTTCACCCTCGCTCCAGAGATCGACAACTTCACGGTCTTCGACGTCTCGAACGCGCTGCGCGAGCGCGGCTGGCTCGTGCCCGCGTACACGTTCCCGGAGAACCGAACCGATCTCGCCGCGCTCCGGGTGGTCGTCAAGCAGGGCTTCGGTCACGACATGGCCGATCTGCTCGTCGCGGACCTCCAGCGACAGCTGCCGCGACTCCAGAAGCAGGCGGCGCCTCTGCACGAGACGGCCGCGACCGGCTTCCATCACTAGGAATCAAGCGGCCGAAGCGAGGGAGTCGCACCTCACGCGAATCAGCGAGACGGCCTCCTACGGCAGCCGGCAGACCACTTTCCCGTCGTAGTGGTCGCTTGCCGGGACCGCCTCCACGTGCGTCACGACGCAGGTCCCGTACTTCGTCTCGATCGCCTCGCCTTCCTCGGGAAGGCGCAACACCTCCGCCTCTTCGACATCCTCGAAGTTCGGCCCGTTGACGGTGATGATGATGTGCTTCACCTGCGCCGCATCAGCTGAACGGGCCGAAGTGCGATCTGGGGCCCTGTCGTCTCGGCCGGCTCACTGGCGGGCCATCGCGATCTGGAGGCGCTCCTCCGGCGTGATCAGGTGGTCGACGTCCTGGGCTTCCTCGCCGAGGTCGAGCTCCACCCAGCGCACCTGGCCGTTGAATGCGGTCTCGCCGGGGTCGAGATCGTCGGTGACGGGTGTGCCGCTGTCGGAGCCGATGTCGAGGGTCTCGTCGCCCGAGAACATCATGGGTACGGTCGCCTCGACGCGGCCCTCGGCGACCTTGGCGCCGTCGACGAAGAGCGTCGCCGTCCCTCCCTTCCCCAGCCCACCGCCGTCGTAGGCGAACTCCATCCTCACCTGGTGCTCGCCCTCGGGAACGGCGTCGTCTCCGTAGACCTTGAAGCGCTGCAGGCCGAAGACGTTGTAGCAGTACGCCGGTTTCCCGTCCTTCGCGTAGAGGGTCCAGCCGCCGAAAGCCCCGCCCTGGGCGACGATCGCGCCCTCGGCGCCGCCCGCGGGAACAACGATCTCGGCGGTGACGGCGTGCGACTTGTTCTTGAGCACGACGATCGAGTTCTCCGAGAGGCGGCGCATGCCGCCGAACAGGAGCTGGCGATTGCCCCGGATCAGCTGTGGGCGGCCGGCGAGGTCGGGATTGAAGCGCTCGACACGTCGGTCGTCGAGCGGCAGCACGTTGTACTTCGCGGCTTCGATCAGGAAGAGCCGCTGGAGCTCATGCAGCTTGCCGGGCTGCTCCTTCGACAAGTCGTGCGCCTGCGTCCAGTCCTCGGGCGCGTACAGCTCCCAGACGTCGTCGTCCAGCTGCGGCATCGGCACGGACATGTCCCACGGAACGCTGTGCCTCGTCACGGCGGTCCAGCCCTTGTGGTAGATGCCGCGGTTGCAGAACATCTCGAAGTACTGGGTCTCGCGGCGCTCCGGAGCAGCCGCGTCGTCGAACGTCGGCGCCATGGAGACCCCGTGCAACGGCATTTGCTGGATGCCGTCGACGAAGAGTGGCTCGGGCAGGCCGGCGACCTCGAGGACCGTCGTGGCGACATCGATCACGTGGTGGAACTGGGAGCGGATCTCGCCCTTCGCCTCGATCCGGCTCGGCCAGTGCACGATGGTGCCGTTCCGCGTTCCTCCCCAGTGGGAAGCGACCTGCTTCGTCCACTGATACGGCGTGTCCATCGCATGCGCCCAACCGACGGCGTAGTGGTTGTACGCCTTCGGCGTGCCGAAGTCGTCGACGCGCGCGGACATGAAATCGGCCGTCTCGATGCCGGCGGCGCCGTTGAGGACGACGAGCTCGTTGAAGCAGCCGTTCGGGGTCCCTTCTGCCGAGGCGCCGTTGTCGCCCACCATCACGAAAACGAGCGTCTCGTCGAGCAGCTCGAGATCGTCCAGCGCGTCGATCACCCTCCCGACGTGATGGTCGGTGTGCTCCATGAAGCCCGCGTACACCTCCATCTGCCGGGCGAAGATCGGCTTCATCTCGTCCGGCGTGTCGTCCCAGGCGGGGATCTCGGCCGGCCGCTCCGTCAGCTCCGCGTCTTCAGGGACGACGCCCAGCTGCTTCTGGCGCTCGAGCGTCTCCTCACGGATCTTGTCCCAGCCCTGGTCGAACTTCCCCTTGTACTTCGCCGACCACTCGGCAGGGACGTGATGAGGCGCGTGGGTCGCGCCAGGCGCGTAGTAGACAAAGAACGGCTTGTCCGCCATCAGCGCCTTCTGCTGACGGATCCAGTCGATTGCACGATCCGTCATGTCCTCCGTGAAGTGGTAGCCCTCCTCGGGTGTACGGTCCGGCTCGACCGGGACGGTGCCGTCGTAGATCGCCGGCGCGTATTGGTTCGTCTCGCCGCCGATGAAGCCGTAGAAGTGCTCGAAGCCGCCGCCGCCGGTGGGCCAGGCGTCGAATGGGCCCATCGGGCTCGTTTCCCACACCGGCACTTCGTGGCACTTCCCGAACTGCGCCGTCGAGTAGCCGTTCAGCTTGAGCGTCTCGGCCAGCGGCGCCGCCGTCTTCGGCCGGATCGAGCTGTAGCCGGGAGCGGAGGTCGCGATCTCCGTGATTCCGCCCATGCCGACGGAGTGGTGATTGCGGCCCGTGAGCAGGGCCTGCCTCGTCGGGGAGCAGAGCGCCGTCGTGTGGAACCGGTTGTACTTGAGCCCGTTTGTGGCCAGCCGTTCGAAGGTCGGAGTGTTGCACGGGCCGCCGAATGCGCTCGAGGAGCCGAAGCCCGCGTCGTCGAGCAGCACGATGAGGACGTTCGGCGCGCCCTCCGGCGGCCGGAGCGGCTCGATCGGCGGAAAGTTGGTGTCCGGATCCTTGGCGTCGAAGGTGGTCAAACCGACGTGGTCCCGGTCGGGAATCGGCAGGACGGAGCGCTGAGGCTCTGCGGGCTCGGGCATCACGAACTCCTCGGGAGCAGGGAATCGACGGGTGAGAGCGCATCTTGGGGATATGCAGGCCGGCCGGTCATCGCCCTATCTGGATGAAGCAGTCCGGAGACGGCGCCGGGTTTCGCGGCGACCGTGGAGCGGCACGCCTGGCTAGATGGCGGAGGTGTGGACACCGGGGCTCTCGGTCCGTGACGTCGCCGGGCGCTGCCGCCTGAGCCTCGAGGGCAACGTCCACGGCGAAGGCAGCACGCTGCAGGAGGCAGCGGACGACCTCGTACGCCGGCTGCTCGAGCTCGCACTGTCGCTCCGCTCCGGCGCAGGCTTCCGCGTCAGCCCTGAGGGGCCGAGCATCGATCTCCGCTGGCTCGAGTTCCTCTACGAGCTCGGCGCCATCGCCGCGCGGGGAGAAGACATCCGGAGGCGGATCTTCGAGCAGCCAACCGGCTGAAGCGGTCCGAGAGCCGTCTCCTCCCTCGTAGGAAGGAGACGGCTCCTCACGACCTCAGCCCTCTTCCTCTGCCTCGAGCTCGGCCGCCTCGATCTCGAGCGCAAGCGCCCGGACGATCTTCCCTGTCGCCGAAGCGACACGCGCAGTGCCGACGATCGGGGCCACAGCTGCGAGGACGCCCTGCACCTGCTCGGCGTCGATTCCGAGCTCGCCCGCAGCGCCCAGATTCATCAGGTACGACACGGGCGGCGCATCGACCGCCACGAGCGCGGCGATGCGAACGAGCATCAGCGTCGCCTCGTCGAGAGTCGATGCCTCGATCGAGTCCGCGGTCATGCTTGCGAGCAGTCCGAGGACCGGGGTGTCTGTTGTCTCTGCCATGGGAGCTCCTTTCAGAGAGACGGTGCGCTTCTTCGCACCCCGTCTGGTGGTGGCTCGAGCAGCGTCCCACCGGACGAGGCCGACCGCATCGTCTTGATGGGATGATTCCGGCGCCGGGCCGCCCGCGAGCGGACTCCTGCCCGGCCGCGCAATCGCGCAGCGCGACGTAGGACGGAGTCCGTCATCCTCCCGAGGACTTTGTCAGGCTGGAGCAGGCAGGGGCCTGCTTGAACGCCTGCTCGAGCTCACCCTTCGCGTCGAGCTGCTGGAGGTCGTTGAACGTCGACTGCAGCTGACTGCTCATCGTCGAGAGCTTCCCGGTCACGACTGTGACGGCGCTGAGCACGCTGCTCGCACCCGAGACGTCGCCGGCGGCGCTCTTGATGTCGCTCGCGTCTTGAGCGACCTCGTCCGAGAGCTGGTCGATCGACGCCTTCGCCTCCTGACCGGCCTCGGTGTCCGGCTTGCCGAGCCCCTTCAGGTCGCTTGCGAACGTGTCCCCGGCGCTCTTGATCTCGTCGGCCGAGCTCTGCAAGCCATCCTTGCTGAGGTTGCCGCTCTTGAGCGAGTCGGTCGACGTCTTGACCGAGCTCGTGAACGTGGTGATCGCGGAGCAGAGGCTGTTTGCCCAGTCCTCGGTGGACGTGGTCGAGCTACTGCTCCCGCACCCTGCGAGGAGAGCCGCGCCCAGCACGAGCGCGAGGACTGGAAGCTTGGGAAACGACTTGGTCATCTCGACTAGATGCACCAGGGGAGCGTCGATGGGTGGCGCCGAGCCCGCATCGTCCGGTTGGGATGAACCCGCGCGCCCTCGCGCGTGTGACCTTGCTCACGTGCCCGAGACACGGCCTGAGGACGATCATCCTCTTGGGATGATCCGGAGCCGCAGGGAACGCCGTAGCTTGACCAGGTGGCCACTGGATCAGACCGCAACGGCGCCCGCCCGCGCGTCCTCGTCCTCGGCGGAGGCTTCGCCGGGATCGGTGCCGCGCAGAAGCTGAGGAAGAGCGACGCCGACGTTGTGGTCGTCGACAAGCACGACTACCACACGTTCCAGCCGCTCCTGTACCAGGTGGCGACGGGCCTGCTGGAACAGCCGGCTGTCGGCCACCCCATCCGCGATCTCTTTCACGACCAGGAGAACACCCGGATCCACCAGGATCGAATCACCTCCGTCGACCTGGACGCGCGCGAGGTCGCGTTCGGCAAGCTGGAGCCGATGAGCTACGACTACCTGGTCTTCGCACTCGGGGCGGAGGTCAACTTCTTCGGCGTTGAAGGTGCGGCCGAGCACGCGTTCCCGCTCTACACGCTGCCCGACGCGGTCCGGCTGAAGGAGCACGTCCTGCGCCGCTGGGAAGAGGCCGACCGGCAGCCGGAGCTCGTCGAGAACGGCGCGCTCAACGTCGTCGTCGTCGGGGGCGGCCCGACAGGCATCGAGACCGCCGGCGCAATGGCCGAGCTCTACAACGGAGTCTTCAAGAAGGACTACCCGGACATGCCGCACGACCGCGTGAAGATCATCCTCGTCGAGGCGGGGCCGGAGCTCTTCCCGATGTTCAAGCAGGACATCCGGGACTACACCGAGAAGGCGTTGGCGAAACGCGGCGTCGAGGTGATGACCGGCGAGGTGGTCGAGTCGATAACCCCACTCCGGGTCACGCTCAAGTCGGGGAATGTGCTCCCGGCGCACACGCTCGTATGGGGGGCCGGGCTGCAGGGGAACGAGCTCGTCCGGTCGCTCGGGCTCGAGCTGGAGCGAGGCAACCGGATCGGGGTCGACGCGGAGCTGAGGCTTCCGGCGCATCCCGAGGTGTACGTGGTCGGCGACATCGCGGCGATCACCGACCCGAAGACGAACCAGGTGCTGCCGCAGCTCGGCTCGGTCGCGCTGCAGGCGGGGGAGCACGCGGGCAAGACCATCGCCCAGCGGATCGCCGGCAAGGAGCCCAAGCCGTTCAAGTACCACGACAAAGGCACCATGGCGACCATCGGTCGGGGCTCCGCCGTGGTGCAGATGCTCGGTGGCCGAACGATGAAGGGTAAGGCCGCGTCGATGAGCTGGGCCACCGTGCACCTCGCGCTGCTGCCCACCAACGAGGACCGGGCGAAAGCTGTCGTCGATTGGGCGGGAGCCGGGCTGACGCACCAGCGTTCGGCGCGGATCACCGTCGAGACATGAGCAAGCCAGAGAGGAGACACCGATGACGACCACCGAGGCGCCCTCGACGACCCGGGCGGCCGGCGCGAACGGAGGCCCCAAGCCGGCGGACGTCTTCGTGGCCTTCGGGATCACAGGCGACCTGGCGAGGGTGATGACCTTCCGTTCGCTCTACCGGCTCGAGAAGCGCGGCCTGCTCGACTGCCCGATCCTCGGCGTCGCCGTCGACGATTGGACGATCGACCAGCTGAAGAAGCGTGCGCGCGACTCGATCGTGGGTACCGGCGAGGAACTGGACGACCAGGTGTTCGAGCGGCTCGCGGACCGCTTTGCGTACGTCGCCGGCGACTTCTCGGATGCGGCGACCTATGAGCGTGTGGCCGAGGCGATCGACGGCGCCGAGAACCCCGTCTTCTACCTCGAGATCCCGCCGTTTCTGTTCGGGACTGTGGTGAAGGGCCTGGCGGACGCCGGGCTGACAAAGAACGCGCGCATCGTTGTGGAGAAGCCGTTCGGGCACGACAGCGCATCGGCCCGCGAGCTTGCGGACGAGTTGCACCAGCACCTCGACGAGTCCCAGATCTACCGGATCGACCACTTCCTCGGGAAGATGGGGCTCGAGGAGATCCTCTACCTGCGCTTCGCGAACACGATGCTAGAGCCGATCTGGAATCGGAACTACGTCGAGTGCGTGCAGATCACGATGGCGGAGGACTTCGGGGTCGAAGACCGCGGCCATTTCTACGACCCGGTCGGCGCGCTGCGCGACGTCGTCGTCAACCACATCATGCAGGTGGTCGCCGCAGCAGCGATGGAAGCGCCCTCCGGCCACGACGAGGACACGCTCAAGAACGCGCAATTCGCCGTCTTTCGTGCCGTCGCGGACGCCGACCCGAATCACTACGTACGGGGTCAGTACGACGGCTACCTCTCGGTCGACGGGGTTGCTCTGGACTCGACCACGGAGACCTACGCGGCCCTGCGGCTCGAGATCGACAACTGGCGCTGGGCAGGCGTGCCGTTCTTCATCCGCACCGGCAAGCTGCTGCCGGCCACACAGACTGAGCTCAGGCTCGTGATGAAGAACCCGCCGCGGCTCGGCTTCAAGCACGGTCACCGCATGCCGGAGCCCAACCAGATCGTGGTCAAGCTCGATCCCACGACGGGGGTCAGGGTGATCGTCGACGCGCACCGGGGAGACGAAATGGGAGCCGGCCGCATCGACCTGGACGCCGAGTTCGCCGAGCAGGGAGGTGAGGGCGCGACACCGTACGAGGTGCTGCTCGAGGCCGCCATGCGCGGCGACGGCATGCGCTTCACCCGACAGGATGGAGTCGAGGAGCAAGGCGGGCGACAAGCTCGTGTCCGGTCACGGCCGCTGGCACGGCCCCTGGGTGACGCCGTGACCACGGTTGAGCCCACAACCAAGGGGCGCCCGCAGAGCGCGGCTGCGCCGTCGCCGTTCCCGCCGATCGCGGAGTACGCGTTCCTCTCGAATTGCCACACCGGCGCCCTCGTCGCCCCGGACGGGGCGATCGACTGGCTCTGCGTGCCCCGCTTCGACTCGCCGAGCATCTTCGGCAGCCTGCTCGATCGCGAGGGGGGGTTCTTCCGCTTCGCGCCTTTCGGGATCAACCACCCCACCGCCGTCGTCTACCAGCCGGGCACGAACGTGCTCGAGACGACCTGGAAGACACCGAGCGGCTGGATCGTCGTCCGCGACGCGCTGACCATGAGCCCGCGCGAGCACGAGGACACGATCACGCCGCACACGCGGCCGCCCGCGGATGACGACGCCGACCACTTGCTCGTGCGCACCGTCGAGTGCCTGGAAGGCCACATCGAGGTCGAGCTCGTCTGCGAGCCCGTCTTCGATTACGGCCGCACGCCCGCCGAGTGGGTGCTCGCCGGAGACGACCGTCACATCGCGGACGCCAGCGGTGCCGGCCAGACGATCCGGCTCCAGACGGATCTCGCCCTCGGCATCGAGGGGAACCGTGTCAGGGCGCGACATGTCCTGGAAGCGGGCGATCGGGCGTACTGCGCCCTATCCTGGGACGAGGGCCTCCCGGCGCCGCAGGACAGCGAGGAGGCCGACTCGCGGATCGA
>WNGB01028098.1_pt1 | contig 19331 bp, 13 predicted proteins | sample 5400681 | NCBI WGS metagenome assembly WNGB01 (sample SAMN13153367, study PRJNA577476) | soil metagenome | isolation source: 115 cm soil or saprolite under grassland replicate 2 | place: USA:California | collected 2016-06-15
GCGGTCAAGCAAGCCTTTTATCGATTTCGTCAGCGTTACCAATTTTTATTGCGAGATGAGATTGCTCAGACGGTTGCCATGCCCAGCGACATTGAAGATGAGCTGCGCCACCTAATTGCTGTGGTTCGGGCGTAGACACGAATTACACGAATTATCACGAATTTTATAAGGCTTGAGTCAATTGTGTGAATTAGTGAAATTGGTGTCTCGTAACCTGTGATAGAATTTTACGCAGTACAAGAGGGGAGCGCACGAGCGGCGCCCCGACAATGACCAGCGTACTCAGAGTTTGCCCAAAATGCGGGACCGAAATCCCAGCCGACGCTCCGGAAGGAGGCTGCCCCGGTTGCCTGCTCGAGACCGGCCTTGGTCTACTCGCGCGCCCGTCTGTCGCCGCCGGCGACTCGTCCGCGGCAGCCTCGGCGAAGGCGGATGACTGCGGCTCCGTTGAAAATGTTGAAACGAGTGACGCGAATACTGCGCCCCATACTAAAAAGGCTCCACGCCCGACAAAGACGCTGACGGAGTTTGGCGACTACGAATTGCTGGAAGAAATCGGACGCGGCGGTCAGGGTGTGGTATTCCGTGCGCGGCAGAAAAGTCTCAACCGCACGGTTGCATTGAAAGTCATTGGACTCGGCCAGTGGGCAACCAAAGCGCACCTGACGCGCTTTCGACGAGAAGCGGAGTCCGCCGCCAGCCTCGAGCATCCATACATTGTTCCGATTTACGAAGTCGGCGAGGGGGATGGCTCCTGCTACTTCAGCATGAAATTTATCGAAGGGGGCCAGCTCGACGAAGTGGTAAGGCGCGAACCAATGCCAATCCGGCGCGCCGTGGAATTAATTGCCAAAGTGGCGCGCACTGTCCATTACGCGCACGAGCACGGAATTCTGCATCGCGATATCAAACCGGGAAACATCCTACCGTTCACTTCGCGCACGAACACGGCATTCTGCATCGCGACATCAAACCCGGAAACATCCTGCTCGATGGGAAAGGCGAACCGCATCTCACGGATTTTGGTTTGGCGCGGCTGGTCGAGACAGAGAGCACCGTTACTCGCACGATGGAAGTGCTTGGCACACCCAGTTACATGGCGCCAGAACAAGCAGCCGGCAATAACGCGAAGCTAACCAGCACAACAGATGTGTACGGGCTTGGTGCAGTCCTTTACCAACTCTTAGCAGGCCACCCACCTTTTGCTGGCGGCACAACCTACGAGACTATCAAGTTACTGTTGGACACCGAGCCGCGGCAACCGCGCCTTTTAAATCCAAAAGTAGATCGCGACCTGGCAACGATCTGCCTGAAATGCCTCGAGAAAGATCCGCAGCGCCGTTATTCTTCCGCTCTCGCGCTGGCCGAAGATCTTGAACGCTGGCTAAAGCACCAGCCAATCCGCGCCCGACGCACCGGAATCTTCACCCGAGGAAGGAAATGGGTACGGCGGAATCCAACTAATGCGGGGTTGGTGGTCGCCCTCGCAGCGGCGATAGGCGCAATGATCTGGAAGACCGAATTTGTCCACCATCCGACGACAACCGGAATCGCCGTGCTTCCATTTGAAAATTTAACCGACGACAAAGAGAGCGCGTTTTTTGCCGATGGTTTTCACGACGACGTTCTGACCAAGCTGGCGAAGATTGCCGATCTCAAGGTCATTAGTCGCACCAGCGTCATGCAATACCGCGGCAAGCGGAATATGCGTCGGATCGGTGACGAGCTGCGGGTATCTCATGTTCTGGAAGGCAGCGTGCGTAAGACCGGAACCCGGCTCCATATGAATGCGCAGCTAATCGACACCCGCACCGACACTCACGTCTGGGCGGAGGAATACGATCGCGATTTCGCAGATGTTTTCGCGATCCAGAGCAAAATCGCTGCGAGTATTGCAGAACAGCTCAGAGCGCATCTCTCGGCGCGCGAGAAAGCGGCCATCGCCAAAGCGCCTACACACGATCTGGTGGCCAATGATCTCTACGTTCGGGCAAAGGAGTTGTGGGCCTCGGCAGAGGCTGACCCTGGTGGGAAGCAAAATTTGCTGAAAGCAGTGCGTCTACTGGAGGAAGCCGTCACGCATGATCCGGGCTTCGTCCTCGCTTACTGTCTACTCTGCACCGTTCACCTCAACATTTACTGGATAGGGTTTGATCACACCCCGGCCCGACGCGAGCTGGCTGACACAGCTCTCCGGAATGCCACCCGGCTTCAGCCAGATGCTGGCGAAGTTCACGCTGCGCGCGCCAATTATGCGTACCATGGCTTTCGAGATTACGACCGCGCACGTGCAGAGCTGGATCTCGCACGCAGGACACTGCCGAACAATGCGGAACTTTACTGGTACACCGCCTCGATTGATCGTCGTCAGGGCCGGTGGAGTGAGGCAATACGAAATTTTGAGCGCGCGATAGAGCTCGACCCGCGTAACTACAGTATTATAGTGGAAACGGCGTTTACTCATTCCACGCTGCGTCGCTTTGCCCAGTCGAGACAACTGCTCGAACGAGCGCTTTCGATATCGCCAGGGGATCATTTTGTCCGGGCGGAATTAGCTCGGTTAGATTTCTTAGAGCGCGGCGAGCTAGATTCCTGGCGTAACCAGCTGTCGGCCATCGTAGCCGAGGGACCGGCAGACGCCTCTCACGTCGCGCTTCAGCTGGTATGGTGCGCGCTGGCCGCGCACGATCGTGAGGCAGCAGCACGCGCGCTGACTTTTATTCCGCCGGAAGGGCTAATCGAGCCGCGCGGCAACGTTCTTTTTCCACGGGAGTGGCTCGTTGGTTTGGTAGCTTGGAGTTTTGGCGACAAGTCCGGTGCACAAACCGCCTTCAGCGCGGCGCGGCCAATTTTGGAGCGCGTTACTGTTGATCAACCAGAGTATGCGCCAGCATGGAGCCTACTGGGGATCATTGACGCCGCGCTTGGCCGTAAAGAGAACGCGATTCGGGAAGGCCGACACGCCTGCGAACTCCTTTCGGTCTCAAAAGATTCGTGGGAGGGCCCTTGCTGGGTAACGAATCTGGCGACGATCTACGCGTGGACTGGGGACAACGACGCAGCGCTCCAGCAACTAGGAAACTCGGCCAGCAATTTTGGCGTCACCTACGGAGAACTGAAACTGTTTCCGATCTGGGATTCGTTGCGCAGCGATCCACGGTTTGATCAAATTGTCGCCTCGCTTGCGCCGAAGCTGTAGCCGCTTCCCTATGGAAACTGCGGCGCGCGTGTGCATGGCACGTCGCGCTCGACCAACTCGAAATTGTCGCGACGATTCCGGCTGGCCCGACATACGGCGATCTCCGGTTCAATCCATGCTGGGATAATTTGCGCGGTGATCCGCGCTTCGACAAGATCGTTGCCGCAGCCAAGGCTGCCAGCAGATAGCCTGCCGCGCCGTAGTCTTGCGAAGGCGGGTTCGTCCCTCAGAAAAGGAGATCGTTCTGCGGCGGCGGTGACTCCGAAAGTCCCATCGGACGGACTCGTCCCGTGGCGAGCTTTCGCGGCTTTCCCGCTCCGGGGAGCGCATTCTCCCAGAATGTTGGTTTCGGCTGGTAGCCGAAACGAACTTAACAGAAGGCAACTAAGACAACGAAAGGGTCTGTATCCAAGTTGCTTGTAGAAATTCCGACAGATTGCTTGCGTGTAAGCATTGCTTACATCAGAGTCTATTCATGCATGCAACAATTTACGGTCGTGGACAGATGGTGATACCGGCCAAGGCTAGAAAGGAAGCCCGCATTGACACCGGCGACGTCGTCAACGTTCTGCCGGAAGGCGACGGTCGCCTGGTTTTGGTTCGAATGGAACGGCCGAAGCCAAAACCACGGAACAAAGTTCGAATCATTCGCCGAAAAGGGAAACACTCATTGCTTTCCATCGGCCGGCCGATTTCGCGGGAGGAAATCTTCAAAGCGCTCGAACAGTTTCCGCCGTGATTTACCTGCTTGATGTCAACATGCTCATCGCCGCAATCTGGCGGGACCATCAAGACCAGCGCAGGGTTGAAGCTTGGTTGCGCGGCAAACAAACCGCAACTTGCCCAATCAGCGAACTGGGCTTCTTGCGAATCAGCAGCGGGGACACATTTCCACTACGGGCCGAACGGGAGCCCTGTCGAAACGCTCTTTCGGAATTTATTCGGAAGCATCGTTGTCGGTTTATCCCGGATGATTTTTCACCGCAAAGAATCGCCGCGGAATCGAGCAGGCAATTTACCGATTTGTATCTCGCCGAATTGGCCGAAAGACATCGAATGAAACTGGCGACGCTCGATACGCGCATTTTCCATCGGGCGATTGCGCTCGTTTCTTGAAGCAAGCAATCGCGTTTCGCTTCTAATAAGAGGAAACGAAGACCTTTCTAGTTTGGGCAGAACAGAATCTTTGTTTCCTTTGCTATCTGCTGTTTAGAAATCTCCGCCTGACCGGTCCCAATCCGTGACATCCGCGGCATCCGCGGTTGCCGCTTTAACGCTTCAACCATTTAACGATTTAACGGGACGAAGTCATTTTCCGCGTAACCTCAGCCCGAATTTCCGGCTGTACATCTCCAACTGTAACCACACAAACAAGAATCCAGCCTCAACAAAGAAAGGAACAAAAATGAATTCGCTGATTCAGTTTAAAAAAACGCCAATTCTACCACTTTTCATCGCACTGGCGCTGATTGTGCTCGCGTCACCCGCGGTCGTGCGTGGGAACGCCGTGACCGACTGGAACCAGATTGCAATGAACACTCTGCTCGCGTTCCCTCCGGCGGCGGGTGGAGCAGCGCCATCTCTTCAGATCAACATGGGCATGACCCAAGGGGCGGTCTATGACGCGCTCAACGCGATCGAGCCCCAGCATCATCGGCCGTACCTTCTCAATCGGCGTTTCGCCGCGACGGCGTCGAAGGAGGCCGCTACCGCGACCGCGGCATACAGGGTCCTTTCAAACATTGTACAGACGGTGCCGCCGTCCATACCATTTCCAAATAGGATGGTCTTGCAGAACGCGTTGGACATGGCATACGCCGCCTCGCTCGCTGCGATACCGAACACACCGTTCAAGGCGCAAGGGATCGCCGCGGGCAATGCCGCGTCCGACGCGATGATCGCCGCCCGGCAAAACGACGGACGTTTCGGGCCGCCGCCGCCGCTCTATCCACCAGCACCGGGCATCTGGCGGCCGACGCCGCCGAATAACGCGCTCGATCCGACCGCATGGGTGGCGAACGTGCGGCCGTTCCTTATAGAAAGCTCTTCGCAGTTTCGTACCGACGGACCGAACGCGCTGACGAGCCCCGCGTACGCGGAAGACTTCAACGAGGTCAAGGAACTCGGCTCGCTCACAAGCATAACGCGCACACCAGAGCAGACGCACGCTGCGGTCTTCTGGCAAAGCGCTGTCCCAGCGGCGTGGAACGCAGTCGCCCGGAATCTGGTTAACGATCCGACGTACGGAATCGACATCGTCGAGAGCGCCCGTCTGTTCGCGATGATGAACCTGAGCTCCGCTGATGCTGCGATCAACGGCTGGAACGACAAGTACTACTGGCAGTTCTGGCGGCCGATCACAGCCGTCCGTGAGGCCGACACTGACGGGAACCCGGCTACTGAAGCCGATCCGGCATGGCTGCCGCTGTTCGACCCGTCGCTTGATCCGTCGATCGCGGGGGTTGGTCCGGTGCTTACCACCCCGCCGTATCCTGACCACCCGTCGGGGCACCTCTCTCTCGACGGCGCATACGTCGAAGTGCTGCAAATGTTCTTCGGCACCGACGAGGTTCGATTCGGCGTAACGAGCAGCCGCTTCCCGGGTGAGACGCGCTACTACGACCGATTCTCGGACGCTGTTACGGAGATCATCGGCGCCCGAGTGTGGGGAGGCATCCACTTCCGCACTGCGGACATACAGGCGGAGATGCTTGGCAGGAACGTCGCCAACTACATGGCGACGCACTACTTCCAGCCGCTCCGATAACGCTAAGCGACATGGGGCCGCAACTCGCGGCCCCTGACGCTCCCAACTTTCTCTACCGCGAATGGGAACACCTAGGCGGAGGCGAAGTCGTGCGGCTTACTAACCACTGAGTCTGTCGCATGGAAAGATTTGGCGGAGAACACAAATAGCGGATTCACAATTAGTCGCTGCACTTGAGCGCGTGGCGGCTTGTGTTTGCCTGGCAAAGATCGACAACGTCACGTAAGCCTGCTCGCAAGCCACTTTCGCCGGACTCATTTGCGCAGTAGTTTTTTGGGTGCGCTGGATTTCGCAATTTCTAATTGCTGCGCTGTTTGCTGCCACTGGATGCGGGCAACAGGCCCCGCCAGTTGCTGATTTCGCGACGCAGCGCCAGCGGATGGTCGAGCAACAGTTGAAGCCACGCGGCATCAAGGACGAACGCGTGCTCGCAGCAATGACCAAGGTTCCGCGCGAGGAATTTATCCCTGTGGATGCGCGAGCCGACGCGTACGAAGACGGGCCGTTGCCCATCGGTTACGATCAGACTATTTCCCAGCCGTATGTCGTTGCGTTCATGACAGAGCAACTGCGACCGAAACAGAGCGATCGCGTCTTAGAAATCGGCAGCGGTTCGGGTTATCAGGCGGCGATTTTAGCGGAACTCGTAGCGGATGTTTACACGATCGATATCGTGGAGCCGCTGGCGAAAACTGCGGAAGCTACACTGCAACGGTTGGGCTACAAAAACGTGCATGTCAGGGTGGGCGACGGTTACAAGGGCTGGCCCGAAGAGGCGCCGTTCGATGCGATCATCGTGACCTGCGCGTCGGAGAAGGTTCCGCAACCGCTGGTTGATCAACTCAAAGACGGCGGACGCATGGTCATTCCCGTCGGCGAACGATTCGCCCAGCAGCTTTATCTGTTCGAAAAGAAAAACGGGCAGTTGAAAGAGAGCGCCTCGCTGCCGGTGCGCTTTGTGCCGATGCTGCGCGAAGGGCAAAAGCGATGACTTGTAACCGCTTCGCTATGCGAAGCGCGGGACAGACGCATGCACGTAGCCGAAATGCCGCCCACAGGGCGGCAGCTGCAGCTATTTAATCGCGGCTAGCTTTTTGAGATCAACGCGCTTGATCCACTCTTGCAATTCGCCGGGATCCTGGTTTTGCAATTCGACTTGGACGAAGTAGCGATTCGCAACCATCACCCACAGAGCGGCGTGCTTGGTATCCTTCTCAAAGGTTTCGAAGCCGGGGTTGCCATCGATCTGCACCGATTTGGCGTAGCCTTCGCTGGTGTCGCTGTTGCTCTTCCACGCTTCGGTCGTAGCGCTGACATAATCAGGGTTAGCCACGGAATCGAGAACGCTGATCGCAGCGCTTGGGGCCTTTTCTCCTTCGCCCTTGTGATAATCGCGATGCACGTTTGTGATTTTGAATCCGCCCACGTCTTCGGTCGAGCCCTCTGGCTTATCCGCCGTCCAATCCGTTGGTGGCTCCGGCAGAATCGGCAGTAACTTTTGATAATCGACAGCCTCAGGCACCAGAATCGGCTCGTTCTGGGCTGGTGCTGCGCCGACCCCAATCGCAGCGATTAGCGCCAGCGCAAAAAATCCGGCGCGTGCCGGAGAGCAAACACGACCCGTTGATTTCATGTGAGCGCGTCCTGCGCGAGTACTATACCCGATTGACTTTACCTCGGCTGTCAAGACGCTTGCGGGATGCGCATGTCCGAGCGCGTCAACTGTAGCCGCTTTCTTATGGAAAGCGCACAGATGCAGCGCCAAGGATTGTATTTGTAATCTGCGTTCTCGCGGTGGCGGCGCGGCTGATTTTCATTAATCAGCCTTACGTCGATCACTGGAGCTGGCGGCAAAGCGACGTCGCGGCGATCGCGCGGAATTTTTTGCAAAACGGATTTCGTTTCGGCTATCCGCAAATTGATTGGGCAGGCAACGCGCCCGGTTATGTCGGAACGGAATTTCCAATTCTGCCCTTCATCGCGACGGTTTGTTACAAGTTTGCGGGCGTGCACGAATGGATCGGGCGAATTCAGGCGGTCATTTTGTTTGCGGTTTCGCTGCCATTTTTCTTTTTGCTCGTCCGCGAAATTTTCGATAGCAGGGCGGCTGTTTGGGCGACTTTCTTCTTTTGTTTTACGCCACTAAATGTTTTCGCCGGTCGTTCATTCATGCCGGATGTCCCGTCGCTTAGCTTGGCGATTGTCGGGTTATATTTTTTTTTGTGCTGGGTCGAGCATGGTGAATTCACGTCATTCTTCGTCGCCGCCATCGCCATTTCGCTATCGTTGCTTATCAAGATTACGAGCATCGTTATCGCCGTGCCGCTCGCCTACGTTGTTGTAGGGCGTCTGTGTCAGACGCCAGGCGTTTCACAGAAACGCCCTACAGTTCTTGGCGCACTCGCGTTGTTCGCAGCAATAGCGCTGTTACCATCTGCGATCTGGTACTGGCACGCTCTCACGCCGACTCTCTCAGTGATGGCGCTCGTCGGTTTGTTTGTCACGCAGTCGCGGGATCGAAGATACTCCCGCCTTTTTCATTGGTGGCTGGCTGCCATGATTGTTTTCATCATAGTCGTCGGCTACGGGAATCGCCACCGGTGGTACCAACTGCCGCTGGTGCCAATAGCCGCTGCCTTAGCCGGCGCCGGATGTGGCTTTGTTGGGTCCAGAATCTCTTCGCGTTTGGCTGCAATCACATCGTCAATCGTGGTTGCAGTCATCTTCCTAATCCTTGCCTTCGTCTATGTCCGACCATTTTATGAATCATCTGCGGCGCAGCTTCGCGATGCCGGTCTGGAATTGAAAAAAGTGACACCGCCCGATGCATTGATTGTAGCCGCGGACATGGGCGACCCGACCATCTTTTACTATGCCGAGCGCAAGGGCTGGCATTTTCTAGAGCAGAACGCGATTTACAACGGCAACCCCGACGACAGCGAACAGGCAATCGAGAATCTTGAGTGGTTGCGGCGCCGCGGAGCAACGCATTTTGTTTTCACCAGGAATACTTTTTGGTGGTCGCAGTCGTATCCAGAATTCGTCGGCGATTTAAGCAAACGCGCGACGCTGATCGAGGCGACGCCCGAATTTAGGATTTACGAGCTGAGTTCAGCGGTGAATGAAAGTGCATCGCTCGAATAGCATTCGTCGGAAGCGAATGGGTCACCTCGCCTTGGAAAGGGAGAGGGGGAGGGTGAGGGTTTCTTCGGTGCAACCCAGTTCGAAGGCTTCCAGCGCCGGTCGGTTAAAACCCGAAAACCTCTCACCTTTTTCCTCTCCCCTTCCACAAGGGGAGAGGCGAGGAACAGGATCAGGACTACGCGATTAGCTCGCGAACGGTCACGACTTGGCTCGACATGACAACGGAAACGAAGCCGCGTCGTCAGCTTGGATTGTTTGACGCGACGATGATCGTGATGGGCGGTATCGTGGGCGCGGGAATTTTTGCGAACCCTTCCGAAGTCGCGCACCGCGTGCATACGCCGTTTTTGATTTTAGGCGTCTGGGTGCTTGGCGGGTTGCTCGCGATGTGCGGCGCATTCATCTGGGCTGAACTCGCGAAGCGTCTGCCCGGCGCGGCCGGCGGTCAATACGTCTACCTGCGCGACGCGTATCATCCTGCGGTCGCGTTCGTGTATGGATGGGGACTTCTTCTGATTACGCAGACTGGCGGCATGGCCGCAGTCGCGGTGATTTTCGCCTCATACTTTCGTGCGCTCACAGGTGTAGCTTGGAACGAAAGCGCCATCGCAGCCGCGGCGCTGTTGATATTGACGGGGATCAACTGTTTCGGCGCGCGTACCGGCAGCAACGTGCAGAACGCTCTCATGCTGCTAAAAATTGGGGCAATCGCAGCGCTCGTGATAATTGGATTTGCTGTTGGCGGCGATGCACCGGAGCAATCGACGTCGTTGCTGGAAAAACCGTTCTCACTCGATCTTCTCAAAAGCATTGGCGCGGCGATGGTCCCGATCGCTTTCGCGTACGGCGGTTGGCAGACGGCCACTTTTGTCGCCGCTGAAATTCGCGATCCGCGCCGCGACCTGTCGCGCGGATTGTTGTTAGGGGTCTCTTGCGTTGTGGCGCTTTATCTTGCAGTGAATCTCGCGTGTTTGCGCGTGCTCGGGCCGGCTGGACTCGATGCAACTACAACCCCTGCCTCTGATCTCATGCGCGTCGCGCTGGGCGAAAACGGCGCCCGCTGGATCGCGCTCGCGATAACAATTTCCGCTCTCGGTTTCCTCAGCCAAAGCATGCTCACCGCTCCGCGCGTGTATTACGCGATGGCGCGTGACGGACTCTTCTTTTCCAGCGTGGGGAAACTGTTCGGAAAATCGGAGGCGCCGGTCATTGCAATTATTCTTCAGGGGTTCGCCGCAATCGTCATCGCCTGTTCCGGCACGTATGGCGAAATTTTAAATTTCGAAGTCACCGTCGATTTCATCTTTTTCGGAATGACTGCCGCTGCGCTCTTCATTTTGCGCCGGCGCGGAATCGGATCGGACTCCGTCACCTACCGCGTCCCAGGTCATCCGTTCACGACGATGTTGTTCGTGTTATCGTGCGCGGCAATTGTCCTTAGCGCCATCATCGCTTCACCTCGCAATAGCGCGATCGCGCTGTGCATCATGCTGGCCGGGCTTCCCGTTTATTATTTTTGGAGCAGATTCAGACGGGCCCACAGCAATTAAAAGGAGCGCATCTTTCACAGTAGCAACGGATGATTCTCAGCTCAGATGGAACAGTCTGCGCCGAACGGGGCCGCCTCGCCCTCTCAGGGAGAGGGGGAGGGTGAGGGTGTTGTTGAGCTGCGAAAAACCCCTCACCTTAGTCCTCTCCCCTCGAGGAAGGGGAGAGGTGAGAACGCCCCGAATTAGTAGTGTGAGTTTCCAAGAGGTGACGTTGCAATGAGATCCAAGCATTCCGATTACATGCATTGGTCCAAGACGCAGAGCCGTGCACGGTTCAATCTCGCAACGAGCGGCGTGGCTTCATTTCCTTTTCGCGAGTTGCCGATTGATCTGAAGGAGCTCGAAATCAATGGTGACAACAGCTACGGCTACGCGCCGTTGCAGCAAGCGATCGCTGCGCACCACCGCGTCGATCCCGACTGCGTCGTGGAATCTGCCGGCACTTCCATGGCCAATCATCTCGCCATGGCCGCGATCATCGAACCCGGCGACGAAGTTCTAATCGAGCATCCGGCGTACGGTCCGATTCTCGACATTGCGCAATATCTTCAAGCAAACGTGAAGCGTTTCCGGCGCCCAGAAGAAAATGGCTGGGCGATCGATCCCGCTGAAGTTCGCCGTTGTATCACGCCGAACACGCGGCTCATCGTGATCACCAATCTTCATAATCCAACGAGTGTGCTAACGCCGAACTCAGCCTTGCGGGAAATCGGCGATATCGCACGGAGCGTCGGCGCGATTGTGCTGGTTGATGAAGTTTATCTGGATGCGGTTTATGACGACACACCGCCAACATCATTTCATCTCGGGCCGGAGTTCGTAGTCACCAGCAGTTTGACGAAAGTTTATGGCGTGAGCGGGCTGCGATGCGGCTGGATTCTGGCGCAGCCTGATCTCGCGTGGAAGATGCGCCGCCTGAATGATCTTTTTAGTGCTACGCCGGTTTTCCCAGGCGAACTGCTTGGCGTCGTTTCGTTCCACCATCTCGATCTTCTTAGAGAAAGAGCGCGCCGCATCGTTGAGGCCGATCGCAAATTGCTCCGCGATTTTCTCAGACAAGAACCGGCGCTTTCTGCGGTCGAGACGAAGTGGGGCACGACGTTATTCCCGCGATTAGTCAACGGAGACACTGATGCGTTTCTCGAGCGACTGCAATCGAAGTTCGATACGTCGGCGGTACCCGGCCGCTTCTTTGAAATGCCAGATCACTTTCGCATCGGCATGGGCGTGAACAGCGAAATGTTCGCCGAAGGCCTGAATCGCATCAGTCGCGCGCTCGCGAGCGATGCAGATTATAGCTGCGACTGCAACTGGTAGGGACAGCGCTCCGCGCTGTCCGGACGCCCCAGCGCGGCTTTCCTACGACAAGGTGGGCTACGGGCGCGGCGCGGGGGTAGGACGCGGCCGTGGAGTCGGCGCAAACCTTGGAGTAGGTGTGGGACGCGGAGTCGGCGTAGCTGTTGCAGTCGGAGTAGCCGTCGACGTTGGTGTTGCCGTAGGCGTCGCAGTGGGCGTTGCTGTCGATGTTGGTGTGGGAGTCGCGGTCGCGGTAGCCGTCGGTGTGGCTGTGACTGCAGGTGTTGCTGTTGGCGTGGGCGACGGACAAGTGGTCGTGATCCTTAGGATCCAGCCGCCGTCGACCACGCCGTTATTGCCACCTGCGTCGTCAACGAGGTAAAGGCTCCACGTCCCGTTGGGGTCGGTCCCATTGAAGATCGAGAGCGCTGAGCCGCCCAAAGGCGGCGGAGCGGGAGCCGGCCACGTGTCGCCGGCGCCGTAGTTCACCGGACGGTACGTGCCGGAAACAATTTGCGTGCTGTCGGGCAGCGGATTCGGCGCGTCGTCGTCGAGGGTGACATCCGCACCGAGAACATCAAACTCGCCTCCAGCGTCGGACCAAATGATCGCGTTCTGCCCGGCCGGGCCGACGAGCAGAAAGTCGAGATCGTCAGGGAAGAAGTGGATGAGCGAGCGGAAGGTAACAGTCACCTTGACGACCGTTCCCTGGCCCGCGACGACGATGTTCGACGGATACGGACTCGCCGGTCCACTGTCGGGAATGATGATTGGCGCCGGGTTGATGAAGAAAACCGGCGTACATGTCGGCGTTGCTGTTGGCGTTGGTGTGGCGCAGGGGGTTTCGGTGTACTGCTGGTTGTCGTTGGTAGGAGTGCCGGGGCCAGAGTTGCCGGCCACAGCGTAGAACGATTGGCCTGCGGTCGCCCCTCCAAGGTAATCGCGCGCCTGTACCATATTTGCCAAGTTACTCCAGGTGTTGGTAGCTGGATCCCAGGCGATTGCGCTGGTGCTGATGGCGAAGTTGACGTCGCCTCCTGCAACCAGCCATCTGCCGTTGTAAGCTCCAGACGCGGCAGCCGAGCGGCCCGCAGGCAGATCGGCGATTGCAGCATCATCCCAGGTGTCGGTGTTCGGCTCGTACCGCCAGGTCTTGTCAGGGGAGGCATTGCCGCCGCCCGCATAAATATAGGTGCCCAACGCTGCTGCCATCAGGCTGTGGTTGGCAAACGGGTAGTTTGCAGCCATGGACCAGCTATTCGTCGCAATATTGTAAACTTCGACGTGAAAATCGGTGCCGATAGCGCGGCCGGCGATGCGGTAGATCTTACCGTTGAGGTACGCAGTCGCGTGGAAATAGGTGGGAATGGTATAAGAAGGCAGGCTCGTGTTATAAGTATTGCTGATCGGATCGTAGCGCCAAAGCGTGGCTGTGGTATTGAAGTTTTGGTCCACGCCGCCAAGCAGGTAGATATACGTGCCGTCGCTTGTGCCGCTGAACCAGCCCCGCGGTGCCGGAAGGGAAGCAATAGGCGTCCACGTATTCGTCGCAGGCGTGTACTTATAAGCGTTTGTGATGGCGATGTTGTTAACGATGCCACCGAAACTGTAGATATTGCCACCTTGTGAAGCCACAGCGTTCCCCGAGACGGCGATCGGATACGGCGATTGCTCGGTCCAGGCGCCAGCGCAAGGCGTTGCCGTGGGGGTGGGCGTGACTCCAGCGGGCTCGACACGCGCGTGCAGATTGCGCGTATGCGTATCCGTCGGCGTTTGCGGACCCGTTGCGCCTAACATCGACCAAAGGAGTCCAAAAAAGAACACTGCCACACCAATTGAAACGCACAGATTCAAAAAAGCGGATGTGGCTGTGCGTCTCTTTTTCATAGACAAAAGCTACGGTCGCGGTGGCGGACTGGGGCGAAGCCGCGACGTTGGTGTAGGTCTCGGTATAAGTGTTGGTGAAGGCGAGCCTGCGGGTGTTGTCGTCGGCGTAGGCGTGGCTGTTGGAGTAACAGTCGGTGTAGGCGAAGGTGTTGCGCCAGATTGCGCGCAATATCTCCCGCCGGTGGTCGAGGTGAAACTTCCGCCCCAGATGACCATCTCGCTGCCAGTCCAAACTGCCGTGTGTTGCAGTCGCGCACTGGGCGCATTGGTCGTGCTGGTCGCAGTCCAAGTATCAGTGCCGGGGTTGTATCTCCCGCCAGTGTTAAAAGCGCTGCTGCCGTTACCGCCGCCCCAGACGATCATCTCGCTGCCGGTCCAAACTGCTCGGTGCAGGTATCGCGCTACGGGCGCATTGGTGGTGCTGGTGGCTGCCCAGCTGTCTGTGGCAGGATTATAGCTTCCGCCAGTGTTCAAAACTGGGTAGCCACCGCCCCAGACAATCATCTCGCTGCCAGTCCAAACTGGCGTGTGGTCGTCTCGCCCCTCGGGCGCATTGGTGATGCTGGTAGCTATCCAGCTATCAGTGCTGGGATTGTATCTCCCGCCAGTGTTCAAATAGTGGGTGTTAGTACCATCAAAAAACTGTCCGCCCCACACGATCATTTCACTGCCGGTCCAAACTGCCGGGTGGTGTTGGGCCCGCGCCTCGGGCGCGTTGGTGGTGCTGGTGGCAGTCCAGCCATCAGTGCTGGGATTGTATCTCCCGCCAGTGTTGAAAAAGTCGCTGGTGCCGTACCCGCCCCAGACGATCATCTCGCTGCCGGTCCATACTGCCGTGTGCAGGTATCGCGCCTCGGGCGCATTGGTGGTGCTGATGACTATCCAGCTATCAGTGCTGGGATTGTATCTCCCGCCGGTGTTCACATAGCTGCTGCCGTTATATCCGCCCCAGACGATCATCTCACTGCCGGTCCATACTGCCGTGTGATAGTATCGGCCATCGGGCGCATTGGTAGTGCTGGTGGCTGCCCAGCTATCAGTGCTGGGATTGTACCTCCCGCCAGTGTTCAAATTGTCCAGGTGTCATCGGTGCACGGATCAATCTCTGGAAGAACATAAGTAGCTATGCCTAACGTTGTGATAGTAAATTTGCTGCCGGCGGTTTGGGTTCGTAGCAAGGCAAAGCGCTGGCCTTTGTCGTGGGTGGATAAATCAGCCACCAGACGTTCCGTTAAGACTGGCCTGGCCAGACACTCAGCAATAACAGATGGATCGTTCCCCAGAGCCTCAAACAGTTCCCGCAGGACTTCCGGCTGTTTTGTGTTCCGGGCCATCCGCTCCAGCTCGGCTTGCAGCTGCTCCAGAGTGATCGGCCTCTGCGAGTAAACTTCCAGCGCTTGCGAGTTGCGGAGATAATCTTCCACCTTCTTTTCAATCTGCGCAGCCGACATCACCTCATCGAGTGACGGCTTGGGTTTCGAATTTTCTTTCGGCCAAATCCGATGCTGCCAGTAAACTTCTTCGATCGCTCGCTGATAAGCTACGCGCTTTGCAAATGTTAGAGTTCTTTGGGGACCGTTCGGCGTATCGGAATTGAAGAAAGCCAGCAATGGTCGACTTACCAAAGAACAGGCAGCAGCCGAGCAAACTAACAGGGCCAGTAAGGCACGCGGACGAAAGAACCCACCTTCGCCGATCCAGCCTTCGCAGGTGCTTCGGCGGAGTAGGCGGCTACGGCGGGCAGGAGCAGATTGAGCAGTGCGGTTCTTCTTCATAACAATAGCTACGGGCGCGGCGCGGGCGACGGACGAGGCCGTGGCGTGGGAGTAGCTCGCGGCATTACCGTCGGAGTCGGCGTAGCGGTAGCGGTCGCGGTAGGAGTTGCTGTTGCAGTCGCTGTTGGTGTTGGGGTAGGGCTAGGCTGAAGCTGAATTAACTCGATGCGCCCACCGCTGCCAAACTGATTAGCATGGACCGCCTTGGCGCCGCCCACCACGTACTGCCCGTCTGTTGAGACGTCCACCGAAAACGCTGAGCCAGGAAAGTTGATCTGGCCGATCAACTGGACGCTACGGTTAAATACCATGACTTCTGGCCAGTCATGGTTTTGCGTTCCCCAGGAAGCAAAAGCCGTAACCGTGCCGTTGTCGTTCGAGCCGGCGCCAATCGGCGTTCCCTGATACATACCCGTGCCGCTAACAGGGTAGGAGCCCAGCATGTTGCCGGTTGCAACATCGAACAAGTACACTTCGCCACTGAGCCAATTGTTAGCGAGGTTGCCGCCGAACGTACCCACTGTGGAGCCGTCACGCGAGACGGTAGAAGCTGCGCCAAACCAGAAATTCGCTCGGGTGAAATGGATTACCCGGTTATAGGTTGTGCCATTGTATGCATACACGTCGAAATTGAACCCGCCCACTGCGAATACGCTGCCGTCGCCGGAAATCGGGTAGAAAATGGATCCGGCGCCGGAGCCTGCTGCGGTGAATACGATGTCGCCACTGCTGGTCTCTACGAGAGTGGCGCGATTGTCCTGTGTCACGAGGGCAGTCGAGCCGTTATCGGTCAAAGCCACCCCGTCCATCCGAAGCGGGTCCGTCCATGTGAGTGTGACTGCACCGGTATTAGCGTCGAAGACGTAAAGCGTCGAATTCTGAGTTACAGAATCGCTAACAACAGCCGCAATCGTCGAGCCGTCACGCGACGTGGCGACCTTCCTGGAACTGGCTGGCAGGTTTGGATCACTGACTGGATATGGGAACGACCAGTCCGGTGTGCCGTTGCTGCTGGACCTGAAACCATGTTGCCGAAAGTCGTCGCCCGCCGCATTCGACTCCATAAAGCCGCTGCGATCGGCGCCTTTGGCGGCAGCGACGCCGGAGTTGCCGCTGCCGAAGGACGAGAAGCTCCATGCCGGTGTGCCGTTGCCTGTGATCGCATGTATGGTCAGGCGCGCACCGCTAAGAAGCCAGGCACCCCAAACATTGTTGGCGTCGATCGACACGCCATCGGCAATCGCTGTCGGGTGGTCGTAATGCCAGAGCGTGGTACCCAAGGGCCCTGATATGCGGCTCTCAGCTATTCTACGCGCCGCAGGCGGTGCTTTCGAGTGACCGAGGTGCGTGCTCTGGATGATGCCTTGTGGCGTGACTCTCATGAATGCTTGGCGTGTTGCTCCGCCAGCACGAACGGACTCGACGCGTGTAGGTGGATTCGCGGCGGCAAAGAAAGCCAGGAAGGCAAGCGCAGCGACCGGAATTAATCCAGTTAAACTGCGCAGGTTACAAAACCCACCTTCGCCGATCCAGCCTCCGCAGCTGCTTCCAGCCTTCGCAGCTGCTTCGGCGGAGTAGGCTCGGCGGAGTAGGCGGCTACGGCGGGCAGGTGCGGATTGAGCAGTGTATTTCTTTTTCATCGGACAAAAGCTATGGCCGCGGTGGTGGTGTTGGGGGAGGCCGGGGAGCGGGAGTAACTCGCGGCGCCGGCGTTGGAGTACCTGTTGTCGTAGGTGTAGGTGATGGTGTAACTGATGGCTCTGACGGCGTCGGTGTTGCCGTCGGCGTAGGTGTGGGCGTGAAACCAGGTTGCGCGCAGTATCTCCCGCCGGTGTTCACATCGCTGTTGCCGTCGTATCCGCCCCAAATGACCATTTGGCTGCCCGTCCAGACTGCGGTGTGAGCCACTCGGGCAGCGGGCGCGTTGGTCGTGCTGGTGGCTATCCAAGTGTTGGTGCTCGGATGATATCTCCCGCCCGTATTCAACTCGCTGCCATTATATCCGCCCCAGACAATCATTTGGCTGCCGGTCCAGACTGTGGTGTGATCGTACCGCGCAGCGGGGGCGTTGGTGGTGCTGGTGGCTGTCCAACCGTCGATGCTGGGATTGTATCTTCCGCCGGTGTTGAAATAATCGGCACCAACTCCGCCCCAGACGATCATTTCGCTGCCAGTCCACACTGCCGTGTGACCATTTCGGGTATCGGGGGCGTTGGTCGTGCTGGTGGCTATCCAACCGTCGGTCATTGGATCGTATCTCCCGCCCGTACCTGGGGGAATTGGAGTGCCCGTTGGGGTCGGGCTTGGAGTTGGGCTTGGGCTTGGGTGTGGGGGCGGGGTTGGAGTTGGGGACGGAACTATTCCACCCCAGACGACCATTTGGCTGCCAGTCCAGACTGCTGTGTGATTGTATCGGGCAGCGGGCGCGCCGATGGTGCTGGTGGCTGTCCAACCGTCGGTGCTGGCATTATATCTCCCGCCGGTGTTAAAAGAGCCGCCGCTATTGGCTCCGCCCCAAACGATCATTTGGCTGCCAGTCCAGACTGCTGTGTGATTGTACCGGGCAGCGGGCGCGCCGGTGGTGCTGGTGGCTGTCCAACTGTCCGTGGTGGGATTATATTTCCCGCCGGTGTTCAAAAAGCTTGTATTGAGTCCGCCCCAGACGATCATATCTCCGCCGGTCCACACTGCGGTGTGACCAGCCCGCACAGCGGGCGCGTTGGTAGTGGTAGTCGCCGTCCAATTGTCGGTGGTGGGATTGTATCTCGCGTTCACAAAGCCAATGCCGTTTCCGCCCCAGACGATCATTTCGCTGCCAGTCCACACTGCGGTGTGAGCGGCTGAGGCAGTTGGGACGTTGGTGGGTGTCCACCTGTCGGTGCTGGGATTGTATCTCGCGCCGGTATTCAAGTACACGGGACCAAGTGCCAGTCCGCCCCAGACAATCATTTCGCTGCCGGTCCATACCGCGGTGTGACCGGCAGCGGGCGCGTTGGTGGTGCTGGTGGCCATCCAACTGTTGCTGCTGGGATTATAGCGGCCGCCGGTGTTCAAAAAACCGCTGTCGTCGGTCCCGCCCCAGACGATCATTTCGCCACCGGTCCATACTGCGGTGTGACCGGCTCGGCCGTCGGGCGCGTTAGTCGTACTCGTGGCTGTCCAACTGTCGGTAACGGGATTATATCTCTCGCCACTGAAAGATGGTGTTGGAGACGGTGTTGGACTTGCACCTGCGGTTGCAGCCCGTGTGCGTGTGGGACGTGGCGGGACAAATTGTGCGCAGCATGTCTTGCCGCTGCTCAAATAGTTCGAGCTACCAGCCAGTCCGCCCCAGACGATCATTTCGCTGCCAGTCCACACTGCCGTGTGATAGTACCGGGCAGGCACGCCCGTCGTGCTGGTGGGTGTCCAACTATTAGTGCTCGGATTGTATCTCCCGCCGGTATTTAAGTACACGGGCCCTTCTGCCGCTCCGCCCCAGACAATCATTTCGCTGCTGGTCCACACTGCCGTGTGAAGCCACCGGCCAGTGGGCGCGTTGATGGTGCTGGTGACTGTCCAACTATTGGTAATGGGATTATATCTACCGCCGGTGTTCAAATAGCCGCTGATGCCAAATCCGCCCCAGACAATCATTTCGCTGCCGGTCCACACTGCCGGGTGATAGTACCGCGCCTCGGGCGCGTTGATTGTGCTGGTGGCCGTCCAACTGT
>WNGB01005806.1_pt1 | contig 19322 bp, 19 predicted proteins | sample 5400681 | NCBI WGS metagenome assembly WNGB01 (sample SAMN13153367, study PRJNA577476) | soil metagenome | isolation source: 115 cm soil or saprolite under grassland replicate 2 | place: USA:California | collected 2016-06-15
TGCCCTCTCTTCGACACTGGGCGCTATACCCGCGAGCTCGAGAAGCTGATCTGCGCGCTATGCCGCCTCTGTTGAGGCGGCCGCTCGCCGCAGCGTGTTGCGTCGATCAGTTGAACCCGCCACCTATTCTGTTGAAAAACTCAGTCCTGATCTTTCGGCCTCATCGTGCCACCTGGCCTCATGTGGAGTGGCGACTGCAGGTTGTTCCTCGGCGGCTACATCAATCGATCAACCTCTTCCTTCGCGGGGAGAATCCACATAGGAAGGGCTAGGTGTGCTCACGACGCACTCTGTACCATGCGTCAAACTGGGAGCCTACACCGAGGTCGACTGCCTCACTACGCGCAACCCGCAACGCAAGCTCTTGGACGTCAGAGGAATACGTGAGGCTGTCCATGCCTTCCCAGGCCTCGATTGCAAGGTCGGTCGCACGGGGCACAAGGACTGACCGAAAGAAGAGCTCAAGCTTCGCAGGTGCCAGCTTCAGAACGTAGTCACGTGTCAGCCCACGCTCTCGGCGCAGGTTGAAGTTGACGGTCTTGGGTTGGAGGTCCTCCGCAATGTACGTCCACCAGGTTGAAACGATGGGGGCCAATTCGTCAGTGGGAAAGCCCCCGCGCGGACCTCAACCTAGCGGACGGGGCCATGCGCGAGCAATTCGTCCAGCATCTCCAATGCGCGCGCCACCGCGGTACCGTGTCGAATGTTGTAGATTCTCACCAATCTCGGCTCTCCGGCGCCCTCGAGCCTGTCTCGGTATTTCAGCAACGGACAGGGCGCCGCCGCTGTCACGTCGGCCTCCGCTGCAATCATCACACGCGCGCGCTGACAGTGCCGGCTGCTCCGGGAGCCGAAATTCATTCAATGAATGGCGGCGAGCTGTAACGGCCTCAACGCGCGCCGCCTCTCGCGCGGCCGATCAACTCCCGGATCCGCTCCGCAAACACCGTTAGGCGCTCGTCGCGCACGGTATTGACGGATCTGTCGCGATCGCTGAAATAGTCATCAGTCAAGCGGTTACTGAGATCCTGGCCTGCCCATCTTTGTCTCTTGCGCTCGAACTCTTGCCGCGACTTGAGCATATAGTGGTGCAACCGGAGTGCACCCTCTGTTATAAGACTTGAGAATCCCTGGTGACCAGGGCGAGGCGACAGGGGACGCCCGTCCGAGAGCACGTAGGTGCCCGAAGTGAGGACGACGCTGTGAACGCTGTCGAAACGCACGATGCGATTGGGTCTTGCGATGGTCTTGAAAAAATGTCCTTCCGGATAATCGGCGGCAGCCGTCATCGTGAAGCGAGATGTGACCAAGTCTCCGCTCGACGACTTCTGACCAGATGAGCCGAAGACCCGTTGATTGACAGCTACCGCGGCGACCTCTGTCGGAAAGGCGGCAAGGGTCTGCCCCAATGGCCCGTAATCGCTGGCAAATAGGAATTCGTCGAGGTCAATAAAGGCAACATAGTCGGCGGCGCCAGAGAGTCGGCGCGCGCCATCGCGATAGGCCCGCCGCTGGGTGCGATCAAAACCGCGCGCAGAGTCAGGCCAGGGTATGACCTGGATATCGATAAACTTGGCGAATGACCTTGCACGCTCGCACGTGTCATCCGAGGAATTGTTATCGTACAGGATGACCCGGGAAACGCCTTGCAGGATATGGAACGCAAGCCACTCCTCGATATAGTCTGCCTCGTCCTTCATGATCGCGCAGAGCGCAAACGTAGGCTCGGTCGCCAAGCTCCATTCTCGCCGGTTTATCGATGGAAGGTTACCACAGGTCTCGGTTCATGCTAGGCAGCAGATCCAAGTGGCGCGAGGGCTTTTCGTTCGCGCCCGGAAAACCAATGAAGGTAACCGAGCCGCAAGTAGCTGCGAGCGCTCCGATCAGACCAGCTCCTCGGTCCGAAAACGCCGCAGTAACATGATAGCCACGAAGTCGAAGGCGTACAGGCTCAAGTACTGCAATTTCTTGCGGCCCGGCGCGCGATGGATCGATCCCCAGCGGTGCGCATGCCCGAACGTCTGCAGGTCGAGTCGCCCGTCGACGCGCCGCATGTCGAGGCCGAAGTCGGCGTAGAAGCGCGCGGCCTCGTCGAGCGCCGGCACGGTGAAGACGAAATGGTCCAACGAACGGACCGGCGGTCGCTTGGGGCGCCGGTGACCTTGCTTTCCTCCTCGCCCGATGTTGCTGAAGATGACAGCACAGGGGAAAAGAAACAGGGTCATACCATAGGTTTTTCCTTCCGCGCGGCCCGGCGACACAAAAAACAATCGGCACAGATTCTTGCCGTTTTAGCTAGAATGGCATATCGTCCGACAGATGGATTCCGTCAACGCCACGCAACTCAAGAATCGGCTGGGTGCTGTGCTTCGCCGCGCTGCGTTGGGGCCGGTAGCCATCGTACGTCACGGCCGGGTAGTGGCCCATCTTGTGCCGCCAGTGGCCTCTGCGGCGCGCACCATGCCGGGGCGGTCCACCGGCGCACACAAGTGGACGCGGCCCGAGGAGGAGCGCCTGGTCGAGCTGTGCGCCCGAGGAGACTTTCGCCCGTCGCGATGGCTACGCGCTGGCGACCCGCGAATCCTCGCCGGCGTTGCAGCGATGCTCGCGTCGCACGATGGTTTCGACCGGACCCGCATGCTCGCGCTGGCCGAGTGTCTTGCTCCGGGGATGAGCGCGCCCGGCAAATTCGGGCGGTGGTTGGCCCGGTCGCCCGTTCTTGCGGCACGTTTCCTGCCTGTGCTCGACGCACGATTGCAGGAGGATCGCGCGACCCCGCGCGCCGCCGGACAACAAACATGAGGAGGAAGCGCCCGCCGCTTCGGCCGGACCCGGAATATTTCCGAGCGTTCGCGACGATCATGTCGCGCGTCGAAAAGACGTTGGGAAAGAAGCAGCCTGCCAGGCCGGTCATCGCGTGTGTCGCCGGAGGCGCGGCCCTGCACTTCTATACCGGGAGCCGAGTCTCCAAGGACATTGACGCCAAGATCATGGCGCGCGTGCTGCTCGATCCGCAGGAGCTGCAGGTGGCGTACCGGGGCGAAGATGGTCACGCACGGCTGCTGTATTTCGACACCCAGTACAACGACAGTTTCGCGCTTCTGCACCAACACGCATATGACGATGCGCTGCCGATCTCCGTGCCGGGCGTAGACGCTCGGCGTCTGGAGGTGAGGCTGCTCACCCCGCTCGATCTCGCGGTTTCCAAACTCTCGCGCTTCAGTGAGCAGGATCAAAAAGACGTCCGTGCGCTTGCCCGGGCGGGATTGATCGATGCAGCGGAGCTCCAGCGTCGTGCCGAGGAAGCGCTACCCGACTACGTCGGCAACGTGGATCGGATCAGGACGTCGATCAACGTCGCCCGGCGCCTCGTTGCGCCGGAGCGAAAGGAAAAATAGCCGCGATCCGTGCCAGCGCTTGCCAAGGAGCCATGGCGCGAGCATGCCGCCCGCGCCGGTGCCCAGCGCGTAGAACACCGCGAACGCCAGCGCGTAGCTCGAGCGGGAAGATCTCGCTCACGGTCAGGTAGGCCGAGCTGGCTGCTGCCGACGTGACGAAGAAGATCGCGCGCTACAGCGCCCTCTGCACCGCCGAGACAAAACGTCTTTGGAAGCACCTCCGGCACCCGTATAACGCAAGCTTTCCTGGTCCTGCGGCGTCATACAGTAGACGTTGGTGTGGGTCCGCGCGTTGGTTCAGCCGGTGCCAGCCTGTAGGAAGGATTCGCCCGCGAGGCTCGCGGTCGCCGCGATGTCTTCCGCCGTGTGCGCCGCCGACACGAAGCCCGCCTCGAACGCGCTCGGCGCGAAGTACACGCCCGCGTCGAGCATGCGGTGGAAGAAGCGGTTGAACGCCTCTTTATCGCAGGCCATCACTTCGGCATAACTCTGCGGTGTCTTCGCTGCGAAGTAGATGCCGAACATGCCGCCGATCGACTGCGCCGAGAAAGCCACGCCCGACGACGCGGCCGCTGCCGCCAGGCCGTCGGTCAACGCCCGCGTGCGCGCCGAGAGCCGATCGTAGAATCCGGGCGCCTGGATCGCGTTGAGCGTGGCCAGCCCCGCCGCGACCGCGACCGGATTGCCCGAGAGCGTCCCGGCTTGATACACCGGTCCGAGCGGCGCGATCTTGTGCATGATCGCGCGCTTGCCGCCGAACGCGCCGACGGGCATCCCGCCGCCGATGACCTTGCCCAGCGTCGTGAGATCCGGCGTGACTCCGTAGAGGCCTTGCGCGCCGCGCAAGTGCACGCGAAAGCCGGTCATCACTTCGTCGAAGATCAGCACCGCGCCGTGGCGATCGCAGAGAGCGCGCAATCCGGGAAGAAACTCCGGCGTTGGGGCGATCAGATTCATGTTGCCCGCAACAGGCTCGACGATGATGGCGGCGATATCGTCCGGATGCTGCCTGAACGCCGCCTCGACCTGATCGAGATCGTTGTACGACAGCACCAGCGTCTCGCCGGCGATCGAAGGCGGGACGCCCGCCGACGACGGCTGCCCGAAGGTAAGCGCGCCCGAGCCTGCCTTCACCAGCAAGCTGTCGCCGTGGCCGTGATAGCAACCCTCGAACTTCACGATCTTCGACCGCCCCGTGTAGCCGCGCGCGAGCCGCAGCGCCGACATCGTCGCCTCGGTGCCCGAGCTCACCAGGCGGACGAGTTCCAGCGAAGGCAGCAGGCTCGTCAGCATCTCCGCCATCGCGATCTCGGCTTCCGTCGGCGCGCCGAACGACAGGCCGTGACGCGCAGCCTCCTGTACCGCGCGCACCGTGTCGGCGTGCGCATGGCCGAGGATCGCCGGCCCCCACGAGCCAACGTAGTCGATGTAGCGCTTGGCGTCGGCGTCCCACAGGTACGCGCCTTCGCCGCGCGTGAAAAAGCGCGGCGTGCCGCCAACCGAGCGAAACGCGCGCACGGGAGAATTGACGCCGGCCGGGATCGTGCGTTGTGCCCGCGCGAACAGCTCGTCGTTCCTGCTCATGCGCTCGCTCGCGCCCGACCCGGATCGAGCGCCATCACGCCATTCCGGCCCGCCGTCGCACCGCTGGAGTCGCGGCATCGAACGCCTCGCGGAAAGCCCTCGCCGCCGCGGCCACGTCGGGCGCATCGAACAGCGCCGTGATGACCGCCAGCGCATCGGCGCCTGCAGCGATCAGCGGCGGAGCCGTTGCGGGGGTGATGCCACCGATCGCGACCGTGGAGACGCTCCAGCGCGCTTTCGCCGCAGTGAGCAGCGAAGCCTCCACGTGAGCCGCATCGGGCTTGACCGTCGAGGGAAAGAAACTGCCGAACGCGACATAGTCGGCGCCGGCGGCGACCGCCGCTGCGGCGCGCTCCAGCGAATCGTAGCAGGAGGCGCCGATGATCGCGGTCGAGCCGAGGCGTTGTCGCGCCCGAGCGAGCGGCGAATCGTCGCGGCCAAGGTGCACGCCGTCGGCATCGACCGCGTACGCGAGGTTGACGTCATCGTTGACGATAAAGATTATGCCCTGGGCCGCGCAGAGGTCGCGAAGCGTCAGCGCCTGCGCGCGGCGCAACGGCGGGGATGCTATCTTGCTGCGATACTGGACCGCCGCGGCGCCGCCGGCGATCGCAGCCGCCACCCGCGCGACGAGCTCGTCGGTGTCCAGAAGATCGGGCGTCAGCGCGTAGAGCCCGGCGATGGTGGCCATCAATGGCGATGCAGGTTCGGCGCGCGCGATGAGCGCTCGTCCTCGACGGGTGGCTCCGCGTCGTCGTCGCGCGCCCAGAACAGGCGATCGGGAAGAAACTGGCCCATCCCGGGACGATAGGCCTTCGCCAGCGCGTGCCAGGTGAAATCCTGCGCCTCGCGCACGGCCTCAGGCAGCTCGAGGCCGTTGGCGAGCATTGCCGCGATCGCGGAAGAGAGCGTGCATCCCGAGCCGTGGTAGCTCCCGGGAAGCCGCTCCCAGCTGTCGCTGCGCACCACACCCGCCTTGCCGTAGAGCGTGTTGACGACTTGTGCGGTCGGCTCGTGCGTGCCGGTGATCAACACGTGCCCGCATCCGCTTTCGATCAGGCGCTGTGCGCATACCGCGAGCGACGGTTCCTCGTCGTCTTCACCGTTGGCCAGACGCCGGGCTTCGGTGCTGTTGGGTGTCAGGATCGTAGTCCGCGGCAGCAAGAGCTCGCGCAGTGCGTGAAGCATCTCGTCGCTCGCCAGCTCGTCGCCGCGACCCGACGCGAGCACCGGATCGAGCACCAGAGGTACGTCCGGATAATCGGCGAGGATTTCCGCGATGGCAGCGATGTTTTCGACGCTGCCGAGCACGCCGATCTTGAAGACGTCGACAGGCACGTCTTCGAGCAGACAGCGCGCCTGGTCGGCGACCCATTCCGCGTCGAGGGGTTGCATGCCTTCGACGCCCATCGTGTCCTGCACCGTGATCGCGGTCAGCACCGACAATGGATGGCAGCCCATGCTCGCGAGCGTCAGGATATCGGCCTGGATCCCCGCGCCGCCGCTCGGGTCGGAAGCGGCGAAGGCGAGAACGATCGGCGGGAAGTCGGACGCTTGCTCGGGGGGCAGAGGCATGGCAAATACGAAAGAATGCCGCGAATCGCGCGCCGGTTGCGTCTCGTGAGCCGCCGGGAGCGCCTGCAAGCCCCGGCCTCGATGAACTTGGTAGAATTCGATTTTACTCCAAACACAAACGCTTACGCTCTGATGAAGAAATACATGTGTCTGATCTGCGGCCATATTTACGACGAGGCCCTCGGCGATCCCGATACGGGCGTCGCGCCGGGCACCAAGTGGGAAGACGTGCCGCCAAACTGGACGTGCCCGGACTGCGGCGCGCGCAAGGAAGACTACGAGCTGGTCGAATTCTAGAGGGCCGAATTTGCCAATGAATTCACGCCTACGGCAATCACCGGTCGTAACCACCCGATCAAGACAGACCGATTAGGGAAGCCCATGCGCATCCTTCACACCATGCTGCGGGTCGGCGATCTGCAACGCTCGATCCGCTTCTACACCGACGTGCTCGGCATGAGGATGTTGCGCACGACCGACCGCCCCGAGCAGAAGTACACTTTGGCGTTCGTCGGCTACGGCGACGAATCCGAGCACGCGGTGCTCGAGCTTACGTACAACTATGGCGTCGACAGATACGATCTCGGCTCCGGCTACGGTCATGTCGCCATCGAAGTGCCGGATGCGGCATCCGCCTGCGCCGCGGTACGGGCCAGAGGCGGAAAAGTCACTCGCGAAGCCGGCCCGGTCAAGGGCGGCACGACGGTCATCGCCTTCGTCGAAGATCCCGACGGCTACAAGATCGAGCTGATCGAGCATAAACGCTAGCACGCCGTAGCCCGGGCTGAGCGCTTTAGCGCGATGCCCCGGGGTGACGCCATGAGGTTCCGAAGCTCCCGGGCATCGCTTCACTCAGCCCGGGCATCGCTTCACTCAGCCCGGGCATCGCTTCGCTCAGCCCGGGCTACGCGCCGCGGCGTCGTAGATCGCGAGCAGCAGCGCCTCCCAGTCTCGTGTGAAGCCGGCGGTGTCGAATAGGGGATTGGTGCCGCGCGTGCGGTTGAGATAATCGCCGTATTCGCGCAAGCGCTGCGGAGCGGATACGAGATCGAGCAGCCGCGCGGCGTACGCCTCCGGCGAATCCGTGATCAGTTCCGGCAGGCCCGCGGCGTTGAGCAGGCTCGCGCCGACACGCCCGGCAAAGGTCGCGCCGCGACAGGTCAGCATGGGAACGCCCGCCCACAACGTGTCGCAGCCTGTCGTGTGCGCTCCGTACGGCAACGTGTCGAGCGCCAGGTCGGCGCACGCGAGACGCCCGATGTGCGCGTCCTGCGCGACGGGACGCGCGAAGATCAGCCGGCCGGGATCGACGCCCGCGCGCCTGGCCTCGGCGCGGAGGTTCTGCTCCATCCGCGGATGGCCTCCCAGAAGCCAGAGGACCGCGTCGTCGCGACTGCGCAGAGCCGACATCCACGCCGCGAACAGCGGCCGGCGCAGCTTGTGGCTCAGGTTGAGACACGCGAGCACGAGCGCATCCTCGGGCAGCGAATTGGCGGAGCGCGGCGTCGGCGCCGGAAGCCCTCGCCGACTGTCGTTGACGTAATAGCAACGCGGCAGGCGCCATACGCGCTCGTGGAAGAACGCTTCGTCGCCCGGCGGAATCACTTGGCCGTCGGCGATGACGCTGTCGATGGCATCGTAACCAAGCGTTCCCGGAAAGCTCATGTAATGGACTTGCACCGGTGCAGGCCGCGAGGCGAGGATCGAAAGCCGGCCCCCGAACGTGTAGCCATGGCGATCGACGAGAATATCGATCCCGTCGTCGCGGATCATGCGCGCGACCTCGGCATCGACGACGTCGCGCACGTCGCGCCAGCGGTCGACCGCCACGCGAATGCGTGCCGCCGTAGCGCCGCCCCCATCCCTGCCGTAACTGTAGCCCGTGATCTCGAACCGGCCGCGATCGTGGGCCTCGAACAGTCCGGCCATCAGGCGCCCGGTTGGATGGTCGCGGAAATTGCCAGAGAGATAGCCGACGCGCAGACGCCCTGCGCGCGGCGGCACCGGACGCCGCGGCGCCGGCGCCGGCAACATCGCCTTCGACCAGCGGCGTGCAACCGCGAGCTGCTGTGCGGACGAAGTCGGCAATGAGAGCGCGATCCAGGGCGGCCAGCGTGGATCGCTCGCCGGATCGTCGAGCGTGGCGATGAGGCGCTGCTCGAACGCCTCGAGGCCGTCCCACTCGCAGAGCGTGTAGCGGACGTTGACGAGATTGGCCAGCGCAGGCGTGAGGGAAGAGTCGGCCGCGACGGCGCGCTCGAAGGCAAGGAACGCCTGCTCGTCGTCGTCCAACAGGCGATGTGCAAGACCGAGGTTGTCCCAGACTGCGCCGCTTCGCGCGCCGAGTGCCACCGCGCGTTCCAGTTGTTGCTTTGCCTCGGCGGGCCGGTTGGCATCGAGGCAGCTGGCCCCGAGGCTCAGGCGCAAGCCGGGATCGTCTGGTGCGAGCGCGACGCATCGCTCGAGCAATACCCGCGCGGCATCGGCCGCACCCGTTGTCTTGAGCGTCTTGGCTACGCTGTGCAACTGCTCGATCGCGGCGCCCGCCTCCTCGCGCTCCCCGCGCGCGAGATGCGTGGCTGCCAGTGCCAGCCAGATCTCCTGGGTCGGCAACGCCTGCGCACGCGCCGCGGCGAGCGCACGCGTAAGGCGTTCGAGCGCACCGGCATGCCGTCCGGCTGCAAGCTCCAGCTGCGCGATTCGCAGCAGTGCGCCGGGATGCTCGGGCAGCGACGCGAGGATCTGCTCGTAGATGGCGCGCGCATCGGCGGCGCGGCCGGCCGCTTCGTGGCGCGCGGCAAGCGCGAAGGCGTCCTGAACGGTGAGTTGCATGGGCGCGAGAGGCAGATGACCGTGCCGAAGTCCCGTGCCGCGATCAGCCGGTCTTGGAGCCTCTAACACAGTGAAACACGTGTGCGTTGCTGGCCACAAACCGCCGCTGGCGCGGCGCAGGGCGCAGCGAATAGTGGAGCCTATTCGCAAGCCCGGCAACAAAGCCAGCGGCGGTTTGGGCCGCAACCCGGAGGGCTGGCCGCGATTTGGGCCCACCCGCTTTGTCGCAAGCCACTTGCTTGGGGCCGACCAAGCGGCGTGGCTTGCTTCGCGCGGTTAAGCCCAGATCGTGCCAGCGCAGCACGCGTTTCACTATGTTAGAGGCTCCTGAAACAGCGCGCGGATGTCGTGCGCGAAGACCTCCGGCCCCTGGCCGTAGCTCTCGTACACACGCAGCCGCCCTTGGGGGTCGAAGACGTACGTGCCAGCGGAATGGTCGACGCTGTACGCGCCGGGGGTCGAGCCCGGTTGCTTCTGATACAGGATCTTGAATTCCTTCGCGGTCTCGGCCGTCGCTGCCGCGTCCCCGTAGAGCCCGAGAAAGCTCGGGTTGAAAGCCGGCACGTAGCGCGCGAGGAGATCGGGCGTGTCGCGCTCCGGATCGACAGTCACGAACAGCACCTGGACGCGCGCCGCATCGGGCCCGAGCTTCTGCATTGTCGCGGCGAGCTGCGAGAGCGTCGTCGGGCACACGTCTGGACACTGCGTATACCCGAAGAACAGCACGACGACCTTGCCGCGGAAGTCTGCCAGTGTTCGCGGCCTGCCGGTGTGATCGGTGAGCCGGAAGTCGCGGCCGTAAGCGATGCCGGTGACGTCGGAGCCCTGGAATTTCGGCGCTGCAGGGCCGCAAGCCGCGACAGCGATCACGAGCAGCGCCGCGACCGTCGCGCGCCTCGCATCCATCCGCATTTTGCCCGCAACGCAATCCGCGCGGGACTTATTCAGAGGTTCCCTGGCCAATAGTGGTCGAGAAGGAGCGCCGAAAACAGCGCCGCGAGATAGAGGATGGAAAAACGGAAAGTGCGCCGGGCGAGCGCGTCGCTGTAGCGTCGGTAGAGCGCGAGCGCATGACCGAGGAACGTGGCGCCGAGGGCCACCGCTGCCGCCAAATACAGCACGCCGCTCATGCGAATCGCGAACGGAAGCAAGGTGACGGCGAATAGCGCAGCGGTGTAGAGCACGATCATGAGGCGCGTGTATTCGGGGCCGTGCGTGACGGGCAGCATCGGCAGCCCTGCCTTCGCGTACTCCTTCACGCGGTAAAGCGCCAGCGACCAGAAGTGCGGCGGCGTCCAAATAAAGATGATCAGGAACAACAGCAATGCTTCCGGCGCGACGTCGTTCGCGACCGCGGCCCAGCCCAGCACCGGAGGCATCGCGCCCGAGGCGCCGCCGATCACGATATTCTGCGGGGTCGCGGGCTTCAGCAGCACGGTATAAATGATCGCATAGCCGACGAACGTCGCAAGCGTGAGCCACATCGTCAGCGTATTCACCTTGAGATAGAGAGTGCCCAGGCCAATCGCCCCGGTGGCGCAGGCGAAGATTAGCGTCTGCAGCGACGATATCTCCCCGCGCGGCAATGGCCGGGCGCGTGTGCGCGCCATCACCGCGTCGATTTTTTGCTCGACCAGGCAGTTGATCGCGGCCGCGGCGCCGGCGACCAGCGCGATGCCCAGCGTGCCGAAGGCAACAGCGGACGCCGGCGGCAATCCCGGCGCGGCGAGAAACATGCCGATCACTGCAGTGAACACGATCAGCGAGACCACGCGTGGCTTGGTCAGGGCGAGAAACTGGCGAGCGCGGTGAAAAGGGCCGTGAGCGAGGGCGAGAGCGGTCATCGGTGAGACTCAATTTCCCCAGGGAGAGCAGCGGTAAGGCTGGATCGAAGCCGTTGCCCGCACGATAGACGAGATTTTACCACTCGACTGCGATCAACCGATTCGCGAATCCAAGCCGCCCAGAGTGAAACCCAGTGGGGATTATCAATGCTGCTAAACCAAAAGTCACACCTGCAAACTAAAAGGGCCTGCATCACTGCAAGCCCTTGATTGTCTGGTTGCAGGGAAGGATAACCTGATGATCCTGCATCATGACATCACTTCGGTTTTGACGGTCAAGGCAATTTCTCTCGATTCAATAGAGCTGGTCGCTCAGGCTTTCTTGGCCCAGGAGGCGCACCAGCCTTTGGCGGCGACAAGCTTGCCTCCGAAGACGGAGCAAGGGCCGCTGGCATCACCGGGCTTGCCGGTGTAGAAGTTGCAGTTGCTGCAAAGCGCCTTCGCATCCTTGCGATCGGTGGCCTTGGTGGCATCCATTTTGTACTTCAGCGCTACCGCTGTCGGATCGGACTCGCTGACCATGTCGACTGCCTCGGCGCTTCCGCTTAACAATGCGTTGGCGAATGGCGCAGCGACCAGCCCGGTGACGGTAAGCTTGATCAAGCGACGGCGGTTCGTGTCAGCAGCGTGTTTGGTCATGGGAGACTCCTCGTGTCTGAGGTGCGAAGTGGATGACCGCGCGGGGTCGGGTTGCGTAGGCAAATCGAAATCGTGGCCGGCTTGGCCGGAATCCTTGTCCGAAACCAAAATCCTGTCATGGCCATGTTTGTTTAAAGAAACGTGGCACTTTTTTCTGAAACTCGATGACCCAGTGCTGGTGCAGCGACTCCGACCCTGCCGGTTCCAACTTTGGATGAGATTTCAGGACGCTTTCCAGTATCGCCTCCTGGTCGTGCTCGAGGTCTACAAACAAGATATGTTTGTCGTCTTTTATAGCTTGTTCAAAACGGGCAAAGTGGTAGTTGGGTCTTTGGATACCAAACAATCCACCCTCCCACGTGCAAAAACCGAGTGCCACTACGGCAAGGAAGACAAAAGGTATCCAGCCGACAGCGGTATTCGTCCAGCCGGCAAAATAGGCGACAGTAAGAACCAACACGGAAGCGCAAACACCGACCACGGCGCCGATCAACGTTGAGTGGACAATGTCCTTCTTCATGAATGACTGGACCCGATGGAGATGCGCATGGTGATCCAGCTCAGCGTCGTGCGCGGTGAGCACGTGGATCTGCGGGGTGGAAACACCGGCACTCTCCAGTTGCTCTTCAACGACTTCCAGGTCATCCAAGTCGTCGCTTATGAAATAGCGCCTTAGCGTTTTCATATTGTTCCCCCTTGTCTTATCAGTCTGCCCACCATCCCCGGATTCTGGTCAAGTAGTCATTGTGAGCCAACTGGAAGATGAGGTACGCCAGCCAATCGCTAAAATCGCGCTGTCACCGCCTAGCGATGTTGCACCGGCCCCGTAGCTCCCGGCCCGTGCGCCGGCGCCGCCAATTTCGTCCCGAAGAATTCGCCGCGCGTAAAGAAGGTGTAGTCAGCTTCAAGCGCCCCGATGCCCAGAAGCACCATCAGCAGCAGCGGCGGCACCAGGATCGCATACACGATGGCCAGCCGCTCCCAGAGCATGTGCATGAAGACGGCAACGATCAGCCCGGCCTTCAACAACATGAACACGAGGATGAGCGTCCACCTGAGGTAACCCTGGAAGTGGAAATAGTCGACGAGATACGACGCGGTGCTGAGAACGAACAGCAATCCCCAGATCTTGAAATAGATGCCGAGCGGATGTTGTTGCCCTACCTCGTGATGTTGCGCCCCGGCCGCGGCGTGGTGTTGCCCCGCGGCCGGATGATGCTGCCCCTCTGCTTGTGCCATGGTTGTAATTACCAGAGATAGAAAACGGCGAAGATGAATACCCACACCAGATCGACGAAGTGCCAGTACAGACCCATGGTTTCGACGATCTCGTAGTTACCTTTCCTGCCGGTCAGAAAGCCTGGCCTCTGTTTGTCGAGGTCTCCCCGCAATACCTTGATCGCCACGATGATGAGGAAGAGCACGCCGATCGACACGTGAGTGCCGTGGAAACCCGTGATCATGAAAAAGCTGGAGCCGAATTGCGGCGCCCCCCAGGGATTGCCCCACGGACGGACCCCCTCCATGATCAGCTTGGTCCACTCGAAAGCCTGCATGCCCACGAATGTGGCGCCCAATGCAGCGGTGAGTAGCAAGAAGACAAATGTTTTGACGCGATCTTTTCGATAGCCGAAGTTGACGGCCAGGACCATCGTTCCGCTGCTGCTGATCAGGACGAACGTCATGATCGCGATCAGGATCAGCGGAATACTCTTGCCCCCGATCGTCAAGGCGAAAACTTCGCTGGGGTTGGGCCAAGGGACGGTGGTGGATATTCGCACCGTCATATACGAGATCAGAAAAGAGCTGAAGATGAACGTATCGCTGAGGAGGAAGATCCACATCATCGCCTTGCCCCAGGGGACGTTCTTGAACGCCCGCTGGTCCGAGGACCAGTCGGCGACGATGCCTTCCAAACCTTCGGGCCGCGGGAGAGCCTCTCCCGTGCTCGTCAGCGCGGGTTGTGCCATTTACTTTTTATCCCTTCAGGTAGACAAGAGAAGCGCGAACAAGACCAGCCAGACCAGGAATAGATAGTGCCAGTACACCGTGCACAGCTCCACGCTCATGCGTACCGCGCCGACCTCGACGCCACGCCACACCTTGGCAGTCGTCTTGCCCCATACCCACAGGCCGCCCAACAGGTGCAAGCCGTGCAGCGCGGTAAGCAGGTAAAAGAAAGCCGCGGCTGGATCAGTCGCTACAAAATAACCCGAGGCATTGAGTTGTTGCCACGCCCAGAGCTGTCCCGCCAGAAAAGCAAAAGTGAAAACGCCCGCGGCAATGAGGCCGCTTCTCACGCCGTCTATCTGTCCCCGTCGTGCAGCAGCCCGCGTCCATTGCATGGCGACGCCGCTCAGGAGCAACAGCACTGTGTTCAGCCACAGCACCCTCGGAACGGCCAACCTGGTCCAGTCCGCTCCCATCTTGCGCATGAAGAAGGCACTGACAAGCAGCGCAAACAGAGACGTGGCGACCGCAAGAAACACCCCGAGCCCGACTTTCACGGGGGGCAGGGGTAACGCGCCTTCTCCATCAACGTTTTTGACTGGACGCTGCTCTATCCAGGGCTTGACGTTCAGCGTCTGTCGCACCAGCCACCCGACGGCGATGGCCATGATTGCAACCAAAACCAGTACTGAGGTCGTCACGACGACCCGCCCACGGGCTTCGGGGCGCCCGAGGCGCTGCGGGTTTGTGCACCCAGCTCGCCCGCATCGAGCGTTTGCTCAAGGCCTCTGGCTTTCTTACTCGGTGGCTGGTTTTGCGGTATGAAGTCCTCGGCGGCACCTGGCACGCTGTAATCGTACGCCCAGCGATAGACGACCGGTAACGTCGCGCCGAAGTTGCCATGCTTCGGCGGAGTCTGCGGGGTTTGCCACTCCAGCGTGGTGGCGCGCCAGGGATTGCCACCCGCCGGCTTGCCTTTGAAATAACTCCAGATCAGGTTGTACAGGAACACGACTTGGACCGCGCCCACGATCAACGCCGCGATGGTGATCCCTTCGTTCAACGAATGCGCCGATTGCGGGATGAACTCGGTGCCCGTGACCGCATAGTACCGGCGCGGCACGCCCAGGATGCCCAGGTAATGCATCGGATAGTAGATGGCATAGGTCCCGAGGAAGGTGAACCAGAAGTGAAACTTGCCCAGCGTATCGTTCAGCATGCGCCCGGTGACCTTGGGGTACCAGTGGTAGATCGCCCCGAACACCACCAGGATGGGCGACACTGCCATCACCATATGGAAATGGGCGACCACGAACATGGTGTCGGAAAGCGGGAGGTCCACGGGCACGTTACCCAGGAACAGGCCCGTGAGGCCGCCGTTGATGAATGTGAATACGAAGCCGATGGCAAACAGCATGGGGACGGTGAGGTGGATGTTTCCCCGCCACAAGGTCAGCACCCAGTTGTAGACCTTGAGGGCCGTGGGAATGGCGATGATCAGCGTCGTGGTGGCGAAAAAGAAGCCAAAGTATGGGTTCATACCGCTGACGTACATGTGGTGCGCCCACACTATGAAACTGAGACCGCCGATGGCCAGAATCGCCCAGACCATCATGCGATAGCCGAAGATGTTCTTTCTTGCATGGGTAGCGATCAGGTCGGAGACGATGCCGAAGGCCGGCAGCGCGACGATGTAGACCTCGGGATGGCCGAAAAACCAGAACAGATGTTGAAACAGTATCGGGCTCCCCCCGTTGTAGTTGAGGTGCTGTCCCTTCGAGACGAGGGCGGGCATGAAGAAGCTGGTGCCCAGCGCCTGGTCCAGCGTCATCATGATGGCGCTGACGAACAAGGCGGGAAACGCCAACAGCGCCAGGATGGTGGCCATGAAAATGCCCCAGACGCTCAAGGGCAAGCGCATCATCGTCATCCCGCGCGTGCGCGCCTGCAACACGGTCACCACGTAGTTCAAACCGCCCATGGTGAAGCCGATGATGAAGAAGGCCAAGGAAACGCACATCAAGATGATTCCCCAATTGTGTCCCGGAGTGCCGTCGAGGATCGCCTGGGGCGGGTACAGCGTCCAGCCGGCGCCCGTGGGCCCGCCCGGAACGAAGAAGCTCGCCACGAGCAACAGCACGGCGAAGAGGTAGACCCAGTAGCTCACCATGTTGACATAGGGGAAAACCATATCGCGGGCGCCGACCATCAGCGGGATGAGGTAGTTGCCGAACCCCCCCAGGAATAGCGCGGTGAGCAGATAGATCACCATGATCATGCCGTGCATGGTGACAAACTGAAGGTAATTGCTCGGCGTGATGAACGAGAACACGTGCGGGAACCCCAGCTGCAGCCGCATGATTCCCGACAACACCAAAGCCACCAGCCCGATCCCGATCGCGGTGATCGCGTACTGGACGGCGATGACTTTTGCGTCCTGGCTCCAGATGTACTTCCCGACAAAAGTCTTCGGATGGTAGAGCTCCGGCTCTTCGACTTCGGCTGGTGGGACGTAGGCCGATTCGTCATGGGTAACGGAAGTCATCGCTGGTTCCTCTTCGCTAAATCTTCACTATGCTCGATTCGCCCGAGGCATGTGATTATTATCATAACAGCATAAAAAGTACGACGCTTAGCCGTCAGCGGAAGGTATCGATGTAGGCAACGAGGTCATCGGTTGCCCGGTCGTCGATCAGAATGGCGGCCATCGATGCCATCTGCGGACCGTACATGTCTTTGGGATGGGCACCGCGAACACCCTGTTGGAAATTCTTCAACTGGGTGACCAGATACCAATCGCTCATGCCCTTGAGGCGGGGGGCATTCGTTGCCTGCATGCCCCGCCCGTCCGCACCGTGGCAGGCTGCGCAGGTTGCGTAAAGGTCTTGACCTCTGGTCGTACTCATCCGCACCGTTGGCGGGGCAGGATTATCCGGCAGCGTCTTGATATAAGCGACGACATTTTCTATGGCGGCGTCATTTGCCAGCGTCGCCGCCATCGGCGCCATCATCTTACCAAAAACGTCTTTTTCGTGCGTACCCCGAGCACCGTTCTTGAAATTTTGCAATTGCCGTTTCAGATACCAGTCTCCTTGGCCACTCAATTTCGGCGCATTCAACGCAGGATTACCCTCCGCTTGCGGGCCATGACAGGCTGCACACACCGCGTAAAGTGGCTTGCCTGCTGCAGCATCGCCGGCTACGTGAGCCTTGGATTGCGCGAACGTCGGATAGTTGCCTAACCACGCCTTGAACGCGCTCTCTTCCTCCACGATGACTTTGCCACGCATGGTGAAATGTGCGATGCCACATAATTCTTCGCAGAGGAGGTCAAATTTCCCGGTCCGGGTGGGGGTGAACCAGACGTAGGTGACCAGGCCCGGGACCAGATCCATCTTCACCCGGAACTGCGGCACGGTGAAGTCGTGCAGGACGTCAACAGAGCGGAGCAGCGCCTTGACCGGCTTGCCGACGGGCAGATGCAGCTCCGGGCTTGCGATCAAGACATCGTCCAGCCCGCTGGGATCGTCCGGATTCATGCCAAACGGATTTTCATCGCTAACGTACTTGGCATCGACGGTGCCCAGCACGCCGTCCTCCCCGGGGAAGCGAAAACCCCAGTGCCACTGCTTACCCATGACCTCGAACACCGCCGCGTCTTTCGGAACCTCGACGAATTTCGCCCATACAAACAAACCGGGGGCCAACATGGCGACGACTCCCACCGTGGTCGCCAGGATAAGCGCCAGCTCGAGCTGTTTGTTCTCGGGTTCGTAGTGCGCCAGCCTTCCCTTCCGGTAACGGTAGCGCAGCACGCAATAGGCCATGAACAAATTGACGGCGACGAAGACAAACCCGCAGACCCAGAACGTGATCGTGACGGTGGTATCGATCGTGTCCCAGTTGGAGGCGATCGGCGTGAAATACCAAGGGCTTAAGTAGTGAAACAGGACGGAGCCAACGACCAATAAAACCAACGCGATTGCGAAGACCATAACGGTGGCCCCGGTTGATTGGACAGAATTTCAAATGGGTCCGAACAGAGCTGCTATTTTACCATTCCGGGGGACGCGCGTCGGACCGCTGCGCGCTCCGTATCTCAACCGATCTGCGAGGCGCGTAGCAGATGTTCGAGATCCTTCGCCAGCCGCTCGACGTCCGGATCGTCGCCATAACGCAGCACCAGGTTGCCGTGGGGATCGAGCAGCAGAATGCCCGCGGCGCCACCGGCGTCGATCGGCAGCCGGGTGAGCTCGACCGGAGCCACGCGTGCCGCGACGAGCCCCGGATGCCCGGCCAGCAGCTCGGCTGGAGGCGCCGGCGCCGCCGCTGGCTGCAACCAGACCCGCACGACGCGATCCTGCTCACGGCCCTGGATCGTTCGCGCCACACGGGTAGCGTACAGCGCACGCCTGCACACGTCGCCGCAGTCGGGTCCGCTGACGACCAGCAGCACCCATTTGCCGCGTAACTCCACTAGCGCAAACGGCTTCCCATCCGGGTACTTGCCGGCGATCGCCGGTGCCGGCCGTGGATCGAGCAACTCGCCGTAATTCACGTCCGCCGGCCACTGGGCGGCCTCGGCGAAGATCCGGCGCTCGACGAACCGTCGCGCGTCGCCCGCGGTCGCGCCTCACCAACGCGCGATCCCCGCGCGCGCCAGTTGAGCGCAAGCCACAACGCGATCCCCAACCCCGCGAGCGAATACCACTGCAGCATGTAGCTCCGATGTTGCTCGATCCCGGAATCCGGCCGCGGCCAGTCACGGACCAGGCCGTCGCCGGCATCGCCGGTTTGTTCGATTATGAACGGCAGCAACGGTATCCCGGTGGCCGCCGCGATGCGGTCGATATCGAGGTTCTGACGGACCGAGCCCGATCCCGCGTCCATCCTGAGTTCCAGATAATGCACCGGCGGCAGGTTGATCCGGCCCTCGACACTGATCTCTCCCGCGGGCGGTGACACTCGCGGCAATTCGGAGCGATACGGCCCTTGCGCAATCCATCCGCGGTCGACGAGCACATAGCGGTCTCCGCCGGCGAGTTTGAGCGGGGTCACGACGTCAAATCCCGGGCGGCCCGCGTGGACCTTGTTGTCGATCAGAACCTGTCGACCGCCGTCGAACTCGCCGCGCGCGCGAACCGGCCGAAAGCGCCGCGCCGCCGCGTCGGCCGGGGCCGCCGTCAACTCCAGGGGTGGCTGGTGCGCGGCAAGTTCGTATTGCTCGCGCAGCGCTTCTTTCTCCGCGCTGCGGTGCCGCTGCCAATTGCCCAGGGCCACCGTCGCCGCGACGAGGACTGCGAGACCGAGCGTAGGCCACAGCGTCGGCCGGAAACGCCTGCGCGTAAAGAAGGCCCCTATCGGGTTTGGCATCGCTCAGCGGCTGCTAGACTGGCAGGCTATCGCTCTGCGCCGGTCGCGAGTGCGCCTTGATCAGAATCATCGTTATCACCGCCCTGGTCCTCATCGTTGCCAGCCTCGGGTCGGCGCTGTATTACCT
>WNGB01005302.1_pt1 | contig 19321 bp, 19 predicted proteins | sample 5400681 | NCBI WGS metagenome assembly WNGB01 (sample SAMN13153367, study PRJNA577476) | soil metagenome | isolation source: 115 cm soil or saprolite under grassland replicate 2 | place: USA:California | collected 2016-06-15
CAGGATGTCCTTGATGACGACGGGACAGGCGTCGGCGTCGACCCAGATGTGCATGTCCGTCAATGGTATCCTGGCTTCCGTTCAATCGCCCACCGTGAGGTGACTCATGCTCTATGAACTGCGTCGTTACGATGTGGCCGCCGGCAAGCTGCCCGCGCTCGTCGACCGCTTCGGCAGCTTCACCGTGCACAAGTGGAAAGAGTACGGCTTCCGGTTGATCGGCTTCTGGACGCCCTTGATGGGCGAGAAGAGCAACCAGGTCGTCTACATCTGGGGCTGGGAGAGCTGGGAGGAGCGCACCAAGAAGAACGCGGCCTGGCGGGCCGATCCCGAGCGCGCCAAGAAGTGGGCGGAGACCGAGAAGGACGGCCCCCTGGTGAACCGCGTCTACAACCAGCTCATGGAGCCGACCACGTACTCGCAGCTCGATCGGGGCGAGTCGTACGGCCCGGACGCGTCGACCCGCAAGCCCTACTTCTTCGAGCTCCGCGAATACCAGGCCATGCCGCAGAAGATCACCAACATCACCGAGCGGTTCGGCGGCTTCACCTGCGACGCGTTCAAGAAGCACGGCTTCCGCCAGGTCGGCTACTGGCTGAACCGCATGGGCGGCAACGATCACCAGCTCACCTACATGCTGGCCTGGGAGAGCCTCGACGAGCGCGTGAGCAAGTTCGACACGTTCGCCAAGGATCCCGAGCGGGTCCGCGTCTTCGCCGAGAGCGAGAAGAACGGACCGATCGTCGAGCAGGTGACCGTCACCATGCTGCGACCGACGGCGTTCTCGCCCATGAAGTAGGAGACGCCGGCGATGCCCAAGCTCAAGCACGTGGCCATCACCACGCACGACGTCGAGCAGACGGCGAAATTCTACATCGAGGTCTTCGGGATGAAGGAGATGGGCAAGATCGACGACCCAGGGACAACGGGATGCTTCCTGAGCGACGGCGACATCAACCTCGCCATCCTCCACTTCAAGACCGATCAGGCGGCGGGGGTGGAGCGCGGCAAGGGCTTTCGCGGGATCCACCACGTCGGCTTCGAGGTCGAGGATCTCACGGCCATCGCCGACAAGCTCACCGCGGCGGGGGCGGTTCGTCGCCACGACGTCGAGCAGGCGCTCGGCGTCGCCGACGGTCAGCGCAAGCACAACGTGGAGGTCAAGTGGACGGGCCCCGACGGCGTCATGCTCGACGTGTCGGAGACCGGCTGGGTGCGTTAAGAAATTCGGCGCGGGGGGCGGGCGAGCCAGAAGCAGGCGGCACCGGTGACGCAGAAGCCGATGGCGACGAGGAAGGCGACGCGATAGCTGCCCGTCACGTCGTGGACGAAGCCGCCGAACCACGGGGCCAGGCCGCCGCCGATGCCGTTGCCGACACTGAGCAGGCCGTAGATGACGCCGAAGCTGCGGCCGGGGAAGAGCTGCGCCGCGATCGCGGTGATGATCGGGCCGCGCGCACCGAAGCCGAGCCCGAAGAAGAGCGCGTACGCGTAGAGCGCCGCCAGGTGCGGCGCCACCTCCAGGGTCAGCAGGCAGAGGGTGCCGACCGCGGTGCAGCCGTAGGAGATGGTGGCCGCGGTCGCGCGCCCGATCCGATCGGCGGCGATTCCGAACACGATCCGTCCCACCACCGACAGGAGCCCGGTGAGCCCGAAGATCCCGGCCACCAGCAGGCGCGAGAATCCATGATCGACCGCGAACGCGACCTGATGCGTGACGACCGAAAAGACGGCCAGCGGGGTCGACATGTAGGCGAAGAACAGCGCCCAGAATGCGGGCGTGTGCAGCGCGTCGCCCACCTCCGACGCCGCGCTGACCGGCGCCGACGCGATGCTCTCCGCGTGCCCGTGCGGCGTCGGCACCGGCGCCTCGGGCACGCCGAGCCAGATGAGCGGCACCAGCACCACGAGCGTCCCCACGCCCAGCAGGAGATAGGCGGGACGCCAGCCGTAGTGAGCGATCAGCCACTGGGACAGTGGACCGATCGTCAGCACGCCCGCGCCCATCCCCGAGAAGGCCACGCCCATCACGCTGCTGCGCCGCTCGGCGAACAAGCGCGCGATCAAGGCCCCCGTCGGCACCCAGCTCACGGCGCACACGCCGGCCGCGGCGAGAACACCGGTGATGGCGTAGAGCGACCACAGCGAGCCGATCTGGCTGGCCAGCGCGGAGGCGCCGCCGAGGACGGCGGCGCCGGCCAGCATGACCCGTCGCGGCCCGAGCCGATCCACGAGGATGCCGACCAGCGGCGAGAGCGCGCCCTGCATGATCGAGGAGATCGAAAAGGCCGCCGCCGTCGCGCCCCGCGACCAGCCGAATTCCTCGATCAAGGCCACGAAGAAGATCGGGAACGAGAAGTAGAGGCCCGAGGCGATGGCCAGCGTGACCCAGACGGCGCCGACGACGAACCGGAGGGCGGGGGCGTGCCCCCCGCCGGAGATCAACGCGGTCCCTTCGATGCCGCGCGCCTGGACGCCTCGTATTCCGCCCGGGTGGCCTCGTCCGGCGGGTACGTTCCCGGCAGCGGCGCGCCGCGCTTGACCCGCTCCAGCACGAACGCCTCCAGGCCGTCCTGCTCGAGCGCGTCGGCGGCGACGGCGTCGGCGACCTGGCGCGGGACGCAGACCACGCCGTCGCCGTCGCCGACGAGCACGTCGCCCGGCACGACCAGCACCTCGGCGCACGCGATGGGCACGTCCGCGTCGATGGCCAGATGGCGCGCGACGTGGGCCGGTGCGGCCGGTCCCAGCGCATAGACGGGAAACCCGAGGGACCGCGCGGGCTCCCAGTCACGAAGCCCGCCGTCGGCGACGAACCCGGCCGCCCCGCGCGCCTGCAGCCGCGCGATCAGGATCTCGCCGGCCGCGCCGGCCTCGGCCACGCCCCGGCAGTCGGCGACCAGCACGTGCCCGGCCGCGATGTGCTCGATGGCGTGGCGCTGCGGGTAGGCCGGATCGCCGAGCCGCTCGTACGTCGCCAGATCCTCGCGGGCCGGAACGAAGCGTAACGTCGTCGCGATGCCGACCATGCGGAGCGTCGGGCAGAGCGCACGCAGCCCGCGGAGGAAGACGTTCTTGAATCCACGCTTGAACAGCTGGCTGGCCAGCGTCGCGGTGGTGACCTGACGGAGGCGGTCGATCGTGTCGGCGGAGAGCGGGCTGACGTTCGGGCTCATGGCGGGTATAGGATACCGGCCAACGAGGCACGGCGCCGAGCGATGTGCCGTGCGGTCGCGGAGGACACGATGGACAGGACGCTGATCGCGGACACCATGATTCTCGACGGCAGCGGCGCCGCCCCGTTTCCCGGCGACGTGCTGGTCGAGGGGCAGCGCATCGTCGCCGTGCGGCGCGGCGGGGGCCTGGCCCGCGACGGCGCGCGCGTGATCGACGGTGCTGCGGCCACCCTGATGCCCGGGCTCATCGAGCCCCACGGCCACGTGAGCTACCCCGACGCCCCGTCCAACGCCTACTTCACGAGCATGCCGCCGGAAGAGCACGTGCTCATCACCATGCGGAACGCCCGGACCATGCTGGACTGCGGCTACACGAGCGTGCTGTCCGGGGCCGCGGCCAAGCCCCGCCTGGACATGGTGATCCGCAACGCGATCGACGCCGGCCACATCCCCGGGCCGCGGTATCTGGCCAACGGACCGGAGATCACCGTCACCGGCGGCCTCGGCGACGAGAACGCGCTCCACCTGCCGCATCTCGACACGCCGACGTTCGCGTTCGTCGCCGACGGCCCCGACGAGATCCGCAGGGTCTGCCGCATGCTCGTGCGCGAGGGCACCGATCTGTTCAAGCTCAACGTCTCCAGCCACGTGGGACCGCCCGGCCACCGGGCCGATCGCGCGGTCATGACCGACGCCGAGGTGGCGGCGGCCATGGAGGTCGCCCGGGTCAGCGGCGTGCGCGTGTGCGCGCACGCGCGCAGCGCCGATTCCGTGAAGATGTGCGTGCGCCACGGCATCGGCGTCATCTACCACGCCAACCACGCCGACGAGGAAGCGCTCGATCTGCTGGAGGCCAACCGCGACTGGTGCTTCGTCGTCCCCGCCCTCGGTCTCCTCTACCAGACGTGTCACGCGCGCGGCGAGTGGGGCTTCACTCCCCAGATGGCCCGCGAGCGTGGCCTGCTCCGCGAGCTCGAGATCTCGGTCGACACGATGGGCCGGATGCGCGAGCGTGGCATCAAGGTCCTGCCCGGCGGGGATTACGGCTTCGCCTGGAACCCGCATGGCACCTACGCGCGCGACCTCGTGCTGTTCGTCGACCTCCTCGGCTTCACGCCCATGGAGACGCTGGTGGCGGCCACCCGGCTCGGCGGCGAGATCATGGGTCGCCCGCAGGAGCTCGGCCGGATCGAGCCCGGCTACCTCGCCGATCTGCTGCTCGTCGACGGCGATCCCCTCACCGACATCAAGCGCCTGCAGAGCCAGGACGCGCTGCTCGCGATCATGAAGGACGGCCGCCTGCACAAGGCCCCGGCCTCGTGAAGCGGAGCACGAGCGGATCCTCACCACGCGCACGGGAAGCCTGCCCCGGCCCAAGGATCTGCTCGGTCTCCTCCAGGAGCGAGAAGAGGGTCGGCTCCGCGACGAGGCGGAGCTTCACGCGCGTACCCGCGCGGCGGTGCGCGACGTCGTGGCCAGGCAGGTCGAGCTCGGGCTGTCGGTCGTCAACGACGGCGAGCAGGGCCGCGCCGACTACACCGTCTACGTCAAGGACCGCCTCATCGGGTTCAGCGGCGAGAGCGCACCGTGGCCCAACCCCGATGTCGAGGAGTTTCCCGAGTGGACGGAGATGGCGCGGCAGTTCGCTCCGCCATTTCAGAAGCGCCCGGCCTGCACGGGCCCGGTGACCTGGAAGGACTGGCCCGCCGTCGAGCGCGACATCCGGAATCTCGCGGACGCGGCGGGCGCCGTGCGGGCGGACGACGTCTTCATGACGTCGCCGTCACCCGGCCAGATCGGGCGATTCCTCCAGAACCGCTACTACCGGACCGACGAGGAGTATCTCTACACCCTCGCCGGACTGTCCGGACCTCGCCCTCGGCCGGCACACGCAGTTCGCCCACCCGACGCGCTCGAGGAGTTCCGCCGGGTAGCCGCGATGCACGTCGAGGTCCTCGACCACGCCGTGGCCGACATTCCGACGGACCGAATGCGCATGTCGAGGGCGCGCGCCTGGCGTCGACGGAGCTGTGGTGACGCTCAGTTCGTGGCAGACACCGGCGCCCCGCGCCAGACGCGACGGGCGCCGGTGTCGATCCTGAGCGCGACGATCGCCGCGCCTATCAGGAACAGGCAGGCCAGCGCGAACGCCGCGCCGTAGCCGCCCGTCGTCTCGAAGAGCGCGCCCGCCAGGAACGAGCCGATGGCCGAGCCCGTCTGGTGCACGAGGAAGATCAGGCCGAACACCGAGCTGACCGAGAAGCGTCCGTAGATGTCGGCGGTCAACGCGGACGTCATCGAGCCCGTGCCCGCCATCGTGATGCCGCCCAGCACGGCCACGGCCAGGATCGCCGTCGGGTTGTCGCGGATCAGGAAGAAGCCGGCGAAGATGAAGACGCGCCCGGCGTAGATGGCGGCCAGCACCGGCCGGCGGCCGAACCGATCGGACAAGGCGCCCAGCATCACCGTGAACCCGATGCTGGAGCCGCCGAGAACGCCCAAGGTCCACGACGCGAACATCGGCGAGTAGCCGTGGTCGGTGAGCATGGGAATCCCGTGCGCGGACAGGAGACTCATCGAGAAGCCGCAGGTGAAGAACGACCCGGCGAGCTGCCAGAAGGCGAGCGTCCCCAGCGCCACGCCCGCGGTGACCCGCTCGATCGGCGCGGCGGTGGCGCCCGGCGTCGGGGTCACGCCGTCGGCCTGCAGGCCGACGGACTCCGGCGAGTCGCGAACGACCCAGAGGCACAGCGGCAGCACCAGCGCGATGATGCCGCCCGCGATCCACACGTAGGTGAGCCGCCAGCCCGTGGTCAGGATGAGCCACGTCACCGCGGGCACGAGGAGACTCATGCCGGTCATCGACGCGCTGCCGAGCACGGAGAGCGCGGTGCCGCGGCGCTTGTTGAACCATCGCGCGACCACCCCGGAAGCGATGACGGGCCCGGTGCCGGCCAGGCCGATCGGGACGAGAACGCCGTAGACCAGAGCGAAGTCCCAGAAGTTGCGGACGAGCGCGGTCAGCACGAGCGAGATGACCAGCAGCACCGTCCCCACGGAGGTCACCACGCGCACGCTGAAGCGGTCGAGCGCCATGCCCGCGATCGGCATGAAGACACCGTAGAGGAGCAGGCTCAGCGCGATCACCGCCGAGAAGCTCGCCCGATCGAGGCCGAGGTCGGCCACGATCGGCTTGAGGAACGGGCCGACCGCGTGGCGGATGCCCGTGGAGATGAACGTGGTGACCGAAAACGCGGCGACCACCCACCAGCCGTAGAAGATCGAGCGGTCCCTCACGAGCTCGCACTATATCCCAGGCCCCCTGGCGTCGTGGCCTATACTCCCCCTCTGTGACAGGAAGCGTCGGCTGTAAACCCTCACTGGATTCGAGGAGACCGACCATGCGTCGTCTCGGACTTGCCGCATGTCTCGTGCTGGCTGTCGTGGCTCTGGCTTCCCCCGTCGTCGCCGCCCCCGAGGGCCAGATGACGTGGGGCGTTCACATCACCCTGGCTCCGCAGTGGTTCGATCCCGCCGAGACCCAGGGGATCATCACCCCGTTCATGGTCATGTACGCGATCCACGACGCGCTCGTGAAGGCGATGCCGGGCAACCCGGCCGCGCCGAGCATCGCGGAGTCGTGGCAGATGTCGCCCGACGGCCGCACCTACGACTTCAAGCTCCGCAAGGGCGTGAAGTTCCACAACGGCGACACGCTCACCGCCGAGGACGTGAAGTTCTCGTTCGAGCGCTATCACGGCGCGGCGGCCAAGAGCCTCAAGGACCGCGTGGCCGCCGTGGAGACGCCCGACCCGCTGCACGTCCGCTTTCGCCTGAAGAACGCGTGGCCCGACTTCATGACGTTCTACACGGCGGCGAGCGGCGCGGGCTGGATCGTGCCCAAGAAGTACGTCGAGAAGGTCGGCGACGACGGCTACAAGAAGGCGCCCATCGGCTCGGGGCCGTACAAGTTCGTGTCGTTCACGCCCGGCGTGGAGCTCGTGCTGGAGGCCTTCGACGGCTACTGGCGAAAGACGCCGAGCGTCAAGCGGCTCGTCTTCAAGGTCATCGGCGACGAGACGACACGGCTGGCCGCGCTCAAGCGCGGCGAGGTCGACGTCGTGTACTCGATCCGCGGCGAGCTCGCCGAGGAGCTGCAGCGCACGCCGGGGCTCGCCCTCAAGCCCACGGTGATCCAGGCGCCGCAGTGGGTCGCCATGCTCGACCAGTGGGATCCCAAGTCGCCGTGGCACGACAAGCGCGTCCGCCAGGCCGCCAACCTGGCGGTCGACCGCAAGTCGGTCAACCAGGCGATGACGCTCGGCCACTCGCGGCTGACCAACAGCATCATCCCGAGCACGTTCGACTTCTACTGGCAGCCGCCGCCGCCCGTGTACGATGCCGCCCAGGCCAAGAAGCTCCTCGCCGAGGCCGGCTATCCGAACGGCTTCGACGCGGGCGACTTCTACGTGGACATCTCGTACTCGAGCGTGTACGAGGCGGTCACCGGGTATCTGCAGCAGGTCGGCATCCGGACGAAGTTCGTGTCGCGCGAGCGCGCGTCGCACTGGAACACCTACACCGACAAGAAGTACAAGAACCTGGCCTACACGGCGAGCGGAGCCTTCGGCAACGCCGCGACCCGGCTCGAGACCTACGTCGTCACCGGCGGCGCCTACGTCTACGGGAGCTACCCGGACATCGATTCCCTGTTCAAGGATCAGGCGGCCGAGCTCGATCGGAAGAAGCGTGAGGCGCTGCTGCACAAGATCCAGCAGCTCGTGCACGACAAAGCGATGGCCATCCCCATCTGGGAGCTGGCCTTCATCAACGGGCACGGGCCGCGGGTGCAGGAGTCGGGGCTCGGGCTCATCCCCGGCCACGCGTACTCGGCGCCCTACGAGGACGTGAAGCTCAAGGGCAAGTAACGCTCACGGTACGCGTGGCGGAACGGCCACGCGCACCGTGTCGCCCTCGCGGGTGACCGGGAACGTACGGACGCGCAGCAGGGAGTGCGTCGGGCACTGGCCGGAGCTGATGTCCACCAGGAAGCCGTGCCGGGGGCACGCGACGACCTTGCCGGTCAGCGTTCCCTCGCCGAGCGAGGCGCTCTGGTGCGGGCAGACGTCGTCGATGGCGTAGATCTCCTCGCCCACCCGGAAGATCGCGATACGCAGCCGCGCGTCGACGCGCACGACGAGGCCGCGTCCGTCCGGCACGGAGGCGAACGGCACCACGACGTCGGAGCTGGCCATGGCCCTAGCTTATACTCCAAGCGTGATCGTCTCCCGCGCCGTCGCCGAGAACCTGACCAAGGCGTCCTGGATCCGGCGCATGTTCGAGGAGGGCGCGCGCCTCAAGCAGGAACGCGGGGCCGACAAGGTCTTCGACTTCACGCTGGGCAATCCCGAGATCGAGCCGCCGGCCGCCGTGCTGGCCGCCGCGCGGCGTGTGCTCGAGAGCAAGGATCCCCATCTGCACGCCTACATGCCCAACGCCGGCCACCTGCGCGTCCGCGAGGCCGTGGCCCGGCGGCTCGGCGCGGCCACGGGCCTGCCATACACGGCCAATCACGTGCTCATGACCGTGGGCGCCGGCGCCGCGCTCAACACCGTGCTGAAGGCGCTGCTCGACCCGGGCGACGAGGTCATCACGGTGGCGCCGTACTTCGTCGAGTACGTCTACTACGCCGAGAACCATGGCGGACGGCTCGTCGTCGTGCCGCCCAGGGCCGACCTCACGCCGGACGTGGCGAGGATCGAGGCCGCGATCACGCCGAAGACGCGGGCCATCCTGGTGAACTCGCCGAACAACCCGAGCGGCGTGATCTACCCTGCGTCGACGTTCGTCGAGCTGGAGGCGGTGCTGGCCCGCGCCCCTCGCCCAATCGTGCTGATCAGCGACGAGCCCTACCGCGCCCTGGTCTTCGACGACGTGGTGCCGCCCGAGGTGCCGCCTCTGGTGACGCGCGCGGTCGTGGCCACGTCCTGGTCCAAGTCGCTGGCCATTCCCGGCGAGCGCATCGGCTACCTCGCCTTCTCCCCGCGCATGCCCGAGGCGGCCGAGCTCTTCGAGGCGTGCACGTTCACGAACCGCGTGCTCGGCTTCGTCAACGCGCCGGCGCTGTGGCAATGGGTGGTGGCCGAGGTGGGCGATCTGGTGATCGACGTCGGGCCCTATCGCGAGAAGCGCGATCTGATGTACGAGGGGCTGACCCGCATCGGCTACCGGTGCGTGAAGCCCCAGGGCGCCTTCTACGTGTTCCCGCGGACGCCGATCGAGGACGACGTGGCCTTCGTCCGCCTGCTGGCCGACGAGGGCGTGCTCACGGTGCCCGGCTCCGGCTTCGGCATGCCCGGCCACATCCGCATCTCGCTGACGGTCGAACGCGAGACCGTGGTCCGCGCCCTCCCGGGCTTCGAGCGCGCCTTCCGCCGGGCCCGCGAGCACTAGGAGTCGGAGTAATTCGAGGGGCGCCACGGCTCCGCCGGGGCGTCCCGAGCCACCCGGGGGGCTTGGGGGGCCCGTTCGAGGCCCCCCATGTCGGCGAGATACGGCTCGCCGTCGGCTGGGGTATGATCGTTCGAGTGTTCGCTCGCTTTTCCTCGGTCATCGTCATTGCCCTCGTTCTGATCGGCGCGCTCGGCGGCTGCCAGCGCGGGACCACGGCCAGCGCCGAGGAGGCGAAGGGCAAGGCCGCGGGTTCCCCGCCGCGCGAGGTGCAGGTGATCTCGGCCATCGAGCGGACGCTGGCGCGCACCGTGTCGGCGACGGGCACCCTCGCCGCGCAGGACCAGGTCGTCCTCGGCACCAAGGTCGCCGGGCGACTCGCCGAGATCACCGTCGACCTCGGCTCGCGCGTTCGGCGCGGCCAGGTCGTTGGCAAGCTCGACCAGACGGACTTCAAGCACCGGGTGGACCAGGCCGACGCCGCGCTCCAGCAGGCGCGCGTCCGGCTGGGGCTGCCGCCGACGGGCGCCGACGAGCATATCGATGCGGAGCGGACCGCGATCGTGCGCCAGGCCCGGGCGATGCTGGACGACGCCCGGCTCACCCGTGACCGCAGCCTCAAGCTCATGCGGGGGGACCTGATCGCCCGCGCCCAGCTCGATTCCGCGGAAGCCGCGCTCCAGGTCGCCGAGGGACGATACCAGGACGCGCTGGAGGAGGTCCGCAACCGACAGGCCATCATCGTGCAGCGACGCTCCGAGCTGGACCTCGCCCGCCAGCAGCTGACCGACACCGTGATCCTGTCGCCGATCGAGGGCGCCGTGAGCCTCAAGCAGGCGTCGGTGGGCGAGTACCTGAACGCGGGGGCACCGATCGCGACGCTCGTGCAGACGCATCCGTTGCGACTGCGCGTGCCCGTCCCCGAACGTGAGGGCGCCGGCGTACGAATCGGGCACGCGGTGACCCTCACGGTCGAAGGCGATCCCGCCGTCTATCGCGGTCGCGTGGTGCGTCTGTCGCCGATCGTGCAGGAGCAGAACCGGACGCTCCTCGTCGAAGCCGAGGTCCCGAACGAGCGCGGGTTCCTGCGGCCCGGCAGCTTTGCGCGCGTCCACATCGTCACCGAGACGACCCAGCCCGTCGTCACCGTGCCCGCCAGCACGATCATCGTCTTTGCGGGCGTCGAGAAGGTACTCGTCGTCCGCCAGGGCCGGACGGCCGAGGTGCGCGTGACGACGGGGCGTCGCTTCGGCGAGGACGTCGAGATCGCCGACGGTCTCAAGCGCGGCGACGCCGTGGTCACCCGCCCCGGTAACCTCACCGGCGGCCAGGCCGTCAAGATCCTTCCCTAGCGCCGCATGCAGAAGCTCGCCGAGGTCTGCATCCGTCGGCCGGTCTTCGCCACGATGCTGGTCATGGCCTTCGTCGTGGTGGGGGCGGCCAGCTGGTTCCGCCTCGGCGTCGACCGCTTTCCGTCGGTCGACCTGCCCACCGTCAGCGTGCGGGTCGAGCTCCCGGGCGCCTCGACCGAGGAGATCGAGACGCTGGTCGCCCAGAAGCTCGAGGAGCAGATCAACACCATCCAGGGCATCCAGGAGCTCCGCTCGATCTCGGGTCCCGGCACGGTGGTCCTCATCGTCACGTTCGGGCTGAACCGGCAGATCGACGTGGCCGCGCAGGACGTCCGGGACAAGGTGGCCATCGCGACCCGCAACCTGCCCCGCGAGATCCTGCCGCCGATCGTCTCGAAGTTCGACAACGACCAGGCGCCCGTGATCACCATCGCGCTCTCGGGCGACCGGACGCTCCGCGAGCTGACGGAGATCGCCGACAAGATCGTCCGTCCGCAGCTCGAGCGCTCGTCCGGGGTCGGCGAGGTGCGAATCATCGGCGGGCTGCCGCGGGCCATCAACATCTGGGTCGATCCCGACCGACTGGCCGCCTACCAGGTACCGATCACCAGCGTCCGCGACGGCATCGTGCGCCAGAACGCCGATCTGCCGGGCGGCAACGTCACCGCGGGGCTGAACGAGGCGGCGCTGCGCACGATGGGCCGCGTCGTCGAGCCGAAAGACTTCAACGACCTGGTGGTCGCCACCCTGGGCAACGTGCCCATCCGCGTGCGCGACATCGGCTACGCCGAGGACGGCACCAAGGAGCAGCGCTCGGCGGCCCGCCTCAACGGCGTGCCCACGGTCATCATGGAGGTGCGGCGGCAGTCCGGCGAGAACACGGTGGCCGTCATCGAGGGCGTGAAAGCGCGCCTGGCCAGGCTGCGGCAGCAGGTCCCGACCGACGTCACCCTCGCCGTCATCCGCGACCAGTCGCGCTACATCTACGCCGCGCTGCACGAGATCAACCTGCACCTCGTGCTGGGCTCGATCCTGGCCTCGCTGGTCGTGCTGGCCTTCATGCGCTCGTGGCGCTCGACGTTCATCGCGGCGGTGGCCATTCCCACCTCCGTCGTCTCGGCGTTCGGCATGATGTGGGCGCTGAACTTCACGCTGAACAGCGTGACCATGCTGGCCCTGGTGCTCATGGTGGGCATCGTCATCGACGACGCGATCGTCGTCCTGGAGAACGTGTTCCGCTTCGTCGAGGAGAAGAAGATGCGGCCCTTCGAGGCCGCCCGCGAGGCCACCGCGGACATCGGCCTGGCCGTCATGGCCACGACGTTCTCGCTGGTCGTCATCTTCGTGCCCGTCTCGTTCATGTCGTCCATCTCCGGACGCTTCCTCTACCAGTTCGGCATCACCGCCGCCGCATCGGTACTGGTCAGCCTGCTGGTGTCGTTCTCGCTGACCCCGATGATGTGCGCGCGCCTCCTCCGGATGGAGGACGCCGCCGGCGGCCACGGCGCCGAGGGTCACCACGCCGCCTCGCGCGGCGGCTTCTACGCCGGGCTCGACCGCGGCTACTCGTGGAGCCTGGCCTGGTCCATGCGCCATCGCTGGGTCATCGTGGCCATCAGCGTGATCACGCTGGCCGTCTCGGTGCCGATCTATCGACAGGTCAAGCAGGAGTACATCCCGAGCAACATCGACGAGTCGGAGTTCGAGGTGCTGGTGTTCGGTCCCGAGAACATGAGCCTGGCCGCGATGGACGAGGCCATGCAGGCGCTGGCCAAGGCGGCCCGCGAGACGAAGGGCGTGGCCCTGACGATGGCGTCGGCGGGCGGCAGCTTCCTGAACAAGGTGAACCAGGGCTACATGTACGTGCGCACGGTCCCCCACGAGGAGCGCACCTTGACGCCGGAGCGCGTGTGGCACGGTCTGATCCACGGCCGGCCGCTCGAGGCGTTCCGCGGCAATTACACGCAGCGGGAAATCATGGTGGCCCTGCGGCAGCGCTTCCGGAAATTCAGCCCGGACCTGCGCACCCAGGTCCGCAACATCGCCGGCTTCAACATCGGCGGCGGCACCTTCGACGTCGATCTGGCGCTCCGTGGGCCCGAGCTCGAGAAGCTCGCCGAGTACGGCGAGACCCTCAAGCAGAAGGCCCGTGAGCTGGGTGGGATCGTCGACGTGGACACCACCCTCCGGCTCGACAAGCCCGAGCTCCGGGTGGCGATCGATCGCCAGCGGGCCGCCGATCTCCGCGTGGACACCGCGCAGATCGCCACCGCGCTGCGCCTGATGGTGGGGGGCGACGAGCAGGTCTCGCGATTCCACGACCCGGGCGTCAACGACGACTACGACGTCCAGATCCGCCTGATGGAGCAGTTCCGTCGCAACCTGAGCACCATCTCGCGGCTATACGTCTCGCGCGACACGACGTCGACCAACCCGGCGACGGGCGCGCCGGCTCAGGTCAACCTGGCGCCGGGCGGCGGCCTCGTCCGCCTCGACAACGTCGTGAAGATCGAGCGGGCCGCCGGGGCTTCGCGCATCGACCGCACCGATCGGCAGCGCGAGACGCGGCTGCGGGCCGGCATCGCGCCGGGCTACGGCCAGGCCGACCGGATCGAGGCCCTCAAGAAGATGGTGGCGAGCCTGAACCTGCCCGCGACCTACCAGACGTTCGTCACCGGCAAGGCCAAGGAGATGGAGAAGACCTTCACCGAGTTCCTGTGGGTCTTCTTGCTGTCGGCGATCTTCATGTACATGATCCTGGCCTCGCAGTTCGAGAGCCTGATCCACCCGCTCACCATCTTGCTGTCGCTGCCGCTCTCGGTGCCGTTCGCGCTGTTCGCGCTGTGGTACACGGGCAACACGCTGAACCTGTACTCCGCGCTCGGGATCCTGGTCCTGTTCGGCGTCGTGAAGAAGAACGCGATCCTGCAGATCGACCACATGAACAGCCTGCGCGCCCAGGGCATGGAGCGCGCCGCCGCCATCATGCAGGGCAACCGCGACCGGCTCCGGCCGATCCTCATGACCACGCTGGCGCTGGTGGCGGGCATGCTGCCCCTGTGGGTGGGCACGGGACCGGGCGCCGAGGAGCGCCGTGCGATCGCCGTCGTCGTCATCGGCGGTCAGACGCTCTGCTTGCTCCTCACGCTCCTCGTCACGCCGGTCGCCTACTCGCTGTTCGAGGACGCCGCCGAGAAGCTACGGCTGTCCGCGCCCTCGCTGGCGCCGTGGCGCCGCTCGAACCGGGAGCGTGCCCGTCGCACGTGGCGCCTCCCCTGGCGTCGCACGCCCGCCCGCCAGATCTCCGGCGGCACGGACGGAGACTGACCGCTACAGCCTGCCGACGACTTCGGCGGGCCACGCGCGAGCGTCGACCCGCTCGTGCCACTCCTTGATCTTGCCGTCGGGACCGATCACCACGCCCACCCGCTGGGCACCCTTCTGGGGATCGGCGTTGGCGCCGTAGGCGGTGCCGATCTTCCGGTCGGTGTCGCAGATCAACGGGAAGTTGAAATTGAACTTCTCGGCGAACTTCTTGTTGTCGGCCTCGCTGTCGAAGGACGCGCCGAGGATCACGGCGTTCTTCCGGTCGGAGTCGGCCTTGAGGTCGCGGAACCCGCAACCTTCGGCCGTTCAGCCCGGGGTGTCGGCCTTGGGATAGAACCACAGCACGACCGTCTTACCCTTGAAGTCCGACAGCTTCACGGTCTTGCCCGTGTGGTCGCGTCCCACGAAATCCGGCGCCACGTCTCCTGGATTGAGCATGAGTCTTCCTCCTGCCGCGTTCAGCGGATGTCGTCGCCCCAGCGATACTCGCGCGTGAGATCGTCCAGACGCGCCTTGAGGTCGGGGGCGATCCCCTTGTCGACGGCGGCGAGCGCGTCGTCGAGCTGCTCGGGACGACTCGCGCCGATGATGGGCGCAGTCACCACCGGATTCTCCAGCACCCAGGCGACTGCCAGCTGGACCATCGACATGCCCGCTTCCGCAGCCAGCGGCCGCAGGGCGTCCACGGTCTCGAGCTCGCGGTCCTGCCAGTACCGCTCCCGGTAGCGCGCCCCGGCCGTCGGGTGCGTGAAGCGCGTGCCTGGCAGCGGCCCGGCCTCGCGACGGTGCTTGCCGGAGAGCAGGCCGCCCGCGATCGGGTTGTAGACGATCGTCCCCAGCCCCTCCTCCGCGCACAGCGGGAACAGCTCGCGCTCGACCTGGCGAAAGAGCAGGTTGTAGCGGGGCTGCACGCAGTCGAACCGGGCCAGGCCCAGGAGCTCGCTGCGCCCCAGCGCGCGCGCCACCTGATAGGCGAAGTAGTTCGAGCAGCCGACGTAGCGCGCCTTGCCCGCGCGGACGACGTCGTCGAGCGCACGCAGGCTCTCGTCGATAGGCGTGAACGGATCCGGATGGTGGAGCTGATAGATGTCGACGTAATCGGTCCGCAGGCGCCGGAGCGAGCCCTCGATGGCCTCGAGAATGTGCTTGCGCGACAGCCCCTGGTCCCACGGCCGCGCGCTCATGGCCCCGAAGCACTTGGTGGCGACCACGAAGTCGTGCCGGCGTCCCTCGAGCCACCGGCCGAGAATCTCCTCCGTGCGCCCCACGGTGTCGAGATTACCGCCGATGGGGTAGACATCCGAGGTGTCGAGGAACGTGATGCCGCCGGCCTCGGCCCGATCGAGAATGGCGACCGAGCTGGCCTCGTCGCACTGAAGCCCGAACGTCATGGTGCCGAGGCAGAGCCTCGAGACGGGCAGCCCCGTGCGCCCGAGCCGGAGGTGTCGCACGCGAGGGCTAGACCTTGGCGGCCGGCTGCAGCGCTTCGGCGTTCTCCAGCCCGAGCCGACGGGTCGAGATCTCGAACCGGTCCTGCAGCCGGGCGTCGTTGGCGTTCAGGTTGCGGGTGAACACGCAGTACTCGAGCTGGATGCCGTTGGGGTCCTTGAAGTAGATCGACTTGGCCCAGTCGTGATCGACGACCTCCGTCACCTCGATGCCCTTGGCGATCAGCTCGTTCCGCTTCTCGTCCAGTCCCGGCTCCGACCCCGCCTCGAAGGCGAAGTGATAGAACGCGCTCGGCACGCCGAGCCCCCGCGTGATGCCCGCGTCGTAGTCCGCCGGCACGCCCGGCACGCCGCGGGCCTCCATGAAGGCGATCAGCTGGTCGCGTCCGGTGTCGAAGAAGATGTGGCGGATCTGCCCGCCTTCCTTGACCTTGATGATGTCGCAGCGCACCGCCTTGAACCCGAGGATGCGCTCGTAGAAGTCTCGGGTCGAGTCGAGATCCAGCGTCGAGAGGCCGATGTGCGAGAACCCCTTGTGGGACATGGCGTGCCTTCCTTTCTCCGTCCTGGAACGATCCTACCAGCGGAAAACCGCAGGCTGCTTAAAAAGCAGCCGGCTACCCGAGATAGGCCTTGCGCACCCGCTCGTCGGTCAGCAGCTCGGCGGCGGGGCCTGCGATGGTAAGGCGGCCGGCCTCGAGCACGTAGGCCCGGTCGGCGATCTGCAGGGCGAGGCTCGCGTTCTGCTCGACGAGCAGGATGGTCACGCCGGCCGCGTGCAGGTCGCGAATGATTTCGAAGATGCCGCGCACGATCAGCGGCGCCAGCCCGAGCGACGGCTCGTCGAGCAGCAGCAGGCGGGGCCGGCTCATCAGCGCGCGGGCGATCGCGAGCATCTGCTGCTCGCCGCCGCTCAGCGTGCCGGCCAGCTGCCGGCGGCGCTCGGCCAGGCGCGGGAAGCGCGCGAACTGGCGCTCGACGTCGGCCTGGATCTCGGCGGCGTCCGCGCGCGTGTAGGCGCCGAGCAAGAGGTTGTCGAGCACGCTCTGGCGCGCGAGCATGCGACGGCCCTCCGGGACCTGGGCGATGCCCAGCCGGACCACGTCGCTCGGGCGCGCCGCGCTGATGTCGCGCGCGTCGAAGGCGATGCGCCCGCGATGGATGGGGACGATCCGCGAGATCGAGCGCAGGGCCGTGCTCTTGCCCGCGCCGTTCGCGCCGATCAGTGTGACGACCTCCCCGGCGTGGACCTCCAGGCTCACGTGCTCCAGCGCCTGCACGCGGCCGTAGCGGATCGAGAGCGCGTCGATCTCGAGCAGCGGGCGGCCGGGCGCCGCCGGGCTCACGCCTCGTCGCCCAGGTAGGCCTCGATCACCGCCGGGGCCTTGCGCACCTCCGCCGGCGCGCCCAGCGCGATGAGCTGGCCGAAGTTGAGCACGGCGATGCGGTCGCAGAGATCCATCACGAGCGGCACGTGGTGCTCGATGAGCAGGATCGTGAGCCCCAGGCGGGCGCGCACGTCGCGGATCAGGTCGCTCAGCGCGCGCTTCTCGCCCGTGTTCATCCCCGCCGCCGGCTCGTCGAGCAGGAGCAGCTCCGGCTCGAGCGCGAGCGCGCGGGCGATCTCCAGCCGACGCTGATCGCCGTAAGAGAAGTTGCGGGCGCGCTCGTCGGGCCGGTCGGCGAGGCCGACGAGCGCCAGCAGGGCCCGGGCGCGCTCACGTGTCGCGCGCTCCTCCTGCCGTGCCGGGCCCAGCCCGAGCACGCCGCCCACGAGCCCGCTCCGCGTGCGCACATGCCGCGCGATCATGACGTTGTCGAGGGCGGCGAGCTCTCCGAAGAGGCGCACGTTCTGGAACGTCCGCGCGATCCCACGCTCGGCCACCCGGTGCGGCGGCAGCCCGGTGATGTCCTGGCCTCGGTGTCGGACGTGGCCGGCGCTCGCCGCCGTCAAGCCGGTGATGACGTTGAACAGCGTGGTCTTGCCGGCTCCGTTGGGTCCGATGAGCCCGAACAGCTCGCCGCGCGAGACCCCGAACGACACGGTGCTCACGGCGATCACGCCCCCGAAGCGACACGTCAGGCCGTCGACCGTGAGCACGTCCGCGTCGGAGCCCGCCGGGCCGTCGCGCTCGCCGGCGGGCGCGACGCTCACGCAGACGCCCCGCGCCGGCCGCGGAAGCGGCGGAGCAGCGCCGGCGTGATGAGCCCGTGAGGAAAGAACACGGTGCTCATGGCGATGAGGATCCCGAAGATGATGAGCCGGCCGTCGCGCAGGAACTGCGCGAGCCACGCGGGCAGCCCGCCGACGTCGGCCACGCCGCGCAGGGCCTCCGGCAGCGCGGTCAGCGCGAGGCCGCCGACGACGGGACCCACGAACGTCCGCGAGCCGCCCACGAGCACGAACGCCATCAGGCTCACGCTGGTGTCGAAGGTCCCCTGCCGCGAGTTCCAGATGTTGATGAAGTGCGCGCTGATCGCCCCGACCGCACCCGCCAGCACGGCGCTCGTCGTGAACGCCACGACCTTGTAATGGGTCGGGTTCACGCCCATGGCCGCTGCGGCCAGCTCGTCCTCGCGCAGCGCCACCAGCGCCCGCCCCGTCCGGGTACGCTCGAGGCGAGCCACGAAGAGCATGGCGAGCAGGAGCAGCGGGATCGCGAGCCACATGTACTGGAGCTGGCTCGAGAACGGCTGCGGGATGCCGAAGATCCCGATGGCGCCGCCGGTGACGTCCAGGTTCAGCGCCACGACGCCCAGGATCTGCACGAACGCGATGGTCGCCAGGGCCAGGAAGATGCCGCGCAGGCGGAGCGCCGGCACCCCGACCGCCAGGCCGAGGATGCCCGAGGCGACCGCGGCCACCGCCATCTCGATCAGCACCAGGGGGACGGGATAGAGGCCGGGCGCGGGGTGAAAGACCTTGGTGGACAGGATCGCCGCGATGTACCCCCCGAGCGCATAGAACCCCGGGCTCGCGACCGAGAGCTGTCCCGCCATCAGCGGCAGGTAGAGGGTGAGGGCCAGGACCGCGGCGAGCACCATCGAGACGAGCAGGAAATCGTACGTCGCCAGGAACGTGGCCACGCGGCGCTAGACCTTCTGCACCTGCGCGCGGCCGAGCAACCCCTGCGGCCGGACGAGCAGCACGAGGAACAGCAGCGCGAACGGCACCGCCTCACGATAGGCGATGTAGTGCGCGGGCACGAAGGCCTCGGCGAGCCCCATCACCAGGCCCCCGACCACCGCGCCCGGGATGTCGCCGAGCCCCCCGAGCACGATCACGGCCAGGCCCTTGAGCCCGAAGGCGATCCCGAAGTAGGGGCCGGCGATGCCGACGCTGAGCCCGATGAGCGTGCCCGTCACGCCGCCGAGGAAGCCGCTGATGACGAACGTCAACAGGACGAGCCGATCGGTGTCGATGCCGAGCAGGCTGGACGTGGTCATGTCCTCGGCGACGGCCCGGAGCGCCTTGCCCGTGCGGGTGGCGTTCATGAGGTAGGTCAGCAGGGCCAGCACGACCATCGACACGCCGAAGATGACGACCTGGACCGTGCGCACGAGGACC
>WNGB01005303.1_pt1 | contig 19320 bp, 12 predicted proteins | sample 5400681 | NCBI WGS metagenome assembly WNGB01 (sample SAMN13153367, study PRJNA577476) | soil metagenome | isolation source: 115 cm soil or saprolite under grassland replicate 2 | place: USA:California | collected 2016-06-15
CGCGTGGCTCTCGCCCGAGGTCCACAGGTAGCGCGCGAGCGCCGCGGTGAGCAGGCCCCGGCGGACCGGCCCGGCGGCCGGGTCGAGGCGCTCGAGCGCCCGCCGCGCCAGCGCGACCGCGCGCTGGGGGGTGCCGGCGAGGTCGGCGGCCTTGGCGGCCTGCTCCAGCAGGCCCGCGTGGTCCAGCGGGAGCGTGGCGGTCACCTCGGGGAGCTGGTCCCAAAGGTCGAGGGCGCGCTCGAGGTGGCGCAGCGCCTCCGCGAACGCCGCCGCCCGCGCAGCCGCCAGGCCCGCGTCGACCAGGGCGGGCAGCGCCCGGTCAAGGTCGTGGCTGTGGTACCAGTGGGTGGCGAGCTCCGCCGCGGTCTCGGCGGGCGTGCCGCCGGCCAGGGCCGGCTCGGCCGCCAGGCCCGTGGCGAGCGCGCGGTGGAGCTGGCTGCGCTCCCCGGGCAGCAGGTCGGCGTAGGCGGCTTCCTGCAGCAGCGCGTGCTGGAAGGCGTAGCCGTCTTCGGCGGGCACCAGGACCTGCCGGGCGACGGCCTCCCTGAGCGCGGCGAGCAGGGCGGGCTCGGGGAGGCCGCAGGTGGCGGCGAGGAGTTGGTGGTGCACCTGCCGGCCGGCCACCGCCGCCACGCGGACGACCTGCTGGGCCGCGGCGGACAGCGCCTCGATGCGTGCGAGCAGCAGCTCCTGGAGCGTCCCGGGGAGGCCGCCGCCGCGCTGCTCGGCGGCGAGCAGCTCCTCCGCGAACAGCGGGTTGCCGTCCGAGCGCGCGAGGACGCGCGCGATCAGCGGCGCCGGTGGCGGCGTGCCGAGGATGCCGGCCAGCAGCTCGGCCAGGTCCTCGTGCCCGAACCGGGCCAGTTCCAGCCGCTCGACCGCGGGGTCCCGGCCCAGCTCGACCAGGAGCAGCCACAGCGGGTGGCGCCGGTCCAGCTCGTCGCTGCGGTAGGTCCCGACCAGCGCGATGGCGCCGTCGCGCAGCGCGGCCACGAGGAAGCGCAGCAGGTCGACGGTGGACTGGTCGGCCCAGTGGAGGTCCTCGAGGGCCAGCACCACCGGCGACCGTGCGGCCAGCCGTTCCAGGAGCCCGAGCAGCAGCTCGAACAGGCGCGCCTGGGACTGCTCCGCGGCGGCAGGCTCGCCCAGGCCGGGGACGAGGCGGGCCAGCTCCGAACGCCACGGCCCGACCACCTCCCCGAGCGCGTCCTGGTCGAGGACGCGGGGCAGCCGGCGCAGCGCTTGCGAGAAGCACGCGAACGGCAGCGCGCCGTCACCCACGGGGATGCAGCCGCCGGCGAGCACCAGCGCCCCCGCGGCGGTCGCGCGCGCCTGCACCTCGGCGAGCAGGCGCGTCTTGCCGACTCCCGCCTCCCCGCCGATCAGCACCGCGCGCGGCTGCCCACCGGCGACGGCGGCGACCACCTCGTCGAGCCGCCCCAGCTCCTCGGCCCTGCCCACGAAGGGCGCGCTCCTGCCACCGCCGTCCACCCCCGGATTATGCTCCGCGGTCACCTCCGGGACGACGTGCGGTGCCTGGGTCTCGGGGGCAAGGCCGTCGAAGACCGCGCCAGCTTCCTGGGCGCGTCCGAGCAGGATTCCGACCGCTCGGCGAAGATCGTAAGATGCCTGAACGGTCCGCTCCGCCGCCTCGCCGCCCGCGTCGACGAGTGCCTCGGCGATGGCGAGCTTGCCGGTCGCATCGGCGACCACGTGAGCAAGGAAGCCGTAGAACGCCTGGCCGGCATCCGCCGCATCGCCGAGCACCTCCGCCTGCTCGCGCATGCGGTTGAGGCGTCCGACGAGCACCGCCTCGAGCAGTGCCGACTTGGTGGGGAAATCAGTAGCAGTTGTCACATCCGGACCTACCTCAGGAGCTGTCGTGGCACGCTGGCTCGAGCTCGTCGTCGTCGCCCTCGCGGTCGTGGTCGCGTTCTGGGCGCTGCTGGTGGTCCTCGCCGCCCGCCTCCCCGCCGGGCTGCTCAAGGACCTGGCCGGTTTCCTGCCGGCCTGCGTCACCCTGGTCCGCCGGCTGCGCCGCGACCCCAGGGTGCCCTGGCGGGCCAAGGCCGCGGTCGTCATCGCCGGCCTCTGGGTGCTGTCACCGGTCGACCTGCTGCCGGAGTTCCTGCCGGTGATCGGCCCGCTCGACGACGTCGTGGTGATCGCCCTGGCGCTGCGCTACGCCGCCCGCCGCGTCCCACGCGAGGTGCTGCTGGAGGCCTGGCCGGGCGACCCGAGGCTGCTGGAGCGGCTGCTCGGCGCGCCGCGGGTAGCTGCCGGCGGCCAGTCCGGCCAGGGCGCCGAGGGGCGCGCCGTGGCAGGCGGTGACGGCGACCGGGCCCGGTTCCGGCGGCGCCCGCTCGGCCTTGCCGTGATCGTCTACAAGGCCGCCTTCGGGCTCGGCGAGCTGGTCGTCGGCGCCCTGCTGGCCATCCCGAGCTTCGATCCCCAGGCGGCCTTCGCGCGGCTGGCGGCCGAGGAGCTGCGCGAGGACCCCGGCGACCACCTGGTCGCGCTCGTCACCCGGGGCCTGCCGGCGCTGCTGCAGCACCGCGGGTGGGTCGCCGCCGGGCTGCTCCTGCTCGGCTCGGCCAAGCTGACCGCCGCCGGCGCCATGTGGTACGGCAAGGAATGGGGTGGGTACCTGCTGGCCGCCACCGTTGCGCTCCTGCTCCCCTTCGACGTGCGCCAAGCCGTCGTCCACCCTGGCGCGAGCCACGTCCTGCTCGCGGCGGCGAACGCCGCCGCGCTGGGCGTCCTGCTCCTGCTCCTGCGGCGCCAGCTGCCACGCCCGGCAAGGCCTTCCTCCGCAAGCAACTGACCCGCCCGCGCAGCCCGCCCGCTCGCCAGGTCGGCTCGCCGGCCGCCCCGGGAGCTGTCCAGCTCCCGGGGCGGCCGGGTCGAGTTCGTGGCCCGCGTGCGGGCCCGCCGGTGGAGGTCAGAAGGCGGTCGGCGTGCTCGCCTGGTGGAGGGCTGCCGGCCCGCGGCTCTGCGCGGCCTCGGTCCCGGCACGGACGCCGCCGCCGGTCACCGACAGGCGGGCGGTGTACATGCTCTCGTGCAGCAGGTCGCCCGTTGGCGGGCTCGCCGCGGCGAAGAGCGGGAAGGCCCGGCGGGTGCCCGGCACGATCGAGGTGGAGATGTAGTCGCCGGCCATGAAGCCGGACGCCGTCGGCGCCAGCCAGGTGACGTTCATCGGGCCGGCGAGGTGGGTGGGCCGGCTCCAGCTACGGCCTGCGTTGACGGAGGAGACGTAGCCGACGTTCAGCTCGCAGGTCTCCACGGTGCAGTCGGACCGCGGATAGTAGTAGTAGGCGAGCGCGAGGTGGGCGTTGCCCCCGCTGGTGGTCGGGTCCACGCCGAGGCCGGGGGTGAAGTGGTCGACCCCGGCGCCGACCGGGTCGACCGGCACCCGGGCCGGGGCGGTCCAGGTGGTGCCGTCCGTCGAGGTGCTCATCACCAGGTCGTTGGCGTTGCAGCTCGGCTCGAAGCGGCAGTCGCTCCAGACCACGTACACGCGCCCCGAACGGTCGATCTCGGCGGTGGGGAGCGCGCCGCCGTTGCGGATGTTGGCGGCGGAGTCGTGGGCGTCGACGTTGGCGACCAGGCTGGTCGCGCTCCAGCTCGCGCCCCCGTCGGTGGAGCGGAACGACGAGATGGTGTCCCCGGTGGTGAACGCCTCGATCGGCACGACTACCGTGCCGTCCGGCTGCACCACCGGCTGGCCGCCCACGCCGACCACCCGGTCGGCGGTGGGGGTGAGGGCGCCCCACGCCAGGCCGCCGTCGCTCGACGTCGTCATGAACACGACCGAGCCCTGGGTGACGTCCTCGAGCTCGGTGTAGCAGTTGCCGTAGAAGCGGCTGCGGGGGGAGTTGTCGCAGGCGGTCCAGTTCTTGTCGAGGAACTCGTTCTGGGCGGCGATCGTGACCGGGTCGCTCCAGTCGATGCCGTTCCGGGAGCGGCTCACCAGGAGGTCGACCACGGCGTTGGAGTCGATCGCGCGGACGGCCAGGAACGAGACGAGCCAGGTGCGGTGGCGGGCGTCGTAGGCGACCGACGGGTCGCTGGTCCGGGAGTAGGGGCCGGGCGGCGAGGCTTGGATGGTCGTGCCCGGCAGGAAGCCGTGCCGCCAGGTCCTGCCGCCGTCACGGGAGGTCGCCCAGCCGATGTTGGCGGCGGCGCCGATGAAGACGCGCCCCACCTGGAAGGCCGACACGATGGTCGACCCGTGTTCGAACGAGTCCGGCTCGACCTCCGTCTGGTGGGCCGAGAACGAGTTGGTGTAGGGGTCGGTGCTGAGCAGGATCGCTGACGATCTGGCGGCGGCGGGACCGGCTACGACGGCGGCAACGAGCAGCAGGCCCAGGCCGGCCGCGGCGGCCAGCCTCGCCCGGATGCTGCGTACCGGGGCGCCCGGTCGCAGGTGCATCGCCCACATGCTGCGCTCCTTTGCGGCGGCGAGAGCAGAAGGCCGAGATGCGGCGGGCAACCCGGCGGAGCGCGAGCGCGAGCGGCGGCAGGGGGCGACACGGCCGGCTCAGGCCACCATCCACTGCCCCCGGATGTCAACAAGGCAAGCAGTGGCGGCAGCGTGTCAAGCCCTTGTTTGCTGCCGCTGACCTGCGGCGATCAGCGCGCCGTCAGCGCCCCGTCAGCGGCGCCGCCAAGAATCCGCCGCCGGTTGGCGCCGGGAGGGCCAACCGCCCGCCTACCCCCGACAGGAGGGACCAGGACATGACCCGAGCACGATCCCTGCCGCACCCGGGCGTCGCGGTCGCCGTCGCGCTGCTGGCCGCGGCGCTGCTGGCCGGCTTCCTCGCCGTCGTCCCGCACGCCAAGGCGTCGACGAACGACGTCATCATCGCCCAGTCGTTCCGCGCCGACTCCGCCAACAAAGCCGCCGGCGACACCTGCCCCATGGGCTCCACCAGCGGCACGCTGGGCTGGCAGCCGGGCCTGCGCACCCTGGTGGCGGTCTCGGGCACGGTCGCCGACCATCCCCTGCCCGGTGACACCAGCACCGTCTGCGGCGAGGATGGCCGCTTCTCCACTGTGACGTTTGCCGCCTGGTCGGCCGCCGGCGTCCGGCTGGACACCAAGAGCCAGACGGCCGACAACAGCCAGCAGCGAGTCTCCACCTACCTGAAGGCGGCTGAGGCGATCGCGCTGGTCACGGTGCAGGTCTGCCGCAACCCCGGGGAGACCTTCCCGTTCAGCTACTGCGGCCCGCGCAAGGAGTACCGCGCGCCGGTGACCTCGACCCCGACCCGCTGACCTCGCCGCCCCTCAGCACGACCTCGGCGGAGAATGTCCATGCCCAGCCCCGCCTCCCGGCCCCCCAGCGCGCACGCCGGCGCCGGCCCGCTTGCCCCTCCGTCCCCAGGGCCGGCGCCGCGCGTGCGCGCCCCCGGCGGCTCCCGGGCCCCGCGGGCGGCCGGGCTGGGCGCACAGCGGGGCGCTGCGTCCCGCAGCGCCGCTGTCAAGCCCTGCCTTGCCGCCGCTGACCTGCGGCGATCAGCGCCCCGTCAGCGCCCCGTCAGCGCGCCGGGCAAGAATCCGCCGCCAGCCGCGATACGCGGAGGGTGACCGTCAACGACAGTCCCGTAGGAGGGGTGGAGATCATGTCACGGGGTGTTCGCCGGCTGGTGGTGCTGCTGGCCGGGCTCGCTGGGCTGCTGACACTGTTCGACGGCGTCGCGCAGGCCTACGTCACCAACAACGGCAACCACTGCGAGCCGCTGCGCTGACTGCCCTGGCTCGGGTAGGTCGAGGTGGAGGAGGTGAAGACCGTGGTTCAGCGGGTTGTTCGGTTGGTGGTGCTGGTGGCCGCGGTGAGCGGGGTGCTGGCGCTGTTCAGCGGTGCCGCGCACGCCTTTGTCGTGACCAACCACTGCGAGCCGGTGCGCTGATACGCACCGGCTCGGGTTCGGTCGGCTCGGAGGGAGGTGGAGGTCGTGGTCCGGCGGATGGTCCGGTTGGTGGTGCTGGTGGCCGCGGTGAGCGGGGTGCTGGCGCTGTTCAGCGGTCCCGCGCACGCGCTGGTCGTTATGAACCATTGCGAGCCGGTGCGGCGGGGGTAGCGATGGCTCCCCGGCGCGTGGCGCGCGTCCGAGCTGTGGCCCGGTGGGCACGCCGGGGCTCGGACGCGCTGCGTCGCCGGTGGAGGCTGTGGTCGGCGCGCCGGCGACCGTGGCGATCCGCGACAACCTCCACCGGCTCGGCGACCAGCACCACTCGACCACCGGTTGCCAGCCGGGGCTACTCGCCCTCGGCCGCTGCGTCTAGGCCAACCGTGGGGCCTCGAGCTCAGCGCCTGAGCCGATCACCAGTCGGCCGTGCCCGCCGCGATCCTGATGGTGCTCGGCTCTGGAGCCTCGCGCAGGAGGGCGCGGACGTGGTCGGCCTCGGGGCTGCCGGCCTCGGTGAACAGCGCGAGCGCCTCCTTCCAGCAGCCGACGGCCATGTCGGGGTCGCCGGTGCGACGCATGGCGTGGCCGAGGGTGACCAAGGTGCAGGCCTGGTCACCGCGCTGCCCGTTGGCGCAGTGCAAGGCGAGCGCCTGCTGGGCGTACTGGCGGGCCAGGTCGAACCTGCCCCGGTCGAGGTCGATGCCGGCCAGGGTGCTGAGCGACCGGGCCTCCAGGAGCCGGTAGCCGATCCGGCGTGCCATGGCGTGCGCCTGCTCGGCGCGGGCGTGTGCCTGGTCGAGCTCGCCCCGGCACCGGTGGACGCCAGCCAGGGTGTCGAGCGCGTCGATCTCGTAGGGAAGGTCGCCGACGTCGTGGGCCAGGGCCACGGCGGCCTGGGCGGGCTCCAGGGCCTGGTCGGGTTGGCCGGCTTCGCGGCGGACCTCGGCGAGCATGCGTAGGATCTCGCCCTCGGCACCGCGGTCGCCGCCCTCGCGCGCCAAGGCGAGGCCGGCGGTGAGGTGGTCGAGGGCGCGGTCGAACCAGCCCAGCTCGCCGTAGAGCCCGCCGAGGTCGCCAAGGCCCATCGCCTCGCCGGTGGGTGATCCGGACTTGCGGTCGAGGGCCACCGCCTGGGTGAGGCAGTCGAGGGCCTCCTCCAGCCGTCCCGCCTCCCAGTGGACGAAGCCGAGGTTGCCGAGCGCGCTCGCCTGGCCGTCCAGCCAGTCGGTCTCCCGGTCGATCTCGAGCGCCTGGGTGAGCTGGTCGGCCGCCTCCTGCAGCCGTCCCGCCTGCCAGTCCACCACGCCGAGGCCGACCAGGGCGGCGGCCTGGCCGTCCAGCCAGCCGGTCCGCCGGCACAGCGCCAGCGCGGCGGCGTAGTGCTCGACGGCCTGCTGGTCGCGGCCCTGGCGGTGGTGGAGGTCGGCGAGGCCGAGCTGGCTGGCGGCCTGACCCTGCGGGTCGCCCTCGGCCTCGGCGGCGGCCAGCGCGGCGTGGGCGACCGCCTCCCAGTCCACCGCGTGCGGGCGCGTCCAGCAGTAGTGCCGCAGCGTGTTGGCGAGCAGCCACGCCGCCGGCCGCGGGCCGTGCTCGGCGGCGTGCCGGACGGCGGCAAGCAGGTTGGCCCGTTCGGCGTCCAGCCACTCCAGCGCCTCGGCGTAGTCGTCGAGCCTGGTCGCCGGCGTCCGATCGTCGGGCGCGGGCAGCGGCAGGCGCAGCACGTGCGTGTAGAGCAGCCGGGCGGCGGTGGCGGCGGTGTGCAGGTACCAGTCCAGCAGCCGCCGGACGGCCGCGTCCTGCTCCTCGACGGCGTCCTCGGCCCGCGCCTGCTCGGCGGCGTGCAGCCGCAGCAGCTCGTGGAAGGCGTACCTGCCGGGGATCGACTCGGCCAGCAGGTGCGCGTCCGCCAGCCGCTCCAGCAGCCGGGCGGCCTGCTCGGTGGGGATCCCCGCCAGCGCCGCGGCCGCCGGGGTGGTGACGTCCGGGCCGGGCACAAGGCCCAGCAGCCGGAACAGCCCCCGTGCTTCGCCGGTGAGGGTGGCGTACGACAGGCCGAAGGCCGCCCGCACGGCGGCCTGCTCGTCCCCGCGGACCTCGAGCGCGGCCAGGCGGTTGCCCGCGGCCAGCTCGGCCACGTTGTCGGCGATCGTGCGGTGGGCGTGGAAGGCGAGGTTGGCGGCCGTGATCCGCAGCGCCAGCGGCAGGTAGGCGCACAGCCGCGCCAGCGTGGCAGCCGCCTCGGGCTCGGCGGCGACCCGCTCGGCGCCCAGGGCTCGTGCCAGCAGGTCACCGGCCTCGTCGGGGGTGAGCACGTCCAGCGCCAGCGGGCGCGCGCCCTCGTGGGCGACCAGGCCGGCGAGCCGGTCGCGGCTGGTCACCAGCACCAGGCAGGTCGGGCTGCCGGGAAGCAGCGGGCGGACCTGGTCGGCGTCGCGGGCGTTGTCCAAGACCACCAGGACCCGCCGGCCCGCCAGCAGCGAGCGGTACAGCCCGGCGGCGTGCTCGACCTCGGTGGGCACCTGCTCGGCCGGGACGCCCAGCGCGCGCAGGAACCCGGCCAGTGCCTGGGCCGGCTCCAGCGGCGGCCCCGGGGCCCAGCCGCGCAGGTTCACGTACAGCTGCCCGTCGGGGAACCGATCGCGCACCCGGTGCGCCCAGTGGACCGCCAGGGCGGTCTTGCCGACCCCGGCCATGCCCGCCAGCGCCGAGATCACCACGGCGCTCGCCGTGCCCGCGCCGTCGCCGTCCAGCAGCGCGTCGAGCGCCGCGAGGTGCTCGACGCGGCCGACGAACGAGGACACCGCCGCCGGGAGCTGCGCCGGCACGGCCCGCGCCGCCCTGGCGCCCGCGCCCGCGGCGCCGTCCGCGTCCACCACCGCCGCCGTTGAGCCGCCGTGGGTGGTGGTGCCGTTCGCTGCCGCCGGGTCGCTGCTCGCGGCGCCGTTCGCCGCCGCGGGGTCGCGGTCGGCGCCGTTCGCTGCGGCGGGGTCGCGGTCGGCGGCGCCGGTCGCCGCCACGGGCTCCAGCGCCGGGTCGCGGGCCAGCATGGCGCGCTGTAGCCGGTCCAGCTCCGGGCTGGGGTCGATGCCGAGGCGGTCGCGCATAGCGGCGCGGGCGTCGCGGTAGACGGCCAGCGCGTCGGCAGGGCGGCCGGCGCGGTACAGCGCCAGCATCTGCTGGTGGCGCAGCCGCTCCCGCAACGGGAATGCCCTGGTCAGCTCGTCGAGCTCGTCGACCAGGTCGGCGTGCCGGCCGCCGGCGAGGTCCGCCTCGATGCGGTCCTCCAGGACCGCCAGCCGGCGCTCGGCCAGCGCGGCGAGCTGCTCCCGCAACGCCGGCAGCTCGGTGTCCGCGAGGGGCGGTCCCTGCCACCAGCCGAGCGCGGCGTGGAGCAGCGTTCCGGCCTGGACCGCGTCGCCGGCGGCCAGCAGCTGCCGGCCCTCGTCGGCGAGCCGCTGGAACTCCGCCAGGTCCAGCTCGCCCGGCGTCACCCGCAGCAGGTAGCCCGGCTCGCGGAAGGCCAGCCGGTCCCGGCCGCCGCTCGTGCCGAGCAGCCGGCGCAGCCTGGAGACGTGGCCTTGGAGGCTGTTGCGGGCGGTCCTGGGCGGTGCCGGGCCCCAGACGGTCTCCAGCAGCCAGTCGGCGGCGACCACCCGGTTGGCGTGCAACGCTAGCACGCCCAGGACGGCTCGCAGCCGCGACCCGGGCAGCGGCACCGGCCGCCCTTCGTTCCTCAGCTCGACCGGGCCGAGCACGCGCAGCTCCACCGGTCCACCCCCGTCCCTTCGGGTGGTCAATTCTTCGTAGTTGTGCCGCATTCACCGGAGAGTCCGGATATTACGCGGTCCAGCGCCGCAGGTAACGTCATCGGGGCGAACGGTACGCAGGCGTGACTGGAGCTTCACCCGGCGCTACCCGGCCGTGACCGGAGCGTCACCCGTCGGCAGCGCCTGCGGCGCTTGGTGGCAACCCGTTGGCTGCCTCTGGTGACCTAGTACGGGAAATGAGCAGCCCCTGGTTCACGCAGCCCGGGAACGCTGAGGGCTCGGACTGCCCGGCATCAGGCTGTCAACCCTGGGTAGGCGCCGCTGACCAGCGGCGATCAGCGCGCCGTCAGCGCCCCGTCAGCGCGCCGGCCGACAATCCCGGCCGTCTGCCGCCACCGATCGACCACAAGGAGCACCTGCATGCACTCGAGAGCAAGGCACTGGGCGCGGGGCGCCCTGGCCCTGGTCCTTCCGCTCACCCTCTGGGTGGCGGCGGCCGGGACGGCACAAGCCCTGGACAAGGCACCGGCACGCCAGGCGTTGGCCAGCGCGACGGGACTGTCCCTCGGCACGGCAGCGACGGCTGTGGCGCAGGCCGCCGGCGTCTCCAGCGCGCAACGGAAGACGAGGATCGGGACGACCATGGCAGGCCTGGTCGCGGAGGTGACGATGCCCGCGGTGCAAGGGTCGAGCAAGGACGCCGCGTACGCCCAGTGAAGGAGTCGCGGATCCGCGCCGAGGTCCCCGTCGGCTCCAGCTGCCGTACCGGGTCCTCAGCGCCGGTGTGGCCGCTGCGCAGGCCCCAGGCGTAGCAGCCCACGGACCTGGTCGGCCCCGGGGCTGCCGCACTCGGTGAACAGCGCCAGGGCCTGCTGCCAGCAGCCCACGGCGGCCTCGGCGTCGTCGCCGTGCACGGCCCGGCCGAGGGTGACCAGGGCGCGGGCCTCGCCCAGGCGTTGCCCGGTCTCACGGTACAGGTCCAGCGCCTGCCGGGCGTGCTGCCGGGCCTGGTCGGGCTTGCCCGTGCACTGGTGGACGGTCGCCAGGATGGTCAGCGCCTCGGCCTCGTACTTGCGGTCGCCGACCTCGCGCGCCAGCGCGACTGCGGCCTGGGCGAGCTCCAGGGCTTGGGCGTGGCGGCCGGCGTCGCGGTGCACCGCGGCCAGCAGGCCGCGCGCCTCGGCCTCGCCGGTCCGGTTTCCCGACTCGCGCAGCAGGGACAGGGCCTGGTCGAGGTGGTGGACGGCCTCGTCCATCTTCCCGAGCGCGTGGTAGGTCCCACCGAGGTTGGCCAGGTCGATGGCGAGGCTGGCGCGGGCGCCGGCCTGCCGGGACCAGGCCAGCGAGCGGGCGTGGTGGTCGGCGGCCTCCCGCAGGCGCCCCAGCTCGAGGTAGACGGTGCCGAGGTTGGCGAACCTGACGGCGCGACCGGCCAGCGACCCGGTCCGCCGGTCGAGTTCCAAGGCCTGAACGAGGTGGTCGGCGGCCAGGCGCAGCTGCCCCAGGTCCAGGTGGGCCAGGCCGAGGTTGTTCAGGGCGGCGGCCTGGCCTTCCAGCCAGCCGCCCTGACGGCACAGGGCCGCCGCGCGGGTGCAGTGCTCGATGGCCTGCTGGTAGCGGCCCTGGCTGTGGTGGAGGGCGGCGAGGCTGAGCTCGGCGGCGGCCTGGCCTTGGAGGTCCTCGTCGGTCTCGGCGGCGGCCAGGCCGGCGTGGGCGACCGCCAGCCAGTCCACGATGTGCATCCCGTACCAGAAGTGCGACCGCAGCGTGTTGGCGAACCGCCATGCCGCCGGGCGTGGCCCGTTGGCGGCTGCGTGCTGGGCGGCCGCGACCAGGTTGGCGCGCTCGGCGTCCAGCCACGCCAGCGCCTGGGCGTGGTCGCTGAACGGGGCTGACCCGGTGGCGTGCGCCTCGGGCGCCGGGAGCGGCAGGCGCAGCCGCTCGGGGTTGAGCAGGTCGGCCGCGGCGTCGGCGGTGTGCAGGTACCAGTCCAGCAGCCTCCCGAGCGCCTGGTCCCGCTCCTCGGCGCTGTCCTCGGCGTGGCAGCGCTCGGCGGCGTAGGCGCGCAGCAGGTCGTGGAAGGCGTAGCGGCCCGGTGCAGGCCGGGCCAGCAGGTGCGCGTCGGCCAGCAGGTCCAGCAGGCCCTCGGCGTCCGCGGTCGTGGTCCCGGCCAGCGCCGCGGCGGCCGCGGCGCTGACATCGGGGCCGGGCGCCAGGCCCAGGAGCCGGAACAGCCGCCGGACCTCCGGGGTGAGGGTCTGGTAGGACAGGTCGAAGGTGGCCCGCACGGCGGCCCGCTGGTCGTTCGGAGCTTCGAGGATGGCGAGCCGGCTGCCCTCGGCCAGCTTGGCGACCAGCTCGCCGAGGCCGTGCCGCGGGCGGACGATCAGGTGGGCGGCGGCGATCCGCAGCGCCAGCGGCAGGTACGCGCACAAGCGGGCCAGCTCGGCGGTGGCCTCGGGCTCGGCGGCGACCCGCTCGGCACCCAGCAGGCGTGACAGCAGTTCCCGTGCCTCGTCGGGGGTGAGCACGTCCAGATCCAGCGGCCGGGCGCCGTCGAGGGCGACCAGGCCGGCGAGCCGGTCGCGGCTGGTGACCAGCACCAGGCAGCTCGGGCTGCCGGGCAGCAGCGGCCGGACCTGGTCGGCGTCACGGGCGTTGTCGAGCACTACCAGGACCCGCTTGCCGGCCAGCAGGCTGCGGTAGCGTCCGGCGGCCTGCTCGACCTCGGTGGGGACCTGCTCGGCGGGCACGCCCAGGACGGCGAGGAAGCCGGCGAGCGCCTGGAGCGGCTCCAACGGCGGCCCAGGGGCCCAGCCGCGCAGGTTGGCGTAGAGCTGCCCGTCGGGGAACCGCTCGCGTGCCTGGTGTGCCCAGTGGACCGCCAGCGCGGTCTTGCCGACCCCGGCCATGCCCGCCAGCGCCGAGATCACCACCGCGTTGGCGGCCGGCCCACCGTCGTCGTCCAGCAGCTTGTCGAGCTGGCGGAGGTGCTCGGCGCGGCCGGTGAACGACGAGACCGCCGCCGGCAGATGTGCCGGCACCTTTACCGTGCCCGCCGCTTCAGCGGCGGCGGGCGCCTGCGCCGGCGCGGCCCGCACCGCCGCGGCGCTCGCGCCGACGGCAGCGTCCGCGGCTGACGGCGCAGTTGCGGGTCCCTTGCCTGCCTCGGTCGAAACGGGATGCTCCCGCGCCGGCACGCTGTCGGGTTCGAGGGCCGGGTCGCGGGCCAGCATGGCGCGGTGCAGCCGGTCCAGCTCCGGGCTCGGGTCGATGCCCAGCCGCTCACGCAGCACCGTGCGGGCGTCGCCGTAGACGGCCAGCGCCTCGGCTGGCCGGCCCGAGCGGTAGAGCGCCAGCATCTGCTGGCGGCGCAGCCGCTCCCGCAGCGGGTGCGCCCGGGTGAGCCCGTCCAGCTCGTCGACCAGGTCGGCGTGCCGGCCGCAGCCCAGGTCGGCGTCGACGCGGTCCTCCACCGCCGCCAGCCGGCGCTCCTCCAGGGCGGCGAGCTGCTCGCGCAGTCCTGCCACGCCCGCGCCCTCCAGCAGCGGGCCCCGCCACAGCCCCAGCGCGGCGCGCAGCAGCGCGGCGGCCTGCTCGGTGTCGCTGGCGGCGAGCGCCCGCCGGCCGTCGTCGGCGCGCCGCTGGAACTCGTCGAGGTCCAGCTCGCCCGGGTCGACCCGTAGGAGGTAGCCGGGCTCGCGGTAGGCGAGGCGGTCGGCCTCGCCGCTGGCGGCCAGGAGGCGACGCAGCCGGGAGACGTGGCCTTGGAGGCTGTTGCGGGCGGTCTTCGGCGGCGCCTGCCCCCAGACGTTCTCGAGCAGCCGCTCGGTGGCGACCACCCGGTTGGCGTGCAACGCCAGCACGCCCAGCACCGCGCGCAGCCGTGGCCCGGGCAGCGGCACCAACCGGCCGCCGGCGGTGCGCAGCTCGACCGCGCCGAGCACGCGCAGCTCCACACGCCCTCCCGTCCCTGCGGACATACAACAGATTCCGGCGTCCATGGCCGCGGGCCGATTCTACGGCAGCCTCCTGAGACCCCTGGCCCGCGTGGACTGGTCCCGCCCCAAAGAGGTGCGCGCCGCCGCGCCGTCAAGCCGTGTGGGGTGCTGCTGACCAGCGGCGATCAGCGCGCCGTCAGCGCCTCGTCAGCGCCCCCGCCGACAATCCGCCGCTGCCAGGCGCTGCGCGCGAAGGATCGTCCGCATGGAGGTGTCGAGGGAAACCATGCCAGGAACACGTCTCGCATGTGGAGGTAGGCGATGAGGAAGGACCTTCGCCGGCACCTGGCCGCGCTGACCGCGGTCGGGGTCGCGGGAGCGCTGCTGTTCGCGAACGTCGCCGCCGCGCAGCCGGACACCCACGGCGATCGGGGCGCGGGACTCGCGGCGGCGGTCCTCGGCGCACCTCGCAGCGCGTCCGAGAACTCCGGCGCGGTCGAGACCACCCGTACTGCGGTGCCTGCCCGTACTGCGGTGCCTGACGCCTGTCCGAGGGGCCTCAGCGCGGCCCAGCTCGACCGTGCCGCCCAGCAGCTCGCGTCCCAAACCGGGTCCCGCAGCGGGTCCCAGGTCGCGCCGAACAGCAACTGCTGTCCCTATTGCTCCCCGCCGACCACGCAGCCGCCGGCCCCTCCGATCACCTGCACCCTGCGCACTGACTACCCCCGGATCGAAGGTGACGAGATCTACGAACATGCGCGGGTCCAGTGCACCCGACCGGTCATTAGCATCGGCTTGTATCTGGACCTCTACAAGGGCTGGCCCCTCCAGAGCCTGTATTGGCATACCGGAGGTAACGTCTCCAACCAGGCCGCCTATGACAGGTCGCTGAGCGCGACCTGCGTGACCGACACCTACCAGGGCTCGGCGATGGCAGATATTACCCTTGGGCCTGGCTACGATCCCGAGGTCATATCCATTAGCAACGAGACTCCACCAATCTTCATCCAGTGTTGACCTCGTAGCCGACGGCGGCACGCGAGTTGGCGGTTCGGCCCGGCTTCGCACCCGGGCCGAACCTCGCTGCTCCGCAGCTGGCTGGTCAGACCGGCACCGGCGAGGAGTGGGCGAGCGCGAGGTCATGTGGTGCTCGGCTGGGCAGGCTCGGCGCGGAGGAGCGCGCGGACCTGCTCGGCCTCGGCACTGCCGCACTCGGTGAACAGTGCCAGTGCCTCCCGCCAGCAGCCCGCGGCGGCGTCGGCGTCGTCGCCGTGCAGCGCGCGGCCAAGAATGAGCAGCGCGCGGGCCTGGCCCAGGCGGTGCCCGGTCTCGCGGTCCAGCTCCAGCGCACGCTGAGCGTGCCGGCGGGCCGCTTCGGCCTGGCCCTGGTCGAGCTCGACGCCGGCGAGGACGGCCATCGCCTGGCCCTCGAGCAGCCGGTAGCCGGCCTCGTCGGTCAGCGCCAGCGCCTGCTCGGCGCAGGCACGGGCCCGGTCGAGCTGGCCCAGGCGCTGGTGGACGGTGGCCAGGGTGTCCAGCGCGTCGGCCTCGCACTGGCGGTCACCGATGTCGCGCGTCAGGGCCACGGCAGCCTGGGCGAGCTCCAGCGCCCCGGTGTGGCGGCCGGCGTCCCGGTGCAGCGCGGCGAGGGCACGCAGGTTCTCGGCTTCGCCGCCCCGGTTGCCCGTCTCGCGGAGCAGCACCACCGCGCGGGTGAGGTGGTCGAGGGCCTCGTCCAGCCGTCCCAGCGCGTGGTAGACCTCGCCGAGGTTGGAGATGGCCATGGCCTCGCCCTCGCGGGACCCGGCCTGCCGGTACAGGGCCAGTGCCTGAGCGTGGTAGCCGGCGGCCTCTTCGAGGCGTCCCAGCTCGAGGTGCACGTTGCCGAGGTTGTTGAGCTTGGTTGCCTGGCCGGCGAGCGAACCGGTCCGCCGGTCGATCGCCAGCGCCTGGGTGACGTGGTCGGCGGCCTGGCGGAGCCGTCCCAGGTGCATGTCGGCGAGGCCGAGGCTGTTGTAGGCGGCGGCCTGGCCGTCGAGCCAGCCGGTCTGCCGGGAGCGGTGGAGCGCGCGGGTGGCGTACTCGGTGGCCTGCTGGTACTGGTCCTGGCGATGGTGGAGGGCGGCGAGGCTCAGCTCGGCGGCGGCCTCGCCGCGCAGGTCCCCGTCGGCCTCGGCGGCGGCGAGCCCGGCATGGGCGACCGCCAGCCAGTCCACCGTGTGCATGCCCGACCAGAAGTACGACCGCAGCGTGTTGGCCAGCAGCCACGCCACCGGGCGTGGCCCGTCCGTGGCGGCGTGCCGGACGGCGGCGACCAGGTTGGGCCGTTCGGCGTCCAGCCACGACCGCGCCTGGTGGTGGTCGCCGAAGCCGGTTGTCCTTGGCGCCTCGAACGGAGCCAGCGGCAGGCGGAGCATCTGCGGGTACAGCCGCCGTGCGGCGGCGTCGGCGGTGTGCAGGTACCACGCCAGCAGGCTGCGGATGGCCTTCGCCCGCTCCTCCGCGGTGTCCTCGGCGGTGGCGCGCTCCGCCGCGTAGGCCTGCAACAGGTCGTGGAAGGCGTACCGGCCCGGTGCGGGCTGGGCGAGCAGGTGCGCGTCGGCCAGCAGCTCGAGCCTGCGCTCGGCGTCCTCGGGCGTGGTCCTGGCCAGCGCCGCGGCGGCCGGGGCGGTGACGTCGGGGCCGGGCGCCAGGCCCAGCAGCCGGAACAGCCGGCAGGTCTCTGGTGCGAGCGCGGCGTAGGAAAGGTCGAAGGCGGCCCGCACGGCGGCCTGCTCGTCGCCCTGGACCTCGAGGGCGGCCAGGCGGTCGCCCTCGCCCAGCTTGGCCACCAGCTCGGCGATGGTCCGCCGGGGGTGGAAGGTCAGGTTGGCCGCGGCGATCCGCAGCGCCAGCGGCAGGTAGGCGCACCGCCGGGCCAGCTCGGCGGCCGCGTCGGGCTCGGCGCCGACCCGGTCGGCGCCCAGGACCTGCACCAGCAGGTCGTGGGCCTCGTCCGGGGTGAGCACGTCCAGGGCCAGCGGGCGGGCACCCTCGCGGGCGACCAGTCCCGCCAGCCGCTCCCGGCTGGTGACCAGCACCAGGCAGGTCGGGCTGCCTGGCAGGAGGGGGCGGACCTGGTCGGCGTCGCGGGCGTTGTCCAGCACCACCAGCACCCGCCGGCCGGCGACCAGCGACCGGTACATCCCGGAGGCCTGCTCGACCTCCATAGGGACCTGCTCGGCGGGTACCCCGAGCACGCGCAGGAACCCGGCCAGTGCCTGGGCCGGCTCCAGCGGCGGCCCTGGGGCCCAGCCGCGCAGGTTGACGTACAGCTGCCCGTCGGGGAAGTGCTCGCCGACCCGGTGCGCCCAGTGCACGGCCAGGGCGGTCTTGCCGACCCCCGCCATGCCGGCGATCGCCGAGATCACCACCGCCGGCACCGGCTGCTCGTCCTTCAGCAGCGTGTCGAGCTGGTGGAGGTGGTCGGCGCGGCCGGTGAACGACGAGACCGCCGCCGGGAGCTGTGCCGGCACCGGGGAGCTTGCGTCATTCTGCCGCTCCCTGGTCGTCACCGGCGCGGTGCGGGCCGCTTCCCCGCCCGCATCGGCAGCCCGCTCGGCGGGCGCGCGAGGCAGGTCCAAGGATGGGTCCCTGGCGAGCATGGCCCGGTGCAGCCGGTCCAGCTCCGGGCTGGGGTCGATGCCGAGCCGCTCGCGGAGCACGGCGCGGCTGTTCCCGTAGACGGCCAGGGCCTCGGCGGGGCGGCCGGCGCGGTACAAGGCCAGCATCTGCTGGCGGCGCAGCCGCTCCCGCAGCGGGTGCGCCCGGGTGAGCCCGTCCAGCTCGTCGACCAGCTCGGCGTGCCGGCCGCAGGCGAGGTCGGCGTCGACGCGGTCCTCGAGGACCGCCAGCCGGCGCTCCTCGAGCCCGGCGACTTCCTCTTCCAGCCCCGCCAGATCCGCGTCCGCCAGCGGCGCGCCCCGCCACAACCCCAGCGCGGCGTGCAGCATCTCGGCGGCCTGCTCCGTGTCCCCGGCGGCGAGCAGCCGCCGGCCCTCGTCGGCGTGTCGCTGGAACTCCGTCAGGTCGAGCTCGTCCGGCGCCACCCGTAGCAGGTAGCCGGGGTCGCGGAAGGCCAGGCGGTCGGCCTCGCCGACGTCGGCCAGCAGCCGGCGCAGCCGGGAGACGTGGCCCTGGAGGCTGTTACGGGCGGTCTTGGGTGGCGCCAGCCCCCACACGGCCTCGAGCAGCCGCTCGCTGGCGACCACTCGATTGGCGTGCAGTGCCAGCACGCCCAGCACCGCTCGCAGCCGTGGCCCGGGCAGCGGCACCGGCCCGCCGCCGGTGCGCAGCTCGACCGGGCCGAGCACGCGCAGCTCCACACGCCCTCCGTCCCTGCGGACACACGACGCATTTCCGGCGTCCGCGACCGTGGGCCGATTCTACGGCAGCCACCTGAGACCCCTGGCCCACGTGGACCGGCCACCGGCGAGCGAGTAGGGGCCGGCCGCTGGGTGGGCTGTCAAGTCCTGCAAGGTGCCACCGACCAGCGGCGATCAGCGCCTCGTCAGCGCCCCGTCCAAGAATCCGCCGCTGCCAGACGCCGCACGCGGCGGCGAAGCCGTCCCGCCATTTGGAGGTGGAAAAGCAAACCACGCCAGCAACCCGTCCCCCACACGGAGGTAAGCGATGAGGAAGCACCTTCGCCGGCGCCTGGCGGCGCTGGCCGTGGCCGCGGTCGGCGCGCCCGGCGCCGCCGGCGCGATGGCGCCCAGTGCGGATCCTGACGCCTGTCCACGGGGCCTCAGCGCAGACCAGCTCGACCGCGCCGCCCAACAACTCGCGTCCCAGAGCGCGTCCCACGGCGCGTCCCAGGTCGCGCCGAACAGCAATTGCTGCCCCCTCTGCGACCCGCCGCCGCCGTTCAACTGCAGCCTGACACCTGGCGTCCCACGGCCTGTCGGTCCCTTCCTCCACGCACCCGGATCCATCCAATGCACCGCGTCCAGGCGCATCAGCATGCTCGTGACCATCCAGAAGCAATTGAGCCCGGGATGGACGGAGGTAGCCAGGCAACCAGCGTCCTGCCCGAACTGCCAATATCTGTCGACGACCGCGGAGACGGACTGCGAGGAGGGCACCTACCGGAGCCAGGTGCAGGCGACGCTCAACACCGGGGAATACTTCTCCAAGGCGTCAATACCAACAGACATCTACCCTCAAGACTGTTGACCTGGTAGCCGGCAGCGGCACGCCCGGGTCGGCGGTTCGGCCGGTTGCGCAGCCGGCCGAACCGCCGTCACCGCGTCCGCCAACCCGGCCGGCGGCAACCGCACCCGCCGGGTGGCGTGGGGACCCTGCCGGCCTGTCCCCACTGCCGGGGCGTCCCGCCGGGCGCGCACCCGTGCGCAGCCGTGCGCGCGCCGGCGGGCGCACGGCTGGCCGGGGCCGCTCCCCAAGGCCCAGGGCCAGCCGACCCCCGCCGCCCGCCGCCACGAGGCTGTCAACCTGTGTGGAGTGCTGCTGAGCAGCGGCGATCAGCGCGCCATCAGCGCCCCGTCAGCGTCACGGCCAACAATCCGCAGCCGACACCCCGCCGGCCACCCAGGCGGGCCACCAGCCGGGCGCCCGTTGCCCACCGGACCCAGGCGGACCACGTCATGAGCCGAGGACGAGGGCTGCCGCGCGCGGCGGCGGTCGCCGTGCTGCTGGCCG
>WNGB01010071.1_pt1 | contig 19310 bp, 16 predicted proteins | sample 5400681 | NCBI WGS metagenome assembly WNGB01 (sample SAMN13153367, study PRJNA577476) | soil metagenome | isolation source: 115 cm soil or saprolite under grassland replicate 2 | place: USA:California | collected 2016-06-15
CTGGCGCTCGACGAAGAACCTTTGGACGTTCAGAGCGATTCTTATCCTGACGCTATTTACGACCCGGAAGCGATCCTGACTCTCATTTACACGAGCGGCACAACTGGCCAGCCCAAGGGCGTTGAGCAGACTCACGCAAATATCCTGGCGAACATACACCACCTCAACTACTGGATACCTTATAGAGAAGGCGGCGTATATCTTCACGCCGCGCCGATTTTTCATATCTTGGACTTTCCGTTCATGTTCGCGGCGCCGGCTTTCGGCGGCTGCCAGGTCACGATTCCGAAGTTCAGCCCGCAAAGCTTCTGCGAGACGGTCGAACGCGAACGCGTCAATCGGACGGTGTTGGCGCCGACGATGATCAATATGCTGACGCAATTCCCCGAACTCAAGAATTATGACTTAATCAGCCTCGAGGTATTGGCGTACGGCGGATCTCCCATGGCCCCTGAACTCATCCGCCGGGTGAGAGAGGCTCTACCCAATCTTAAACTTGCTCAGGGCTACGGGCTGACCGAAGCGGGCTTTCTCACTGGTCTGCAGGACCATGAGCACACTGAGGACAGGCTCATGTCTTGTGGGCGAGCTTGTCCAGGGATCGACGTGCGGGTCGTGGACAAGTCGGGAAAGGAAGTTGGAGTCGGGAGTCAGGGTGAATTGGTGGCCAGGGGCGCGAATGTCACGCGCGGTTACTGGAATAATCCGGAAGAAACGACACGCGCATTCCAAAATGGGTTGTTTCGTACTGGAGACGTCGGCTATCAGGATGCAGACGGGTATTTCTACATACTGGACCGCTTGAAGGACATGATTGTTACGGGCGGAGAAAATGTCTACTCCGGTGAGGTCGAAGCGGTTATTTACGAGCTTCCCGCGGTTCGTGAAGTGGCGGTCTTCGGAATACCTGACCCGCAGTGGGGCGAACTCGTGATGGCTTGCGTAGCGCTGAAGCCGGGAAAATCTCTCAGCAAGGATGAGCTGATCGCGCATTGCCGGCGATCTTTGGCCAATTACAAAATTCCACGCCGCGTCGAGTTCTCAGAAGCCGAGCTACCGAAGGACGGCTCCGGCAAGATACTCAAGAGGGGTCTGCGTGAGCGTTTTTGGGCCAATCAAGAACGGGACGTGGGGTGACGAATACGCCTACGAGAACTGAGACTAAGATGGCTAAGGCAAAAAAGGCAAAAAATGAAAAGACAGCTCCAGGACGATCGGAGAAACCCATCACGACCGAAGTGTCGGAAGCCGGCCGGGATCGAAGTGTCGGAAGCCAGCCGGGATCGCGCCCGGCGCCCGCGCATCAACGCGTAGGAGATGTGACCAAGAGCAACCAAACCGAAGGTCAGATGACCGTTCACGATGCGACGTACGACCTCCTGCGCAGGCTCGGATTGACGACCATTTTCGGAAACCTGGGGTCCACTGAACAGCCGTTCTTGAAGAATTTTCCGAGCGATTTCGAATATGTACTCGGTCTGCAGGAGGCGTCGGTCGTCGCGATGGCCGATGGGTTCTCGCAGGCGACAAACAAGCCCGTACTTGTGAATTTGCATTCAGGCGCCGGAACTGGCAATGGAATGTGCAACATCATGACCGCCTATCAAAACAAAACGGCGCTGATCATTACAGCCGGTCAGCAGACGCGGGAGATGATTCTTTGCGAGCCTTATCTCACGAATCGTGATGAGACGACGCTTCCGCGTCCGTGGGTGAAATGGGCCTACCAGCCAGTCAGGGCGCAGGACGTTCCGGCCGCGATCATGCGGGCCTATGCGATCGCATTGCAGCCTCCGTCGGGGCCCGTGTACGTCTCCATTCCGCTCGATGATTGGGATCAGCCGGCGGATGGCGATGCCGTCGTGCGAACTGTCAGCTCTCGCTATGCGCCGGACCCGGAGCGCATCTCGTTGTTTGCCGAAAGAATTCGCAAGAGCAAGAACCCGGCGCTGGTATACGGCCAGGAGATCGATCGCAGTGGCGCCTGGGACGCGGGCGTCAAATTCGCGGAACAACTCCAGGCTCCTGTTTTCCTTGCTCCGTTGGCGGACCGGGCTTCTTTCCCCGAGACGCATCCGCAGTTCCGGGGCATGCTGCCGATGGCGATCGGCCCTCTGAGCAAGACTCTTCGCGGTCACGATCTCATCATCGTCATCGGCGCTCCTGTCTTCCGCTACTACCCGTATCTTGCGGGCGACTACCTGCCGGCGGGAGCCGAGTTGCTTCAAATCGTTTCGGATCCTGCAGACGCTGGCGCGGCCGCCGTGGGCGACAGCCTTCTGGGTGACACCAAGCTGGCTCTTGAATCACTGATCCAGCTCGTTCCTAAGAACAAGGCGCAATCCCTGCCCGCCCCTTCACAGGTCGACAACAAACTGCCGTCTCCTCCCAATGATCCGTTGACGGCAAGAGAAGCGTTCGCGGCGTTGAGTGAACTGCGCCCGGAAAACGCGATCCTCGTCAACGAATCTGCTTCCAACTCCGAGGACGTCATGAGGTCCTGGCCGACCGTCCAGCCGGAGTCGTATTTCTCCTTCGCGAGCGGCGGGCTAGGATGGGGGGCGCCCGCGGCGGTCGGAATCGCCCTGGCGCAGAAGAAGACCGGCGGGAGGCGGCCGGTTGTGGCGTTCATAGGGGATGGAGCCCTTCAATATTCCATTCAGTGTTTGTATTCCGCGGCCCAGCGCAAGCTGAAGGTCATCTTTATCGTGCCGTGGAACGAGGAGTACGCCATCCTCAAGGAATTCGCCGAATTGGAGAATACTCCGAATGTCCCTGGGCTTGACCTTCCCGGCCTGGACATCGTATCCGCCGCGAAGGGTTTCGGCTGCGCAGGCGTTCTGACCAGAACGAAGGAGGAGATCAAGGAAGCGTTCGGAGCAGCTCTTTCGGCCGATGGTCCAATGGTGATCGTGATTCCCATTGCTCACGAGGATCGGCCATTGGTACCACCCATAAGCGACTAGCAGGTCTGTGCGGCCGTCCTTCCATTGGGCGACTCTTTCTTTCTGTTCGCTATGCGACTGGTCAAGCCATTCCAAGGTCGCGGCGTGGATTCCCGACCATTTTCTTCGGATCCACAATCCGATCGAACTCCTCCGCGCTGACGAAGCCTCCGTTCACCGCAGCGTCGCGCAAGGTCGTATTCTGCTCCAGCGCGAGGTGGGCGATCGCAGAAGCCTTGTCGTAGCCGATGACTGGGCTGAGAGCGGTCACCAGCATGAGTGACTCGTTCACGAATTTCTCGATCCGGCTCCGGTCAAGCGTGATTCCCTCGACGCTATACTCACGGAGCTTGACGCATGCGTCGCCGAGAATGCGCGCGGAGTGCAACACGTTGTTGATAATGATCGGCCGCATCGCATTCAATTCGAAGTTCCCCTGGGACCCGGCGATAGCGACGGCATTGTCATCCCCGATTACTTGAATGCAGACCATGACGATGGCTTCTTCCTGAGTCGGGTTGACCTTCCCTGGCATGATCGAGCTGCCCGGCTCGTTTGCCGGCAGGTTTAGTTCGTGAATCCCCGCCCGTGGTCCTGAACCCAACCATCGCAGATCGTTGGCTATTTTCATCAGCGCGACCGCCAACCCCCGTAGGGCCGCGCTCGCCGCCACCATTGCGTCCAGCGAGCCTTGGGCCGCGAATTTGTTGGGGGCCGTGACGAACGGATGGCCGGTAAGCCTTGCGATCTCGGCCGCGACCTTTTCGCCGAAGTCGGGCGGGGCGTTAAGACCGGTTCCGACCGCAGTGCCTCCGATGGCCACACGATACAGCCCTTGGAGTGATTGCCGGACCAGCTCCAGCGCGTCCTCAAGCTGCGCGGCATAGCCCGACCACTCCTGTCCCACGGTCAGGGGCGTCGCGTCCTGAAGGTGCGTGCGCCCGATCTTAACGATGTCCACCCACTCGCACGCTTTCGCCCTGATGGCGTCCGTCAGGGCAGTCACTGCGGGAATGAGGCGATCGCTGAATTCGAACACGGTTGCGATATGCATGGCCGTCGGGAAGGTGTCGTTGGAAGACTGACTCATATTCACGTCGTCATTCGGGTGAATCGGATGCTTGCTGCCGAGCTCGCCGCCGACGAGTTGGATCGCCCGATTGCTGATGACCTCGTTCACGTTCATGTTTGACTGCGTGCCCGAGCCGGTCTGCCAGACGTAGAGCGGGAATTCGCTGTCCAGTTGACCGGAGATGACTTCGTCAGCCACTTTGGCAATCAGTTCGGCTTTCCATCGCGCCAACCGCCCGTCCGCGGCGTTGACCAGCGCCGAGGCCTTCTTCACATAGCCGTAGGCGTAGTAAACGGCCTTCGGCATGCGATCATCGCCGATGCTGAAATGGATCAAGGACCGCTGAGTCTGTGAGCCCCAGTAATGCTCGGCGGGAACTTCGATCTTACCTAACGAATCGCTCTCCTTGCGTAAGCCGGTCGCGCCTGTGCCTATGGGTCGGTCGAGAATCTTCGGCGCCTGTTCGACTTCTCCGGGTTCTTTCGTGTTCTCAGTCGGCATGGGGCGCCTTCCCTTCTGCTTCCGTGAAGGTCGGGTATTCCGGTTTGTAGAGCTGGCCCTCGATCCAAGCCCGGATATCGCGTGGCCGCTCAGCCTGCGCCAGACCCTTGTCGAACATGAACTCGGCGACGCGGGTGGCCGTCGTGACTTCCGTTTCCAGGATGTTGGCCTGGCTCGGGAACAGCATGCCCTTCTCGCGCAGGATCGGGCCGACCTGGTCGGCGCTCGCCTCGGCCGCGACGATGAAGCACTCGTCGGTGATCCGCCGGGGCCGCGCCGCGTAGGTCGCGAGCCCGATCGCCGGGAAGATGTAGAAGTTGTTCGCCTGTCCGGGGTGAAAGGTCTTGCCGTTCATCGTCACTTCCGGGAATTGCACGCCCGCCGCGTACAGCGCCTTGCCCTTCGACCAGGTGTAGGCCTGCTCTGCCGTGCACTCCGCCCTGTCCGTCGGATTGGAGAGCGCGAAGATGATCGGCTGTTCGTTGAGCCTGCTCATCGTCTCGACAACGCGCTGGTTGAATGCGCCGCCCTTGGTGCTGACGCCGATCAGGATTGTCGGCCTCAGCGACTCGATGGTCTTCACGAAGTCCATCGACGGCTCCGCCTTGTGCGCGTATACCTTCTGCGATTCCGACAGGTCGGCGCGCGAGGGCTCGATCAGCCCGTTGATGTCGAACATAGAGATGCGGCTGCGCGCCTCGTCCTGCGAGAGCCCCTTGACCTGCATGGCGGAAACGATCAGGTCGGCGATGCCGATTGCGGCTGAGCCTGCGCCAAGAAACAGGATGCGCTGCTCCGTCAAAGGCGCGTCGATGATCTGCAACGCCGTCGTCAGCCCCGCGAGCGCAACGCCGGCCGTGCCCTGGATGTCGTCGTTGTAGCACAGGACCTTGTCTTTGTACCGGTTGAGCAGCCGGATCGCATCGGTCCCCTTCCAGTCCTCGAAGTGGATGCAGCAGCCGGGAAAGACCTGCTGCGCCGCCTCAATGAACTCATCAACGAGTTCGTCCAGCTCCGGTACGACCGGGGGCTTCTCACGCAAGCCTAGATAGAGCGGATCAGCGCGGAGCGCATCATTGGTCGTGCCGATGTCGAGCAGTACGGGCAGCAAGCAATCGGGCGGCACGGCCGCGCACGCGGTATAGAGCTGCAGCTTGCCGATCGGGATGCCCATGCCGTTCGCGCCGATGTCGCCGAGGCCTAGAATGCGCCCGCCGGAAGAGACGCAAATGAAGCGGATGTCCCGCTCCGGCCAGTTGCGCATCACTTCGGCGATGCGGCCCTTCATTTCGCGCGTGACGTACATGCCGCGCGCGCGCCGGTAGATGTGGCCGAATGTAAGGCAAGCTTCTGCGACCGTGGGGTCATAGACGATCGGCACAAAGCGCGCCGGGTCGGACATGAGCGTGCGATAAAAGAGCGTCTCGTTGCGGTCGGACAGGCCGATCAGATAGATGTAGCGCTCGAGGTCGTTCGGCTTCGCATCCAGGCGCCTCATCACGCGCTCGAGCTGCCTGTCGATGGTTTCCACCGCGTGGGGCAGAAGCCCTTCCAGTCCGTATTCGCGGCGCTCTTCCGGAGTAAACGCTGTGGCCTTGTTCAAGGTCGGGTTGTCGAGCAACTCCGGCCCCCGGAGATGTGGATGCGGTTCCTTCTCTTGTGTTGCTTGTTGTGGTCTTGCCATTGCATGCCTTCTTTTGATGACAACTAGACGCTTCAATAACCAAGCCTCCGCAGGTTAGACAACCTATGGTACAGGGCGCGCCGCCTTTTCATAGTTTCAGGGCGTCACAACGCGACATAAAGGCTGGAGGATCACCTTTGCAGCTTCAGCGCCCGGACGCCTGCTTCGCGACGTACTCCAGCGCGAGTCGTTGGAACACCTCTGCCTGTGTAGGATAGCAGTGTATTCGTCCGCTGGTAATAATTCCACACTCATCGTCGTAACCTCCTGGAATGATTAAAATTCAGGGCTCCTGATATGCGGCCCGACATACAGCTAATGTTCTTGATGTCTCAGCGCGCGGAGCGAAGGCAACATTAGCCCCCTTCCGTTGGCGACAACATCGGGGTCGCCCGCGGCGATGATGTACAGGTTACCCGCGGCCGCCACGTCCGGCCGTCCGAAGACAGGCCCGGCGGCAAAACGTTGACCGGCGTCCGCGTGCGCGGCGGCGAGCCTTTCGGACAGGGCGACGCTGATCGTGCTCATGGAGACGTGGATAGCGCCCTTGCCCAAGCTCTTGAGCACGCCACCCTCGCCAAACACAATTGATTCGACGGCGCCGTCGTCCGCGAGCATGGTGATGACCACATCGCCCTGACAAGCGTCCGCCACTTGACCGGCCAGGCGCGCGCCCCGATCAATCAGCCCTTGCGCCCTGCTCGGCGTGCGATTGTAGACGGTGACGTCGTGGCCAGCCTGGAGCAGGCTTCCGGCCATTGCGGCGCCCATGCGCCCGAGGCCGATGAATCCAACTTTCATAGCAGTGTTATGCGTAATCACTTAATACTTCCCTTCATCTCTACCTCTAGAGCCAGAAACATCTGCATGCCTTCGGGCGACTGTCCGCTCGTCGGCGTGGCATCCTTCATGCTATCGCCGCGCCGCACTCGCTGTCCGTTCGCCCCTGCACCGATGGGGTCGTAATGGTTGGTGAGAGTAATTGCACATGCCGGGCATTTCCAGATTCGATCCGATAGCGCTAGCTCTTGATGCCGATATCCACAGCTCGAGCACAATTGCGACGACGGATACCATCGATCGATGAAGACGAAGTTTCGATTTCGCCATATCGCTTTGTATTCGATCTGTCGGAAGATCTCACGATGCGCCGCGTCCTGAACCGATTTGGCAAGCTTGGTTCTCGACATGCCTTTCAAGTTCAGTGTTTCGCACGCTATCGTGTTCTTCCCTCTGACGACCGAAGTTGAAAACTTATGAGCGAAGTCGGCGCGCCTGTTGGCGACCTTTTCATACTCACGCGCCAGTGCGCGACGGGCTTTGGCCCGGTTCGCGCTACCCTTTTCACATCGCGACAACCGGCGGGAGGCGCGCTTGATCTTGCGTTCGGCTTTTCTGAAGAAGCGAGGGTTTTCAATCACACCCCCGTCGGAGTCGGTGGCGAAACGATCAAAGCCCACATCAATGCCGACCGCCGTTTCAGTTTCAATCGCAGGCATAGGCTGATCAGGCAGGTCGAATTCAACCACCAGCGAGACATACCATTTGCCCGCCACCTCGCGCTTGAATGTCGCGCTTTTCAGTGGCCGATCAACCGCCTGAGATTGCCTGACGGCGATCCAGCCGATCTTTGGAATATAGACTCGGCCATCTTCAAGTTTGACACGCTGAGGAATTCGGAACGATTGATGCGCGTTATGTTTCTTCTTGAATTTAGGGAAACCAGCCCGCTTTTGAAAGAAGTTGTCAAACGCTTTCTTGCAATCGGCAATGGCTTGTTGTAACAACTGCGAATCGCTTTCTTTCAACCATTCGAAACCAGGCTTGCTCTTAAGTCCGGTCAGTTCAACCGAAAGTTCAGACCAGGAGATGGATTTGTCGGTTTGCTGATAGGTCTCTTTTCGACGCTGGAGCGCCCAGTTGAAGACGAACCTTCGCGCACCCGCGTAACGAGCAAGCGCCGCCTCTTGTTTGGCGGTAGGATCAATCCTGAATCTATAGACTTTTCGTTCCGGCATCCAATCTATGGTAGCTTGCGAGTTGATATATTTGGCAATCGGTTGCTCGGATATGGCGCCGGTGGTCGAGGCGAAATAACTCTCCTTGGGCACATCGCCGACAATCATGTTGCGACGAGGACCGGGTATCCTATTATCCGGCTGTCGGAGAGTCAACGGCGCTACTCATTGCATCGCGCCGGCGCCAAATTCATCCCACCGCTGGAAGCGGAGGGCTTTCTTTGGCTTTTTTGTAAGTCGGATTCTCCTGCGCTCGAAGATCAATACATCGCTATGAAGTAAACAGGCTTGCATAGTCGCGGGCGAACGCCGTCGCGTCCCGTGGCTCGGCGCCTGTGACCTCCCGTACTGTGGTATGTACCTCTGCCGCCTCACCACGTGAATAGTGCGCGTAGTCCTCTACCAGTCCATCAACTTGCCAGGACGGAACCCCGAGCTTTCTCAATGCGTCTGAGAAATCTGTCGGCGCCACGTCGACAAATGTGACTTGGCGTCCGATCGCCTCAGCGATCGCGTGGGCAATCTCTGGGTGCGAGACCGCAGCCGGTCCCGTAATTGTATATGTCTTGCCGACATGCCCTGGCTCGGTCAGCGCGACCGCCGCAACCAAGGCAATGTCACGAACGTCAACGGCGCTGACACGCGCCTCGCCAATTGGCGCAAAGAATCTCCCCTCATTCGCGATCATCGCTTGAAATGCTAAGAGTCCCTGAAAGAAGAGATTGGGTCGCAGGAATGTATAGTCGAGGCCGAGTTCGCGTATCCGTCGTTCGACCACTCCATGGTAGCGAAGGAATCGGACTGGAGAAGCCTCATCGGCGGCGAACTGCGACAACTTGACGAGATGCTTCACATTGGCCGCTGCCGCAAGCTCCGCAAACCGAATCTGCTGCGCCTCAGCATTGATGGAAGACGGCGTGACGAGGTAAACGCTGTCAACTCCGTCCAATGCCGACGCGATGGAGTTGGCGTCGTCGAAGTCGCCGATCACAATTGAAGCCGATGTCCTTCCCAGTTTGGCAAGGTCGTGCTCGCGACGAATCATCGCCCGCACCGCAACTCCGCGCTCTTCCAACAAACGTAGCAGAACTGCGCCTGTATTGCCTGTCGCTCCTGTAATCAGAACTGTATTCGTAGACGGCATAGTCATGGTCATTTCTCCTTTATTTATCTGTCCTTCCAGAGTATATTATTAATGAACAGTGTTCATTGAACGGTGTTCATTATAAATCGAAACCGACCGATGTCAATGTTTATTTGGCCTATGAAAAAAGTGATTGCGAGAAAAGAAGACGAAAAAGCGAAGCTGAAAGCGAAGATTCTGGGAACGGCGAGAGAGATCGTTATCCGTGAAGGCTTTGGAGCGCTCAGCATCCGCAAACTTGCCGAGAAAATCGGCTACGCGCCCGGTAATATTTATCTTTACTTTGCCGGACGTGATGAGATCGCACGGGAAATCTGCCGTCAGAGTTATGCCGAAATGCTGGCGGCGGTTGAGCAGGCCGCGAGCGTCAAGGGACCAATGGAACGTCTCAAGGCGCTGCTCAAATCATATGCGGATTTTGCCGAGGCGCGACCGGAAACGTACAAGCTGGCGTTTATGCAAGACCCTCAATTTAATGAAGTGATGTTTCGGCAGACGGCAATAGACGAAGAAAACGGCGCGGGGCGCCGGGCATTTGTCTTAATCGTGGATGCGCTTGATGAATTAAAACAAGGCGGGAAGATTGATAAGCGGGCGAATACAAAGCAATTGGCCGAAGTGTTGTGGGCCGGGGTCCATGGGGTTGTGAGTCTCAAGCTGATTTACCCCGCCTTTCCGGCAACTCCAACATCCACGCTCGTCAGATCAATGATTCGAACTTTGCTTAATGGACTTCGAGCTGAGCGCTGAAGCCCGTACTTAATTGTTCCAGGCGCAATCGGTCATTTTTCTTTACATCTGCCTGGCGATTAACAGCGGGCATGCGTCAACCGCTTGCGCGCCGACGGTATAGAGGTCAACGACGTGGACCTCCGCTTCTTGTCGCCGCTGATGCAAGTCCCATTACACTCATGACGGGTCGGCCAGTGTTCTGGCGCCGCCGCCAGAAAAAACAGAGGCTATATTGAATTTGGACTTTTATTACGAGCCATTTTTGCAATGTCGAATATTGAAGGGGCGTTGGCGAAAAACCAAACCGCGATTACGGCATCAGTAATGGCTGTCCCTCGCCAAAACCTCATCCGCCTTTAGTTTCAATAACTTGGGAAAACCGGATATAACATGTTAACTGGAGTTATATGAGACCAATGTGAGGCATTTGGCGTCGGGATGAGGTTTTGGCGAAGGACAGGATGGCGTGTCAGCGGAGTTTGAGAGTTTGCAGGGTGTCGCACTCCGGCCTCTGTTGACGCAGAGGCCGGAGCCGACCACCAACTGAACGGGTTAAAACACGGTTGACGGCGCGCATACTCTCTACCGACAGGCAAGGAGAGTCAAGAGCGCTGAACGCTTCGATCTGCGCGGAGATGGAGAGTTTTAGGTGAGTTTGTCTAGTGAGTCAGTCGACGTCCCATAACCATGCATTTTGTCCAGCCTATTCACCTCCGCGAGCGCGATCCGCATTCGAACCGCGTCGTCGCTGTCAGCGCAATTAAGCGCGAAAAGGACGATCGCGGCGCGTATTTCCGATCTGTACTCCTCGGCTGAGCATTCGATAGGATCGCCTTTGCGAATGCGATCTATGGCCTTGCGAACCTCTTCTGTCATAGAGAGCCTCCTTCGCCCGACCGTCATGACAGTGAGGGTGACAGGCACACGCCTCAACCCGTCACCCTCTGCTGGGGAACGGGGGCAACTAAATGTCTCGATTTGTAAGTTGGAATTAGTAGTACTGATTTGAGGTAGGAAACGGATGTACGCTGCAAAAACTATGAGGCGTTTCGGGACATGTCCGTACGCCAGACTGAGTGGCATTTCGGGGCATGCCCCTCCGCCCGAACCGGCGAAACGCCCTACATTCAACACCGTCATTTGCGGCGCCGGAGTAGCTCTTCATACCCGCGCAAAACGAGTACATGGTAAAACATTCCTAGACGGTAAACCGGGTGAGACCTGACGGACGGAAGCAATTCTCACCCGGTTTTTTTCGTCAGAATCGACCTACAACGCGCCTCAAACTCCCGGCGAATACCATACGCCTACCTTCCGAAGCGCACAGCCAGCGTGGCAAAGCGCAAAGATGCGGCCTATCGCACGCGCAGTTCTCACCATAGCGGCTTGTCACTGAAAAAGAGCTTCTCTTCACCGCCTACACGACCGACTGGCGGCAGATAATGACGGCGCATGGAGTCTCGGCTTGCCGTTCCTTCTCTGCGCCCCTGGCGTATAATTCCCGCGTGATGTGGCGCGGATGGCCTTATTGCTTCAGTTTTCACGTCTCAGAGGCAAGCGACTATCGCCAAACACCAGCGCCATCCGCATAATTCATGCTGGGCCGACTTTGCGTGAAAGGTGGCAAATGGAACATCTTATTCGAATCGGTAAGGCCGCCATTGTATTGGCTATTCTGGGTGCGATTTCGCCTATTTACGCCTGTACTTGTATTGAATCTACGCCGGAACTTAGTCCAGCGGAGGCCCGCGCCGCATTTCGTGGCTGGTTCGACTCGTTTGACGGCGCGCTGTTCATTGGACGAGTCACTGCTCTAGAGGCCGTTGAAAGCGAGTTAGCCGGGTCTAGAGTCAAGGAAATGAAAGTAACGTTTTCAGTCGAACGATACTGGAAGGGCGTGGACGGTCGGACTATTACGATTTATACCGGCGCTGGCGGCGGCGACTGCGGTGTCAGCTATTCCGTGGGCAAGAGATACTTCATTCTCGCCCAGAGAGTATATGCGCGATTGCGAACAGACATCTGCACGTCGCCAAAGGGGCTTGGCGACGTGAAACCGTACGAAAAGGAATTTGGTCGTGGAATGGTTCCCAAAAGGCCAAAGTAGAAAATAGAAAGAGCAGCTTCGATTGGCGCGGAGTCGGTGAGTTTGCAACATGCGGAGCCGGTGAGGTGGCAGGTCGTCGCACGAGTCACATCATCAAACAGCAAAGCCCGCGCATCGTCAGGCACGCGGGCTTTCTTACGTCGCGCTAGGGCTATCGTCGTCGCCGCGCTTAAGGAGATTGCTCCTGAATCTGAGCAAGCAATGCCCTGACTTTGCCAATCAACTCGGTATCGGCGGTCGCCGCTGAAGCAGCAAAGCCGGACGCCTCGTTGCTGTAGCGACGCCCGGCTTTTGCGGCGTGTACCTATCGGGCTTCGTTTCCTCAGCCCGTCGGCGGCCCGTTTGTCTGCCAAAGCCGCCAGTTGCGCGCATCTTCGCGCCAGTCTCCGCCGGACGCAAGCATCTCGACACAATACGCAGCAAAAAATATTTCCGCCGCGTGATCGATTCGCCGCCTCGTTCCCGCCTGTACAGGTGAGCGGCGACCCTCAGCCTCGAAGCCGAGAATATGGCGGCGCCGCGCTATGTTTAACGCAAAAATCCATAAGGAAAAGGACAAGTATGAAAATCAAAACGAACGTGAAGGCTGGCGGGGTACCCCTTAATCACAATCAGACAGTCTCTCGCGGCCTGAAGGTCAAAACCAACGTCAAGGCTGGCGGCGTCGGCGTCCCCCAATAAAACTGCGCAGGTCACGCCCGCAAACACGAAGCTGGGTTCGTCGCCCGGCTTTTGCTTTTCACATCTCGATTGTTGGAATCGGCTTCTGGGGTCATATCAACAGCCACTCTTCCGCATCCTGGGAATCCGTAACGACTTCGGAAGAGAGCCTCCCGACCCTCATCCTCAGAATCTGCCTGTATTGAAAAGCTTGCCAACAATCTGGGCTTCGCGAAGAATGTGCTTGATATGATTCCCATCAAACTCATCAAAATCCGCCAGATCTTCGATCGCGATTCGATCCTCGATGTTGAGAGACTCGTTCGTGAACAGCTTTCTGCAGCGCGATGGACTTTGCGGCCCGGCGACCAGGTCGCGCTCGCCGTCGGGAGTCGCGGGATCGCCAACCTCGCACGCATAGTCAAAGCCGTTGCGGATTATGTGCGCGAAAATGGCGGACAACCGTTCATCGCGCCCGCTATGGGCAGCCACGGCGGGGCGACGGCGGAAGGGCAACTGAGCGTGCTGGCTTCATACGGCGTCACCGAGCGGCAAATCGGCTGCGCCGTCCGTTCCTCGATGGAGACGGTCGAAATGCCGGCCGTCGGGTTGGAACACAGACTGTTTATGGATCGCCGCGCATACCTCTCCGACGGCGTGATCTTGATCAACCGCATCAAGCCGCACACCGACTATCACGGGACTTATGAGAGCGGGCTGGTGAAGATGTCGGTCATCGGCCTGGGCAAGGAGAGGCAGGCCAGCGAGATTCACCGCTTCGGCGTATACGGCCTGAAGGAGTTGATACCGAGAGCCGCCGAGAGGGTTCTCTCTTCTGGAAAGATTATGCTCGGGCTCGGGGTCGTCGAAAACGCTTACGAGGAGACCGCCATCATTGAAGCCATGGAGCCGGAGAGAATCATGAGCCGTGAGCCTGAACTGCTCGATCAGGCTCGGCGGCGTATGCCGGGGCTGCCGATTGATCGGCTGGATGTGCTGATTGTTGACCGGATGGGCAAAGACATCAGCGGCGTCGGCCTGGACACCAACATCATCGGCCGTTTGAAAATCAGCGGCCAGCCGGAACCCGAAACGCCAGCCATCAGAATTGTTGTTGTGACAGACCTCACAGATCAGTCGCACGGCAACGCGACGGGAATTGGATTGGCTGATATTACGACGCGGCGGCTGCTTGAGAAAATAGACTTCGCCGCCACCTGCAAGAACGTCGTGACCAGCTCATTTCTGGAGCGGGGCAAGCTGCCCGTGGTGGCCGAGACCGACCGTGAGGCGCTCGAATTTGCGCTCAGGGCCTGCGGCCCCATACCTCAGGGGCGGGAGAAGATCATCCGCATCAAAGACACGCTGCATCTGGACGAGCTTTATGTCTCACAGGCCGTGCTCGACGAGATTCGCGGGATAGGGCGCATCGAAATCATCGGCGGCTTTGAAGAATTGTTTGATGAACATGGATCTTTAACATGAGTTCTAACGACGGAGGGCTGACATGGTCGAGCTATTGGTGATCGCCGATGACCTGACGGGGGCCTGCGACACCGGCGCGCAATTCGACGGACAGAGCGTTCCCGCGCTCGTCACAATGGATGTTGACTATGAGTTTGACCGCTGCGACGACAAATACCCTGTGATCGTCGCCAGCACAGAGAGCCGCCATCTGAGCGCGGCTGAAGCGGCGGCCAGAGTCGAGACGGTTGTCAGACGCGCTCGCGCGGCCGGCGTCGAGCGCTTTTACAAAAAGACCGACTCCACATTGCGCGGCAACGTCGGCGCTGAGTTGAAAGCGCTGTTGCGGGCTTCCGGCAATCGCGTCCTGGCCTTCGCGCCCGCCTTCCCTCGACTCGGACGTTTCACACGCGGAGGTTGTCAATACGTCGGCGACCGACTGCTTCACGAGACCGTTTTCGCCGGTGATCCGCTCGACCCAGTCACCAACAGTTACATTCCTGCTATTATCCGCCGGCAATCAGACATCCCGACCAGAGTTATCGGGCGCGACGCCGACGAAGTTTTGATTGACTGTCAGACGGGAGAATGGATTGTCGTCTTCGATGCGGAGAGCGATGATGATCTGCGCCGTGTGGGAGAGCGGTTGAAGCGCGAGCGGCTGCTTGGCGCGACGGCAGGGTCAGCGGGTTTCGCGGCCTGTCTGCCACATTTGATGGAGTTGCGAACGCATGCCTCGCCGAATTTCGATTGCACGGCGCGAATGCTCGCGGTCAACGGAAGTCTGAACGAGGTTTCATTGCGGCAGGCGGCCGGCGCCGAAGCCTGCGGGTTCGCCGTTGTTCAGGCGCCGCCGGAGGCGCTGATCACGGAAGGCGGCAACCGGTCTGAGGCCGCGTCGCGAATCATCGCCGCCGTCGCTCGCTATGACGCTCAAGGAAGAGACGTGATGCTGCGCACCGTCACGCGACGTGAAGATGTGTGCGAGTATGAACGGCGCGGCGAAAGTCTGGGACTTCACTACAGGCAGTCGAGTCTGCGAATGGCCGAGATCACGGCGGAGCTTGTCAGCGAAGTTCTGGCGCAAACGCGATTCGGATTGCTGACCGTCTTCGGGGGAGACACGCTGGCCGCAATCGTTCGGGCGATGGGGTGGCGCTGCTTGCTACCTCGACAGGAGATTCTGCCCGGCGCCGTCCTGTCGGAAGTGACGGGTGTAGGAAGGAAGATGTGGTTAATTACCAAAGCGGGCGGGTTCGGTCCGGAAGACGTGTTACGGCAAATCAAAGATCAATTGAGGAGGAACCAATGACTCTGGCGATCACGATGGGAGACAGCGGCGGCGTTGGCCCTGAGATCATTCTCAATGCTTATCGCAAAGTTGAGCTGCCGAATGATTTCGTCGTGGTGGGAGATTACAGCATCCTGTCGATGTGCAATCGGACGCTAAATTGCAACGCGCCGCTGCGGAAGGCGAGAGATGTCGAGGACGTGGAAGAGGGCGCGGTCAACGTGCTCGACCTGGCGTTGATGAAAGCCGAAGATTTGCAGATCGGCGAAATCTCCCGCCTCTCCGGCCACGCAGCCTTGAAATACGTCGAACAAGCCACGCGTCTGGCTCTGGCCGGCAAAGTGTCTGCGGTTGTTACATTGCCGATCAACAAAGAGGCCACGCGGATGAGCCAACCGGATTTCACCGGCCATACCGAATACATCGCTGAGCTTTGCGGCGCGCGCGATTACACGATGATGCTGGCTTCGAATCGTTTGATCGTAACGCATGTCTCGACACACGTTTCGCTCCGTCAAGCAATTGAATGCGTAAAGAAGGAGAACGTCCTCAAAGTCGTCAAACTGACGCATGGCGTGTTACCCAGGCTCAGGGACACGAGCCGCATCGCCGTGGCCGGACTCAACCCTCACGCTGGTGAGAGCGGATCGTTCGGCATTGAAGACCGGGAAGAGATTCTACCGGCCGTCGCCGAGCTCAGAGAGTCCGGGATTGACGTGAGCGGGCCATTTCCGCCGGACACCATTTTTATGCAGGCGCTCAATGGCCGCTACGATGCGGTGGTCTGCATGTATCATGACCAGGGACACATTCCGATGAAGCTGCTCGATTTCGAAGGCGGGATCAATGTCACGCTCGGGTTGCCGATCGTCCGCACCTCTGTCGATCACGGGACGGCGTTCGACATCGCCTGGAAAGGCCTCGCATTCACCGGCAGTTTGAGAGACGCCTGCCGGTTGGCCGATAAGTTGGCCTACGCTTAGAGCAAGGCGCGATGTATGACTATCCCAGAGCGCTTTGCAGTTCGATGTACGGCGAACTGTCAGCGCGAATCCGCAGATAAGTAAATGAAAAATGCGGTTTCAGTTATTGACGCTCTCCACCTAAACGCCCAAAGCGGCGTTGTGGTTGGAGAGCGGGTTGTGTTGCAAAAAATGGGCAGTGATATAAAAGGTCTGACCCGGACTCCAACTTATGCAACAATCATGAATAGATTCGACACGAATCTGACCTGCCCCCGGATGTCGCCTTTGCCTACTCCTTCAATCTGCCCTTTTCTGATGATGTTCATTGTCTCATACCCGCTGATCGTCCGCCGCGCCGTGTTGAAACTGAAGAAGCCGAGTCCGGGGTTGACTCGACGTTTTATGAATCGGTGGTCCTGCTCGAGGATATTATTGAGGTATTTGCACTGTCTGAGTTGAGAGGTCACGGCTAACACGCCTTCTTTCTTCAACGCTTCGATGGCAGGCGGATAGGCGTTGTTCCGATCAACATTGATGACCCGTGGAGGTTGATGTTTGGGAGCCTTCAGCATCTTTCGGAAGAACCGTTTGGCGGCTCTTGCGTCCCTTTTGGCGCTGAGCATGAAGTCGATCGTTTGGCCGGTCGAGTCGACCGCGCGGTAAAGATATTTCCACGCGCCTTTCACTTTGATATAGGTTTCATCGACGCGGTAGGAGTCGTTCGTCAGTCTCAAGTGAGGACGGATTCTTTTCTCTAACTCCGGAGCATACGCCTGAACCCACCGGTAAATCGTCGTGAGATCGATCGAGAGGCCGCGCTCCCGCATCATTTCTTCGAGGTCACGATAGCTGAGAGCATAACGCAGATACCAGCGTACGCAGAGAAGGATGATTTCGCCCTAGTATTGACGCCATTTGAATGGATCGGATTCGGCCACAGTAGACTCCCGGTATGAGATGGGTGGGGAAGTCTACCAGTCTTGACCACAAACCGCCCGTTTTTTGCAACAGAACCGGAAAAAGTGGTTATTGATGATCCTTCGGTGAGTGGTATGGCTAATGGTTTGAGCAAGTGTATCGGCTTTCCGAAAGTTCACCCTGGTCGGCCCTCACGATTTGAGTCGAATCTTATAAAGGCTTGGCCCTCCGGCAATCAGGGCCTGAGTTCCCGTATGGAAGAGTCTGAGATCTTCATCAAGAGCCTGATCACGAATAACTCTGATCTTCGCCGAATCCCTGACGTTCGGGAAAACTTCCAATCTGCCATCTTCAGCCAGGTGAAGGACGATACCACTATCAAGCACAGTGAATTCGATACCGGTTGAAACGATGTCATCCAAACGGCGGCAGTCGTAACCGCTAAAGTCGTCCGAAAAACGAAAGATGAGCTTGTCGTATCGCCCCTCAGTAGTAACCACCACAATCAAAACATTCCGATCCCGCCTGGCATCGACAATTTGATAGTCATCGAGTTCAGGTATACGAACCTGATGACACACACCATCCGCAGTTGGAATAGAAACGTAGTTAGCGCCAAGTAGATTCTGGATCGCCACTCCTTCAAACATCTTGGTAGACCTAATCATAACATTTGCAACCAACCTGAGGCCGAGGAGGAGACTTTGAGGCTGTTCAATAAGATCGACCGCAAAGATACTTTCGTGTTGCTTGATGTAAAGCTTGCCGCTGCTCAACATCGCATCCTCGCCTTCAACTTCACTGGCGACATCCTTGTCAACCGTAAGATCCCGAAACCTGAGTCTTGTTCCATCGTGGAAAGCTGCGATGAGATGACGTTGTCTCGGACTCACCACCAACTTCACGTCAAATGGCGGTTTGGGATAATTTTTGCCATCAAAGTAAACACTGCTTTGAGTTACGGTAATAACTCCGTCATGCCAGATGATCTCACTATCGAATTCGTGGATCCTATTGATTACAAAAGAGCCGCTCTCAACTGATTCGTTAGCGCGCACTGTGGTCACAATCCCGAGCGCATGCACGTTGTCCGGCGGCGGCAGGCGCTTTCCCTGCTCAAAGACGGCTCGATACCAATCAAGGTAGACCTGAGGAATCACTGAAAAAGGAAGACAAGACAACGGCACTGAAACATTCGGATGCAGGACAGAGATGTTAGCCAGCATACGCGCATCGAGCTTCTTCGCTTTGTCAGGTAGGTGTTGCAATGGAGCGTAAGTGCCTTTGAACGGATGAATCCCAGTGAACATCTGAAACGAAACGACTGCAAAGGAAAACCAGTCTGAGCCGTGGTTAAATGTCATAGTGTGACGGTCTCGCACGCTCTCCATCAGAACAGTCGCGGGAAATGACGGAGTTTGATAACTATCCACATCAACAAAGAAAACCTCACTAAAGTCCGCTGAAACCAGAAAGTTCAACTCATTCAGATCGACAATCAGAATGCCCTTGTCGTGAACGTGTGACACCCCTGCCTGCAAGCGCAGCACAAGACGAAGCATAAGTTCAGGAGTAAGGTTATTTCTCTGTCGGAACGCCTTGGGAAAAAGCTGGCAGAGAGCGTGAGCTTTCTCGACGCTGCGCATGGAATAACCAACCGGCGTGTTTTCTCCGTCAAGGATTAGATCCAAAGGGCGGATGATATTGGGTTGATCGAGCACCGAAAGCTCATCGATCTTGGACAGAGGAATGGCGCGTGTCGGATTCGCATAGATCTTATAAGCCGTCGATCCCTTCACATAAACTGCC
>WNGB01008002.1_pt1 | contig 19308 bp, 17 predicted proteins | sample 5400681 | NCBI WGS metagenome assembly WNGB01 (sample SAMN13153367, study PRJNA577476) | soil metagenome | isolation source: 115 cm soil or saprolite under grassland replicate 2 | place: USA:California | collected 2016-06-15
ACTCTCGCCGGCCGGCTGGCCGATGCGTTCGAGTGCCCGGAGGAATACCGCGGCGACCTCACTCGAGTCTCGCAGTACGTGGCGGTCACCCAGGGCGTCGGCCCGCTCTACGACCAGCTGCACGAGCTCTTCGCCGAAGATGTCGAGCCCGGCCCGGTCGAGCGCTTTCTCGCCGGACTGCCCGCGGTCGCCCGCGCTCGAGGATCAGATCACCAGCTTGTCGTCACGACCGGCTACGGACGCGCGCTCGAGCGTGCGTTCGAGGAGGCAGGTGAGGCAGTCGACATCGTCTCGTACGTCGCGATCGGCCGAGACCGCGGCAAGTTCGTGCACCGCGGGCCGGATGGGACGGAGACCGTGGTTTCGATCCCGAACACCTACGCGGAGCTCTCGCTGGCGGAGCGGCCGGTGATCCTGAAGATCCACGGGGAAGTCGATCCCCGGCCGGACAGGGATCGTGAGAGCTTCGTCGTCAGCGAGGACGACTACATCGGTTATCTCGCGCAGACCGAGCTGGCGAACGTCGTCCCCGTCACACTCACCGCAAAGCTCCGGCGCAGCCATCTGCTCTTCATCGCGTATCCGGTGGTCGAGTGGAGCCTGCGCGTCTTCCTTCACCGCGCGTTCAGCGACCAGCCGATGAGCTACCGCTCATGGGCAGTCCTCCCGGGGGCGCATCCGGTCCAGCGGGAGTTCTGGCGCCAGCGCGGCGTTCATCTCTATGACGTTGCGCTCGAAGACTTCGTGGCCGAGCTCGAGCGACGGCTCGCTGAGGTGACGGTCACGTGAACACGACTCTTCTCGGTAGCCCGTACAAGGGCCTCGTTCCGTTCGAGGACACTGAGCTCGACGCCTTGCTCTTCTTCGGAAGGGAGCGGGAGAGCGAGATCATCGCCGCCAACGTCCTCGCGGCGCGACTGACGGTTCTGTACGGGCCGAGCGGAGTGGGCAAGACCTCCGTTCTCCGCGCCGGCGTCGCTCACGGCCTGAACCGGCTGGCCGAGGCAAATGTCGAGGCGCGCGGGCACCCGGAGTTCGCCATCGCTGTCTTCGAAGCCTGGAGCGACGACCCGGTCTCGAGCCTCCGGGCAGCCGCCCGGGAAGCGCTGGCCGCGCATTTCGGCTCGGCCCTGCTCGACGAGCGAGAGGGAGAGTCGCTCGCGGACACATTCGGCCGTTGGACCGAGGCGCTCGCGTGTGACCTCCTGCTCGTCCTCGACCAGGCCGAGGAGTTCTTCCTCTATCACGCAGAGGAGACCGGCTTCGCCGAGGAGCTCCCTGAGCTGGTCACCCGGGCCGGGCTCCGTGTACGGGTGCTCCTCTCCTTGCGGGATGACGCACTGGCGAAGCTGGATCGCTTCAAGGGCCGGATTCCGCACTTGTTCTCGAACTACCTGCGCCTCGACCATCTCGACCGCCGGGCGGCGCGTGACGCGATCGTGAAGCCGGTCGAGCGGTACAACGACCTCGCCGCGGCGTCGGTTGAGGTCGAGCCGGCAATGATCGAGGCCGTGCTCGATCAGACGGCTGCGGGAATGGTCGACCTCGGCGACGCGGGCCGCGGGCTCGCGGACGGCGGGATCGGCGCCGGCCGCATCGAGGCGCCCTACCTCCAACTCGTCCTGGAGCGCATCTGGGAAGAGGAGCGCGCTGCTGGGTCGAGCCGCCTTCGGGCAGAGACGCTCTCGCACCTAGGGGGAGCGGAAGCGATCGTGCGCGCGCATCTGCGGCGCGCGGTGGACGACCTTTCGTCCGAGGAGAAGGACGTGGCGGCGGACGTCTTCCGCTATCTGGTGACGCCCTCGGGGACCAAGATCGCCCATGGGGTCGGCGACCTCGCGGAGTACGCGTCGATCGACGAGGGCCGCCTGCTCCCTGTGCTGCTAACCCTCGGCCGGGAGCGCATCGTGCGCACGGTCGACGGCGGAGTCGCGAACGGGGCGCGTTACGAGATCTTTCACGACGTCCTCGGCGACGCGGTGCTGGCCTGGCGCCGCGAGCGGGAGCTGGAGCGAGAGCGGCGAGCGGCCGAGCGTCGTCACCGGCGACTGGCGTTGGTCGCAGCCGGCGCGCTAGTCGCGCTCGCGGCCATGACCGCGGTTGCGATCTACGCTCTTTCCCAGCGGAGCGACGCGCGCGAGAGCGCACGCTCGTCTCATGCGAGCGCACGTTCGGCGCGCGCCCGCGAACTGGCTGCGCTCGCCCAGTCGGAGCTGTCGATCGATCCGCTGCGCAGCATTGGACTCGCGCTGCGAGCCGCGAAGCTCGAGCCCACACCTGCCGCCGAGGACGTGCTGCGGACCGCGCTCATCGACTCGCGGGTCCGGAGGATCTTCCGGGCTGGTCGGGGGCCCGTCAATGCCGCGGCATATAGCCCGGACGGCTCGCGCGTCGTCACCGCCTCGGACGACGGTGCTGCCCGGGTGTTTCGTGTCCGGGACGGATCGCTGATCGCGCGACTCCCTCATGGGAAGGCTGTGACGGACGCAACGTTCAGCGCCGATGGACGTCGGATCGCGACGGCCAGCCGCGACGGGACCGCGCGCCTCTGGACGGCATCGGGCCGGCCGCTTCGAAAGTTCCCGCACACAGCCGCCGTGCTGGACGTCGCGCTGACGCCTGACGCAGAGACCCTCGTCACGCTCGGGGACGACGCGACATTGCATGTGTGGAGGCTCTCGGACACCCGCAGCCCGCTCGTCGTTCGCGATGTCCCGGGGACGCGGATCGCGCTCAGCGCGGACGGCCGGCGCGCAGCCGTCGTCGGCAGCGATCGCTTCGCTCGTGTCTACAACCTCGCGGATGGGACCGCTCTCCCGCCGCTCGCGCACGACGGCCGCGTGCTCAGCGCCGCCTTCGGTCGAAGCGGTGAGTTGCTTGCGACCGGGAGCGCGGACAAATTGGGTCGCGTGTGGAGCTTGCCGAAGCTCAGGCTCGCGTATCCCCTCCGCGGTCACGAAGGACAGGTAGTTGACGTTGCCGTGAGCCCGCGCGGTCAGTTCGTCGCAACGGCAAGTTTGGACGGCACGGCTGCAATCTGGGACATCGCTACAGCGCCCCGCGGTCGTCTCATCGCCACCCTCACCGGCCACACGAACTTCGTCAACGATGTCGGCTTCAGCGCGGACGGGCTGTATGTCGTCAGCTCCAGCCGCGACGGGACCGCGCGCGTCTGGAAGACCGAGCACGGCAGCCCCCAAGCGATACTGGCAGGACACGAGGGCTCGGTTCGAGCGGCCAGCTTCAGCCCGACCGGTGCGAACGTGCTCACCTATTCCGAGGACGGAACCGCGCGCATCTGGGATGCCGGAACGACACCGGAGCTGCGACCGCTCGGCCGCCACCTTCGCCCGGCGACCACGCTCGATCTCACGGCGACGCTCGCCCTGACCGCGAGCCGTGACGGGACCGCCCGGATCTGGAAGCTTCGAGGCGGCGGTTCCAAGATGCTCCGCCACTCCGGTCCCGTGAGTGGTGCCTCTTTCAGTCGCGACGGTCGGTTGGTGGTGACGGTTTCGAGTGACCACACGGCCCGGATCTGGAGCTCATCGGCATCGCGACTGCAAACGCTTCGTCATCCCGGAGCGGTGAACATGGCGGCATTCAGCCCTGATTCGGGTCTTGTGGCGACGGCTGGCGCGGACGGTCGAGTGCGGATCTGGAGCGCGCAGTCCGGCCGGATATTGAAGACGCTGCGTCAGGGGTCGCCGGTTGACCGTGTCGCCTTCAGTCCGAACGGGAAAGTTCTCGCCACGGCGACGAGGGACCACGCCGTTCGGCTCTGGAGCACCGGAAGTTGGCGGCCCGAGCGGACCTTCCGCGGGCACAGCGGGCGCATCGTCGCCGTTTCGTTCAGCCACGACGGAAGCTTGCTCCTGACAGGCAGCAAGGATAGGACGGCCCGGCTTTGGGACATCGGCTCCGGGCGCGTTCGTATCCTGCGGGGGCACCGGGACGCTCTGACCTCCGCCCGCTTCAGCCCGGACGATCGGCTTGTGGCGACAGCGAGCGTCGATCACGACGTGCGGCTCTGGAACGTGCGGACCGGTTTGCACGTGCGGCCAGTCCTGCGAGCCCACTTCGGAATCGTGAGCGACGCGAGATTCAGCGACGACGGGCGATGGCTGGTTTCCGCGGGTCCCGGGGCGGCCGGTCTCTGGCAGGTACGCACCCACCGATTGATCTCTCTTTTGCGCGGCCGGCCACGCGAGGACCAACCGGAAGAGGGAGTATCGGAATCCTCTACGCGGCGGGGTTCGCCCCCGGTAGCCACAGGATCGTCACTTCCGGCGAGGACGGTGCGGTCCGCACGTATCTCTGCCAGGTTTGCGCCAACATTCCCGGCCTCGAGGAACTCGCCGCCGCCCGCCTCGCCGAGGCCGGCGCCCGGTAGTAGACGGATACCCTGTTCGGCGATGGCCGAGTTCAAGACGTCTGACGCCTACCTGCCGACCGGCGACCAGCCCCAGGCGATCGAGCTGCTGGGCGAAGGGCTGAAGGCGGGCGAGCGCTACCAGACCATGCTCGGCGCCACGGGCACCGGCAAGACGGCGACGATGGCCTGGATCATCGAGCAGGCGCAGCGGCCGGCCCTCATCATCGCGCACAACAAGACCCTCGCCGCGCAGCTCTGCAACGAGTTCCGCGAGTTCTTCCCCGACAACGCGGTCGAGTACTTCGTCTCCTACTACGACTACTACCAGCCCGAGGCCTACGTCCCCCAGGCCGACCTCTACATCGAGAAGGACTCGTCTCGAAACGACGACATCGACCGGCTCCGGCACTCGGCCACGTCGAGCCTGCTCTCGCGGAAGGACGTCGTCATCGTCGCGTCGGTCTCCGCCATCTACGGCCTCGGCTCGCCGGAGGAGTACGAGAAGCGGGTCGTCATGCTCCACCTCGGCGACGAGCAGGACCGCGACCTGATCCTGCGCAAGCTCGTCGACATCCAGTACGCCCGGAACGACACGCTGCTCGGGCGCGGCAAGTTCCGCGTCAAGGGCGACGTGATCGAGATCCAGCCCGCCTACGAGGAATCGGCCTACCGGATCTCGATGTTCGGCGACGAGATCGAGCAGATCACGCACTTCGACCCGTTGACAGGCGAGGTCTACGGGAAGCTCGAGTACCTGAACGTCTTCCCGGCGACGCAGTACGTGACCTCGAAGCCGACGATCGAGCGCGCCATCGACGAGATCCAGTTCGAGCTAGAGGAGCAGGTCAAGCGCTTCGAGTCTGAGGGGCGAATGCTCGAGGCGCATCGCATCCGGCAGCGCACCGAGTACGACCTGGAGATGATGAAGGAGCTCGGCTTCTGCAACGGGATCGAGAACTACTCGCGGATCCTGGACGGACGGCCGGCCGGCTCGGCTCCGTACACGCTGATCGACTACTTCCCGTCCGACTTCGTCGTCTTCCTCGACGAGTCGCACCAGACCGTGCCGCAGCTCGGCGGCATGTACGAGGGCGACCGCTCGCGCAAGCAGACGCTCGTCGACTTCGGCTTCCGACTTCCCTCGGCGCTCGACAACCGGCCTCTGCGCTTCGACGAGTTCCTCGCCAAGGTGCCGCAGCTCGTCTTCGTCTCCGCGACCCCCGGGCCGTTCGAGCTGCGCCACTCGACCCGCGTTGCCGAGCAGCTCGTGCGGCCGACGGGGATCGTCGACCCGGAGGTCGATCTGCGGGCGACGAAGAACCAGATCGACGACCTCCTGAACGAGATCCGCCGGCGCGAGGAGGTTGGCGAGCGCACGCTCGTCACGACGCTGACGAAGAAGATGGCCGAGGACCTGACCGACTACCTGCTCGAGTCGGGCGTCAAGGCGCGCTACCTCCACTCCGAGGTCGACACGCTCGACCGGATCCAGATCATCCGCGAGCTGCGGCTCGGCGAGTACGACGTCCTCGTCGGAGTGAACCTGCTCCGCGAGGGCCTCGACCTGCCGGAGGTCTCGCTCGTCGCGATCCTCGACGCCGACAAGGAAGGCTTCCTTCGCGGCAAGACGGCCCTGATCCAGACGATCGGCCGCGCCGCGAGGAACACGAACGGCAAGGTGCTGATGTACGCGGACAAGATGACCGAGGCGATCAAGGGCGCGCTCGACGAGACGAACCGCCGCCGCGCCGTCCAGCTCGCGTACAACGAGGAGCACGGGATCACGCCGGAGTCGATCCAGAAGGGCGTCTCCGACATCGCCGAGTTCCTCTCGCTCGAGGCGCCGCACGTGCCGCGCCGACGTCGCGGAGGGCGCCAGGTCGAGGGGATGAGCCCGGCCGAGATCGAGCGTCTCGTCGTCACGCTCGAGGAGGAGATGTTCGCCGCCGCCGAGGAGCTCCGCTTCGAGTACGCGGCCAAGCTCCGGGACGAGATCAAGGACCTGCGCCGCGAGCTCCAGGCCGCCGCCGAGGCGCCGGCCTAGCCGTTATTCCTGCTTGCGCGCCGCTTCCTGCTCGCGCGCCTTCGCCTCGTGGTAAGCGATCCGCTCCAGCACCATCCGCTGGATCTCGGCGTGGCGGGCATGGTCCTCGGCGGTGAGGTTCCCCGTCTTCTTCCTCTTCTTCGCCATTCTCGTCCTCGAGCAGTGTCCTGATTCGCCTGACGTCGTTCTTGATGTCTCCGAGCAAGGCCATGATAGTGGTCACGTCCCGGTGCTCGATCGGCTGCTCCACGCACCGATGGTTGCGGCGCGGCGGAGCCGCCGCAGTCAGTTCCGGACTCGTCGCGAATCGCCTAGCCGCACCTGGCGGATCTCCGTAGGGTTTGCTTTGTGAGCTTGCTCGTCTTCCTGCTCTACCTCGTCCTCGGCGGGTTCATCCTCGGTGGGCTCGCCCGGCTCGCGGTCCCGGGCCCCGACCCGATGCCCTTCTTGCTCACGGTCGCGATCGGTGTCGGCGGCGCCGTCATCGGCGGACTGATCGCGGACATCTTCTTCGGCAAAGCCGGGAGCTTCCTGCTTGCCTATCTCGGGGCGATCGCGCTCGTGATCCTCTATCGCCGCTTCGTCCAGGGGCGGCCGGTCTTTGGGCCGGCGGCGAGGGAGCGCCCGACGCGCGGCTGGGGTCTCAGGAGATGAAAAGGGTTTCGGTTCCGAGAAGGCCGGTTATCTGACCCACCATGGAATGGATATGGCTCATCATCGTCGGAGCAATCGTCGGCGCCCTCGGGCGGCTTTTCCACCCGGGTCGCGACCCGATGGGCTGGATCGTGACGATCCTGATCGGCATCGGCTCGCTGCTCATCGCGGGGGCTATCTTCAGCGGCTTCTGGCGGTTCGTGATCGGTGTGATCGTCGCCGTGATCCTCGTCGCGATCGTCGGTCGCTTCCTGGGAACGCGCGGCCGGCCGGCCACTGCTCTGTAGTCCGAAGGCACCGCTGCGGTGCCGACCTCAGGACGCCGGGCTTTTGCCCGGCGTCCGTCTGAACTGACCGATCGATCCAATCCGAACTCATTGCAAAACCACGTTTCGGCCGCTAAGCCGGCTCGACACTGAGGGGCTCGCGGCCGCGTGCGAAGCGTCGCACCGCCGTGAGCCCCCAGTCGTCGTCCCGCCAGACGTAGGTCTCGACGCCGATCGAGCGCTCGCCGATCTCGTAGACGTGCAGGCCGCGCGCCTCACCGCGCCGCTTCGGGCGGGGCTGACCGAGCCCGGGCGCGATCGAGACCGTCGCGCCCCCCACGTCTCCACGGATGACCTCGAACTCGTGGCGCTCGCTGACGGCGCCCTGGTGGATGTGCCCGGCGAGAATCAGCTCGGCCCCGGCGTCGACGAGCGCGGCGAGCACGTGGGAACGGCGGGATACAGGCCGCTTGCGGGAGCGCCACGGAGCGCCGATCAGATGGTGGTGCAGGACGGCGACTCTCAGCGCGCCGGCGGGCGACTGCGCGAAGAGATCGGCGGTTCGTCGCAGCTGCTGGTCCCGGATGCCGCCTGACTGGTGGCGCCACGCACGGACCGAGTTGAGCCCGACAACGTGCAGCGCCGGCGAGCTGTAGACCGGCTCGGTCGTCTGCCACTGGCGCTCGAACTCGACGAACGTGCGCGTGAAGCGAGCGGGGAACGCCCAGGGGATGTCGTGGTTCCCGGGCACGGCGAGCACCGGGGGCCCGAGAGCGCGCAGGAAGGCCGCGGCGGCGGCGTGCTGGTGCGGCCGCCCGCGGTGGGTCAGGTCGCCGCTGGCGACGACCAGCTCGGGCGCGGCGCGCTCGATCAGGGCTGCCAGGCTGCGCTCGACCCGGGGCGCCTCCCGGGTGCCGATATGCAGGTCGGAGATGTGGAGGAGGCGGGTTGGGAAGGCCGAAGCAGGGGGTACACTCATGACGATGGGCGACGAGCCTACCGAGATCTTCGACGACCTCTATCTCGGTCTTCGAGCGGGCGGCGCGTTGCGCAAGAAGCGGCGAGGCGAGCCGCTGACGATGGAAGAGGAAGAGGCGCTCGGCCGTTGGGAGAGCCTCTCAGGTGCCCGTAAGGCGTTGACCATCGGCGCCTTCGGAATCGGGACGTTTGGCCTCGGCTTTACGCTGGGCGGGCTCGTCTTCGGGCGCTGGCGCAAGGCTTGAAGCAAGGCCAAACGGTAAACGGTCGCGCCGGCAAAGCTGGCACGACCTCCTAAGCGGCATCGGCAAGCGATGCCGCTGGCCCTTGGCTTTACTTTGGGCGGCCTCGTCTTCAGGCGCTGGCGCAAGGCGTGAAGCAAGGCCAAACGGTAAACGGTCGCGCCGGCGAAGCCGGCACGACCTCCTAAGCGGCATCGCAAGCGACGCCGCGGGCCCTCGGCTTCACCCTGGGCGGTCTCGTGTTCGGCCGCTGGCGCAAGGCCTGACGACTAAGAGCCCATTTCGCTAGGCAGGGACCCGCCGGCTGACGGCGAAGGCGGTCCTCGTCATCCGACGAGGGAGGTAGACGATGGGTCTCGTGGTTGCAGACGACGGCTGGCGGATTCCCGACAAGGTGTGGGTGCAGATGGAGCCGCTGTTGCCGGAGCGGCCGGCGCATCCGCTCGGCTGCCACAACCCGCGCGTGCCCGACCGGGATGCGATGAACGCGATCCTGCTCGTGCTGCGCACGGGGATGCAGTGGAACGCGCTCGACGCGACCGGGCTCTGCAGGTGCTCGTCCGCGTACCGGCGCTTCCGGGAATGGACGGACGCCGGCGTCTTCCTCGAGTTCTGGCGGCACGGGCTGCTCGCCTACGACGCCAAGCACGGGATCGAGTGGGAGTGGCTGGCGATGGACGGCGCGCTCGGCAAGGCACCGCTGGGCGGCGAGCTGACCGGCCCCAATCCGACTGACAGAGCTAAAAAGGGGCGAAACGATCGCTCCTCACCGAGGGCAAGGGCGTTCCCGTCGGGATCGCGTCGGCGGGCGCGAACCTGAACGACTTCAAGCTCGCACGCGACACGATCGAGTCGATCCCGATCGAGCGACCCGAGCCGACGCCGCAGTCACCGCAGGGCCTCTGTCTCGACCGTGGCTACGACTACGACGAGGTGCGCGAGCTGAGCGCCGAGTTCGGCTTCACCGCCCACATCCGCGGGCGCGGCGAAGAGGCGCAAGCGATCAAGCGCGAGGCCGGCTACCGCGCCCGCCGCTGGGTCGTCGAGCGCACCCACTCCTGGCTCAACCGCTTCCGCCGCATCCTCACCCGCTGGGAGAAACGCGCCGACACCTACCTCGCCATGCTCCACCTCGCCTGCGGCCTCATCACCTGGCGCGCCACCGACTGGGGACGCCTACCGGAATAGGCTCTTAGTAACAGACTGTTGCAAGGAAAGACAGGCCCCATCAGGCCTCGGCGTCTTTTGCCGGAAAGAGCACCGTCGGGACCTCCTCGTCGGCCGGATTGCGTTCCAGCACGACCACGGTGACGAGCGTCGCGATCACGGCGGCGAGCGGGATCGCGAGCAGCACCGCGTAGGCGCCGAAGAGGAGCGCCGTCGCCGTCACGGAGACGAGCACGAGCAGCGGCGAGAGCCCACTGCGTCGCCGAGCACATTCGGGATCACGAGATAGTCCTCGAGCAGGCGCACCGCCAGCACGATCGCTCCCGCGGCGACGGCCAGCTGCCACGACTCGGTAAGGCCGATCCCAACTGCGAGCGCTCCGGCTGCGAGTGGGCCGAGCACGGGGACGATCTCGACGACGCCGGCGAAGGCGCCGATCAGGAGCCAGTACCCCAGTCCAATCGCCCAGAAGGAGAGCGAGAGCACCGTCGCCACCGCCACGATCAGGAGCAGCTGCCCGCGGACGTAGGCGCCGAGCTTGAGGTCGATCAGGTCCCACGTGTCCCGCACGACACGCCGCTTGTCCCCCGGCACGAGGAGCAGGACGAGCGCGATCGCCCGGTTGCGCTCGAAGATCCAGTACGCGGCCGACGCGAGGACGAAGAAGACGCCGACGAGGATCTCGAAACCCAGCACCGTCGCGTCGAGCGCGTGCCGCACGACCTGGTCCGTGTTCGGCAGCTCCCTCAGCCAGCGGTCGAGCGCGATCAGGGCGTCGTGCTTCCAACCCGTCTCGGCCCGGGCCTCGGCTCGCAGTTGGTCGCCGCCCAGCGCAGCCTGAACCTGGTCGACCGCGCGCGGGACGACGAGCCACAGCAGGAGCGCGAAGCCCGCGAGCACCAGGTAGTGGGCCGCGATTCCGACCCCGCGGGGCACGCGACGCCGGTTCAACGCCTCGACGCCTGGGCGCATGGCGGCCGCCACGATGAACGCGAGGAAGAGCAGTGCGATCAGGAGCCGTAGCTTCCAGAGCGCAAGGGCGAGCGCGACAACGCCGACGACGATCGCGGCCGCAAGGAGCGAGCGGCGGGCAGTTTCCCTCATCAGCAGGGGTTTTCGCCGGTCGAGCGCGGACGCAAACGGGCAGGAATGGCCATCCGGCCGACGAACCCGCGCTCATGCGTCCCGGGCGTGACGAAGAGGTGTGCCTGGATGCCCGCCTCCACGGTGCCGTTCTGGCCCGCCCGCTGGCGCGGTCGCTGCTGCTCGTGCTCGCCGGCACCGCGGCGCTGACGATCCCCTGGGCAATCGGAGCCGTGGTCGGCGCGATCCTGATCGGGGCCGGCGCCGCATTCACGCTACGCGCGGTCTGGCAGTGGGAGCGGACGCGGATCGTCGTCACGACGGAGAAGGTCTACGTCCTGCGGGGAACGATCCACCGGCGCGCCCGTGCCGTGCGTCTTCAGGCCGTGGACGCGGTCGAAATCGACCAGTCGCTGCTGGGCCGGCTCCTCGGCTACGGGACGGTCGTCCTCGGCCCGCTCTCGATCGGCCACATCGCCCAGCCGAGCCAGGTCTGCCGACTCGTGGAGCGACTCGCTTCCTAGCGTGGGGAGGCTCGCTCTGCGAGGAGCGCTGAGTTCGCTGGTGTCAGACTGACCGAGTGGAGTTCCGTGAAATCGTCGACCATGTGGGCGAGGATCGCTTCGTCATCTCCTTTCCTTGGGACTCCCGGCGAGAGCGGGTGCACACCCGAGTTCTACGAGCGCGGCCCAGCAAAGCGCTCGTAGAGAGCTGATCTTGGCGCACCCGGGGATCCCTCAGGACCGGCGCATCCTGGACGAGTTGCGCACGCTGCTCCTCGAGCAAGCCGACGCGATGAAGGACGCGATGGGACCGCCGCCGGGGGTAAACCCTCGGCTCGACAACGACCTCTACGCGCGCCGCCTCGCCGATGAGCATTCGCGGCCGGCGACGCTAGCGAAGCTCTTCCGGCTCGGCGAGCCGATTGCCGCCGGCGACGCCGCGAGCGCGCTCGAGCCAGTCGAGACCGATGCTCTTGTCCAGATGGGACTCGCGGAGCTCGACGAGGACGTCGTGCGGCCGCTGGCTCGGGTCTCTCCCTACGACGGCGTGCTTGTCGCGTCCGACGTTCTGACCCGACCAGATCCGCCGGATTTCGTCACCGGTCCGAGCCCCTCTGCTCGGCGCGTCGAGCACCTGACGATCCGCAGACCTGTTCGCACCGCGCTCGATCTCGGGACCGGCTCGGGGGTCCAGGCGCTGATGGCGGCGCGCCACTCCGGGCGGGTCGTCGCTGTCGACGTCAACGAGCGCGGCCTCGCCTTCGCCCGCTTCAACGCCGCGCTGAACAGGATCACGAACATCGACCTCCGCGAGGGCAGCTGGCTCGAGCCCATAGGCGACGAGCGTTTCGACATGATCGTGGCCAACCCGCCGTACGTCGTCTCGCCCGACAGCGCGTTCCTCTACCGGGATGGGGATCTCCCTGCGGACGCGGTCACCCAGCAGCTGCTCAGGGATGTGCCCGCCCACCTCGAGGAGGGCGGATTCGCACACGTGATGGGAAACTGGGCGCACGGTCGCGGCGAGGACTGGCGGACTCCTGTGGAAGCGTGGCTCGCCGGTTCGGGCTGTGACGCGCTCCTCCTCAAGTACGTGACCGTCGACCCCGTCGTGTACGCGGCTCAGTGGAACCGCCTGCTGCTTGCGCAGGGGCGCGAGGCGTTTCTCTCGGCAGTCGACCGATGGCTCGACTTCTACCGGCGCGAGGGGATCGGTGCGATCAGCGAAGGGATGGTCGTGTTGCGACGACGGTTGGGAGGGTCTACCTGGGTACGGGCGATCGAGGTCCCGGGGGAACCGACCGGCCCTGCCGGCGACCACCTCCTTCGACTCTTCGAGGCCCGGGACCGCCGCGACGAGCTCGCCGGCGACGACGCAATGCTCGCCGCGCGGCTCGACTTGGTGCCTGGATTGCGGGCGAGCTGGCGGGCCGAGGGGCACGGTCTCGGCGAGAAGCAAGCGAGGATCCAACTCGAGAACGGCGTGGGGTTCGCGGCGCCCGTGTCGGCTGCGCTTGCAGAGCGAATCGCCAAGCTCGACGGTTCGCGCCGACTGGGTGAGTTCGTCGGCAAGGACCACGAAAGCGTCGCCGCCCTGCGGCGCCTCTTCGCCCTCGGTCTAGTTTCCGCGAGCAAAGCTCCATAGAATCGGGTCAACAGACGAGAGGAGACTTGGGTGAGCGAGCAAGAACACGAGCAGAAGTCCGAGGAGACTTCGGAAGAGCGCGAAGAGACGATGAAGGACCTCGACGTGCCCGAGGAAGAGGGCAAGGACGTCACGGGTGGCCAAAAATGGACCGCCGACAAGGTCTAGCGCAGCGAGGCCTGAAGTGGTCCCCGATCGAACTGAAGAGAGGATGAGCGAGTAAGAGCGGCAGCAGCAGTCCGAGGAGACCTCGGAAGAGCTTAATCCAGGCCGGGAACGCGACTCGCCGCGCTTCCCGGGACTACCCTCCTGGGCATGGCAATCCGGGACGTCTTCGAGCGGCTCGTCTTCTCCGCCGAAGAGCACGAGTATCGCTGGGCTGACGTCGTTGCGGCCGCCCGCGCGTGGAGCCGCTGGGGTGAGATCACGCGCCAAACGGGTGCCGGTCTCGCAGCACTTGAACGGCTGGCAGAGCCGATTGCCCGGGCCGAGCTCGACGAGGCCGGGCAGGAGTTCCGCTACGCCCGGGCCCTGCTCGCCGCCGAGGAGATGGAGGCCTGGCTCGAGCGCTGGGCGGTGAGCCAGGCGGATTGGTTGGACTATCTGCGACGCAGGCTCGCGCGCTCCCGGGAGCGCGAGCCTGAGGCCGCGGCTGCCCCGAGCGACGAGGAGGTCTGGGCGGAAGCGGTCTGCTCGGGCGCGCTCTCGGAGATCGCCCGCGAACTGGCCGCCCTGGTGGCCGCGGCGGAGGCCGACGGCCGGGGCCCAGGGCCCGTCGAGACGGATCTCGCCCGCATGGAGGAGGCCCTGGCTGCGTTCACACGGGCTGCACTCAGGCCCGAGGCGGCCGCCAAGACGCTCGAGCTGCGCAGCGCCGACTGGGTGCGCGTGACCTTCACCGAGCTCACGTTCGGTGAGCGGGGAATGGCGAGCGAGGCCGCGCTCTGCGTGCGCGAAGACGGACTGAGCCTCTCCGAGGTGGCCGACCGCGCGGGTGTTGTCATGCAGGAGCGCGAGTCCTTCATCGAGGAGGTCGGCGCCGGCCTGTCGAAGACGTTGCTCAGCACGTCTCCCGGCGAGCTGGTCGGACCTCTTCCCGTAGCGACCGGCTTCGCCCTGGTGCGCGTGAACGAGAAAGTCCCTCCGACGCTCGAGGATCCGGTGATACAAGAACGGCTGCAGGAGGAGGTTCCGAGGCGGGCTCTCGAGCGCGAGGTGAGAAACCGGGTGCGGTGGCATGAGCGTCTCTGAGCAACTGCCCGACGGTGCTGCCGCCGCTCTGGACGGCCTGCCGGTCCTCAAGCTCCTGTCCGACGACGCGAGGCGACTCGTCGTCGAGGCCTTCGAGCCCGTCTCGTACGGCTTCGGCGAGGTGATCGTCGAGGAAGGCGCCAGGGCAGACGGCTTCTACGTGATCGTCTCCGGATCGGCCCGCGTGCTCAGGCGCGGGGAACAGGGGGAGGAGCGCTCGCTCGGGATGCTCGGGCCTGGGGACAGCTTCGGCGAGATCGCCCTTCTCGAAGACGGGCACCGGACGGCGACGGTGCGCGCGAGCGGAGCGGTTGAGGCCCTCAAGCTCGACAAGGCGGTCTTCCGCGCCGTCGTTCAGGTCAATCCAGAGATCAGGGAGCACTTCGAACACCACTTCGAGCGGGTTCACCTGCGTGACCTGTTCCGCCTCTCGTCCGAGTTTTCCCAGCTGGATCCGGACACGCTCGAGAGCCTGATCGACGCGCTCGAGCGCGTCACGGTCGCGAAGGGCGAGATCGTTGTTCGCCAGGGCGAGGCCTCGACCTCGATGTTTTTCGTCGAGCAGGGACGTCTGCGTGCGGTCTGGCAAACCGAAGACGGGGCGCGCGGCGACGTCGCCTACATCCGCCGGGGCGACTTCTTCGGCGAGCGCTCACTGCTGCTCGGCGCGCCGCGGGCGGTGAGCGTCGAGGCGGTGACGCCGGCGACGCTGCTCGTTCTCCAGGAGCCGGATTTCCGACGCTTCCTCGAGTCCGATGCCGGCTTCCGTGCCGTCGTCAAAGGCGAGGTCGAGCGCTACGAGTTCAAGTTCGTCGCCCGCGTGCCGCTCGACTTTGCTGACGAGCTCGTCCCAGCCGAGGCGGCGGTTGCCGAGCCGGTCGGGCTCGACCAGGTGGACGCGCCGGCGGCGGCCGACGAGGCGGTCGAGGAGTGGGTGGCGGAGGCGGGCGCGCCCGCGAAGCGCATCAGGACGTTCCCGCACGTGTGGCAGGTGGACGAGATGGACTGCGGCGCCGCCTGCCTCGCGATGGCCGTCCGCCACTACGGCCGTCCCGTGAGCCTCGCGCACATCCGCCGGCTCGTTCACACGTCGATCGACGGGACGAGCCTGGTCGGGATCGCAAGCGGTGCGGAGCAGCTCGGGCTCCGCGTGCGCTCCGTGAAGGCGTCGAAGGCGAGGCTCGGCGGGTTGCCGCTGCCCGCCGTCTGCCACTTCGAGGGCAACCACTGGGTCGTCCTCTACCGGGTCGTCGACAGGCACGTCCGGCTTGCCGATCCGGCGCGGGGACTCGTCCGCATGGACCGCGACGAGTTCCTCGAAAAGTGGTCGGGCTATGCAGCGCTCCTCGCCTACGGACAGGGGCTCGAGCAGGCGCCGGTCGGCGACGCGAAGGTGCGCTGGATCTGGGACTTCTTCCGGCCCTTCAAGCGAACATTGATCTGGGCCGCGCTCCTGGCGCTCCTCGCGGCGGCGCTCGAGATGGTGCTCCCGGTCTTCACCCAGGTGATCGTCGACGACGTTCTCGTCGACCGGGACTTTGAGCTCCTCTACCTGCTGCTGGCCGGCATGGCCGGCGTCCTCGTCGCGATCACGGGGGCGACCCTCCTGCAGCGCTTCATCCTGAGTCGCGCGGCGGTTGTGATCGACGGGAAGACGCTTGACTTCCTGACCGGGAAGCTGCTCGAGCTGCCGATGAGCTACTTCCAGTCGCGGCGCACCGGAGACATCCAGCGCCGCCTCGCAGGCATGCGCCAGGTGCGGACGTTCGTCGTCCAGCAAGGCGTCCAGGCGCTGACGGCACTCGCGACGCTGATCGCCGCGGTGACGGTGATGTTCGTCTACGACTGGGTCCTCGCGCTCGTCTTTCTCGCTACCGCGCCGCTCTACCTGTACCTCATGCGCTTCTCGCGCCGCCGCCTACGGCCGATGTTCGACAGCCTCGAGGAAGCCTTCGGCAAGTACCACTCGCATCAGATCGACGCCATCAAGGGCATCGAGACGGTCAAGGCCGCGGCGGGCGAGCCTGCATTCCGTGGCCGAATGCTCGACCAGTTCCAGGCGCTCTCACGCCGGCTCTTCCGCGCGGACTTCACGATCATGTCCTACGAGGCTGCGATCCAGCTCGTCTCGATCGGGACGCTCGTGCTCTTTCTCTTCATCGGCTCGCTGCGCGTGCTGCACGGGGGGATGAGGATCGGCGAGCTCGTCGCCTTCAACGCGCTCGTCTTGCTCGCGAACGGGCCGATCGTCCTGTTGCTCTCGACGTGGGACCAGCTTCAGTTCAGCTCGGTCCTGCTGAACCGTCTGAACGACATCGTCGTGGAGGAGCCCGAGCAGGGCGCGGACCACTCGGGGCTGACTCCCGTGCGGAGCCTCGAAGGGCACATCCGGCTCGAGAACCTCGGCTTCCGGTACACGCCGATCTCCCCACCGATCCTGGAAGGGATCACGCTCGACGTCGAGCCGGGGACGATGGTCGCGATCGTCGGGCGCAGCGGGGGCGGCAAGACGACGCTCGTGCGCTGCCTCGCCGGCCTGCTCGAGCCGACCGAGGGCACGATCTTCTTCGACGGTGTCGACATGCGCACGCTCGACTACCGGGACCTGCGCAAGCACATCGGCTATGTCCTCCAGGAGAACCATCTCTTCGATGACACGATCGCCCGCAACATCGCCTTCGGCGAGGAGCAGATGGACATGCGGCGCATCGTCTGGGCGGCGAAGGTCGCCAACGCGCACGACTTCGTCGAGCGCCTGCCGCTCGGTTACGAGACCCGGATCGGCGAGACCGGCCTCCTGCTCTCCGGCGGCCAGCGGCAGCGGATCGCGATCTCGCGCGCGGTCTACGGGCGGCCGCCCGTGCTCGTCTTCGACGAGGCGACGAGCGCGCTCGACAGCGAGTCGGAGCGCGCGGTGCAGGCGAACATGGACGAGGTCTTCCAGGGACGGACGTCGTTCGTGATCGCACACAGGCTCTCGACGATCCGCGACGCCGACCTGATCATCGTCCTCGAGCGCGGCAAGCTCGTCGAGCAGGGCTCACACGAGGAGCTGATGAAGCGCCAGGGGATCTACTACTACCTCATCGGCCAGCAGCTCGGGCTCTAGCACCTTGGCCGCTCCGCGGCGGAAACCGCGTCGTGCCCCTGGGCGAGGACGTGAAGCAGCTCGGCAACGCCGCTCGATGGCACGTTCGACCTCGAGCTGATCGTGTCGAGTGCTCTCGTCGTCATGAGTGGGGAAAAAAGGGATAGACGCGCCTCGTCATTGCTGCGAAACTCAAGAAACACAGGTGACTGAAGGGAGTGAGAGACATGGAAGAAGAGCGCAAGGATCAGGAGGAGGAAGAGCGCGAGGAGACCATGAAGGACCTCGACGTTTCGGACGATCAGGCTGAGGACGTCAAGGGCGGCGCCCGCCAATCCCCTGACTACTTCAGCAAGTAGCTCATTCCTCGCGCGCGAGGAGGGGCACCTGCTGCGTGATGCAGTGAACCCCTCCTCCGACGCGGGCGAGTGTCTCTCCGGGCACGCCGACGACGTCTCGGTTGGGCCAGACTTCTTGGAGAACGGCTAGACCTTCCTCGTCCGCGGCGACGCCGGCCAGCGGTACGACGACGCAGTTGTTTCCGACGAACGAGTTCAGGTACGGGAGCGCAATACGCCGTTCGTGAGACGCATAGGGAAGAACCGGAAGCTCGATGACCTCGAGGCCGGCGGCTTCGAGGGTCGCGCGATTCGCGGCCAGGCGTGGCGCGTTCGCATCATCCTGGGCGGTGACCGTCTGGCACAGAACGCGACCGGGACTCACGAAGACGGCCACGTTGTCGGCATGCCCGTCCGTCCGGTCCTCCACGAGCCCGTGCTCGAGCCAGATCGTGCACTCGATCCCGAGGTGCTCTGCGAACGAGGCCTCGATCTCCTCACGTCCGCTCCCCGGGTTGCGGTTTTCGTTGAGCACCGAAGTCGCCACGGCGATCAACATGCCTTCGCCGTTCGTCGTCACCGACCCGCCCTCGAGCACGAACGGCGCCTCGACTCGTGCGGCTCCGAGCCACTGCGCCAGAGCGCGACCGGTTGACGCGTAGCGCTCCCGCCGGACACGTTTCGAGCCCCACAGGTTGAATCGGAAGTCGACGGCCACGAGCTCCGCACCGTCCCGGACGGCGAAGAGAGGGCCGGAGTCCCGGATGAAAACGTCGTCGAACACGAGCTCTACGATCTCGATCCCCGGCCCACACGCTGATTCGGCTTCGGGGCCGAAGCCTGGGTCGGCGATCATCACGACGGGCTCGAATTCGGCGATCGTCTGCGCGACGTGCGCGAAGTCGCGCCTTGCGTTGCCGCTCAGGCTCTGCGGCCGCACTCCATAGCCGGGCCACGCCATCAGGCAGCGCTCGTGCGGTTCCCAGTCGGCAGGTAGCCGCAGGTCGCTCACTCGTCCTGCCCGCCGAGGAAGAGGAAGAGGATCACGATTGCGCCGACGCTCGAACTGGGATCGTTAGACCTCCTTCCGAACACTTGTTCGATCCGACCCGCCTGGCTAGACTGGGTCGGTTATGCCCGTTGACGAGCTCGTCGTACACGGCGCCCGCGAGCACAATCTGAAGGACATCACGGTCCGCCTGCCGCGGAACCGCCTCGTCTGCATCACCGGCCTCTCGGGATCCGGCAAGTCGTCGCTCGCCTTCGACACGATCTACGCCGAGGGCCAGCGGCGCTACGTCGAGTCGCTCTCAGCGTACGCGCGGCAGTTCCTGCAGATGATGGAGAAGCCCGACGTCGACTCGATCGACGGGCTCTCGCCGGCGATCTCGATCGACCAGAAGACGACGTCGCGGAACCCGCGCTCCACCGTCGGCACGGTGACCGAGATCTACGATTACCTGCGGCTGCTCTACGCGCGGGTCGGGCGACCGCACTGCCCGGTCTGCGGGCGGCCGATCGCGGGGCAGTCGATCGAGGCGATCGTCGACCAGGTGCTCCGGCTTCCGGAAGGGACGAAGTTCACGGTCAACGCGCCGGTCGTCCGCGATCGCAAGGGCGAGTACAAGGATCTGCTCGAGGAGCTCCGGGCGGACGGCTTCACGCGCGTGAAGG
>WNGB01008310.1_pt1 | contig 19308 bp, 19 predicted proteins | sample 5400681 | NCBI WGS metagenome assembly WNGB01 (sample SAMN13153367, study PRJNA577476) | soil metagenome | isolation source: 115 cm soil or saprolite under grassland replicate 2 | place: USA:California | collected 2016-06-15
TCCTCCAGGCAGGCCACGCCGGGAAGGGTCTCGCCGGCCAGGAACTCGAGGGACGCGCCGCCGCCGGTGGAGACGTGATCGATCTTGTCGGCCAGGCCCATCTGGGTGACCGCGGCCACGCTGTCGCCGCCGCCGACGATGGTCACGGCCTTGCTGTCCGCCATGGCGCGGGCGATGGCGAGCGTGCCCTCGGCGAATGGCTTCATCTCGAACACGCCCATGGGGCCGTTCCAGACGACGACCTTGGCGGCGCGCAGGCGTTCGGCGTAGGCGCGGCGGGTGATGGGTCCGATGTCGAGCCCCATCCACCCTTCCGGCACTTCCTGGGCCGGCAGCTCCCTGTGCTCGGCGTCCGCGGCGAACTTCGAAGCGACGACGTGGTCCACGGGCAGCACGATCTTGCCCGTCCCCTTCTTCAGCAGCTCCGCCGCCAGCGGTACTTTGTCCTCCTCGACCAGGCTCTTGCCCGTCGGATAGCCCTTGGCGCGAAAGAACGTGTACGCCATTCCGCCGCCGACGAGCAGCGCATCCACGCGCTCGAGCAGGGCCTCGATGACCTGGATCTTGTCCGAGACCTTCGCCCCGCCGAGCACGGCCACCAGGGGACGCTCCTTGGGATGCACGGCCATGTCCAGGTAGCGGATCTCCTTCTCCATCAGCAGCCCGGCCAGGGCGCGCTTGACGTGGTGGGCGACGCCCTCCGTGGAGGCGTGGGCACGGTGCGCGCTGCCGAACGCGTCGTTCACGAAGACTGTGCTGCGCGTGTCCTCGACCAGGCGCCGCGCGAAGGCGGGATCGTTCTTCTCCTCCTCGGGATGGAAGCGGACGTTCTCGAGGAGCAGCACCCCCCCGTCCTTCAGCGCCTCCGCCTGCTTGCGGACGTCATCGCCCACGCAGTCGGAGGCCACCTTGACCTCGCGATGGAGCAGCTCTCCGAGCCGGACGGCCACCGGCCTCAGACTCAGGTCCGGAGTCGGACCCTTCTTGGGCCGGCCCAGATGCGAGGCCAGGGCCAGCCGGGCTCCGCCCTTGATCAGGTACTCGAGCGTGGGCAGCGACGCGCGGATGCGCGTCTCGTCGGTGATGCGCCCGTCCTCGAGGGGGACGTTGTAGTCGACGCGCACGAAGACGTGCGCTCCCTCGAAGCCCCGCAGGTCCTTGACCGTCTTCTTGGACATCGGGACGCCCCTAGGCGGCGGAGCGGTCGCGCTTGGACATGTAGAGGATGAGGTCCTTCACCCGGTTCGAGAAGCCCCACTCGTTGTCGTACCAGGAGAAGACCTTGGCCAGGTTGCCGTCCACGACCTTGGTCATGGGCGCGTCCACGATCGACGAATGCGGGTTGCCGCGGAAGTCGATGGAGACGAGCTCCTCGTGCGTGACCTCGAGGATGCCCTTCATCTTGCCGCGCGCCGCTTCTTCCAGCGCGCCGTTGATCTCGGCCGCGGTCGCGTTCTTGCCGAGCTCCACCGTGAGGTCGACGAGGGAGACGTTCGGGGTGGGAACGCGGATGGCGACGCCGTCGAGCTTGCCCTTCAGCTCCGGGATGGCGAGGTAGATGGCCTTGGCCGCGCCGGTCGAGGTCGGGATCATGGACAGCGCCGCCGCACGCGCGCGCCGCAGGTCCTTGTGCGGCAGGTCCAGGATCTTCTGGTCGTTCGTGTACGAGTGCACGGTCGTCATCTGGCCCTTCACGATCCCGAACGTGTCCTGGAGGACCTTGGCCACCGGGCCCAGGCAGTTCGTGGTGCAGGAGGCATTGGAGATGATCGTGTGCTTCCGGGGGTCGTACTTCTCGTGGTTGACCCCCATGACGATGGTGAGGTCCTCGTTCTTGGCGGGGGCGGAGATGATGACCTTCTTGGCCCCGGCGGTCAGGTGCGCCTTGGCCCTCTCCGCTTCCGTGAAGAGGCCGGTGGACTCGATGACGTACTCGACGTCGAGCGCCTTCCAGGGGAGCTGGGCGGGGTCCTTCATGGCCAGGACCGTGATCGAGCGGCCGGCGACGCGGATGGTGTCGCCTTCCGCCTTCACCTCGTCCGCCAGGTTGCCGAGGATCGAGTCGTACTTCAGGAGATGCGCGAGGGTGGGGGCGTCGGTGATGTCGTTGACGGCCACGAACTCGAGCTCCTTCTCGTGCAGGGCGGCACGAAGGATGTTGCGCCCGATGCGGCCGAAGCCATTGATGCCCACGCGGATAGACATTGTCGTCGCCTCCTGGACGGATGGACGGAAGTTGAAGAAGGGCAGTCTATCCTAGCGCCCCCGGTGAGCGTCAACCGTTCTGCCGTATCATTCCCGCGTTGCCCGGAGGCGCCGACTGACCACCCCACGGCCGCGGCGGCACGACGCCGAGGCGCGCATGGCGCTCTTCGAGTCGTCCAGCGACGCCGTGGTGAGCTTCGGCACCGATGGCCGCATCCTCACCCTCAATCCGCGCACCCAGTCGCTGTTCGGATATCGCGAAGCCAACATCCCGGTCATGATGATCACGATCGTCGACAACCCGGGGCTGGGTCATTCGCTGGGCGCGGTCGAGTACCTCACCAAGCCGATCGACTGGCGGCGCCTGGGCACGGCGCTGGCGAAGTATCGGGCGGCAGCGGCGCGGGTGTCGGCGGCGCCGGACACGCGGCCGTCGGCGTAGCAGCTAACGGGCCGCGCCGGGCCCCCGCTATACTCGCCGTTTTGGTCGTCCCTCTCTGGCCGCGGAGGCAGGGTGTACGCGCTGTATAGCCTGGCGCTCGTCCTTGCCCTCCTTGCCGCCGCCCCCTACTACCTCTGGAAGGGGCGCGCCTCCGGCAAGTACCTGCGCACGCTGGGCGAGCGCCTGGGCGGGCCTCCGCCGGCGCTGGCCACGGGCGAGCCGTCCATCTGGATTCACGCGGTCTCCGTGGGCGAAGTGCTGGTCGCGCGCGGGCTGGTGGACGCGCTCAAGGCCCGTTTTCCGGCGCGACGCGTGATCGTCTCCACCACCACCGCGACGGGCAATGCGCTCGCCCGGCAGGCCCTCGCCGCCGATGGCGTCTTCTTCAATCCGCTCGACCTGCCCTGGTCGGTGCGGCGCGCCCTCGCCGGCCTGAACCCGTCCCTGCTCGTGCTCGTGGAGACGGAGATCTGGCCCAACCTGATTCACGAGGCCCATCGCCGCGGCACGCGCGTCGCCGTGGCCAACGGCCGGCTCTCCCCGCGCTCGTTCCCGCGTTACCGCCGCCTGCGGCCCCTCCTGGCGCACGTCCTCCGCGAGGTCGACGTGTTCCTGATGCAGGGCGAGGCTCACGCGGAGCGGGCGCGCGCCCTCGGCGCGCCGCCCGCGCGCGTCCGGGTGACGGGGAACATCAAGTACGACGCGCCCGCGGCAAGTGGGGCGTCCTCCTCCGGGATGAAGGCGCTTCTCGGCGAAGGCGCGGACGCCCCCCTGTGGGTCGCGGGGAGCACGATGGCGGGCGAGGAGGAGCTGGTCTTCCGCGCGTTCGCGGAGGCGCGCGCCGGCACACCCTTGCTGCGGCTGCTGATCGCCCCGCGCCATCCCGCGCGCGCGGCCGAGGTCGCCACTCTCGCGGAGCGCGCTGGCCATCGCGTGGCGCGGCGCAGCGCGTTGGGCGCGTCCTCCTGGCGTGGCGGCGACGTGCTCGTGCTCGACACGATGGGCGAGCTGGCGCACGCCTACCCGTTCGCGACCGTCGTCTTCGTCGGCGGGAGCCTCGTTCCGACCGGAGGCCACAACGTCCTCGAGCCCGGACTCGCCAGGCGTGCGGTGATCGTCGGCCCCCACATGGAGAACTTCCAGGAGATCGCCGACGAGCTGCGGGCCGCGGGCGCGCTCGTGCAGATCGCCCAGCCGGCGGAGCTCGGTCCGACGGTGTCGCGCCTCCTGCGCGACCCGTCCGAGCGGGAGCGGCTGGGCGCGCGCGCGAAAGAGCTGATCGAGGGAAACCGCGGCGCCCTGCGCACGACGGTGGACGCGCTGGCGGAGCTCGTCGCATGAGAGCCTGGCTGGCTCCGCTGGGCGCCGCGTTCGGCGGCGCGACCGCCCTGCGGGCGGCGCTCTATCGCCGGGGCGTGCTCGCGGCCACGCGCCTGGGCTCGCCGGTCATCAGCATCGGCAACCTGGCCATGGGCGGGCGGGGCAAGACGCCCCTGGTCGAGCTGACGGCCACGCTGCTGCGCGACGCGGGGCGTCCGGTGGCGGTGCTCAGCCGCGGGCATGGCGGCGATTTCCGGGGAGACCTCCTCGTCGTCGGGGACGGCACGCGCGTCCTGGCGGAGGCGGCCCAGGCGGGGGACGAGCCGGTGATGCTCGCGCGGGCCCTGCCCGGCGTCGTGGTGGCGGTGGGACGCGACCGGGCCCGGGCCGGCCGTGCCGTCGAAGCGGCGATGGGGCCGCGCGTCTTCGTCCTCGACGACGGCTTCCAGCACCTCCGCCTCGCGCGCGACCTCGACATCGTCTGCGTGGACGCGGACGACCTGCGGGAGCGCCCGCTGCCCGCGGGCGTGCTCCGCGAGCCTCCCTCCGCCCTCGGGCGCGCGCACCTCATCGTGGTGAGCGGGGAAGAGGAGGACGGGGCGCGCGCGGCTGGCGAGACCCTGTCGCAACGGTTCGGGCGCGTCCTTTCCTGCTCACGGGGATCGCGCGGCCGGAGCGCGTCGTGGCCGACCTCGCCGCCCAGGGCCTCCCCCTGGCCGGCCAGGCGGCGTTTGCCGATCACCACCGTTTCCGGCCCGATGAGATCGAGGCCGTCGGGCGCCAGGCGGAGCGAAGCGGCGCCGACGCGATCGTGACCACGGCGAAGGATGCGGTGCGGCTGCCCGTCGCGGGGAACGCGCCCCCCGTGCTCGTCTGGCGAGTGCGCTGCGCCGTGGACGACGAGGCCCGGTTCCGCGCGCGCGTCCTGGCCGTGGGCGGCGGCGCGTGAGGCGCGAAGAGCGCTTCGCGATCGAGGCGCGTGCGGCGGCGATCGTGCGGGCTCTCGTGCGTCCCCTGCCGCGGCGCTGGACCCTCGGCCTCGGCCGCGCGCTGGGCCGGCTCCTGGCCGACCTGGATCCGCGCCACGTGGCCATCGCGGCCGAGAACCTGCGCCAGGCCTTCCCGCATTGGGACGAGCCGCGCCGGCTGCGCACGGCGCGGGCCGTCTACGCGCACTTCGGCCAGACCCTGCTCGACATCCTCTGGATGGCCGAACAGCCGCGGGAGCGCCTGCTCGGCCTCATCGTGGAGGAAGGGCGCGAGAACGCGGACGGCGTGCGCGCGGCCGGGCGTGGCGTGGTGTATGTGACCGGCCATTTCGGGAACTGGGAGTTCTACGGCGTCGCCTTCGGCTGGTTGGGCGAGCCCGTCGGCGTGGTCGCGCGTCCCCTCGACAACCCCGCGCTCGAGGCACGGCTGACCGCGTTCCGGACGCGCTCGGGCAACACCGTGATCTCCAAGCGCCGCGCCTTGCCGGACATCTTGCGCCTCCTGCGCCAGGGCGCGGGCGTGGCCATCCTGGTCGACCAGAACGTGCAGGAGCAGGACGGGATCTTCGTCGAGTTCTTCGGCCGGCCGGCGGCGACGACGACCGTGGCCGCCGCCCTCGCCGTCAAGACGGGGTGCGCGCTGTTGCCGGTGCACTGCGAGGCCCTGCCGGATGGCCGCTACAAGTTCGTCTACGGCCGGCCCCTCGAGTGGACGACGACGGGGAATCGTCAGGACGACATCGCGCGGCTGACCCAGGCGCTGACGACGGTGATCGAGGGATGGGTGCGGGAGCGGCCCGAGCAATGGCTGTGGATGCACCGGCGTTGGAAGACCCAGCCGCGGCCGGCGGCAGAGGCGCCGGCGGCCGCGATGGCCGGCCGGTCGGGGTGAGCACGGCGGCGCCGAGCGCCCCCGAGCGCATCGTGGTGCGCGCCCCGAACTGGATCGGTGACGTCGTGCTCTCCCTGGCCGCCTTGCGCGACCTGCGGCGCAACTTCCCGCGCGCGCGGATCGAGGTCCTGGCCCGGCCGTGGGTGGCCGACCTGTATCGCGCGGTGGCCGAGGTCGATGCGGTGAGGCTCGCGCAGGGCCTGCGGGTGGATGCGGACGCGTTGCGGGGCGCGTTCGACGCCGGCGTGCTCCTGCCGAACTCCTTCGGCTCCGCCCTGTCCCTGTGGCTGGCCCGCATCCCCGAGCGCTGGGGCTATGCCACGGACGGCCGCCGGCCGCTGCTCACGCGCGCCCCGCGCGTCCCGCCGCGGGTTCGAGGCCGAAGCCAGGTGTACTACTATCGTGCGATGCTCGCCGGCGCCGGGCTCCGCGTGTCCGCCGCACCTGACGTGTCGCTGAGCTGCCCGCCGGGTTGGGCCCAGAGCGCCGGCGCCGACCGGCTTCTGGGGGCCGAGGACGGCGGCGCCTGGATCGGGGTGAACCCCGGCGCGTTCTACGGCACGGCCAAGCGCTGGCTCCCCGAACGGTTCGCCGCCGTCGCGGACACCCTGGCCGACCGGGGAGCGCGCATCGTCCTGGTGGGCGGAGCGGCCGAGCGGCCGGTGGGCGCGGCCATCGCCGCCCAGATGCGCGCGCCCGCCCGCGTCCTCTGTGGCGAGACGAACCTCCCCGAGCTCGTCGGCGTGCTGGCCCGGTTGCGCCTGCTCGTCACCAACGACTCGGGCCCCATGCATCTCGCGGCCGCGCTCGGCGTCCCCGTCGTCGCCGTGTTCGGTCCCACGGACTGGCGCGAGACGCACCCCGTGGGCGAAGCCCATCGCGTCGTGCGGGAGCCCGTTGCCTGCTCTCCGTGCGGGCTGCGGGAGTGCCCCATCGACCATCGCTGCATGCGCCGTGTCACCGTCGACCGCGTCCTCGCCGAGGTGGGGCCGCACCTGGGAGCGCACTAGGCCGATGGGACGGCCGGCCATCTTCTTCGATCGCGACGGAACGCTGTCCTACGAGATCGGGTACGTGAACCATCTCTCGCGCTTCCGGCTGCTGCCCTACGCCGTCGACGCCGTCCGTCTCGTGAACGCGAGCGGGCGGCTGGCCGTGCTCGTCACCAACCAGGCGGGTGTCGCGCGCGGGTATTTCCCGGAGAGTCTCATCGACGCCGTGCACTCTCACGTCCGCTCGGCGATGGACGCGGGCGGCGCGCGTCTCGACGGCATCTACGTCTGCGCCCATCACCCCTCCGTCGGGCCGCCGCCCTACCGGCAGGACTGCGACTGCCGGAAGCCGCGTCCCGGGCTGCTGCGGCAGGCGGAGAAGGAGCTTGGCGCCGACCTCGCGCGGTCATGGATGATCGGGGACCGGCATGGAGACCTGGCGGTGGCCTGGGCGGTCGGGGCGCGCGCCGCTCTCGTGAAGACGGGGTACGGACTGGGCGAGCTGACCTGGCACGCCGCCCAGTGGCCGCGCGCGCCCGACCTCGTCGCCGAGAACGTCCTCGAGGCCGTGGAGAGGATCCTGAGCGCGCAGGAGGACGCCGCGTGAGCGCGCGGGGAGGCCGCTCGCCGAGCGAAGAGCTCGACGGCGTCGTGGACGCCTTCCGCGGCAAGCGCGTGCTCGTGGTCGCGGACCTCGTGGCCGACGAGTTCCTGTACGGCTCGGTGCAGCGCGTGAGCCGCGAGGCGCCTGTCCTCATCATCCAGTACGACACCACCGACGTCCGCCTGGGCGGCGGCGCGAACGCGGTGAACAACATCGCGACCCTGGGCGGATCGCCCATCCCGATGGGCGTCCTCGGCGGTGACGAGCACGGGCGCCGGCTGCGCGCGCTCCTGCGCGAGCGGCGCGTCACCACCGCGCACGTCGCGACGGATCCCGCTTACGTCACGCCTGTCAAGACGCGGATCCTGGCCGGGGGCGTGCACTCGGCCAAGCAGCAGATGGTGCGTATCGACAAGGCCACGCGCCTGTCCGACCGAAGCCCGGCGCGCGAGCGTGTCCGGCGTGCCCTGCGCGCCTTCCGCGGTCCCCTGCACGCCGTGCTCGTGAGCGATTACGGGTTCAACTTCGTCACGCCCGCCCTCGTGGAGGAGGCAGTCGCGCTGGCCCGCCGGCGCCGCGTGCCCGTCACCGTCGACACGCGCTACGGGCTGCTCGGGTTCCGCGGCATGACCGCGGTGACCCCGAACGAGCCGGAGGTCGAGGCGGCGCTCGGGATCACCATCGGCCACGACCGCGGCCGGCTGGAGGCGGCCGGACGCACCCTCCTCCGACGACTCGGCGTGAAGGCCGTGCTCATCACGCGCGGCAGCGACGGCATGGCCCTCTTCGAGCCACGCCGGCCCACCGTCCACATCCCGATCTACGGTACCGACCAGGTGGCCGACGTGACGGGGGCCGGTGACACCGTGATCGCGGCGTTCACCCTCGCCCTCGCCGCGGGCGCCGATCCCCTGCAGGCGAGCCTGCTCGCCAACTACGCCGGGGGGATCGTGGTGATGAAGCGCGGCACCGCCACCGTCGGCCCCCCGGAGCTGCGGCGGGCCATGGCGAGCGATGGCGCGCCCGGCCCGCTCCTGGGACCTTCGTGAGACGGGCGGAGGAGAAGATCGGGACCCTCGACGAGGTCCGCCGCCGCGTGGAAGACGCGCGCGGGGGCGGACGCACGATCGCCTTCGCCAACGGCTGCTTCGACGTCCTGCACGTCGGGCACGTGCGCTACCTGGAGGGCGCACGCGGGGAAGCGGACGTCCTCGTGGTCGGCGTTAACGGCGACGCGTCGGTTCGGCGCCTGAAGGGCGAGGGTCGCCCCGTGCTCCCCGAGGCCGATCGCGCGCTCTTGGTCGCGGCCGTGCGCGCGGTCGACCACGTGGTGGTGTTTCCGGACGACGACGTCTCCAGGCTGCTGCTCGCGCTGCGGCCGGACGTGCACTGCAAGGGCACGGACTACACCCCCGACACCGTCCCCGAGAAGGGCGTCGTGCGCTCGTACGGAGGACGCGTGGCCATCGTGGGCGATCCCAAGCGCCACGACACGCGCGTGCTGCTCGAGCGGATCCGGGCGGGCGGGGAGCGATGACGGCGCCGCCCGGCGAGATCCTCCTCGTGCGCCTGTCCGCCATCGGGGACGTCGTGCACACGCTGCCCGTCGCGGCGGCGCTCAAGCGACGCGGCTTCCGGGTTGCCTGGATCGTAGAGCCGGCGGCCCGCCCGCTCCTCGAGGGCAATCCCGCGGTCACACACGTCGTGGCCGCCCCACCCGCGCGGGCCTGGCGCCTCGGCGCGGTGCGCGCGGCAGTGACGGAGCTGCGGCGGACGGATCGCGACGCTGCTCTCGACCTGCAGGGTCTCTGGAAATCGGCCGCCTGGGCGCGCCTGAGCGGCGCCCGGCGCGCCATCGGGTTCGCCCCACGCTGGCGGCGTGAGCCGCTCTCGGGCGTGCTGCTGACCGAGCAGGGCCTGCTGGGGTCGGAAGCCGTGCACGTCATCGACAAGAACCTGGCCCTGCTCCGCACCGTCGGCATCTCCACGCTCGGTCTCCGGGAGTTCCCGCTCCCGCCCACGGCGGCGATGGCGGCGCGAGTGGCGGCGGCCCTGAAGGCGGACTCGGTCGCGGAGAACTACGTCATCCTGAACCCCGGTGGCGGCTGGGCGAGCAAGCTCTGGCCGCCCGAGTTCTTCGCACGCGTCGCGCTCGGCCTGCGCGATCGCGGCCTGGCCAGCGTCGTGACCTGGGGGCCCGGAGAGGAGAAGCTCGCCGACCGCGTCGTGGCCGCGTCGGAGGGCGCCGCGCGTCGCTCGTTTCCGACGACGCTGCTCGAGTTCGTGGAGCTGGCGCGAGGGGCGCGCCTCGTGGTGGCCGCGGACACCGGGCCCCTGCATCTGGCCTCCGCGGCCGGAGCCCCCGTGGTCGGGATCTTCGGACCCACCGACCCCGCGCGCAATGGTCCGTGGTCGGCCGCCGACGTCACCGTCCGCCGCCGCCCGCTCTGCTCTCCGTGTCATCGCCACCGCTGCTCCGTGCACGAAGGCGTGATGCATGCGATCCCGCCGGAAGAAGTCCTGAAGGCGATCGACCGCCGGCTGGGTGCGGGCGCGGGCACCCCGATCGACGTTGCCGTCTAGGCTCCGCGTCCCGCTGGGATGGGTGACGGGCGTGATCGTGCTCGCGCTCGCGCACCCGCGTCCCTGGTCGCTCCAGGCCGGTCTCGTCCTCGGGGTCCTCGGCGAAGCGATCCGCATCTGGGCCTCCGGGCACATCGAGAAGACGCGGGTACTGGCCACAGGTGGGCCGTACGCGCACACGCGGAACCCGCTGTACCTGGGCAGCACGCTGATGGCGGCCGGCATCGCCCTCGCCTCCGCGAGCCCGTGGGCGGCCCTCGCCGCCGCCACCTACTTCCTGACTTTCTATCCCTCCGCCATCCGCGGCGAAGCGGAGTTCCTGGCCACCCGATTCCCGGACACCTTCGCCCCCTGGGCGCGCGAGGTGCCCGCCTTCGCGCCCCGGCTCACTCCCGGCGGGCCGCGCGCCTCGCGCTTCTCGTGCGCGCGCGTCGGCCTCAATCACGAATGGCGGACCCTGCTGGCGGTCCCGCTGGTCCTCGCGCTCCTCTGGGCGCGCGGCCGCTACCTCCCCTACTGAGAATGGCCGCGATAGACTGGCGGTCACGCCGTTCGTCATCGAGAGGAGACCGATGCCCCACAAGGTCAATCGTCGCGACTTCGTGAAGACGGGAACGGCGGGCCTCCTGGCCGCGGGGGCGGGGATCGGACCGGCGTTTGGCCAGGCTCCCGCCGTCCTCACGTCGGTCAAACCCGTCGTCGTCTCCTCCGCCAACGGGTTCAAGTACAAGAACGGCGGGCCGCGGACGTGCGTGGAGGAGGCCTTCGGGCGGATCACGCGCGGGGAGGACGTCCTGGATGCGCTGGTCGCGGGCGTGAACATCGTCGAGCTCGATCCCGAGGACGATAGCGTGGGCTACGGGGGCCTGCCCAACGCGGACGGCGTGGTGCAGCTCGACTCCTGCTGCATGCACGGCCCGCGCAAGCGCGCGGGCGGAGTGGCCGCGATCGAGGGCGTGCGCACGCCGTCGCTGGTGGCGAAGTCCGTCCTGGACAACACCGACCATCACCTGATCGTCGGCAAGGGCGCGCAGGATTTCGCGCGCAACATGGGCTTCGCCATCGAGGCCGACCTCAACACACCCCACTCGCGCGCGAAATGGCTGGAGTGGAAGCGGCGCATCGACCCCGAGCACTACCTCGATCCGAAGAAGCGCGAGGAGGCCTCGCGCAAGGTGACCCTGCAGATGATGCGCGAAGGACTGCTCGACCCCGGGCACTACTGGGGCACGATCAACTGCAACGGCGTCAATGCGAAGGGCGAGGTCTGCGGCGTCACCACCACCAGCGGCCTGTCCTTCAAGATCCCGGGCCGGGTCGGCGACTCGCCCATCCTGGGCGCGGGGCTGTGGCTCGACGGGGAAGTGGGGGCCGCCGGCTCCACCGGCCGCGGCGAAGCCAACCTGTTCAACCTCTCGTCGCACCTCATAGTTGAGGAGATGCGCCGGGGCAAGCATCCCAAGGACGCAGCCATGGAAGCCTTGAAGCGGATCAAGGCCAACACGGTCGAGAAGCGCCTTCTGACCGACAAGGGGCTGCCCAACTTCTACGTGACGTTCTACGTTCTCGACCGCACGGGCCGCTACGCGGGCGTCGACCTCTACGGCACGCTCAACGGCAAGCCGCGGCAGTTCGCGGTCTGCACCGAGAACGGACCGCAGCTCCTGCCCGTGGAGTCGCTGCTGGGCGAGGGTCTCTCCGACACGCCTTGAGCGACCTGCCGACGCTCGACGCGATCCGCGCGACGCGCGCCCGCCTCGGCGACCTCGTCGTGACCACGCCCGTGCGCACGTGGGACGATCCGGCCCTCGCCCGGCAGGTGGCCCCCGGCACGCGGGTGGTGCTGAAAGAGGAGCTCTTCCAGCGCACGGGCACCTTCAAGCCGCGCGGCGCGCTGGCCGTGATGCTCGACCTCCCAAAGGACGCCCTCGCCCGCGGCGTGACCGCGGTGAGCGCGGGCAACCATGCCATCGCGGTGGCCTACGCCGCGGGGGTGCTCGGGAGCACGGCCAAGGTGGTGATGCCCAAGACGGCGAACCCCTATCGCGTCGCCAAGTGCCGCGAGCTGGGTGCCGCCGTCGAGCTGGTGGACGACGTGCACGTGGCCTTCGACCGCGTGAAGCAGATCGAGGCGGACGAGGGGCGGACGTCCGTGCACCCCTTCGAGGGCCCGCGCACCGCCCTGGGGACGGCCACCCTTGGCCTCGAGCTCGTCGAGCAGGTGCCCGACCTCGAGGCGGTGATCGTGCCCATCGGCGGCGGCGGGCTCTGCGCGGGCGTGGCCGCGGCGGTGAAGCTCGCCCGGCCCCAGTGCCGGGTCTATGGAGTCGAACCCGAAGGCGCGGACAGCATGCGCCGCAGCTTCGCCGCCGGCTCGCCGCAGTCGATCGATTCGGTCCGCACCATCGCGGACAGCCTGGGCGCGCCGTATGCCGCGCCCTACAGCTTCGGGCTGTGCCGGCGCTACGTGGACGAGGTCGTGCTCGTCAGCGACGACGCTCTCCGGCGCGCGATGGTGCTGCTGCTGACGTCGGCCAAGCTCGCCGTCGAGCCCGCGGGAGCCGCGGCCACGGCGGCGTTGTGCGGGCCGCTCCGCGAGAAGCTCGCGGGTCGTCGCGTCGCCCTGGTCGTGTGTGGCGCCAACATCGACCCCGCGACGTTTGCAAGTCTTATCTCAGGGGGGGAACTCACGCCTCAGCCCGCACGGCGTGAGCTCCCCCCCTGAAACCCCCCACCGCTGCGCCGCCGCTGCGCGGCGCCGCGCTCCTGGTCGGCCGGCCCGGCGGCATGCGCTGCCCAGGGTGAACCGATGGTCGCGGCCGACGACAGGAGGTCGCGTGGTCACCCGAAGCGGGGCCTCTGTCGCTGCATTCACCCGCGGGTTGCGCGACAGCGGAGCGAGCGCGCGCACTGCTTTACGAGGGACAAACAAGTTCAAGCGCGCGCTCGCGTCCCCGCGAAGGGGACCACGCGGCCTCGTGACGATTGGCCGCGTCGGAGTGCCGTCTTGCGCGCGACGCGCCTTACCGCTTCTGATACGTCCCGATCAGCTCCGTCTTGGCCAGGACGTGCCCTTCCATCGCCTTCTCCACCTCGCCCTTGGCCGCGGCCCCGAGATCGGGCAGCTCGACGTCGAGCGCGTAGAGCTTGTGGAAGTAGCGATGGCGGCCCACGGGCGGGCAGGGGCCGCCGTAGCCCGTGCGGTTCCAGTCGTTCGTCCCTTCGCGCGTCCCGGGCGGCAACTGGGCGGACGTGACCGCCTCCGGCAGGCCGTTGACGGTGGACGGGATGTCGTAGAGCACCCAATGGACCCAGGTGCGCTTGGGCGCGGCCGGGTCCGGTGCGTCGGGGTCGTCCACGATGAGGACGAAGGCCTTCGTTCCATCGGGAGCGCCCGACCACGACAGGGGCGGCGAGACGTCGCGTCCCTGGCAGGTGTACTGCTGCGGGATCGAGCCCTGGTGGGTGAAGGCCGACGACGTCAGGACAAGCGACATGGGAGCTCCTCGAACGGCATGGTCATGAGGCGCGGGAAGGCCAGCGCGCGCGGATCGCGCGGAGAGGGCAGGCCGATCGTGATCGCGTCTTGCGCCACATCCAGCCGCAGGGTGCCGTGCAGGCGGTCCCACACGTTGAGCAGGCTCGACCAGTTCGAGTCCATCTCCGCGCGTACGACCGAGTGATGGATGCCGTGCTGGCACGGCGTGACCAGCACCAGCGCGAGCGCGCGCTCCAGCGCCAGCGGCAGCCGCAGGTTGGAATGATGGAACAGCACGGACAGGAAGAGAGCGGACTGCCATCGGCCCAGGGCGCGCGGGCCGGCGCCGATGAGGATCACCTGGGCCAGGCGCCAGGGCACCGAGGCGAGCATCTCCACGGGATGGAAGCGGATGCCGGTGGACGCGTCGAGGTCGAGATCGGCGTGATGGACGGCGTGGAAGCGCCAGAGCGGCGCCCAGCGGTGGATCAGGACGTGCCAGACCCAGAGCGTGTAGTCGAGCAGCAGGAAGGCGAGCGCATCCTCCGCCCAGCGCGGCAGGCCCAGATGCTTGCTGAGTCCCCATCGGCGCGTCTGGACGACGGCGGCCGCGCGGCGCGTGAGCGGACGGTCGGCGACCTGGATCACGGCGGCGCTCACCGCCGCGACCGCGAGGTTGCGTCGGAGCCGCCGTCCCTTCGGTTCGACCGCGCGCCGCAGGGGACGGCGCCGCTCGCCGAGGGTGAGAAGGCCGAAGACGGCGGCCGCCAACCCTGCCCCCGCCCACAACCCGAAAATGTTCGCGCCCCGCCGCGCCCTCATCGGCCTAGAATACTGCCTTCCCCGATGCGATCGACGGAAGAGCTCTCCGTGTGGGTGCGCGATGCGCGCCGCCGGACGTACGACCTGGTGGCGGGCCTCGACGCGCGAGAGCTCATGGGTCCACGCCTGCCCATCGTCAATCCGCTGCTGTGGGAGATCGGGCACGTCGCGTGGTTCCAGGAACGCTGGGTCCTTCGGCACGCGGGCGGGCAGCCGCCCCTGCGCCCCGACGCCGACGGCTTGTGGGATTCGAGCGCGATCCCCCACGATGCGCGCTGGGACCTGCCCCTGCCCGGCCTCGGGGAAACGCTCGACTACATGAGCGAGGTCGAGTCACGCGTCCAGCGTCTGCTCGACGAGCGCGTCCATCCGGAAGTGCGGTACTTCGCCGAGTACACGGTCTACCACGAGGACATGCATGACGAGGCGTTGGCCTACACCCGGCAGACGCTCGCCTATCCGGCGCCCCCCGACGAGAGCGGCCACGACGATACCCGTGCCGCCGTGACGGCCACGGGGACGGCTGGGCCCTGGCCGGGCGACGCCCAAGTCGCGGGAGGCCCCTTCACTCTCGGGGCCAGCGAGGACGAGCCCTTCGTCTTCGACAACGAGAAGTGGGCGCATCCGGTCACGCTGGCGCCGTTCCGGATCGCGCGCGCGCCCGTCACCGCCCACGAGTTCGCGGCGTTCGTGGAGGAGGGCGGATACCGGCGCGAGGATCTCTGGTCGCCCGCGGGCTGGGGTTGGCGCAGCGAGACGGGGGCGGAGCATCCCGTCTACTGGCGTCGCGCCCACGGTGGCTGGGAGCGGCGCGACTTCGACCGCTGGGTGCCCCTGGAAGCGCATCATCCCGTCCTGCACGTGAGCTGGTACGAGGCGGAGGCCTGGTGCGCGTGGGCGGGCCGGCGGTTGCCCACCGAGGCGGAGTGGGAGATGGCGGCGGCCTCCGACAGCGCCGGAGACGGCAAGCGGCGCTACCCTTGGGGCGAGGCGACGCCGGAGCCGGCACATGCCAACCTCGAAGGCGTGGCGCGCGGGCTCCTCGACGTCGCCGCCCTGCCCGACGGCGATAGCGCCTGGGGATGCCGTCAGATGCTCGGGAACGTCTGGGAGTGGACGGCGAGCGACTTCCATCCGTATCCTGGCTTCGTCCCCGACGCGTACCGCGACTACTCGGAGCCGTGGTTCGGCACGCACAAGGTCTTGCGCGGCGGCACCTGGGTCACGCGGGCCCGCCTGCTGCGCAACACCTGGCGCAACTTCTACACGCCGGACCGGCGCGACGTCTGGGCCGGGTTCCGGACCTGTGCCCGCGCATGAAGATCTGCATGGTGACACCCGCTCCGCCGCGGTCGCTGACCGGCAACCGCGTCACCGCGCTGCGCTGGGCGCGGCTGCTGGGCCAGCTCGGACATCGCGTGACGGTGGTCGAGGAGTACGACGGGCAGGCCTGCGACCTCATGGTCGCCCTGCACGCGCGCAAGAGCGCGCGGTCCATCGAGAAGCTGGCCGAGCAGCAGCCGACGACGCCGGTCGTGCTCGCGCTCACCGGCACGGACCTCTATCGCGACGCCCGCGCCTGCCCCATCACGAAGCTGAGCCTGCAGCTGGCGGCGGCGATCGTCGTCCTCCAGCCCGAAGGCCTGCGCGAGGTGCCCGACTGGGCGCGGGGGCGTGCGCGTGCGATCGTGCAATCGGCGGAGCCGGTCCACGCCCAGCCGCCGCGGCGAGACGCCTTCGAGGTCGCGGTCCTGGCGCACCTGCGGCCGGTGAAGGACCCGTTCCGGGCGGCCATGGCCGCCCGGCTGCTCCCGTCCCGCTCTCGCGTGCGCGTGCTGCACGCGGGGGCGGCGCTGGATCCCGATCTCGACGCGCGCGCGCGGTCGGAGCAGTCCAGCAACCCGCGTTACCGGTGGCTGGGCGGGATGCCACGCTGGCGCGCGCTGAGGATGATGGCGCGGTCACGCCTCCTGGTGATCACGTCGCGGTCCGAGGGTGGAGCGAACGTCCTCTCGGAAGCGCTCGCCTCCGGCGTGCCCGTGCTGTCGTCGCGCATCCCCGGGTCGACCGGGCTGCTCGGGGGCGACTATCCCGGGCTGTTCGCGGTCGGGGACACGCACGGCCTGGCCGCGCTGTTCGAGCGCGCGGAGACCGACGCCGAGTTCCGGGGCGCGCTGGCGACCTGGTGCCGGAGGCTGGCTCCCCTGGTCGAGCCCGCGCGCGAGAAGAAGGCCTGGCGGGACCTGTTGCGCGATTGCGCGCATCCGGGCCGCGCCGCGACCGTGCGTGCGGGAGCGAAGCGTCGCGGGCGGGCCTGATCGCCGGGGCCTCCGCCTGATAACCGGAGCGCGGGGTGGCCCGGTACAATGGGCGGTCCGATGTCCCTTCTGTTCCTCCTCCTGGCCATGAGCACGACTGCGCAGACCGGCATCACGAAATCGGCCGACGGCGTGCCGATCCACTACGAGACGCAGGGCCAGGGCCAGCCGGCGCTGGTTTTCGTCCACGGCTGGGCCATCGACCGCCGTTACTGGGACGCCCAGGTGCCGGTGTTCGCGCGCACGCGCCAGGTGGTCACGCTCGACCTCGCCGGCCACGGGCAGTCCGGCCGTGGCCGCCAGGACTGGTCCGTCGCTGCCTTCGGTCAGGACGTGCGCGCGGTGGTGGAGGCGCTCTCTCTGGAGAAGGTCGTGCTCGTCGGCCATTCCATGAGCGGGAACGTGATCCTGGAAGCGGCCCGGGCCATGCCCGAGCGCGTGGTCGGGCTCGTCCCCGTGGACACCCTGCTCGACGTGGACGAGGTGACGAGCGACGCCGAGGTCAAGGGCGCCATCGCGGCCTTCCGCGCCGACTACAAGGCGACGGCGAGCGGGTTCATGCGGAAGTACATGTTCACCCCCACCACTCCACCGGCGCTGGTGGAGGCGGTGGTGAGGGACGCGACGTCGTTTCCCCCGGAGATCGGCGTGGCGGTGCTGGAGCAGAGCTGGAGACACGATCCCCGCCCCCTCCTGAAGCAGATCCACGTCCCCATCGTGGCCGTCAACGCCGACAAGTTCCCGACCCGCCTCGACCACGCACGCCAGTACGCGCCGCAGTACGACGCCCTGATCGTCAAGGGCGTGGGGCACTACCTCATGCGCGAGGACCCCGCCGCGTTCAATGCGCAGCTCGCCCGGGCCGTGGCGCGCGTCACGGGAACGGCCCAGCCGCTCGCGCCGCGTTGAACGCGTCCCTTCCCCAGCCCAACGCCCCCGTTTCCCTCTTCAGCGGGCGCTTCTTCCTCATGTGCGGGTTCACCTTCACGGTGTTCCTGTCCGCGTTCCAGCTCCTGCCCACGGCCCCCTTCCACATCCTCGAGCTCGGGGGCTCGAAGTTCGCGGCCGGGCTCTTCCTGGGGCTCCTGACCTATTCGTCCGCGCTCTCTGCTCCCTTGACCGGGGGCCTGGCCGATCGGGTCGGGAAGCGGCGGATGCTCATCGTCGGCAGCCTGGCCATCGCGGGATTCTCCAGCGTGTACTCCGTGCTCCGCGACTACCGCATCCTGCTCGCGCTGGTGCTCGTGCACGGCGTGTTCTGGTCGGGCCTGCTGTCCGCGTCGTCCGCCTACATCACCGACATCATTCCGCCGCACCGCCGGGCCGAGGGCATCAGCTATTGGGGCCTCTCGAACATCCTGGCCATCGCGGTGGCGCCGCAGGTGGGCTTCGCGATCTACGCGCGGGGATGGGGCTCGGTGTGCGCGGCCACCGCCGCCCTGAACCTGGCCATGGCGCTGATCGCCTGGCGGCTCCCTCCCGACGTCCGCCTGCGCCCGGGCACGCACCACGGTCCGCTCATCGAATGGCACGTGCTCATTCTCTCTTTCACGCTGTTCCTCTATTCGTTCGGCTACGGCGGCATCACCAGCTTCGTCGCCCTCTACGCGGACGCGAACGGCGTCGTGCCCAAGAGCATCTTCTTCACCGCCTTCGCTCTCACCATCCTGGTGACGCGTCCGATCTCCGGACCGCTCTCCGACCGCATCGGGCATCGCCGCGTCTTCCTGCCCTGCCTGGGCCTGATCGTCGCCGGCCTCGCCCTGCTCGCCCTCGACGGCAGCCGGCGCGGCCTCATCAGCGCGGCCATCGTGTTCGGAGCCGGCCTCGGTAGTGCCTATCCCGCTTATGCGGCGTACGTCATGCAGCACGTCCCGGACTCGCGCCGGGGCGCCGCCTTCGGCAGCATCCTGGCCGCCTTCGACACGGGTATCGGCACCGGATCCGTGACCACGGGCTGGATCGTGCAGCGCTGCGGATTCAGCACCGCGTACGGCGTGGCCGCCCTGCTCGCGACGCTGGCCCTGCCCTTCTTCCTCGTCACGGAAAAGCGTCTCCTACGGCCGGAAAGGACCCCGGCGGAGCGCGCGATCGGCTAGAATCACGCGTCCATACGTGGGAGGGTGCTAAGTGAGCCAGGCGGCGAAGTGGGCCTTGACGGTGCTGGTCGTGACGTCGCTGGGCGGCTGCTACCACAAGTCGCAATCGACGACGGGTCCGGACACACCGCCGGCCGCGGTGAACGGATCTCCCGTGCCGTCGCCGACACCCACGCCCGTGCCCACGCCCACTCCGACTCCGGTCGCATTGGGATGCGGCCTTCCTCCTGGTGGCGGCAGCGGAGGGGGCTGCCCGTATCAGGTGGGTGTGTTCACGGAGGACGTCAATCGCGCCATTGCCGAGGCGCAGAACGAGCACCCGGAGCTGTTCGACTTCAACGACGGCTATGGGCAGCTCAGCTGGCGGGTGCTGGACCGGAAGAAGTACTACGACCTCGTGAAGTACAACCTCGAGCGCATGGGCTACTGCGCCGCCCACGACCTGGAAGAGATCGGGGTCAAGAACGACAACCGCTTCAACGAGCAGTATCAGATCATGTCGTCGTTCGGGTACAGCCGTTGGGGCGCGGGCTCGTATCGGGCGACGTGCTGGCCGCCGTGGTT